>Ga0326727_10013919_pt1 | contig 17703 bp, 8 predicted proteins | sample MB2enrmetagenome_FD_207643 | JGI IMG/M metagenome (GOLD analysis project Ga0326727, IMG submission 207643) | Lab enriched peat soil microbial communities from McLean, Ithaca, NY, United States - MB29MY | ecosystem: Environmental > Terrestrial > Soil > Wetlands > Peat | place: USA: New York...
TCACCTCGGCCACAACCGAGGCGGAATTGATGTTGGCAGCAGCGGTAGCCGTGGTGGATGACAGCACATAATTGGGTGCTGCCGAACCGCTCAGGCTGATGCCGGTGACGGTGACGGTGATGCCGGTACCCACGCCGGTCTGAGCAAAGGTGGCGGCGATCCCAGCGCAGGTCAGGCTACTGACCACGGGCGAGGTGGTGCAAGTGACGTTGCCGATGGGTTCGGTGTTGGTGCCGTCGTAAGTCTTGCTGGCAGCGGTCACCGTGGCCACAACCGAGGCGGAATTGATGTTGGCGGTGGTGACGGCCGTGGTGTTCGACAGCGTGTAATTGCTGGCCGCCGAACCGCTCAGGCTGATGCCAGTGACGGTTACCGTGATTCCGGTACCCGCGCCGGTCTGACCAAAGGTGGCCGCCGTACCGGCGCAGGTCAGGTTGCTGACCACGGGCGAGGTGGTGCAGGTGACGTTGCCAATGGGCTCCGTGTTAGTGCCATCATAGGTCTTGTCGGCGGCGGTCACCGTGGCCATAACCGAAGCGGCATTGATGTTGGCGGTGGTGACGGCCGTGCTGTTCGCCAGCGTGTAGTTACTGGCTACTGAACCGCTCAGGCTGATGCCGGTTACGCTAACGGTGATGCCGGTACCCACGCCGGTCTGACCAAAGGTGGCGGCCGTACCGGCGCAGGTCAGGTTGCTGACCACCGGCGAGGTGGTGCAAGTGACGTTGCCGATGGGCTCGGTGTTGGTGCCGTCCCAGGCCTTATTGGCTGCGGTCACCTCGGCCACAACCGAGGCGGAATTGATGTTGGCAGCAGCGGTAGCCGTGGTGCATGACAGCACATAATTGGGTGCTGCCGAACCGCTCAGGCTGATGCCGGTGACGGTGACCGTAATGCCGGTACCGACGCCGGTCTGACCAAAGGTGGCCGCGGTCCCAGCGCAGGTCAGGTTGCTGACCACCGGCGAGGTGGTGCAGGTGACGTTGCCAATGGGCTCGGTGTTGGTACCGTCGTAGGCCTTGCTGGCAGCCGTCACTGTGGGCGTAACCGTGATCGCATTGATGTTGGCGGTGGTCGTAGCCGTGCTGGACGACAGCGTGTAGATTCCGGCCGCCGAACCGCTCAGGCTGATGCCAGTGACGGTTACCGTGATTCCGGTACCCGCGCCGGTCTGACCAAAGGTGGCCGCCGTACCGGCGCAGGTCAGGTTGCTGACCACGGGCGAGGTGGTGCAGGTGACGTTGCCGATGGGCTCCGTGTTAGTGCCATCATAGGTCTTGTCGGCGGCGGTCACCGTGGCCATAACCGAAACGGCATTGATGTTGGCGGTGGTGACAGCCGTGGTGTTCGACAAAGTGTGGTAGCTGGCCGCGGGACCACTCAGGCTGATGCCGGTTACCGTTACCGTGATTCCGGTACCGACGCCGGTTTGACCAAAGGTCGCCACGGTGCCAGCGCAGGTCAGGTCGCTGACCACTGGCGAGGTGGTGCAGGTAACGTTGGCGATGGGCTCGGTGTTGGTGCCGTCGTAGGTCTTGCTGCCGGCGGTCACGATCGCCGTCACCGACTCAGGACTCGAACCAGAGCCATCCAGCGGGATGGCCGCCGTCCCCACCGTCAGACTTCCGCTTTGATAACCGTCCGCCGTAGACGTATAGGTGATCGGAACCAGCCAGTCATTCTCCTGGTCGCCGACGCTGTACGCACTGCAGGCAAACGATCCCAGAGAAAACGGCGGGGAGGTCGCCAACGCAGTTTCCAAGCATGCACCGGCACCGTGAATCAATGCCGTCTGAATCGCCACCTGTGGCGGATTAAATGAAACAGTGGGCGCGGTGCCAACGAAGTCCGTACCCAACGCCACCTTAGTGATCTGGTTGTTGCCGAAGTCCGCTATATAGAGGTTGCCGTATTGATCGACCGACATACGCGCGCCAGCATCACCTGCGAAGGTCGCCTGCGGAGCCGGACATCCCGTGAATGGCGGCGCGGTCTGCGCGGAACAGCCGAGATTTCCGTCGCCGGCGGTTTTCATGATCTCGTGCGCCCACCCGCTCTGCGCGTCATAGAACCAAATTCCATTTGTGGTCGAGATGAATAAATCGCTGGTATTCGACAGCAAAGTCCTGGGGTCGCGGCTGGCCGTGGTCACCGAACGCAGAGTGCCGATGAACCCCGCCGGCCCCAGCGTGTTAAACCATGGTCCCGGATACATTCCTTTTTCGCCATTTCCGACCAGCGTGCTGAATGTGCCCGTGCCATCCACAATCCCCGTGCTTGGATTCGGTGTCACTCTCCGCACGCTAAAGCAGTGCTTGTCCACAAAGTACAGATTCCCATCCTTGTCGAACGTCAAGCCATTGACTCCATCCACCCTGGCAGCGGTCGCGGGAGTCACCGGATTTGCGCCCTCGCAACCGGAATCTTGGCCCGCAACATTCACTACTGTGACGACAGTCGGGGGATTAGTCGAAACATTGGCCATTTGTACTGTCAATGCATCGGCTCCCCCCATTCCCCAAAAGACATCGCCAAACGCATCCACCGCGATGCCGTACGGGCTGTAAGGCACCTGGGCCAGCAATTCCAACTCGCTGGTCGACAGGCTGGCCCGGTGTATCACTTTGGTACTCTCGTCGGCGATATAGAGATATTTGGCGTCTACCGCCAAACCCCGAATATCTACGAAATATCCATAGGTGGCCGGACAACCGTCCCCAAACCTGCCTCCTCCGCCATTTACGCTCAGGTCCGGGTTTGGGCAACTGGCGTACTTGGTTCCTCCGCCGGCAAACAAGGTGCTCACCCCGGTGGCAGCGTCAATTTTCAACACCTCTCCGCCGGTGGCCACATACAGGTTTCCTTGGTTGTCCACCACCACGTCTTCCGGGCTACTGACAGAAGCCTGCTGGCTGGTCATGTAAGGAATTGCCTTTTGTGCGGAGACGGGTACGGCCAGCATCGAAATCAGCAATGCGGCCACAAGCAACAACTGAAATGAGCAGGGGCGGATGGATGAAAACCGGCGCATAACAATCTCCTCGTCCAAAGTGAAATAGACAGATAGACGAAAACGCTAAAATGTGCCCGTGAAAGTGGCCCGTGACCCAGCGACACGCACCGGTCGAATCCGGGCGCCTACATATTGCTTTTAGAAACTAAACTTCGGGGACCCGAATACCTGGCCGAGCTTCCCAAACTCCTCGGAAGCCGTAAGACAACAGGCGCAACGGAAGATGGAGATACCCGCTCAACTGGCGCGTTGCTCTGCTTGCCCTATCCCGCAAGAAAGGTTGCTTCTTGCCGGTTGAGATTAACGAACCGTCCACACCTCATGCATTTCTGCCCGAAAGGCGGCATGCCTAGACGCTGTCCAAGTTCGTAGCTAAATAAGCAGGAGGACTATACCGCAGGCACTTGAAAAAAACAACCGGATCAATGATGAAAGTTTGATGAAGGATCACGAGATAATGAGACGAGGAGAACTGGCCTCTTGCTCGTGCCCACGAAGCCGGGCGGCGCTGCCTCGTTGCCGGATTCGGGACCCGAATCTTCTCCTCCGGCCGCGATGCTACACTCTGCACCTAAAGTGATCGGCAAAACAGGCCCTGCGGTTTAGGGTATTAGCCTGAGCCTGAACCTAAAGCAAGGGGTTAATTTGTCGATGTTTAAAGCACGGAGGCGCAACTTTGCCTGGCGGCTCGCAATTTGTATTGCGGCCGAAAATGGCGAGCGCTATCCTCAAGGTAATAGCCGATCTTCAAGGTCAGAGGGTACGGAAACGCAGGCATCGGGAAAGCAAACAGACGAACCGGCTTGGCCATCAGGCCGCTTGGGGCTTCCCGCGAGGCGGTAGTGGAAGTTTAAACATGAGACTTGGCCTCTGCACGGCAATCGTTTGCGCGAGTGGGTTATTGCTGTTCTCCGCAGCGACGGCGCCCGCATTGGAACCCGGCCGGCCTCTTTCGGAATATGGCCTCCGCACCTGGGTAACGCAGTCCGGCCTGCCGCAGAATGCCGTCAAGTGCATCATGGAGGCCCGGGATGGCTACCTCTGGTTCGGGACGGAGGATGGCGTCACGCGTTTTGACGGCGCGCAGTTTACGCCCGTCGAAATGACCCGTACTCCGGGATTGCAATTGAGCGCCGTGCGAGCCCTGTTGGAGGATCGCGACGGCGGAATCTGGCTGGGCACCAATGATACACGGGTGATTTATGCCAAGTCCGGCAAGGTGCGGGCGATACCGCTCCTGCCGAAACGGTCCGAAGCCTCTCTGGTACGCGCCATCTATCAGGATCATCAAGGGACGATCTGGATTGCCAGTGAAGCCGGCCTGTTTCGATATCGCGACGGCCAAGTCTCCCAGATCACGGCCCAGGATGGGCTCACCTCCAACCGGGTCGAGGCCATTGCCGAGGATTCCCAGCACCGGCTTTGGATCGGCACCTATGGGCGTGGACTTTTTCTGTTGCAAGGCGACCGCGCCGTTGCCATTGGCGGTCCCGGCTCCAGCGATTCCATCAACTCGCTTCTGGCCGACGGAGACCGGCTGTTCATTGGCAGTCAGGACGGCTTGCGGATTTTCCGGAACGGCCGGTTCAGCGCTTTTACCGATAACGGAGGCTTGGCCACTGAACCCGTCAAGACTTTATATAAGGACCGGGAAGGTTATCTGTGGGTCGGAACCGTTCAGTCCGGAGTGCGCCGGGTCAGCCCGTCGGGCGAGGTTGATGGTTTTGGGAGGAAGGACGGACTCTCGTCGGATGAAATCACCTCCCTGCTCGAGGACCGGGAAGGAAATATCTGGATCGGCACGGTAAACAATGGCGTCAACCAGTTTCGCGACATCCCTTTTCGCGCCCTCAGCTCATTGAACAAGCTGCTTCCCGGGTTCTTCCGGGCAGTCATGCAGGATCACAATGGAGATCTTTGGTTCGGCCACCAGACCAGCGGGTTGGTGCGCCTGCACGATGGACAGATCACGGTCTTAACCACCCGCGACGGATTATCCAGCAATGCCATCCGGGGACTCTTTGTCGACTGGGACAATACCATCTGGATCGGCACCAACGCCAAAGGAGTCAACCACCTGCTCAAGAACGGCAAGGTGGAAATCTTCACCACCAGGGATGGGTTGCCCAATGACAACTCCAAAGCCATTCTGCGGACCCGCGACGGCACTCTCTGGATCAGTACGGACGACGGACTGGGCCGCTATCGCGACGGCAAGTTCACCAGCTTTACCGTGCGCGACGGCCTGGCTGGATCTTCCGTGTGGCAGACTATGGAAGCTCACGACGGCACGCTTTGGATCGCCACCAATGGTGGCGTGTCCAAGTATAAAGACGGGAAGTTCACCAATATCACCCGCAAACAGGGGCTGTCCAGCAACTTCATCCGCTACATTTACGAGGATCGTGAGGGCGTAATTTGGATCGGCACGCGTGACGCGGGGCTGGATCGCCTGCAGAACGGAAGGATTACTGTTTTCAAGCAGGAAAACGGCCTCTATCACGATTGTGTGAGCGCCATTGCGGAGGACGATGATCACAATTTGTGGCTGAGCTCACAGAAAGGGATCTTTCGCGTCAGCAAGGCGCAGTTGAATGCCTATGCCCAGGGTCTGACTCCCAGTATCGATTCCATCGCCTATGGCGTCGCGGATGGACTGCCCAGTGAAATTGTCAGCGGCCAGGTGCAACCCGCGGTCTGGCGCTCACGGGATGGCAAGTTCTACTTCCCCACCGCCGGTGGCATGGCGGTTCTGGACCCCAGGAAAGTACCGGCAAATCAAGGAGGCAAGCAGGCCATGGTCGAGCAGGTATTGGCGGACCGCCGGTTGCTGCCCCTGTCCCCCTCCGGAATCGTGGTTCCGCCGGGCCACGGAGAATTGGAGTTTCACTATACCGCGATTGCCCTGACCTCTCCGGAAAGACTCCGGTTCCGGTACAAGCTGGAAGGCTTCGACAAGGATTGGGTGCGGGCCGGCTCGCGGCGTGTGGCCTATTACACGAACATTCCGCCGGGCCGCTACCGGTTCTGTGTCATGGTGGAGGGGAGCGAGTCTTCGGGGGGCGGGAGTTCCATAATCCCTCTGGATTTGCGCCCGCAGTTCTATCAGGCCGGCTGGTTCCGGGGCAGTTGCTCCGTTCTCTTTCTCACCCTGGTTTTAGGCGCCTATTATATGCGCCTAATACGCCGGCGCGCCCAGGACCGCGCCCTGGTGGCATTGGTCAATACCCGGACGGCGGAACTGCAACACGAGGTTGCCAGCCATCGCCGGGCCCAGAAAGCTCTGCTGGCCGCCAAGCAGGCGGCCGAGGCCGCGCAGAAGATGGCGGAGGAGGCCAACCGCTCGAAGAGCGAATTTCTGGCCAACATGAGCCACGAAATCCGCACCCCCATGAATGGCATCATTGGCATGACGGAACTGGCGCTGTCCACCTCCGGACTGAATTCCGAGCAACGCGACTATCTGGGTATGGTGGCATCCTCGGCGCAAGGGTTGCTGGGCATTCTCAACGACATTTTGGACTACTCGAAGATCGAAGCCGGCAAGTTGACACTCAATCCCATCGCTTTCAATATGGCGGATCTCGTCCGTGATGCCGTCCGCAGCATGGTGGTCCCCGCACAGCAAAAGGGCGTGGCCCTGAGGCTGGACTTCTCCGGGGATCTGGCGGCAGTGGTCGTAGGCGATCCCTTGCGATTGCGCCAGGTCATTCTAAACCTGATTGGCAACGCCATTAAGTTTACGCATGAAGGAGAAATCGTTGTCCGGGTTGCCCCCGGGAACGATGGCTCCGCTTCCCGGAAGATCCATTTCTCCGTGCGCGATACCGGCATCGGGATTTCGCCGGAGCAACAGGATCATATCTTCCAGGCTTTTGAGCAAGCCGATAGTTCCACCACCCGCCAATATGGAGGCACCGGACTGGGACTGGCGATCTCGTCGCACATTGTAAACCTGATGGGCGGTGCCATCGGCATCGAAAGCGAAGTCGGAGTCGGTTCCACCTTCCACTTCACGGTGGAACTGCCGCCCGCGGATGCCGCGCCCCGGGCGGTGGCGTTGGCGGAACAGCCGCCATCTCCAAAGGGAGAGCCGGCGCCCGGCCCATTCCCGGTTGCCCGGTTCGACGCCGGCAGTCCGGCCCCACCGGAGCACTCCACGCATAAGCTGCGCATTCTGGTGGCCGAAGACAACCACGTCAATCAAAGGCTGGCGCTGGCAATTCTGGAAAAGCTTGGCCACCACGTGGTCCTTGCCGCCGATGGTGTTGCGGCCCTGGCCAGATGGCAGGAGCACATCGATCTGATCTTCATGGACGTGCAAATGCCGGAGATGGATGGACTCGAAGCCACGCGGCGTATCCGCTTGCGCGAACAGACGTCCGGCACCCATATCCCGATCATCGCCATGACCGCCCATGCCATGAAGGGCGACCGGGAACGCTGTCTGGAAGCGGGAATGGACGATTATGTGGCCAAGCCCGTCAGCCGCAAAAAGATGGCCGAAGTCATTCGCCGCCATGCGCCGGCTCATCCCGCCGTTCCCGTCGGCACGCCGGCCTCGTTGCCGGGACACGGTATGGTCTAGATCGCTTTCCCCGGCAAAAGACTTTCATCCCCCAAGCGCTCCTCAGCTCTCGTTTCCCGTGCGAGAATCTCTTATGGAAACCGGGATGAGAACAAAGGTTCTGTTCGATGACGGAGCCGGCGATGTCAAGCGCGTTTGTTCCTTGCAGGAACTTTCGTCACCACTTCCTCCGTAAATCAAGTCTGGAGTTCTTGACCCTTTCTGCCGATGTAGAGACTAGGCCGTATTGGGTGCTAATGGAAAGCGGCCAGTTAAGATCAAGTTCAAGCTTCGCGGAAAACGCAACTAGGCGTGCGAAGCTTCCGGAGCGGGAGACCCGCTCTCGCTGAGTGCAGCGGGTCCCCGCGCTCCGTCACATGCGTCTGCCGGTTCCAGCCTTTTTCACCACAGAGGACACAGAGGAAACCAACCCTTTCAGCCGCAGATTAACGCAGATAAACACAGATCAGAACAGAACAACATCGATATTGATCTTGCCTGGTGGTTTATGATCAGTGTTCATCTGCGTTGATCTGTGGCTGAGGGGCTATGGTTTCCTCTGTGCCGTCTGTGTCCTCTGTGGTGAAAATGGTGAAAGTGGTGAAACCTGCAGAGGTTCCAGTCAGGCCAAAAGCTCAAGGCGGGCCTTCGGGCCCGCCTTGGCTTGTGTGACTTCAAAATTCAGGACAACAATGAAGCGCGGCTAGCGCCGCACACCGGTTCCCGCCGGGGCTCCCGGACGCGCGACGCCCAACGGCGAATATAGCTTGTCGCTGCGTTGAATGTGGTTTTGCAGCCAGTCGCGCAGGAAATGCATGAGTTCCAGCGTGATGGGCGCGCCTCCGCTGCGAAAGCGCTCGCGGAACTCGACCACCTGCTCGCACAGCTTGGCATGTTCGGCCTTATGCGCGTTAAGCCCCGGATAGGCGCGCGCAATCATGAAGGCTTCCTCCGCCGCAAAGTGTCCTTGGGTGTAGCTGATCAGTTCATCCAGAATGCCGCACATGGTTTCCTTGGCATGACCAGCCAGCATCGCGTCATGCAGGCGGTTTACCAGGGTGTACAAATGCTGATGATGCCGGTCGAATTCCGGAACGTTTACGCTGCAAGTTTCGTCCCACGCAAAAAGTGCCACGGCGGTGCTCCTTCAATACACTCTCACAGGCCCAACAACCCGTACCCGCTGTCCTTTCCTATCGGCAGCCGGCATTCCGGGCTTTAGCGGCATTATGAGCGCCAGATGGTACAATCCCGCCTTATGGTCTATCGTTCCGACAATCGCTCTCCCGATCAGATGCGTCCGGTCAAATTTACCCCCGACTTCATCCGTACCGCCGAAGGTTCCGTATTGCTGGAGATCGGCAATACGCGCGTCATTTGCACGGCGTCCATTGAGGAAGGCGTGCCCGGCTGGATGCGCAACAGCGGCAAGGGCTGGATCACCGGCGAGTACTCCATGATTCCCCGCTCCACCTTGACCCGTACGCCGCGCGAGGCCGTCCGCGGCCGCATTGGCGGACGCACTCACGAAATTCAGCGCCTGATTGGACGCTCCCTGCGCGCCGTGGCCGATCTGGTGCAGCTCGGAGAACGCACGATTTGGCTCGATTGCGACGTCATTCAGGCTGATGGCGGCACCCGCACCGCCTCCGTTACCGGCGCCTATGCCGCCCTGGCCTTGGCCATGCAACGCCTGGTGGCAGCCGGTACGCTGAAGAAAGCGCCTCTGCGCGATTTCGTCGCCGCTACCAGCGTCGGCATCGTGGACGGCGCCATCATGCTCGACCTGAATTACGAGGAGGATTCCCGCGCCGAGGTCGACGCCAACTTCGTCATTACCGGAGAGGGAAAGCTGGTGGAAGTGCAATGCACCGCCGAACAACACCCCTTTGCCGATGATCAACTCCAGGCCATGCTCAGCCTGGCCCGAACCGGCATCGCCCAACTCGTCGCCTGCCAGAAGGAGATATTGAAGGGACTCACGATCTAGAACCGCTTAGCCGCAGATCAACGCTGATGAACGCAGATCACATAGTTGATGGCGATTTTCTTTTTGGTTCCAAATCCTCGGTCTTCTGCGTAAAGCTGCGGCATATAGGGCCTCTGCCCAACGTGCAACGAAAAACGTGAAACGTGGAACGTTCTTCTGGCCGAAGGCAGCCTCAAAAAAACAACCGGGTTGCGGGCACATCGGAGCCCGCAACCCGGGATCGACAATCTTACCGTTCAGAAAAGACTACTTGCCCACGCCTAATCCGGCATATTGCTTGGCTGTATCCGCCAGCGAAATCGGTTTGTAATCGCCCGCGTGGCCGGCCTGGCCGAACTGCTTCATGCGCGTAGCCACCACCACTTGCATGGCTTCCCGCGCCGGCTTCATATAATCGCGCGGATCGAATTTCTCCGGCGCCTCGGCCAGCACCTTGCGGATGGCTCCGGTCATGGCCAGACGGTTATCGGTGTCCACGTTGATCTTGCGTACGCCATTACGAATGCCGAGCTGGATTTCTTCCACCGGTACGCCCCAAGTCGGCCGCAACTTGCCGCCGTACTTGTTGATGATGTCCTGCAGGTCCTGCGGAACGCTGGAGGAACCGTGCATGACCAAATGCGACTGCGGAAGCTTCTTGTGAATTTCAATCAGCCGGTCCATCTTCAGTACGCTGCCATCCGGCTTCTTGTTGAACTTGTATGCGCCATGGCTGGTGCCGATGGCAATGGCCAGCGCATCGACTCCCGTCAGACGAACGAATTCGGCCGCCTGATCGGGATCGGTCACGTGGTCAAGCCCGCTGCCGCCGGCGCCGTGGCCGTCTTCAACCCCGCCAAGCACGCCAATTTCACCCTCAACTGTCACGCCTTTAGCATGAGCCAGTTCAACAACTTCCCTGGTAACCTTAACGTTATACTCGAAGGTGGACGGGGTCTTGCCGTCCGGCATCAGGGAGCCGTCCATCATGACGCTGGTAAAACCCAGGTCGATGGCGGACTTACAAGTCTCGACGCTGTTGCCATGGTCTTGGTGCATCACCAGTGGGATCTCGGGATAAAGCTCGGTTGCAGCCAGCATCAGGTGATAGAGGAACTTATCTTGGGAGTAGCTACGGGCTCCGCGGCTGGCTTGAATGATGACCGGGGACTTGGTCTCACGGGCCGCCTCCATAATGGCCTGAATCTGCTCCATGTTATTTACGTTGAAGGCGCCTACGCCATAACCGCCTTTTGCGGCTTCATCCAGGACTTGCCGCATTGACACTAAGGGCATATGTACTTCTCCTCTCGGGAAAGGTCCTCTCTAGTTTACATGATTTTGGAGTAGCAGAAGCGCAATTGGCGGTTGGCCATTGGCGATTGGCTCAGAAGCAAAACCCACGGCAGCGCCCTCTGATTATTTCAGCAATCCTCCATAGATTCCCCAACGAGCGATCCATCCGCGCGCACAATGAAGTCGCTGCTTAGCGGGATGAACGATCTCCAACCACCATCATCAACAGCAACAGTCACTCTCAAGTCTCCGCTCTTTTCGTTGTCCCAGAACGCCTGGATCTCCAACTGAAAGGAACTGCCGTCCTCCCCCCACTACCTTCTTAGCCTGAGGCCTTCCGATCATCTCAACGAGATCAGCATACAGGCATCTCCGAAGCCGTTTTAACTCGGCATCAATTAAACCTTGAGCGACACGCTTGTCCATATTCTCCACCAAATCTCTCACGCCGACGCCTAATCGCAAAGGCAGGATCTTTGCCCCGCGCATATCCCGTGGGTTAGGCCAACTGCCAAAAGCTAATTGCCAATTGCGATTTTACTGCTTTTGCAAAAACGCCTTCACCACAATCTGATTGGGCTGCGCGCCGGTGGGGATGGTGGTTTCCAGTGCCGCTGGTGAAATAATGACCGGGTTCCAGGCCTTCTTGTAGCGGCGTTCGACCACCCGCACGGCAGCTACGTCGCCGGAACCGGAATCCAGCACCAGCAGGTACGCGCCATTTTGCGACAGCGCCATGGCGTCCGGCTTGCTGCCGACCTGGATGGTGAGCAACCGTTTGCCGTCCTCAATACTGAAGATGGAGACGGAATCGGAGCCGAAGTTGCTCTCGTATAGCATCGCATTATCCGGGGTGACCAGCCCCCGCACCGGACCTTCGCCCATCAGGTAGCTGGCGCCAACTTCATTGCTGCCCGTCTCGATGACAGAAACCGTTTGCGCGGCGAAATTGCTGACAAAGATCTCGCCGCCATCCGGCTTAAGCGCCAGGTGCGTCGGCGTCTTCCCGACATCCAGCAAAGCCAGCAAACGGTCACTCTTGAGGTCGATGGCCGCCACCTGCGCGGAACCTCCACAGGACACAAAGGCCTTGCTCGAGTCCGGCAGGATGGCAATATCTTCGGGCTGCTGGCACACTGCCACCGTCGAGCGCACCGTCGCGCTGGCGGTATCGACCAGGGAAACGCTGTTATCGCCGCTATTCGAAACCACTACGGTACCGCCGTCCGGCGATACCCGGGCCAGTCCGGGTGCCGCGCCCACGCGAATGTTGCGGATGACGCGGCGCGTGTCCAAGTCGAGCACGGAAACGTTGGCGGAACCGGAATTGGCGACATAAGCGCGCTTGCCGTCGCTGGCAACGCTGATGAAATACGGCGCGCGATGGACGCCTACCGTGGCCACCACCGCATTGCGTTCCGCGTCGATGAAGCTGACGTTGTCCGACTCGGTGTTGACGACGTAAATCTCGTTCTTGCGCGGATTCGCCGCCACGCCCGTCGGCTGATGTCCCACCGGGATGGTCTTGATCGCCCGCAGTGCCTGCACGTCGATGACGGTAACGTTGTCGCTTTTCCCGTTGGTGACGTAGGCATACTCGCGGTACGCGGGCGGTAATAGGGCGCCCCGCTTACAGGCAGTCAAAGGCAGCAACAGAAGCAGGGCTATACAAGGGCGAAACGCCCATCTTCGCATGGTGATTCTCTAGTCCTTCGAGATTGGGGAAGCGCCGGCGGCAACGGGCGTGGCCAGGCTCCGGCCGACCACCGCGCCAATCTGGCGCACCTCCGACATCAACTGTTCAAACTGTTCCGGGAATAGCGACTGCTGGCCGTCGGACAGCGCGTGGTCGGGATCGGTATGAACTTCCACGATCAGCCCATCGGCGCCCACGGCAATGGCCGCCCGCGACAGCGGTATCACCTTGTCGCGCTTGCCCGTGCCATGGCTGGGATCCACGATCACCGGCAAATGGCTCAACCGCTGCACCGCCGGCACAATGCTCAAGTCCAGCGTGTTGCGCGTATGATCGGCAAACGTGCGCACCCCGCGCTCGCACAGGATGACGTTGTAATTCCCTTCGCTCATCACGTACTCGGCCGCCATCAGGAATTCTTCCAGCGTGGCCGCCATGCCCCGCTTCAACAGCACCGGCTTGGGCAATTGTCCGGCCCGCTTCAGCAGCGAGAAATTCTGCATATTGCGCGCGCCGATCTGGACCACGTCCGCATATTCCTCGACCAGATCCAGCGATTCGTTGTCGATGGCTTCGGTCACGATGCGCAATCCGAAGTGGTCGCGAATCTCCGCCAGAATCTTCAGGCCGTCGAGTCCCAGTCCCTGAAACGTGTACGGGGAGGTACGCGGCTTGTATGCACCCCCGCGGAAAAATTGCGCGCCCGCGCGCTGTACCCGCTCCGCCACGGCAAACGCCTGTTTCCGGTTCTCCACCGCGCACGGTCCGGCGATGATGGCCAACTCGCGGCCGCCAACGGAAGCGTCGCACCCGCGAAACTTTATGACCGTGTTGTCCGGCTTCACGTCGCGGCTCACCAGCTTATACGGTTTGCTGACGCGGATGACTTCCTGGACCCCCGGCATTTCCTCCAGCGTGGCCGCCTGGACCGGTCCCTGATTGCCGGTAATGCCAATGGCGGTCCGCTCGACGCCGGGAATGGCATGCGCCCGGTAGCCCAGGGATTCGACCTTTTCACATACCGCCCGCACCTGCTCTTCGGTGGCGTGCGCCTTCATCACAACCAGCATGGCAAGCCTCTCGGATGAGCCTAAGTGTAACAGTTTACAAGCCTCAGTTTACAGTTTGCCGCCATACAAAACGCCCGGTTTGGCTGCAAACTGTAAACTGAGGACTGTAAACCGTTATGCCGCGCTCCATGGCTCAGGAACAGATGGACATATTGAAGATGCCGCCGCCGAAGAGGCCGCCCAAGCTAACTTCGCGGCGCATTGGCATTCACACCTCGACTGCCGGGGGAGTCGAGTTGGCCGCCGAACGCGCCTACCGCCTCGGCTGCAACGCGCTGCAGATCTTCTCTTCCAGCCCGCGCCAGTGGAAGCCTTATTCCCTGGCCCCGGCACAATGCGAGGAAATGCGCCGGCTCCGGCAAAAATACGACCTTAAGCCGCTGGTTGTCCATGCCAATTACCTGATCAATCTCGCGGGGGTAAATTCCGAGTTTCATGGCCGGTCCATCGAGGCGTTTCGCGGCGAAGTGGAGCGGGCGCTGGCGCTGGGCGCCGAATACCTGGTATTACATCCGGGTTCCTATCGCGGCGATACGCTCGCCGGCGGTCTCCGGCGAATTACAGCGGCGATTGAGCAGGCCACGAAGCAGCTTGATCTGGCGGCTGGCGGGCTGACCATTCTGATCGAAAATACCGCCGGTTCGGAATTTTCCCTGGGGAGCCAATTCGAGCAGATCGCGGAGATTCTCGAACGCCTGAGAAAAACAACCCCGGTCGCGGCTTGCATTGATACCTGTCACGCCCATGCCGCCGGTTATGACATTGTCAGCCCCGCCGGCTTTGACACTACGCTGCGCCTTCTGGACTCCACCATCGGATTGGGCAAAGTTCCCGTGTGGCACGGCAACGATGCCAAAGCCCCTTGCGGCTCGCATCTTGATCGCCATCAGCAAATCGGCAAGGGTACCATCGGGCTGGAGCCTTTCCGGCGTCTGCTCAACGATCCGCGGCTGAAATCGGCGGCGTTCATCGCCGAGACGCCCATCGAAAAGGCCGGCGACGACCGGCGCAACGTCGCGGCGTTGAAATCCCTGGTCGGCAATAAAAAATGAGCAGTCGGTAGTGGGCGTGCGCCCCCGTAGGGGGCGACGAAAATAGCCCATGTATGACAACGCCGGCGTTGTCATACATGGGCTATTTTCGCTACCTCCCTACGGGAGGATCATGGATGCAACCGCTAAAACGCACCCAGCCTCCTGATTTGCAGTCTGGCCGCAAGATTTCCGGCTGCAAACTGTGAACTGGGTTCACCCGCATCTCTCGATGTAAAATCAAAGATTCTTTCGGGAGATTGCAAATCGCCTATGTCTGAAATCAATTCCTCCGAGTCCATCGCCGACGGCAGCCGGGAACAGCGTTACGAACCGCAGCGCATTGAGGAAAAGTGGGCGCAACGCTGGGCCGAACGCCCCGAACTTTTCCGCGCCGAGCCGCGCGACCCGCAACGCAAGAAGTATTACGTGCTGGAAATGCTTCCCTACCCCAGCGGCGTGCTGCACATGGGCCACGTGCGCAATTACTCCATCGGCGACGCGCTGGCCCGCCACATGTGGATGCGCGGCTACAACGTTCTGCACCCGATGGGCTGGGATTCTTTCGGCCTGCCGGCGGAAAACGCCGCCATCAAGAACAATGTCCCGCCCAGGCAATGGACGCTGCAGAATATCGCCTTCATGAAGGCGCAGATGAAGCGCCTCGGCTTCACCTACGACTGGTCGAAAGAGGTCACCACCTGCCTGCCGGATTACTACCGCTGGAACCAGTGGTTCTTCCTTAAGTTGCAGGAGCGCGGTCTGGCGTACCGCAAGAAGAGCAAGGTTAACTGGTGTCCGGAGTGCGCCACCGTTCTGGCCAATGAACAGGTAGTGCGCGGATGTTGCTGGCGGCACGAGGATACCGCCGTCGAACAGCGCGAACTGGAGCAGTGGTTCCTGCGCATCACCAATTATGCCCAGGCATTACTCGAAGACCTGGACAAACTGGAAGGCTGGCCGGAAAAAGTCCGCATCATGCAGCGTAACTGGATCGGCCGCAGTGAAGGCGCGCTGGTGGAATTTCGCCTCGACGGACCGGCGGGCGCGGCGGGCGACAGGATTCCGGTGTTCACCACCCGGGTGGACACCATCTATGGCGCCACTTCGGTCCAACTGGCCCCGGAGCATCCGCTGCTGGCCGATTTCACCGCCGCCGATCCCACGTTGAGCGCGAAAGTCGGCGAACTGCTGCGCGAACAGCGCAAAGCAAAAGAAGCCGGCGATATCGGCGAAATCGAAAAACATGGCATCGTTACTGGCCGTTATGCGGTGAATCCCTTTACCGGCGAACGCCTTCCCATCTGGGTAGCCAATTACATTCTGATGGATTACGGCACCGGCGCCATCATGTCCGTGCCCGCCCACGATGAGCGCGATTACGAGTTCGCCAAGAAATATGGCCTCGACATTCGCGTGGTGGTGGTGCCGCCCGGCGCCACCGAAGAACCGCCCCTGCCTTATACCAGTTACGACGGCGAGATCGTCAACACCGGCGAATTCAGCGGCCTGACGGTCGAGGAAGCCCAGCAGAAGATGGCCGCACACGCCGAGCGGCACGGCTTCGGAAAGGCCACCGTCACCTATCGGCTGAAAGATTGGGGCATCTCTCGCCAGCGTTACTGGGGGACGCCCATCCCCATGCTGTATTGCGACTCCTGCGGCGTCGTCCCCGTCCCGGAGAAAGACCTGCCGGTGATCCTGCCGGAAAACGTCGAGATCACCCTGGCCGGAGCTTCTCCGCTGGGGCGGCTCGCCGCATGGGTGAATACGACCTGCCCGAAGTGCGGCGGCCCGGCGCGGCGCGAAACCGACACCATGGACACTTTCATCGACTCGTCCTGGTATTTCTACCGCTACACCCAGCCCACGGCGGATAAGCCGTTTGACAGCGACATCGTCAAGTATTGGTTCCCCATCGATCAGTACATCGGCGGCGTGGAACATGCGATCCTGCATCTGATCTATTCGCGCTTCTGGACCAAGTTCATGCGCGACCTGGGCATCATCGCCAACGATGAGCCGGCTGAACGCCTGTTCACCCAGGGCATGGTGATTAAGGATGGCGCCAAGATGTCGAAGTCGCTGGGCAACGTGGTTTCGCCCGACGACATGGTGGTCCGTTACGGCGCCGACGCCACGCGCATGTACACGCTGTTTGCCGCCCCGCCCGACCGTGATCTCGACTGGCAGGACGCCGGAGTGGAAGGCATCCATCGCTTCCTCAGCCGCGTGTACCGCTTCCTCGGCCGGCACGCCGGCAAGGCGGCCGGCGCGCCGGAGTGCGCTGACGCTTTACCTCCTAAAGCCCGCCGCCTCCTGCGCAAACTGCATCAGACCATTAGACGGGTCAGTGACGACTTTGCCGGTCGCTGGCATTTCAACACCTGCATCGCCGCCATAATGGAGCTGATGAATGAGTTGTACGCCCTGGAACCGGAGATCGAGGCGGGAGAAATTCCCGCCGGTGTCATAGCCGGAACCCAACGGGCGCTGGTGCTGATGCTGCATCCCTTCGCCCCATTTCTGGCCCATGAGCTCTGGGAGCAGTTGGGCGAGGGTGAGGACCTGTTGCGGGCCCCCTGGCCAGCGTATGATCCCGCCCTGGCCAAGGAAGAGGAAATCGAGCTTCCCGTACAGATCAACGGTAAACTAAGGAGCCGGATTCTGGTTCCGGCGGAGGCCCCGGAGGAACAAGTGCGCCAGCAGGCCCTGGGCGACGAAAAGACCCAGGCGGCAATGGCCGGGAAACAGGTGGTTAAAATCATCCTCGTGCCCGGTAAGCTGGTGAATATCGTCGTACGTTAATCTGGTTCTCGAACTCGTCGCTCAATTGCGATACAATCAGGCTCGTCTTGGACCGCCATGCGTAAGATTTACATTGCGACCTCCAATCCCGGGAAGCTGTACGACTTCACCGCCGCGGCGGCGCCGTTGGGCATCAAGATTGCCGCCGTGCCGGGTATCGAAAAGCTGCCGCCCGCACCCGAGGACGCCCCTACCTTCGAGGCCAATGCCTGCAAAAAGGCGGAGCACTACAGCCGCTCGATTAAAGACTGCT
>Ga0326727_10013920_pt1 | contig 17703 bp, 17 predicted proteins | sample MB2enrmetagenome_FD_207643 | JGI IMG/M metagenome (GOLD analysis project Ga0326727, IMG submission 207643) | Lab enriched peat soil microbial communities from McLean, Ithaca, NY, United States - MB29MY | ecosystem: Environmental > Terrestrial > Soil > Wetlands > Peat | place: USA: New York...
GGACGGTCGAAAATCGCCTGCGCTTCTTCGAATCCGATCCCGCGCCTCGGGTTCTTCTGCAGCCGCCGGCTCTTGCGCGGATCGAAATGGAATCTCATAAAGTATGACAGTTATACCATATTCTTGGCAGCGCGCGGATTCAATCCATGCTCGGCGAGCCCCCATCCCCTACACTGATTCTTGCCTGCCATGCCCGTCTGCTGCGAAGTCGCTCTGCCCGTGCCGCTGGATCGCACCTTCACGTATGCGGTGCGCGAGGACCAGCTTCCGCGGCGGGGGGCGCGGGTGATTGCGCCCTTCCGCAACGAAAAACTGATCGGCGTGGTAACCGCGGTCAACGTCAATCCTCCTGCGGATTTCGAGGTACGGTTTCTGGAGGCGGTTCTGGACGACGAGCCGCTGCTCGGCGACGATTTGCTCCGTCTGGCGGAGTGGATGGCCCAGTACTATCTGGCCCCGTTGGGCGAGGTGCTGCGCGGAATGCTGCCGCTGATGGCCGAGGTTCGCCGCACGGTTTACTACCGCATTACCGACCTGGGGCGGGATGTGCTGGCTACGTGCGCGGAGGCGGAGCGGCCGGACTCCAGGATCCCAGAATCCGGACACTTCGGCAAGCTCAGTGCAGGCTCGGGGGCACCCAAACCTAGGCTCATGAACAGAGGCAGCATGAAGCGGCGCGGAAGGCTTTCCGCCGAAGAGCAGGATCTGGAGCATCGCGTCCTCAGCCGTCTAGCCGCCGGCGAGCCGGTCAAAGTTTCCACTTTACGCACCACAACAGCGGCCACGCTTCCGGTGCTTGCCAGCCTGCTGCGCAAGAAGTGGATTGCCCGCGAAACCTCCGCCGCCGAGCGCGATGCGCGCCGCATGGAACGCTTTGCCGTGCTCATCCCCGAGACGCGGCTGCCCGCGCTGACCCGGAAGCAGCAGGCGATCCTGGCCGAACTGGCGGTCTGCGGCAATGAGCTGCCTTTGGCCGAACTGCGCCGCAAAGATCTTCCCTCCTCTACGCTGCAAACCCTCGTCCGGCGTGGCCTGGTCCGCATCGACAAGCGCCCCGCCGTCTTCCGCCTCGGAGGAATTGCGCCGGCCGCCGCCCCCTTCCGCCTCAACGAGCCGCAGATCGAAGCCCTCGCCAGCTTGGCTTCCTCCCTGGGCGCATTCAAGCCTTTTCTGCTCTACGGCGTGACAGGCTCGGGCAAAACCGCCATCTACCTGGCCGCCATGCAGCGTGCGCTGGATCGCGGCCTCTCGTCCATCCTGCTGGTACCCGAGATCGGCCTGACGCCGCAGATGGCTGGCCTGCTCGACGCCGCCTTCGGGCAAAGGGTTGCCTTGCTGCACTCCGCGCTGACGCCGGAGGAGCGCAGCGAGCAGTGGCGGCGCATCCGCCGCGGCGATGCGCCCATCGTCGTCGGCACGCGCTCGGCCATCTTCGCCCCTGCACCCAACCTGGGCTTGATTCTGGTGGACGAGGAGCACGACCAGAGCTACAAGCAGGAGGAGACACCCCGCTACAACGCCCGCGACGTGGCCGTGATGCGCGCCAAGCTGGAGGGAGCCGTCGTGGTGCTGGGCTCGGCCACGCCGTCGCTTGAAAGCTGGCAGAACTCGGTCCAGGGCAAGTACGCCCGCATGGAGCTGCGCGACCGCGTGATGGACCGCCCGCTGCCCTCGGTGGAGCTCGTCGATATGCGGCGCGAGTTTCAGGAGACGGGCCGGGAGCAGCTCTTTTCCCGTGCGCTTGTGGGCCAGACTCGCGAGGCGCTGGACCGCGGCGAGCAGGCCCTTATCCTGCTCAACCGCCGCGGCTACTCCTTCGCCGTCATCTGCCGGGCCTGCGGCGAAAAGCTGGAGTGCCAGAACTGCGCCATCTCGCTCACCCACCACAAGCCCCCGGGAGACGATGCCGGGTTGGCCCGCGCCGGCCAGCGCCTGGAGTGCCACTACTGCGGCTTCAGCCGCACCGTTCCCGCCCGCTGCCCCAAGTGCGACAGCGAGCACCTTTACTATCTTGGCGCCGGATCGGAGCAGGGCGAAGAGCGGTTGACGGAGATCTTCCCCACCGCGCGCATCGGCCGCATGGACCGCGACACGGTGCGCGGGCGCTACGATCTGGAGCAGCTGCTGGCGCGCCTCCACTCCGGCGAGATCAACCTGCTGGTGGGCACGCAGATGATCGCCAAAGGCCACGACATTCACGGCGTCACGCTGGTCGGCGTGGTGGGCTGCGACCACGCGCTCTCCATGCCCGACTTCCGCGCCGCCGAGCGCGTCTTTCAGTTGATGACCCAGGTCTCGGGGCGCGCCGGCCGCGGCGAGTTGCCCGGCCGTGTAGTCGTGCAGACTTACTATCCAGACCACTACGCGATCGTGGCCGCGAGCACGCACAATTACGCGAGCTTTGTAGAGCGCGAATTGAAGTACCGCCGCTGGATGCATTACCCGCCCTTCGGCGTTCTGGCCAACGTGCTGGTACAGTCGCAAAAGCTGGAGGAAGCCGCCGGATGGTCGTCTGTCCTCGGCAAGTACCTCGTCCAAAGCCAGAGCGGCGGAGCCGTGCGTGTGCTCGGCCCCTGCACCGCGCCGATTGCCCGCATCAAGGGAACGTACCGCTTTCACATGATCCTCAAGGCCGCCTCGCGCCGCGCCCTCAATGCGGCGCTGCGCGCAATGCTGGTCCACGCCGATGAGGCCGGCATCCCGCGCAGGAATCTGATCGTGGACGTGGATGCGCTGCGGCTGATGTGACCAACTGCGGTGGGGCACACTGCCGTCCGGCCGGTTATCGCTGCTTGGAGCGGGAAACCGCCTGCCTGAAGGCACGCAGCATACGCACATAGATCGACCAGCTCGCCGGACGCTCAAGAGCGACTCCCAACGAAACCGTTGCGCGGTCCAAGCAGTCTTCGACGCAGGCATCGTGCAGAGGCCGGATATACAGTGACCAACTCAGCAGAGCCCGGCCCGTTGCGCGCATCTCCAGCACGTGGCGCAGAAAAGTCGCCCCCTGCCGTTCCTCAACTTCGAAGCAGTGCGTTCCGTCAAAGCCGCGCGGCGCGGAAAAGCGGAAGAGAATCGACCGTCCGGGGCGGTACTCGTCGACGGAGTACCGGACAGGTCCGTGGCCGCCAACCGCGCCAACCGCCAGCGGACGGTCAAAGCGCATCGGCGGCCATTTGTCGCGTGGCCAAAGGCGATCGTCACGGCTGGCAAGAGAGTCGACTAGCGCGCCCACAGCAGCCAGAGGCACTGGGAACCCGCGCTCGTGGACATTTCGGACATTCATGGAACTCCGCGCGCTTTTCTTCAAAAGGTCTTTACTTGGCGGGCGCGCCGGTCTCCAGCGTATGCAGTTCCTTGCCCGGCTTGAAGCGCACCGCTTTGCCGGGGGTGATGCTGACCTCGGTGCCGGTTCGGGGATTCCGGCCGATGCCAGTCTTGCGGGCGCGGACGCTGAAGACGCCAAATCCGCGCAGTTCGATGCGCTCTCCGGCGGTAAGAGCCGCTTTCAGGCCCTCGAAAACCGTATCCACCGCGGCCTCTGCCTTGGTGCGGGGCAGGCCCGTGCGCTCGATTACTTGATGGACGATGTCCTGCTTAATCAAAGGGGTATCCTCGTGGGCACGACTGATTTGACTTTACTACGCCCTGCGTGTTTGATGCCACTGATTTTAATGCGATTGTGGAACAACGGCAAACCGGGCGCGCCGACTTCCCACGGGAAGGACCGCGCCGCCGGTCGAGCCGAGCGGCCGGCGTCCAGGCCGAAAAAAACCGCGACTACCCATTGCTAACCGAAGGTGTCTTTCGTAATATGGATTATTCAAGGCTTAAGGCAGTACCCGCCGTTTTTTGTCCGGAAAGGAAAGATGATTCCGGAAACGGGTGCAGCATGTCGATTCAAAGGGATCGCCGGGTGCGGGAGCAGGTCATCATGCGGCGATGGTCGAGCCGTTCAGCAAGAAGCAGGTGCATGAGGGCATCATTTTTTGGGCTTTCCTCCTATGGCTATGACCTCCGCGTCTCCGGCGAGCTCAAAGTATTTACCGTTGCGAGAAGCGCCATCATCGATTCAAGAGCCTTTGATGAGCGCTTGTTTGTATCCTTCAATCCCGACTCATCGATCGTGCCGCCAAGTTGATTTGCACTGGCTCGATCCATTGAGAACTTTCATGTCCCCAGGGTAGTACTGACGATCTGCGTTGGAAAGTCAACCTATGCGCGTTGCGGAATCACTGCGAACGTGACGCCATTCGAGCCGGAATGGGAGGGATTCGCGACCTTGGAGATCTCGAATACCACTCCGCCGCCGGCCTGGGTTTACGCCAACGAAGGGCTGTGCCGGATTCTGCTTTTCCGCTCCGATGAAGCCTGCGAGATCGGCTATGCCGATGGCAAAGGCAAATACCAGAAGTAACAAGGGATTGTGCTTCCCCGGCTGCAGGAAGCTGCAAGCGTCCCGATGGACCTGGTTGGACGAGCGGCGTGAGTGTGCGCGGCAAGGAGAGCAAAGCGCGTTCCATGCTCGCATCGGGCTCAGCTCGCCTGCTGACTTGTGGGAGGGCAAGATGCCGTCGATTCACATTCAAGAACCAATCCAGATAGGCCTGGTATCCGATGAACCCATCCGGCTTGAAGGGCTCGCCAGCATCTTCGAGCAGCCTTCTCAGCACGGAAGGCCCCGCCTGCTCCCGGTTGCGGGGACCATCGAAGAGTTGGCGGCCCGCTCAACGATCGAATATCTAGTGGTGGACCTGCATTGTTCCTCCGGCGGGTTAGAGATACTGGAGACCATTCGCCGCGTCCGTCCCTCTCTCAAGCTGATTGTGATCGGCCCGGAAGGCAACGACGAACTGGTTCTCGATTCGATCGTCGCCGGGGCCAGGGCCTATCTGGAATTGACCGCTGGCCCCGAGACCGTGCGCGCGGCCATCGAGGCGGTTACCGGCGGCTCCATATGGGCGCCGCGCCGCCTGCTCTCCAAACTCATCGACCGGCTGCTCAAGGTTCCCGACTCCAGCCTCACCAACGCCAACCCTCACCTGACCGATCGCGAGCACCAGGTTCTGGATCTCATCCTGCAGGCCCGTTCCAATCGGGAGATTGCCCGCCATTTGGGGATTGAGGAGCGCACCGTGAAGGCCCACGTGGGCCGCCTGTTGCGCAAGGCCGGCGCGGACAATCGGATTGAGCTCACCATGCGCGTGCTCAACCGCCCGCAGACATCTGGCGCCTTCTTCGGCGACCGTCGCCGAAGTGAACGCAGCCAGGCTCGGGTGTCGCACAGCCCGCAGCATTCCGGTACCGAATAGCGAATGGTTTGGTTACTATTGGGTATAGTCCTTCGGTACTCTTGTGTCATCTGCGCGATTTCCACAGACTTGTTTCTGGAAACAAAGCAGATCTGGGGAAGGAGTTCCCTGGCAAGGCACTTTCCTCCATGCCTGGGAGCTCCTCTTTTTTTGTGTTTTTTCGCGGCTCGCCCTGAAGAATCGCTCCGCACTCGAAAGCCTGCGGGCCCGTTATCAACTCATAAACATTATGGTTACCTTGGACTCTAGTCCTTCTGTACTCTTGAAGAGTGAGCAATATTGACCATGCCTAAGTGACTCGTTTCCCACAGACTTGTTTACAGAAACAACGCAGATCTGGGGAAAGGAGTTCCCTGGCAGCATGTTTTCCATGTGGCCAGGGAACTCCTCTTTTTTTGTTTTTTTCGTGCTTGACCCCGAGCAATCGCTTCGCACTCGAAAGGCCCGCGGACCCATTTACTAATCTGTAAACATTATGGTTACCTTGGACCCTAGTCCTTCTGTACTCTTGAAGAGTGAGCATTATTGACCACCCCTAAATGGCCCGTTTCCCACAGACTTGTTTACAGAAACAACGCAGATCTGGGGAAAGGAGTTCCCTGGCAGCATGTTTTCCATGAGGCCAGGGAACTCCTCTTTTTTTGTTTTTCACCGATCTCTCCGGGAAAACACACACTGATCCGCCTCCGCCCAAACATCCTCATTGCCCATTTGCTCGTCTGAATGCAAGGAGGTTCGGATTCGCTCCTGTGCGCCCCGGCGGCGCGAGCAGCCGCAGATGCTGTAGCCTGTTTCAGGACGTATCGTTCGTGGGCGAGGGTTCGCCATGGGGAGAGCGCTGGCGGAGCACAGCCTCCGATCCAGGTCCACGGTGCCGCCATGCGCCCCGTTCAATGCAAGGCTCAAATCTCCGCGCCGAAAGCGAGGGCGGAGTGGAAAGGAACCGCATATGAAAAAGACCATCGCTTCCATCTGCCTGTGCTTCATGCTTCCCTGCGCCGCCCATGCCGGCTCCACGCGCGCCGATTTGCAGGCTCGCATCGACCAGGCCAAGCTGGTCCTGGACCACATCATGGCCGCCCAGGACGCCACCATCCCCATGAACATCCTGCAGCAGGCAACCTGCGTGGGAGTTGTCCCCGGAATGCTCAAGGGAGCCTTCCTGGTGGGCGCGCAGTACGGCCAGGGCGTGGTCACCTGCCGCACCGGCCACGGCTGGAGCGCGCCGGTCTTCATTCGCATGGCCGGCGGCTCGTTCGGCTTCCAGGTGGGAGGCCAGGCTACCGACCTCCTCCTGGTTGCGGTCAACGACCGCGGCTTCCAGGATCTGCTCAAGAACAAATTCAAGATCGGCGGCGATGCCTCGGCCGCGGCTGGTCCCGTGGGCCGCAGCGGACAAGCCGCAACCGACTGGAAGATGAATGCCGAGCTGCTTAGCTATTCACGCAGCAAGGGGCTCTTCGCCGGCATCGATCTGGACGGCACCAGCGTAAGCCAGAACTCCGAGGATACCGAGTTGTACTACGGTCAGCCGCACAGCTTCGATGCCATTCTCAAAGGCGACGTGGAGGTTCCCGAGGGAGCCATCCCGTTTGTCCGTGGCGTAGCCCAGTACTTCATTCAGGCCAAGAACCGCAAGTGAGAGGCGAATCGGCCGCATCTACAGGCTAAACTTGTTTCTGTCTTCAAAGATGCGGGAAGGCCCTATGCGGGAGAACCTGGAATATTGGCTGGTGCTGGCCGTGGCGCGCGCCCTGGGGCTGATGCCGCGCGGGCTAGCGCGGCTCTTTTCCGGCGGGCTCGCTTTTGCGGTCTACTGGTCGTTTGGCCGGTTGCGCCGCGTGGGCTGGCGCAACCTCGAGTTGGCTCTTCCCGAGCTCCCCAAGGGAGAGAGATACCGCCTCCTCCGCAGGGTCTACCGCCATCTCGGCTGGCAACTGGTCGAGTTCTCCCGCATGGCCCGCTACACCCCTGAGAACACCCGCGGCTGGATGCGCACCGAGGGCCTTGACCATTACCTGGGCGCCCAGGCCCGAGGCAAAGGGGTTCTCATCGTCACCGGCCACCTTGGAGCCTGGGAGCTTTCCAGCTTCTACCATTCGCTGATGGGCCATCCCATGAGCATGGTGATCCGTCCTCTCGACAACCGCCGCCTCGACGCCTTCGTCAATGGCATCCGCTGCCTGCACGGCAATCGGGTCATCGATAAGAACGACTTCGGCCGCGGCTTGCTGCTGGCCATGCGCGCCCGCCAGACCGTCGGCATCCTCATGGACACCAACATGACCCCGCCGCAGGGCGAATTCGTGAAGTTCTTCGGCGTGGAGGCCTGCACCGGGACCGGCCTGGCCCACATCGCGCGCAAGACAGGCGCGGCCGTGCTGCCGGGGTTCATGCTCTGGGAGCCGGCCGAGCGCCGCTACGTCCTCCGCTTCGGCCCCGAGATCGAGATTCCCCACACCGCCGACACAGCCGCCGACATCCTCGCCGCCACCCAGATTTGCACTTCCGTCATCGAATCCTGGATTCGGCGCTATCCTGACCAGTGGCTGTGGATTCACCGCCGCTGGAAGACCAGGCCGCCGGGTGAGCCGGGGCTGTATTAGGAACGCTCCCGGCGCACCGAGCCTTGAGCTGTCAACGTTCGGCAGAGTTCGAGGCATGGGATGTTTTGTGTCAGGGCATGACTTTACGGGCTGCAGGAAAACTCATCCGGGACCGCAAGAAGTGTCAGGCCACGACTTCAGTCGTGCCGCAAGGGTAACAGAATCAATGTGGGCTTTAGCCCCTGCGGGAAACGCCCATGAAAGCCATGATTTTCAGGGGAGATCAACATGAAACTGGGCGAATTGATCGAAAGACTGGGCGGAAAACTGGTTCAAGGAGCGCCGCAGCTTGAGATCGAGTATGTGAGTTCCTGCGAGCAAGCCGATCCCGACAGTCTCGTCTTTGCCGATACCGCAGCCGCCGTAGCCGAGGCGCTCTCAAGCGGCGCCGGAGCTATTGTTCTCAGTCCCGGTTCGGCGGCCTCCTATCCGGGGGGCATTTGTGTTGTAGAGGCCGATCAGCCGCGCCTCTGGTTTGCCCACGCCGCCAAACTCCTGAACCCCACTGTACCGGGGAGAGGCGTACATAACACCGCCGTGGTGTCCCGGACTGCTGTGCTGGGTGAGAGCGTGACAATCGGGCCGATGGCCGTCGTCGGGGAGGATGTGTATATCGGAGCAGGTTCGCATATTCGCGCAGGCGTGGTCCTCGGCACAGCCGTCTCGATTGGAAAGGACTGCCAAATCTACCCCCGTGCAGTTCTGTATGGTGGAACCACGCTGGGCAATCGCGTTGTTGTTCACGCGGGCGCGGTGCTGGGCGCGGACGGATTCGGCTACGTCCGCGACCCCTCGACCGGCGCTTACACGCAGTTTCCGCAGCAGGGGACGCTGGTCATCGAGGACGACGTGGAGATCGGCGCCAACACCACCATCGATCGCGGCGCGCTCGCCGAGACCCGCGTCCGCCGCGGCACGAAGATCGACAACCTGGTCCACATCGGCCACAACTGCGATATCGGCGAGGATGTAATCCTGGTGGCGCTCACCGGGATCTCCGGCTCCTGCACGGTGGGCAAGGGCGCGGTCATCGCCGGCCAGGTGGGCCTCGGCGACCATGCCCACGTCGGCCCCGGTGTGATTCTTGGCGGCCAGGCGGGCGTGCTGAGCGGCAAGACGGTTACCAACGATGGCCTGAAGCCGGGAACAGTGCTATGGGGCACGCCGGCCCGCCCGCTCAAGACGGTCCTGCGCGAGCAGGCCACGCTGGCGCGGCTGGCCAGACGCGTCGTAAAAGCCCCGGTCAAAGATATCGGATAGACAGGAGGTCTCCCATGATCAAGCTCGCCGTTCCCCTGCTGCACGTTTCGAATGCGGCCGCGGCCCAGGATTACTATTGCAACCACCTTGGCTTCCACCTGGAATATGCCCACGGCCCCAATGGCGCAAAGAGCGACCCCTGCTATATGGGCCTTTCCCGTGACGGCGTCTGGATTGTCCTCTCCTCTTTCAGCGGCGATGGCGTTGCCGGCGGGGTGGTGAATCTTCTCGTCGACAACGTGGACGCTCTATATGCGGAACTCGCCGCCAACGGAGTTCGCATCGACCTTCCGCCCACCGATCAGACGTGGGGCACACGCGAGATGTATGTGAAGGACGCGGATCGTAACTCCCTCCGCTTCCAGCAGTAAGCCGAATGTAGTTGGAGGACCGCGCCGATGGCCATCATCGTCGTAGGCTACAGCAACCGAAACGTGGGCAAGACTGCGCCGATCTGTGGCCTGATTGCCTGGCTGCGCAAGTTCCTCAGCCTCTCAGCCGTCAGGCCGGCGGCCCATATGGCGCTGCGAACCGCCGCTCCCAGGCGCCGTTCTTCTTGAGTTTCCCGGTCCAGTAGAACTGCGCGATGGGCAGCTTGAATGCCAGCCCGGCAACGGCCGCAGCAAACGCGGAGAACCGCTCAGTGCCGGCAACCGCCTTCAGCTCCGGCGCGCCGAATCTGCCGTCGCGCGCAAGCTGTCCGCCGAGGGTCCGCAGTTGCGCCCACAGCTTTTTGTTGGCCTCATCCGGCATCATCTGTAGCGCCTCGCCGCCGCCGCGCACAATCGTGCCTGCGTATGGTGAGCCCAGGCGCCGCGCCAGCTTCTCCAGGTAGCGTTCCAGAGCGCGCGAATGCAGCGCCTCATGGAAGCCGGATTGCACCAGAAATCCCAGGATCGGCCTTTGCATTGAAGCACGAAGCCGCGGCGCAAGCGCTTCGATGTAAGCTTTCACCAACGCCGGCATGGAGTCGGTATAAAGGGGCATGCCCAGCAGCACGGCATCGGCTTCGGCAAAGGCCTCGACGGCCCGGTTGAAGCCGGCCCGCCGTGCCAGATGCAGAATCTCGGGCGCCTGGCCGCCGCCCCGCTCCCAGCCCTCGGCCACGTGGGAGAGCATCTTCATCGAATTCGAGCGTTCGCCCCTCGGCGACCCGTTAAGCAGCAGCGACTTCATCGGCTACCTCCTCGGCGGAACGGCTGGCGACCGCGGTGAAGACCAGGCGCGATTTCATGTTGCGCGCCATCCGCCCCCACATCGCCGTCGTAATCTCGATGTCCTCGGCATCGGTGTCTTCCCCCGCGCCCAACAGCAAACCTAGCTCCGGGTAGCTCGCATAGCGGGCGCGATGGTGCATCTCGCCGCCTTCGATAACCAGGTAGGGATGCACCACCGGGATCATCTGGTCGGCCGCGCGCTTGAGCAGAGCGGTGGTAAAGCCCATGGTGATGGGCGAGGCCAGCAGCAGCAGGTCGGAGCCGATGGCAGCTTGGCAGACCGTCGCGCTTTCGTCACGCTTGACGCACTCGCCCGGCGTCTTGAGCCAGCAGCCGAAACAGCCTGAGCAGCCCTTCAAATCGAGATCGCGGAGCTCGAGCACGGTAACCTCGTGACCGGAAGCCGAGAGCCGGGTGCCGACCTCGTGGAGATAGGCGTCGAATGCCGAAGCCGGTTCGGGATCTCCATTGAGAACGGTAATGCGCATGGAAGGCGCTCCTTTCGAGGGACCGGTTCTTCTACATCGTAGAACTGTCCCCGGTTATTGATTCTACACAGTAGAACATAATTGTCAACTAGCGCCGGAGAAGCCGCCTTTCTACAGAGATTCCTGTGGATTATCTCCTTTCTCAATAGCCACTTCCATCTTTGCAGCCATAGAATGAGAATGTCCCGGAAACGGCCGCACGGCGCATCCCAGAGGAGCCACACCCAGTGACCAGGAACAAAAAACCGGCCAAAGCCGCCAGGCGCGGCCGTGCTTCTGCCCCGCGCCGCAAGCGCCGCGAAAGCCCAGGGACGCCGCTGAGCCGCGAACAGATTGTCCGCACGGCACTGGAACTGGTGGACCGCAACGGCTTGACGGCTCTCTCCATGCGCAGGCTGGGGGCAGAGCTGGGCGCGGACCCGATGGCGGTCTACTATCACATTCCCAACAAACAGGCGCTGCTGGACGCCATCGTCGAGGCGGTTATGGCCGAGATCGACCTCTCCGTCGACAATCCAGCGAGCCCGCCGGAGGAGCGCATTCTGCGCGCGGCGCACGCCTACCGGGACGCAATGATGGCGCACGTGAACGCGCTGCCGATTGTGCTGGCTCATGGTCCGTCCACTCCAGCCGCGCTGCGGCCGGTTGAACTCTTGACAGGCATCTTGCGGGATGCCGGCCTGCCGCCCGCTGAGGCGCTGTCGGGCATGAACACAATCGCCGCCGCCGTGCGCGGCGTGGTGGGAATGATGGCATCCGGCCCCGCCAAGCGTCCGTCCCCGGAGCAGCTCGAAGCCATGGCCCGCGACTTTCCGCCCAGCGAGTTTCCCCACCTTCACGAGGCAATGGGATACGTCGGCGACTCTCTCGGCCGCGGCTTCGACTTCGGCATTCGCGCCCTGGCCCGTGGGCTGCTGGCCGAGGCGCGCTACGGGATGAGCGATTAAAGGCGCCGGCGAGAATCTCCGGCCCCAGGCGCGATGCATCGGGCCCGGAGACGGAGCGCAAGGCAAATCAGCCCCAAACTCTGGGCCCTTCCCAGCATCTCCGATTCCTGCTCTTAGACCGGTTTCTCGATCAGGAACGCCTCCGGCTTCAGCGAACCGTCGCGCTGCTTGACCAGCATCTGGACCTTGCCCTCGGCGGCGTCCAGCTCCTGCTTGCAGGCTGCCGACAGTCCTACACCCTCTTCGAAGAGCTTCAGCGACTCTTCGAGCGCCAGGTCGCCCTTTTCCAGTTGATCGACGATGGTTTCCAGCTTCTTGAGCGATTCTTCAAACGAGGGCATGGGGTTTGCTCCATAACGATCATAAGGGCTGTACTTCAAATAAGCGCCCAAATTGCAAACCCCGGAGCACTCGCTTCGGGGTTTGCCGTATACATGCTCGCCTACGAGCGCACGGAATAGATTGACTTCACCCCATTTGCTCGTTCATGTCAAGCAGAAAATCATCAGTAAGCTGTTCTAAATGGAGAGAGTAGCGGCGGAATGCAGCGCACTTCCTCCTGGAGGGAGGAGGCGAAAATAGCCCAGGGTGAAACCCTGGGAAAGCGTTTGCCCGATACATCCCCGCCCCGTAGGGGCGGTGTGAAGCCGTCGCACCGTCGCTGGATTCATCGATCCGTCGAGAGAGCATTCGCCCCGCCCCTATGGGGCGGATTCTCCCCCCTTGCCTCTTACCCAGGGCTGCGCTGCGCTTGCCCCAAAGCTATTTTCGACGGCTCCCTACGGGAGCAGGCCGACGGGCTGATCCAGTGATGGTCGACGGCGAGGGCCATTTGGAATTGCGGGCGTCAGCGTCCTAGCTTTGGGTGCCTGGATTTACCGCTCGAAGCGTCAGTAGCCCTTTGTCGAAGTCCGCGCTCATCCACGCATAAAAGTCGCCTTTTACGCAGGGAGTCGGATTCTCCGGTTTTGATCCCCTTTGATCCTTCCTTATGACGGCGAGCATTGGCCTGCCGCACTTCGGGCAGTTGAAGGCAACGTTGTTCCCGAACGCATAGCAAGGAACTTCTCGACCGTTCTCATCCACACAGTGAAAATCCGTTATCTTTGGCATCTTCTTCACTCAACCGCCGAAGCCCGATTGGAAATCCGAGGAACAGCCCCCTTGCATCTGCCCTTTACGCGGCTGGGGGCAGTACGCCGGCGATCACCTCGGCGGCGATCTCGAAGCGGCCGAACGGCGCGCCGATCTGCACGCCCTGGACCAGCGGGCGCACCGCCTCCACCATCTCCCGGGCAATCAGAATGCCCTCCCGCCGGGCGGCCTCGGGCGAATCGGCCTGCGCCATGCGCAGCATGATCTCCTCGGGCATCGCGACGCGCAGGTCGTTCTTCATCAGCTCGGCATTGCGCAGGCTGGTCAGCGGCCAGATGCCGGCGATCACCGGAATGCGGTGGGCCTCGATGCGCTTGAGAAAGCTCTCCAGCAGGCGCAGGTCGAAGACCGGCTGGGTGATGGCGTACTCGGCGCCCGCCTCCACCTTGTAAGCAAAGCGGCGCAGTTCCTGCTCGATGTCGGGCACTCCGGGGTTGGCGGCCACGCCAATGGTGAAGTTGGTGCTGGCGCCGATCGAGTTGGCGCCGATGTCGAGCCCATGGTTCAAACGCCGCACCATGTTGACCAGACCGATGGAGTCAACGTCAAAGACTGCGGTGGCATCGGGATAATTGCCCACCTTGGGCGGATCGCCGGTCACGCAGAGGATGTTGTGCAGCCCGATGGAAGAGGCTCCCAGCAGGTCGGACTGGATGGAAAGCACATTGCGGTCACGGCAGGTGTAATGGAGAATCGTCTCAATGGAAGTGTGTTGCTGAATCTGGATGCAGAGGCTCTGCGCGCTCATGCGGGCCGAGGCGTGCGGCGAGTCGGGCACGTTGATGGCGTGGACGCCGAGCTGGGCCAGCATCCGCGCCCCCTCGATCTCCTTGGAGCAGTCGATGCCCCTGGGCGGAACGATCTCCACCAGCGTGACGAAGCTGCGCTCCGCGATCAGCGCTCCGATGCGGGAGCGAGCGCCCAGCGGCGCAGGCGGGGTCTCCGTGCTCAGCACCGGCGGAAGGCCGGAACCTTCGATCTGCGCCTGCGCATCGATGGCCCGCATGGCCGAGCGCATGGCGCGGATGTGATTGGGGGTGGTTCCGCAGCAGCCGCCCACGATTTGCACCCCGGCAGCGATGGCCTTGCGGGCAAAGCTGGCCATGTACTCCGGCGAGATCAGGTAGATGTTGCGGCCCTCGACGGCCCTGGGGATACCAGCGTTGGGCATGGCGGCCAGCGGCAGCGCGGTGGCGCGGCGCATGGCCTCGATGGCGGTCAGCACCGTCGTCGGCCCGGTGGAGCAGTTCACGCCGATGGCATCAGCGCCCCACTCGGTCAGCAGTGCAGCGGCCTGCTCGGGCGAGGAGCCGTCCAGGCAATTGCCCTCGTCGTCCACCGTCACCATCACCAGCACGGGCAGCTCGGGGGCAACCTGGCGCGCCGCGGCCAGGGCTTCGCGGGCCTCGTTCAGCGCGGGCATGGTTTCGACGATCAGCAAGTCTACGCCAGCCGCATTCAATGCTTGAATCTGCTCGGCAAAGGCCGCGCGGGCCTCGTCAAGGCCTGTCTTGCCCAGCGGCTCCAGCCTGACGCCGAGCGGGCCCACCGTGCCTGCCACCCATGCGCCGGCGGCCTGCTTCCCCTTGAAGTGGACCACGGCCTGACGGGCCACCCGCACCCCGGCTGCATTGATCTCCGCCACTTTCCCAGCCAAACCATGCCGGGCCAGCCGAAAGCGGTTGGCCCCGAAGGTGTTGGTTTCAAGTATCTCGGCGCCGGCCTGCAAGTACTCCTCGTGGATCGACAGGATCAGCCCTGGGTCGGACAGGTTCAGTTCGTCGTAGCAGCGATGGATGAAGACACCGCGTGCGTAGAGCACGGTGCCCATGGCGCCATCGGCGAGCACGGGACGGTTGGCGAAGATGTCTGCGAACTTCGGCATTCTGTAGTCATGCTAAGCCACACGGGCCTGCCGCGCCAATCGGCCAGCCCACTTTGTTATACTTCGGGAGTCATGAGCTTCTTCCGCGCCGGTTACGGGGCGGAGAAATCTGCGGTCTGCCTTGTACGCCGGCAGTCGCCTTTTGTGTATTCACGATGCGGCCACGGGTCCAATCCGCGGCACGCTCCGCGCTTTCCGTCGAGGTAAGGGATTTTGAAGAAGAGAAGTCTTTCGATGAGCGCCCTAGCGGCCCTGCTGGTTGCGGCCGCGCTGGCAGGTTGTGGCGGCACTACCTATTTTGCGGGGCGGACGCTGCCTCCCAGCGGGTTGACCAATCGCGTTCTGATTGCGATCCAGAACCCCAGCGCTTCTATCCGAGGTTCGCTTCAGTTCGTGGATGCCTATTACGACACCCGCAGCGGGTATAACGGCAAGCCTGCATCGTACTCGGTCGCCGGTTATGCCGGCGCTTTGCCCATCACTATCCAGAACATGCCCGAAGAGCAGTTGGGCGCAGTTTACAGTTCCGGCGACGGCAACTACACCACGGTCAACTATGCCACCGAGGCCTCCAACGGCAGTCCCGCGACCGGCCTGAACGGTCTCTCATCGAGCATTTTCGTCACCCGGAACCAGTCCTACACGTTTGCAGCCAGCCAGGCTTCCCACGTGTTGACGATCCTTGACCATACCAACGGCGGTTCCTTCCCGCTCAACCTGCCCGGCATCTACCGCGTCAGCGTCAACCCCGGCGGCTCAGCGGCGCTGGCTTTCGTACAGGATTCAAACTACGCTTACTATCCGCGCAAGCTCACCACCGCCCAGACTCTCGCTTACTCCGGGGGCCCTGATACATGGCCCAAGGCAGCGGTAGACTGCCAGCCGCTGAATGCGCCGCTGTGGTGCCTCCTCCAGGCGCAAAGCCCCGACAGTGTGGATGCGACCGGAAACTATTACGGCGCCCCGCTGGTCTTTGACCGGCCTGTCAAAACCGTCTTTTCCATCGACGGCGGAACGGCATACGTGCTCAACTGCGGGCCGGAGTGCGGTGGTTCTAAAGCTTCGATCACGCCGCTGCCGGTTGCGCCCGTGATCTTCCTCACCGGTCAGCAGTCGGGAACTCTGCCCACCAATACAGCTCTTGCCGGCTCGACCGTCGCAATTCCCGGCGGGGCCAGCAACGCCCTGGTCGATTCATCGACGCTCTACGTCGTCGGCCAGAAGCCGCAACAGGTGCAGGGGAAAACACTCTTTGCCGGAAATCTCACGGTGGTGGATTACTCCAAGAGTCCGGTTTCGGTTTCCAGCTCAATCCCCATCAGCGATGGAACGCCCGGAGCCATCAGCCGCATGTTGCTGGCCGACGACAATACGCTCTGGATCGGCATGACCGGGTGCACCAACGGCGTGCGCGCCGCAACCGGACAATCCTACGGTTGCCTGACGATGGTGAACACCACCAGCAACACGGTGACTCTGATTGAGCCTTATATAGGCGATGCCACCGGGATTGCGGCCGTCGAGGGCCTGCACAAGATCTACACGGCCGAGGGAGGACAGGTTTACATCCACTCCACCGTGGACGGCTCTTCGATCGACAACCAGTACGTCACCGTCACCGGCACGGCGTACGACGTGGCTTACATGGACGGAACCACCGACTCCAACAATACCGTTTACTAGGCCCCAACTCATGTCCGCCACCCTTACCGAATCCTTTGCGGCCGACGTTCTTGCTATCGCTGCCCATCGTGACGACGTAGAGCAAACCTGTGGCGGAACGCTGCTGCGCATGGCCTCTCGCGGCCTGCGCACCGCCATCCTGGATTTGACCCAGGGCGAGGCCGGGACCCGTGGCACTGCCGAAGAGCGTGCCGAAGAAGCTGCGCAGGCCGCCCGCTTGTTGGGCGTGGGCTGGCGCCATGCCCTCGACCTGACCGACGGCGCGGTCGAAAACACCCTTGAAAACCGGATCGAGATTGTTCGCGTCCTTCGGCTGCTCCGCCCCCGCGTAGTGATCCTGCCGTATTGGCAGGCCCGCCATCCGGACCACGCCATGGCGGCCACGCTCGGTTACGAGGCCTGCTTCCTGGCCGGCCTCGCCAAGGCACCGACGGCCCGGCCCACGGCACCCTCTGCGGCGGATCCCGCGGAACTGGGTTCTCCCCATCGTCCCTTCAAGATCGTCTATGCCAGCCTCTACGGCGATGTGAGGCCCAGCTTTATCGTGGACATTACACCCTTCATCGAGCAGCGCCACTCCGCGCTGATGACCTATCGTTCCCAGTACGCCAATCAGCCTGCCGGCAGCACCCTCTTCGTCCCCGAGGAAGAGATTCGCGAACGCACCTTTGCCGAGGCTCGCCACTACGGACAGCTCGCCGGCGTTCGCTATGGCGAACCCTTCGTGCAAAAGGAAGTGGGCCTGGTCGACGACCTGACCCTCCTGCCTGTTCAGTCGCTCTGAGGCGCTGTTAAGAAACGGGCTCCGACGATCGCAGAATAGAAAGCGGTGTACTGAGAAGCTGCGTCCGGTCCTTCTGCCACCGAACAATCCTCGCGCACCACGTCGCCCAGGCAATCCGGCTGAACCGGAACGCCGTGCAGGCCTCCTCTCGAAGGAGCCAGGCGACTATTTGTTCGAAACCGGGCGGAAGGAAGGCTTGACGATCTTTCGATGAAGGATTAACGCCAGACCGAGGAGTCCGGTGCCGAACAAGAAGAGGGAACCGGGCTCTGGGGCTCCCAGAGATGCTGGAGCTGGATCGTTGCCGTTACCAGCGGTGATGGGAGTGTTGACATCGTAGTTGCCATTGTCGGCAAAATAGAAGAA
>Ga0326727_10013921_pt1 | contig 17702 bp, 15 predicted proteins | sample MB2enrmetagenome_FD_207643 | JGI IMG/M metagenome (GOLD analysis project Ga0326727, IMG submission 207643) | Lab enriched peat soil microbial communities from McLean, Ithaca, NY, United States - MB29MY | ecosystem: Environmental > Terrestrial > Soil > Wetlands > Peat | place: USA: New York...
AGCCGCCCCGGCAACGGCATCCCCGTCACCGGCAAAGATCTGCGCGCCGCCATCGACTTAGTGCTTGCGGGCAAGCCGGTACCCACGCAGCAGCAGCCCTCCATCGGCTGCAACATCAAGTGGAAGGTGTGAGGAAGCGGAGTTTGCGGGGTTAGCAGAGCTAGCGGAGTTAGCATTGGGGCTCACTCGAACTCCGCTAACTCCGCTTTACAGCTTCAGCCCCTTCAGATATTCGCGGAACTGCGGCCCAAGATCGCTGCGCTTGAGCGCAAACTCCACCGTTGCCTCCAACATGCCCAGTTTGTCGCCGACGTCGAAGCGTTTGCCCTCGAAGGTATAGCCGAAGACTTTTTCTTCCCTGAGCAGCGCAACAATTCCGTCGGTAAGTTGTATTTCTCCACCCTTGCCGGGTTTGGTTAGCGCCAGCAGCGCAAAGATACGCGGCGTGAGCACGTAGCGCCCGACAATAGCCTGCTTTGAGGGCGCTTCTTCAAACTTCGGCTTCTCCACCATGCCGGTGCAGTTGAGTATTCGCCAGTTGCCAGGATCCGGCGAGCCGGCCAGCACGCCATAGGCGCTGATCCCCGGCCCCTCGACGGTCTCTGTCGCCAGCACCGAGCCGCCCTTCTCCTTGAACACACCAATCAACTGCTTGAGGCATGGTACATCGGCGTTGATCACATCGTCGGGCAGAATGACGGCGAAGGGCTCGTCGCCCACCAGGTCCTTGGCACACAGCACGGCGTGTCCCAGGCCTAGCGGTTCTTTTTGCCGCACATAGCTGATTCGCGCCAGTGAGGAGACGCCGCGCGACACGGCCAGCAACTCGTGCTTGCCTGTTAGCTCCAGCGTCGCGTCCAGCTCGAAGCTGTGGTCAAAGTGGTCCTCGATGGAGCCCTTGCCCTGTCTGGTCACGATGATGATATGCTCGATCCCCGACGCAATTGCCTCTTCCACGCCGTACTGGATGATGGGCTTGTCTACCAGCGCCAGCATCTCCTTGGGGATCACCTTGGTGGCCGGCAAAAACCGCGTGCCCAGCCCACCCGCCGGAAATACCGCCTTGCGCACCTGTTTGCTCATCTCATCAGCCTCGTCTCAAAAAAGTTTAACCCTGGGCCCCATTTTTCGCGGCTTTTCAAGTAAAAAAATGTGAAAAGGGCGGGAAACCAAAGAACTACGCCGGCATAGCCTGCCCCTCCGCTGATGTCGCCAGATCAGCAATCAGTTCGTGAATTTCAAGCAGTACCTCGTCGGACCGCGCGGCAACCAAAGGATACTTCAGCACACCCTGCGGCGTGAACTGCGCGCCGCGGCTGGCATTGCGCGCTACTAATCTCATTAGCTGTTGCGGATCGATGACTGCATTCTCCCTGAAGCGGATGTGCAGTTCGGCGCGCTTGCGGTCCACCTGCGCAATGCCGATCCGCTCACATTCGAGTCTTATCAGCGCCGCTTCCAGCAGGTACACCGTTGCGTCCGGCGGCGCGCCATAGCGGTCTTCCATCTCGGCGCGCACCTCGGCAACCGCCGCCTCGTTCGCCGCTGCCGCGATTTTTTTGTAGAGCCTCAGCCGCTGGTTCTCTTCAGGCACATAACTTTCGTCGATGCGCAGCGCTATTCCCAGGTTCAGTTGTGTCGCCGGGTGCTCTTCGCTGGTCTCGCCCTTCATCTCCTTTACCGCGGCCTCCAGCATCGAGGTGTATAACTCGAATCCCACCGCCTCGATGTGCCCGCTCTGCTCGCCGCCTAGCATATTGCCCGCGCCGCGCAGCTCCAGGTCCAGCGCCGCAATTTTGAAACCCGCGCCCAGGTCGCTGAACTCCTTCAACGCCGCCAGGCGCCGGCGCGCAATCTCCGTCAATTCCTGCTCCGGAGGAATCAGCAGGTATGCATAAGCGCGCCGGTTGGAGCGGCCCACTCGCCCGCGTAACTGATATAACTCGCTCAACCCGTGCCGGTCAGCGCGGTTAATCAGCATGGTATTTGCCAGCGGAATATCCAGCCCGTTCTCGATGATGGTGGTCGCCACCAGCACATCGTATTCGTGGCGCATGAAAGCCAGCATCACGCGCTCCAGCTCCGTCTCGCTCATCTGCCCGTGGCCCACGCAAACTCGCGCCGCCGGGACTAACTCTTGTATGCGCGAGGCAATTTCGTAGATGGACTCGACGCGATTATGGACAAAGTACACTTGCCCGCCGCGCTCCAGCTCCACCTCGATAGCGGATCGCACAATCTTCTCGTCGAACTTGGCGACAACAGTTTGGATCGCCATGCGGTCCTTGGGCGGCGTCTCGATCACGCTCATGTCGCGCAAGCCCACCAGCGACATATGCAGCGTGCGCGGAATCGGCGTGGCGCTCATGGCCAGCACGTCGATCTCCTTGCGCATCTGCTTCAGCCGCTCTTTGTGACGCACGCCGAAGCGCTGCTCCTCATCCACAACCAGAAGGCCCAGGTCCTGAAACTTGATGTCCTTTGACAGCAACCGGTGCGTGCCGATGAGAATATCTACCTGACCTGCCTCGACCCGCTCGACAATGTTTTTTTGTTCTTTTTGCGTTCTGAAACGCGAGATCATCTCCACATTGATGGGAAACTGCGCAAACCGCTTCTTGAAGGTCTCGAAATGCTGAAAGCTCAGAACTGTGGTCGGCGCCAACACCGCTACCTGCTTGCCGTCCTGCACAGCCTTGAAGGCCGCGCGCATGGCCACTTCCGTCTTGCCATAGCCCACGTCGCCGCACAAAAGGCGATCCATCGGCGTGGCCGACTCCATGTCGTACTTGATGGCCCTGATCGCCGAAATCTGGTCGTCGGTCTCGCTGTAGTCGAAGGCGTCTTCAAACTCTTTTTGAAACTCGTTGTCCTTGGAAAAGGCTGTCCCCTGCGCCGTGGCTCGCTGGGCATATAACTTCAACAACTCGCCGGTCATCTCTTGCATGGCCTTGCGCACGCGCGCCTTGGTTTTGGTCCACTGCTGCGAACCCAGCCTGTTCAGCGCCGGCGCCGGTCCCGCATCCGTCGAGCGATACTTCTGAATCAGGTCCAATCGAGTGAGCGGCACATATAACCTGGCAGCCTCGGCAAACTCCAGGACCATGAATTCTACCGAGAGTTCGTCTTGCACAATCTCCTTGAGACCCTGATATTGCGCAATGCCATGCTCCACGTGCACCACGTAATCGCCGATGGCAAGGTCGCGGAAATCCGAAACAAAGGCCGCCGTCTTTGAACGCCTCGGCTCCGGCCGCGCCGCTACATCCGCGTCATCGGATAGATCGTTGGCCCCGAAGAGAATCAGATTCGAATCAAGAAAACTAACTCCCGCCGCTACTGGCGTGCGCACAATCACCGGCACGCGCAGATCGCCGGCCAGGTAACTCGACTCATCCAGCATTATTTCGCCGGGATGCGGGTTGCGGCTGCCCAGGCGATAAGGAATCTGGTACTCGCGCAACACCGTTGCCAGGCGCTCGACATCGCCCTGGTGCGGCGCGGCCAGCACAATCCTCGTCTCCGCCGCCATCAGCGATCGCAAATGTTCGGTCAGCGCCGGAATCGAACCGTGAAATCGCAGCGTCGGCCGCGTGTTCAACTCGATCTCGCCCAGCGTCGTGTCGTGGTCCAGAATGTCCACCACGCCCAGCTGATCCAGGTCCAGCCCCATGTGTGTGTCTAACTGCGCCGTCAACACCTCGGGGCGCATGTAGATGTCCTCTGGCCTTATCAGCGAGCCGATTCCCGACCGCTCATGCCGCTGCTCGACCTTGTTCCACCAGCGATCAATCTGATTACGCACCATGGCCGGCTCTTCGATAAACAGCGCGCACTTGGGCAGCAGAGTGAGCAGCGATTTCTCCGCTCCGGCCACCGCGGAGAAAAACTCCCAGCCCGGAAAAACGCTCACCCCGCCGGCAGAGGCCATCTCGTTAGCCATCTCCTCATCTTCGGAAACAACACGTTGCCTGCTCAGCCGCCCATGCACCGCGGCCAGCAGACGCTCGGTGACCGGCGTCTCGGTCAGCGGCAATAACGGCGCTTCGTCCAGCGCCGACTGCGAGCGCTGCGTCTCGGGATCAAATTTTCGAATGGTCTCAATCTCGTCGCCAAAAAACTCAATGCGTACCGGCCGGTCCGACTCCGGCGAATACACGTCCAGAATTCCGCCCCGCCGCGTGAACTGTCCCGGCATCTCCACCAGATCCATCTGCGTGTAGCCCACCGAGGCCAGGTGCGCGGACAGCACCTCCACGTCCACCTCTTCGCCGCGCTTGAGCGTCACCGCGAGTCCGGCGTAATAGTCGCGATCAAAGAGCTTCAGCGCAGCAGCCTCCACCGGCGCAATCAGAATCGAGACTGTCCCGGTGGCCAGCTTCCACAGCGCGGCCGCTCGCTGCTCCTGCACATCGGGATGAGGAGATAGATTTTCAAAGGGAAGCACATCATGGGCCGGGAGCCGGACAACCTGATACGGATCGATGGCTCCGGTCAGCTCGCATCCAGCGCGCAACATCGGTTCCAGCGCTTCGGCGGCCTTGTTGTCGGCCACCACCACAATAACCGGCTGCCGCGCGGCTCGCGCGAAGAAAGGAATGTAGATGGCCCGCGCCGTCATCGTCAGCCCGGACACACGTCTCCGCCCCGCACCCAGGCTCAGATGCCTGCGTACGCGCTCAAATCCCGAAGCGTGCTCCAGCTCCGCGAAGATCTCGCGGACGAACGGGAGAATCATGTGATGCTAGTTTAGCAGCGAGGGCGCTCGCTTATTGGCCTCGGTTTGCAGCCTGCAAGACACATATCCGCCTCGCGGATGCAATCCGTCGTGAGGCTGCGTTTCGAACAACGACCGCTGCCAGCTGCTCCTACTCTGCCGCGCCCGCCCGATCGACAAACACCTGACTTGGGGCTGTCACATCAACCGCCGGCCCGCCGACCTTGACTTTCAACTTTTCTACGGCAGGCTTGCCGTCCAGGTGAGTGGAAAAGCCTAGCTCGTACTGATTTCCCAAACGATGGGCGAGTTCCTCAAAAAACGGCTGCAGTGAAACCGGGTTGCCGATTCCCATCCAGAAGTTCTTGCCACCCGTCGCTTCGGTCACTTCAATCAAACGGCTCTGGCCTGAATTGTTGGCGTACATGGTGCTATTGGCGCGGCCCTGACTGAGCCAGTAGATGGAATAGACCACCAGGCCCGCGCGGACTGAGTCGTCGATTGCGGCCTCGACATAAGGATCCTGGAGATCGAGCCGCCTCTCGTAGTTATCCACGCCGTCGGTAATCATGACCACCGCCCGCCGCGTCCCGCGATCCCCGGAAGGCCAGTGCTTGCCAAGGTCGGAGAGGCAGAAGTAAGGGCTGGCGCTGGAGCCCGGCGAGCCCGCGGGCAGATGAAGCGCGCGCAGCACCTCGGCGTGATCCGCGGTCAGTGGGCCGGCAAAGACAGCACGCCCGTTCTGCATGTACGCAATAGCAGCCTTCACATTCAGCGGCAGGCCGTTGACGAAATGCTCAATGTCGCCATATTGTGACCCCAGGCTGGTACGGGCTGAACTGTCGATCAGAATCACCAGCTCCAGCCGGGCGTCCGGCCCGCGTAGCGACGCCCAGCTGGTGGCCACGGACGGTTTCCCGTTTACCTTGATGCTGATGTCCTGCTGGGAGACGCTTGCGGGCGGCTCCCCAAGCTGTTTGGCGAGAATTGTCACCACGGCTCGCCCCTGACCCGTGGGTTTCTCACTCTGCGAAAACGCCTGCGCCGCCAGCAGCAGCGCTCCGGCAGTCATCCAAATCGCCATTCTCCGGTTCATCATGCGAATTCCTCCTTGCGAGGTACAATCGCTTCTCACGGTCTAACTACGGCTTGCCTCGCTTGATTAGACGTGCAGAAATCGAGTATAGCCCCACGGTACGCCCGCCCGCAGCGGGACTAGAAGAAGATATTGTGAGAATTACGCCAATACTGGGAGGAGCCCACGACTTTCGGCAAATCCGTCTTGAATTTCCCTCGCCCAACTCAGAGCAATTGTAGCCGGAGCAACGGGGTTGCTAATTCGCTCGGGGAAGCCATCATACGTTTGCCCGTCCAGTGCCCGGCCTGCGCGCTTTTTCTGAACTCCACCCCATTGTTTGAAAAAGAAAGGGATTCCAGCATCATTGCACTGATCGCGAATGGAAGTAACCCATTCCTTTTTCAATAGTCTGGCGCCATGGCCGCTTTCTCCACCCACGATTACCCAGTGAATTCCACTCAAATTCATGCGCCCCAAGTCTTCAAGAAGAGGCTCAATGGACAGAAACCTGATAGCGGCAGGCGATTTCTGCAAATCGCTGAGGCGCGGAAGGCCATGCTCCTTGTTTTCTACGCTCACTCCCCACCAGATGTGCGGAGCCGAGGAAGCAAAGTGTAAACGACCACGCAATAAACTCGCCATGCGAACCGAACGCTTGGTCAGAATCTGGTAGGTGTGCCACTTGGCTTTGACCATCACTGTGGCTACCGCTTCTATGTACTCATCCGGAACACCCTCATGAAAGAGGTCGCTCATGGAGTTCACAAAGATCATTCTTGGAGTCTGCCAGCGCAAAGGATCGCCGAGCTTCTCAGGAACCAGGCGCAGATCGAAGCCCTGCTCGTAAGGATGGCCCGGCACGCCGCGAAACCGCTCAGCAAATACCTCGGCGTAACAGTGCTTGCATCCGGGGCTGATCTTTGTGCAACCGCGCACTGGGTTCCAGGTTGCATCTGTCCATTCGATTGTGGAATGCTCAGCCATTGGAAATCTCTCCATAGTGCGCGTATTTGGCGAATATATCTTTCACAATCTTGTCCGCAGTTGGTTGTTGAGCAGCAAAGAACAGGTAATATACAATGGCTCCTTTGCTATTGCGCATAGGCATTGGTTTGGGAACATGTTTGAATCCAGCAACTTTTTTCAATCGAGCCCGAAACGCTTCTGCCACCTCATCATTGGAAGACTTCTCCTCCATCTCTTCAAACAAGCCTTGTGTAGTTTGATATGCGGCGCTTTCCCATGAGTTGTCTCCCCAATATTTCGTCATCCGCTCACGGTGAACTGGCGAAACGCCCTCCGAATTGCGCCATAGGACATTTCTATTCATGTCCATAACAGGAAAGTTGAGGAAAATCTCGACCACCTTTGATTTACCTGCCATCAGAATTGTTTCCCAATTTAGATGCAACCCATAGGGGTCAAGAATGCAGAGCGCGCGCTGATAGTTTGCCCAGCTAATCTTAGGAAAGACCTGGCTGGTAAGGATTTCGTTGCAGTCTCCGTGATAAACGTAAACATTTGATCGCCCAGCCGATATCCGCTTCAATTCCGAAACTCTACCCTCGTTGCTGTCCACGAAGTGAAAAGAATCAAAAGGGGGATCAATTGCGAGAGCGCGAGTTGGACTACCTTCAATTATCCGATCCGAGCCTTTTGCCTTATGGTGTCCTGCTCCAGCGAAGCCATCGATGTAAATCGGGTGCAGTTTGGGTGTTTGAGACCTGAGAATCTGATTATAAGGTTTGGCGTATTCCTCAAGAATGGAGAGCTTTACCTCCGACCAGTAACCGATTTCGTCGATCTTCAAATCTGTGCTCATGATGCCCCCAATTTTCGCTCTTTATTCACCATAGAGTCAAGCATATTGTTCATATTTCAGAACCTGTAATCTGTGTGAACAACAGGCCTATCGCACAACACGACTAGAATCAAATATGAAATGGCAAAAAAACTGCGCGTTGGGATTCTCTTTGGCGGACGGAGCGGGGAGCACGAGATTTCGTTGCTTTCGGCGGCTTCGATTTTGCAAGCGATTGATCGCAATAAGTTTGACGTGGTGCCGATCGGCATCAACAAGGCCGGACACTGGCTTACCTCGGGGGCGGCGCAGGGGCTGCTGGAGGGGAGCTCGTCCGATGGCGCGGGGGCGGCGAGGCTGCGGGCGGGCGATCCGGCGGCTACGCCGGGAGCGCGGGTGCTGGCCGAGGGGCAGCCCACGCTGATGGCGCCGGAACCGGCGGCGGCGCCGACGCGGGGCGGAACCGCGGCTTTGGACAGACGTGCGACGCAGAGCGGCCAGTCCTGCCTGGATGGCCAATGCTTGGACGTGGTCTTTCCCGTGCTGCACGGCACCTTTGGCGAGGATGGGACAATCCAGGGGCTCTTCGAGCTGGCGGGAATCGCCTATGTCGGCTCAGGCGTGCTGGGTTCGGCGGCAGGCATGGACAAGGACGTGATGAAGCGGCTCTTCGCCCAGGCCGGACTTCCCATAGTCAAGCACGTCACCGTGCTCAGGGCGGAGTGGGAACGGGCGCCGCGTAAGGCCATCGCGCAGATCGAGGCGGTGCTCCGCTACCCGGTCTTTGTGAAGCCGGCGAATCTGGGATCGTCGGTAGGCATCTCCAAGGCTCATGACCGCAAGGAGCTGGGGCCGGCATTGGCCCTGGCAGCGAAATACGACCGCAAGCTGATCGTGGAGCAGGGCGTAGGCGGCAAAAAGGCCAAGGCGCTGGAGTTCGAGGTGGCCGTGCTGGGCAACGGCAACCCCAGGGCGAGCGTAGTAGGCGAGATCATACCCTGCAAGGAGTTCTACGATTACGAGGCAAAATATCTCTCCGAAGGCTCGACGGCGGTGATTCCCGCGCGGCTGAACAAGGCCGAGACAAAACTGATTCGGGAGATGGCTGTTGCGGCCTTTCGCGCCTGTGATCTGGCCGGCCTGGCGCGGGTAGACTTTCTGATGGAGCCGGGGGGCAAGCGGCGCATCTTTTTGAACGAAGTGAACACCATGCCCGGGTTTACCAACATCAGCATGTTCCCCAAGCTGTGGGAGGCCACGGGGCTCAGCTACAAGGAGCTGATTACCCGGCTGATTGAGCTGGCCCTGGAGCGGCAGGCGGAGAAGAACCGGACGGTGTACAGCAGGGACTAAGGGAACAGCAGATCTCTCGCCGGTGTCTAAACCTATAGTGATGCGATGATTCACGTCCATGATTGCCGAGAGCGGATTCTGCCGGTGGGATTGAAATGTATAGATGCGGTAGTCCCTATGTCCCTAGTACCTGCCATGCCGTATTCTGAATTCAAGGAAGAAACGCTATGACCCTGCTTGACGCTCCCCCATATGACGAAGCCCGTGAACACCGCCGAATTGTAATGCTGTACAGCGCTGCGGGACTGCTGTTTGTGTTGTTTGTGGGTTGGTGGCTGGCGGCCGGCCGCCCGGTGGACTGGCCCTGGAACTGGAACAACCATCTGCTGGGAAGAATGACGGTAAATGCATTCTTCAAGGACCTTGAGAAGAACGATCTGCCCGCGGCCTATGGCGTCTGGATTCACGACAAGAACTGGCAGCAGCATCCGGATAAGCACGCCGGTTACAATTTTGAACGCTTCGAAAAGGACTGGAGCGCGACCAGCCCGGATAACGATTACGGCCAGATTCGCAGCCATCGGATTGCGGCCTCGCGCATGATCGGCAACGTGCTCCAGACCGGGACTTTTATCAACGAGCGCAAGAGCAAGGCGATCAATCTGGACTATGACCCGAAAGATCATACCTTGAGCTTTTCTCCAGAAGACGTGCAATTTTTGGAGGGGCCGGGGGGAATTTCGTAGGGAAATTCCGTGGTCTCCCAGGTCCCCAAATGCGAGGAACCTGGGGCACCAAGCACCTTCTGCCGACATCGAAAACACTTATCGGCGCTTTTGACTGCCGGTTTGCATCGTAACGCAAGGAGAACGTCATGCCCCAGAGCACACACGATCGAGCCGCGGAACTTCACAACCTGGCAGCCCACGCCCACGCCGCCGCCGCTGAATCCCACAACAAAGCGGATCATCTGACCGCTCACGAACTCAGCCGCAAGGCTCGCGAACTCTCGCAAAAAGCTTTTAAGTATTCCGAGCAACTCGCCGAAGAAGCGGAAAAGGCAGCAAAAAAATAGCCCGGAAGCCGGAGCATTGCTTGTTATCCAGCGGAGGACTACATGCCCTCCAACTCCGTCAGCGTCTTCTCCAAGCTGGAGGCATCTTCCACATTCAGGGCCTTTTGCTCCGGGCCGATCTGCTTGAGCAGGCCGCAGAGCACCTTGCCGGGGGCGAGCTCGATATAGGCCTGTGTTCCGGCGGCGATCAGGGTCTTCATGCAATCCACCCAGCGCACCGCTCCGGTAACCTGGCGGATGAGGCAGTCGCGGACCTCGTCGGCGGTCGTGACCAGGTTGCCGGTTACGTTGGCGGCCACGGGAATGCGGGGGTCAGCCAGCGTCATCGCTCCCAGCACCCGCGCTACCTCTTCCTGGGCCGGCTGCATCAGGGCGCAGTGGAAGGGCGCGCTGACCGGCAACATCACCGCACGCTTTGCTCCTCTGGCCTTGGCCAGCTCTGAAGCCTTCTCGACCGCCGCCAGGGCGCCGGAAATGACCGTCTGGCCGGGAGAGTTGAAGTTGGCGGCGGAGACCGTCAGGCCGGTCTCCTGGGCGGCTTCGGCGCAGATCTCGGTTACTTGCTCAGGGCTGAGAGCGAGGATGGCGGCCATGGCGCCCTGGCCAACTGGAAACGCCAGTTGCATGGCCCGTCCGCGCGCCCTGACAAAGCGCACTGCGTCGGCAAAGGAGTAGGTTCCGGCGGCCACGTGGGCGCTCCACTCACCCAGCGAGTGACCGGCAGCCAGCGCCGGCTCAATGCCATGCAGGGCCAGCACGCGCATGGTGGCAATGCTCGTGGTAAGTATGGCGGGCTGGGTGTTTTCCGTCAGCTTGAGATCATCCGCCGGCCCCTCGAAGATCAACCTGGAGATGGGAAAGCCCAGGGCCTCGTCGGCCTCGGCGAAGGTCTCGCGGGCAACGGGAAAGCGTTCGGCAAAATCGCGGCCCATGCCAACCGCCTGCGATCCTTGCCCCGGAAAAAGAAAGGCAATTTTAATAGACATGCAAGGATAATTTTACCGGATAGGAGCGGGAATGCGCTGCTTCAGTTCCAGCGTTTTTTGTCGTCGGAGTCTTCGTCGATGGGGCGGCCGTAGCCGTCGACATGGATCGAGCGGCCCTGGGAGCGCATATAAACCTCGAATTTGCGGGCGGCGCGGCGGCGCTTCCAGCGATAGTAGCGGTTGCGCAGGGCGTACATCTTCTCGCTGAGACCGAGCGAGAGGCCGCGGCGCGGGGCCAGACGGATGTAGACGAATCCGGCCAGTGCGCCGCCCAACTCGGCAAAGGCGTAGATGCGTTGCTCGCCGAAAAGCAACATGGCAAAGGCGACCATCACGTAGATAGCCACCAGGTAACGGGCTTTGATGCCGATGGGCAAGGGAAAAAGCATAAACTGCATCTCGCCATAGAGCGCGCCAATGGCCACCAGCAGGCCGAAGATGCCGCCAAAGCAGCCGTAGAGCGAAACTTCGGCTGGCGAAAAACCCAGCGTGTGGGCGCAGGCGTAGATTGCGGTTGCAGCCAGGGCGGTTCCAAGCACGGATACGGCGTAAAGGCTGGTGACCCATCCCGGCGCATGAAAGTTCTCCAGAAAGCCGGCCAGGAACCACAGCGATAAAAGCTCGAAGAGCGTGCCCAGTAGCGTCGGATGAACGAGGCTGTAGGTAAATGGCTGCCAGAGAGAGCCGGACAAGAAGAGTCCGGGAGTGAATTCTAAGGAGCGGGCAAATAGACCGGTAGCAACCGGGGCAGCCAACCCCGCCAGCGCCAACGCAAAATAGGCGGCCAGATTCCAGAGAACCAAGCGGCGGGTGGCGCCATGGAACTCGGGGAAGGACATCGGAGTGGAGCCAATCCGGGGCATGATGGTCAGTTTAAGGGTAAACCCAGAAGCTGGCGAGTGTACTGAAAAATGCAATGCGGCCTGCGCGCTCCCCGCATTTCAGCGCGGCTGTCCGGAATTCTCCCTAACGGCGGCGCGTCTCGATGCGACAGGCTGCATAGCGTATTCTTCTACTTGGGAGTTCCGGCAGCGGTTCGGCTTCGGCCTCTTGACCGGAGGCCGGTCTTTCTCAAAGAATAAGCATTAGGCGCGCTACTATAATCTGTCTTCCTGTAATAAGAAATATCGTTTGGAGAGGAGGCTGACATGCCCAGCTGCCCTGAATGCGAGAATGATTTAGACGTTGAATTGGACGAGGTGGAAGAAGGCGACGTGATCACCTGCGATGAATGTGGAGCCGAATATGAGGTGGTGGGCGTTGAACCGCTGGAGTTGACGCGGGTGGGCGATACCCCGGACGAGGACGACGTGGATTTGCTCGAAGAGGATGAGGAGGAAGAGTGAGGTTGAATCGCAAGAGTTTGGCGGCCATGGCAGTGTTTGCCCTTGTTGCGGCAGGTTTGGTTCCCCTGGGGTCACGGGGTTCGTATATAGGGCCGAATCTGGCCAATGCGCAGAACCTGGGCTGGCGCGTTGTCAGCGGCGCCGTAGTGGACGTCAATTCCTCCCCGGTGGTTGGCGCCACCGTCTTTTTAAAAGACTTAAAATCAAAGGCCATTCGCAGCTATACAACCAACGAGAAAGGCCGGTTCCGGTTCACCGGTGTGAAGATGGCCGAGGAACATGAGCTGTGGGCGGAGATGAACGGCAGAAAAACCGCCGTCAAGACCATCAGCTCCTGGGACACGCGCAAAGAGTTCGAGGTGGAGCTGAAGCTGAAGTAAACGGGCCGCCATGCCTACCGCTGCGTGGCCAGTTTAGAGCGATTCCTGCTTGATAATCACATCGCCATTGATAGTGTTGATCTCCACATGATTCTGACCACTGCCGACGCGGCCTTCGGCGTAAATGTACTTGCGCGGTGTGCCCTGTGATGTGTCCCAGTCAGCGCTTTCACGATGAGTGAGGCCAAGGTGTTCGATGATGTCGAAAGTCTTGTCCGCGTTTTTAGTGTATGCAAGCTTAATGCGCACATCCATCGGGAAGTCTTTGGGAACGATCAGCGTGATTGTGCCAGAGTTTGATGTTAGATATACATCGCGTTGGGTAGAGGAATAGCCAATTAAGTGAGCAGTAATATCTCCGGCCATGGTGGTTGCCTGGACACGGCCATTAACGTCTTTAATGGTGATATTGCCGCCCATGGTGGTCGCGTCTACGGAAGCTTCGGCGTGGTCAATCGTAATATTGCCGCCCATTGTTTTAAGATGCGCGTACGAGACCACGCTGCCCAGATGGATGTCGCCGCCCATGGTGGTGAGAGTGGCTCCGCGCGGCGCCTCCGCAACATCGATCCCTCCACCCATCTTGCTGATGCTGAGCGCGCCGGAGTCGGTGCGAACGTATGCGTCTTCCAGACTCCGCGACTTGAAGTGCTTGCAGCCTGATGCGCTGGCCACGAATACACCCGCCAGAAGAATCAAGAACATAGCGCTTGCTTTGTGTATCGTCATCACGTAGTTCTCCTTAAGGGAATCTTACGGAAGGCCTCCTCGAGAAGTTCCTTTGATGTGAAGAATTCGCTGGGGTGATCCTCGGCGATTTACCCATCCAGTTTTTTCGTTACCAGGTCATTGAGCAGCGCCGGGTTGGCCTGGCCCTTGGAGGCCTTCATCACCTGGCCCACAAAGAAAGCCGCCATAGTCTTCTTGCCACCGCGATACTGCTCCACCTGCTTGGGGTTGGCGGCGATGACCTCATCGATCATGGCTTCGATGGCCCCGGTATCGGTGATCTGCCGCGGTTTTTCGCGCTCGTAGACGGCGGCAAAATCCTCGCCTTTTTCAAAGCACACGTCGAAGAGCTGCTTGAGTTGCCGGGAGCTGATCTTGCCCGCATCGAGCAGATCGGCGGCCTGCACCACGCCCGCCATGGATACCGGCGACTGTTCCTGCTCCAGTCCCAGGGCCTTCAGGCGTCCGCCCAGCTCGCTGAGCAGCAGATTGGCCACGCGGCGCGGGTTGCGTGCGGTGCGGGCCGCGGCTTCAAAGCGATCGGCGAACTCCCTTGTGGCCGTCAGCGTGAAGGCGTCCTGCTCTGCCAGTTCGTACTCGGCGATCATGCGGGTGCGGCGCGCTTCAGGCAGCTCGGGAAGTTTTTTCTTTGTCTCGGCCAGAAATTCGGTTGAAACGATCAGCGGCGGCAGATCCGGCTCGGGAAAGTAGCGATAGTCGTGGGCCTGCTCCTTCGACCTCATCGCATAGGTACGCCCCTCGGCCGCGTTCCACAGCCGGGTCTCCTGAACGTTGTGTCCTCCGGATTCGAGAACCTCAATCTGGCGCTCGATCTCGTACTCCAACGCAGTGCGGACAAAGCGAAAGCTGTTGACGTTCTTGACCTCGACCTTGGCGCCGAATTTTTCCTGACCCCTTGGACGCACGCTGACGTTGGCGTCGCAGCGCAGCGAGCCTTCCTCCATGTTGCAGTCCGAAACGCCGCAGTAGAGCAGGATTTCTTTCAAGCGGGTCAGGTACTCGAAGGCCTCGTCGGGAGTGCGGATGTCGGGCTCGGAGACGATCTCCGCCAGCGGCGTGCCGCAGCGGTTCAAATCAAGATAAGTCCGCGTGGCAGAGTCGGCAAAGCCGTCGTGCAAGCTCTTGCCGGCATCCTCTTCCATATGCAGGCGGGTGATGCCGATGCGCTTTGTCTTGCCATCCGCGTCTGGCACGTCGATCCAGCCGTGCTCGGCCAGGGGCTTGTCAAATTGAGAAATTTGATAGCCCTTGGGCAGGTCGGGATAGAAGTAGTTCTTGCGCGCAAAGATGGAGCGTTCGCGCACCTGGCAGTTAAGGGCCACGGAGGCCAGCGTTGCGAAGGCGACAGCCTGGGAATTGAGAACCGGCAAAGACCCCGGCAACCCCAGGCACACCGGGCAGATGTTGGTGTTGGGCTCCGAGCCGAAGTGATTCCGGCAACCGCAGAAGGCCTTGGTGCGGGTGAGCAGTTGCACGTGGACTTCGAGACCGATGACGGGCTCGTACTTGGCCAAAACTTGGGGTGAAAGCGCGATGGCAGGCATATGTGAATTTTAGCGCGATGGGACGGTGAGGTTCCGTGACTATTTATCTGTCACAATATCTTCTTCCCAAAGGCCGAGCATGCCAGCTCCACCGCCAGATCCGCGGTGCGGTTGTGCTCGTCAATCACCGGGTTGACTTCGACGATCTCAAAGCTCAGCAGCCGCCCATGGTCGGCAATGATCTCCATGGCCAGGTGCGCCTCGCGGTAGGTCGCTCCGCCGCGCACCGGCGTGCCCACTCCCGGTGCGTCTTCGGGGTCTATCCAATCCATGTCCATCGAGACATGGAATCCAGCCGTCCCGTTTCCGGCCGCGCGCAGCGCCTCTTCCATCACCGTTCTCATGCCGCGTTCGTCGATGTCGCGCATGGTATACACGGCCACTCCGGCGCGGCGAATGTTCTCCCGCTCGGCGGCGTCGATCTCCCGCACACCGATCAGCGCCGTGTTTTCCGCCAATATCTTGGGTGCGTAGCCGAAGATCCTGGTCAGCGAGTCCGGCCCCATCCCCAGCAGCGCGGCCAGCGGCATGCCATGCACGTTGCCCGAGGGCGAGGTATCCGGCGTGTTAATGTCCGAGTGAGCATCGATCCACACCACCCCGATCTTCTCCCTTTTGCGACGATAGAACTCCGCCACGCCGGAGACTGAGCCGACAGCCAGCGAGTGGTCCCCGCCCAGCACCAGCGGCGTCATCCCCTCTTCCAGTGTCTTCACCACAGCCTCGGCCGTGTGCGTGCAGGTCTGGGCAATTTGTTTGAGATAGTGCGCGTTTTCCTTGCCCGCCATCTGCGTCTCGGCAATCTCCACGCGAATGTTGCCTCCGTCTGTGACCTCGTGACCCAGCGCCTCAAGCCGCGCCTCCAGCCCGGCCACGCGCACCGCAGAGGGACCCATATCGACCCCGCGGCGGCTGGCGCCCAGATCAAGCGGAACCCCGATCACACGGATGCGGCGAGGGGGCTGCGCCTGCGCGCCATAGTGCGGAATGGTTGAAGCAGTGTTGGAAACTTCAGCGGAATTCGACATACAAACATCTCCCCCAAGGTTCATTAAACCAGATTCGGTTGGGGCTGGATGAGAACTCTCTAATGATCCATATTTCGATCCTAACCAGGCTCCCCGCCGTTACCTGCGGCAGTAATCAGTTCAGCGGTTGCTGCCGATAAGAACTCTTGGGGGCCAGGCATCACAACAACTGTGTATCCCGATACTTTCCGATGAAGAGACTGCTTCCCACGTTCGTCATCCTCTTCGCCTGCGCATCGATTGCCTGGGCAGTGTCGCCCCCCACTCTAACCACCCTGCACGCCATTACCGCCCTGACAAATGCCGAGGCCAGTCATCATCAGGCGGTGTCCTTCCAAGCCACTGTCACCTATTTCCGCTCCTATGCGAGAGAAATGTATATGCAGGATGGGGACGCGGCGATTTATGTGTACCCCCCCACAGGTCTCAAACTCGTTCCTGGCGATCGCGTCCTTGTGCGGGGAACCATACACGAGAGTTTCCGGCCCTATATAGAAAGCAATAGCATCACTCTGCTGAGCCATGACGCATTACCCAAACCGGTGCGAGCCAGTTTCGATCAGATGATTCGGGCCGAGACCGATTGCAAACTGGTAACCGCACGCGCCATTATCCGGTCCATCAACATCGTGCCCAATTCGGTCATGATCCCTGCCATATATCTGCAAATGCTGGTGGATGGAAGCCAGGTCGACGCGGACGTGGATAGCGTCGACGCTAACGCCCTCAAAGACCTGCTGGACGCGGAAGTGGAGATTACGGGCGTCGCCTCGGGGGAATTCGATAACAAGATGCAGCAGACGGGCGTCCTGTTCCACGTTCAATCCCTGGCCGGGTTGAGGATACTGAAGCGCGCCAACATCGACCCCTGGTCTATTGCTGTTACGCCGATGGACCGCGTGATCACAGGCTACCGGGTGCACGATCTCAATCAGCGGATGCGTGTGCAGGGAACCATCACCTACTATCAGCCGGGAACGGCACTGGTGTTGCAAGACGGCTCCAGAAGTCTGTGGATCACAACCCAGAGTTACAGCCCTTTGCGGATTGGCGATCGGGCAAGTGCTATAGGATTTCCTGACGTTCAAAATGGATTCCTGACCTTGACGCGCAGTGAAGTCCGCGATACCTCTGTACAGGCGCCCATCACACCACTACCGGCTACCTGGCAACAGTTAGCTTCGGGAGGAAATAGCGGCCGCAGCCGCAGTTTCGATCTAATTTCCATCGAAGGACGAGTGATTGCGGAGGTGCGGCAGGCTACTCAAGATGAGTATGTACTGGAGACGGATGGACACATGTTCTCGGCCATTCTTCGCCATCCCAGCATCCTCAGCAGCCTTCCCCTCCTCCCCATGAAGCAGGTTCCGCCGGGATCGCGTATCCGCGTTACCGGCATCTGCTTGCTCACGGACGCGAATCCTTTCATCGGAGAGGTGCCCTTCAATATCCTGATGCGTTCCTTCGACGATATCCAGATCGTTGCCCGGCCTTCGCTGGTCAACACACGCAACCTGCTTCTCGTCCTCGGCCTGTTGCTAATAGTGGTCTTCGCGGTGATCGTCCGTGGCTGGGCACTGGAGCACAAGGTGCGCCGGCAAACTGCCGTGATGTCGGCTCGCACCGAGGCCGATGCCGAGTTGGAGCGGCAGCGCAGCCGCATCCTCGAGGACATCAATGGCTCCCGACCGCTGCCAGAGATTC
>Ga0326727_10013922_pt1 | contig 17701 bp, 13 predicted proteins | sample MB2enrmetagenome_FD_207643 | JGI IMG/M metagenome (GOLD analysis project Ga0326727, IMG submission 207643) | Lab enriched peat soil microbial communities from McLean, Ithaca, NY, United States - MB29MY | ecosystem: Environmental > Terrestrial > Soil > Wetlands > Peat | place: USA: New York...
ACGAATTTCATGTTGCAGTTCGGCGGCATGGTGCTGAACAACGGCTTCGTGCTGTTGATGTGGTTCATGTTCTTCGCCGGGTTCCGCAGTGTCCGCGGCTGGCAGCTTGCCGACATGGCAACGCAGATCGGCATTCTGGCCACCACGTTCGGGATCGCCGGTGTGTTCGCCGGCGGTTATCGCGACATGGCGGCGGTAATCCTGCGCGGCGATCTCGATGCCTGTCTCACCCAGCCGCGAATGGTCCTGCCCCGCCTGCTGGCGCAGGATAGTTCAGCGCCGGCCTGGGGCGACATCGTCGTCGGCGTAATGCTTCTGGTGCCCGCCGTGACGTCGCGCTGGGACGCCTTGCTGGCGGTGCTGTTCGTGCTGTGCGGCAGCCTGATCGTCTATCTCGCCTCAGCGGTGGCGTTCGCCAGCCTCGCCTTCTGGTGCCGCGGCGCTCGCAGCTTCGCCCGCGACCTGGTGGAGTTCGTGCTGCTGTTCGGAACCTGGCCGGGGTCCATCTGGTCCGGCGCCACGAAACTATTGGTCTACACAATCGTTCCGGCCGGATTCGTTGCGATCCTGCCGGTAAGATTCCTGCGCGACCCAAGCCTGCCGACGGGTTTGCTGGTCGTCGCCGCGGCGATCGCCTATGCGGCGTTGGCTGCGGTGGTGTTCCGCATCGGCTTGCGGCGCTACCGGCGCTGAGCCCGCGTCATGCCGGCGAATGCCGAACATCCACGCCTTTGCTGCATCAAGGCAAGTCGTGGACACCGGCATTCGCCGGCATGACCTTGAGGGTAGCGCCCCGCTGGGAGCGCCGGTGGTTCGATCATTTGGCGGCCGCGGTGGCGGTGGCTGCCGTTGCGGCGCTGGCTCCTCCAGCCCCCTGCGACACCGGTTTCGCCGGCGCCTGCGGTGGTGCGGGTGGTCGCGCTGGCGCGGGACCGCTGATCACATCGAAATCGAAACTGCTTCGGCCCATGAGGGACCTCCTTCAACTGGGAGGCCGCTTCCTGCCGTGGCGCGCAATCGAGTCGAATGGTCCGAAAAAAAACGAAAGCCGCCTCGGGAGGGGCGGCTTCGGGAAACTGCGACGAACGCGCGATCCTAGGCCGCCGGGGTGTACCAGCGGTACCAAAATCGCGAAGCGGGAGCGAGGTGGACCATGTGCGGAGAAATAGCGCGGAATGCGCACCGATGCAAGATCGGCGCGACGCCATTTCAAACCGCCCGCACCTTCACATAACTCCCCGGCGCATCCTCGATCACCGCCAGCTTGCCGTCCCCCGGCACGCGCGCCGGCACCTGCTCCTTGCCCAGCGCACTCACCCAGCGCTGCCAGTCCGGCCACCACGACCCGGCGATCTCGGTCGCGCCGTGGAACCACGCCTCGGGGTCCGGCGGCAGCGCGGTGTTCACCCAATGGCTGTATTTCCCCCCCTCCGGCGGGTTCACCACGCCGGCGATATGACCCGACGCCGCCAGCACGAAGCGCTTCTTCCCCCCAAGCAACTGGGTGCCGCGATAGGTCGATTTCCACGGCGCGATATGATCCTCCCGCGTCGACAGGAAATACGCCGGCGTCTTGATCTTCCCCAGGTCGATCGGCACGCCGTTCAGGCTGATCCCGCCCTGCTCGGCGAGCAAATTCTCCTGATACATCTTGCGCAGATAGAAACTATGCATCCGCGCCGGCATCCGCGTCGAATCGCTGTTCCAGTACAGCAGATCGAACGGGAACGGATCATTCCCCAGCAGGTAATTGTTGACCACGAACGACCAGATCAGGTCGTTCGCCCGCAGCATGTTGAACGTCGTCGCCATCTCGCTGCCCTCGAGATAGCCGCGCTTGTTCATCTTGCCCTCCAGCGCGCGCAACTGCTCCTCGTCGATGAACACGCCGAGCTCACCCGACTCGGCGAAATCCATCAGCGCCACGAAGAACGTTGCCGATTTGATCCGATCGTCGCCCTTCGCCGCCATGTAGGCGAGCGTCGCGCCAAGCAGCGTGCCGCCCAGGCAGTAGCCGATCGCGTTCACCTCGCGCTCCCCGGTGGCCGCCTCGATTGCGTCCAGCGCGGCGAGGTAACCCTCGGTCATGTAGTCCTCGAAGCCCTTCTCGGCCAGTTTCGCATCCGGATTGACCCAGGAGATCATGAACACGGTGTGCCCCTGCGCCACCGCCCAGCGCACCAGGCTGTTCTTCGGCCGCAGATCGAGGATGTAGAACTTGTTGATCCACGGCGGCCCGATCAGCAGCGGACGCTTCAACACTTTCTCGGTGCTGGGCGCATACTGGATCAACTGCATCAGGTCGTTCTGGTAGATCACCTTGCCGGGCGAGACGCCGATATTGTCACCCACCCGGAACGCATCGGTGTCGGTCATCTTGATGCGCAACTGGCCCTTGCCGCGCTCCAGGTCGCCGAGCAGGTTGTTCAGCCCCTTCAGCAGGTTCTCCCCGCCCGTCTCGGCGGTCTTGCGCAGCACTTCGGGGTTGGTCAGCAGGAAATTCGACGGGCTCATCGCGTCGGTGAACTGGCGGGAATAGAAATCCACCTTCTGCGCGGTCTTCGGGTCCAGCCCGTCGACATGGGTGACCACGTCCTGCACATAGCGCGCCGACAGCAGATACGACTGGCGAATGAAGTCGAACACCTCGTTCTCGCGCCAGGCGTCGTCCTTGAAACGCCGGTCGGTGGCGGCGGCGTTGATCACCGGCTCCGATTCGATGCCCATCATCCGCCGGGCGGTGTTCTGCCAGAGCGTCATGTAGTCCTGCCAGAAGCCGATCTGCGCCTGCACCAGCCGGGCCGGATTCGCCATCAGCCGGGCGGTCATCTCCAGGAACGCGTTGGCGATGTTCAACGGGTCCGGATCGGACTGCGCGCTTTCCGGGGCGCTTTCCTGGCGTTTCAGCCAATCGGTGACGATGCGCTGGGAGCGCTCCGCGATATCGGCCATCGAGCGGCCGATGGCGGTGGCGTCGGGCAGCCGGAAGCCGGGGCTGTCCGGCATGGGCGGGGTGGTTTCCCCTTTGGGCATCGCGGCGTCCTTTCCGTCGGACCCTCCGCAAGCTACACACACCGCGCGAGCGTGGAGTAAGGCCGACCTATGCTGTTCAGCGGAAGAGGCGCGCAACCTAGTGGTGAGCGTGGTGGGGTTCAAGTTGCTGCCGACATGGCCGGCATGCCGGGGGCGGCCGTCGGATCGCGCGCCCGGGTCGAGGCAGGCCCGCGGACGCCCGGCGGGACCATAGCGCGGCTGGCAACGCTGGCGCGGCTGGCAACGCTGGGGGCGGTCGCGTTGTCGCTCGGCGGCTGCTCGCAACCGTCCTGGTCGTCGATCAATCCAATAAACTGGTGGCATCATCTGGAGGGCGGCGCAATCGCGCAGGACCGGCCGCCGCCGCCGGGCATGGATCAGCCACCGCCGAACCTCGCCAGCGTCCCGGCCAAGCCGCCGGAGCCGGACCGCGCCGAATTGCAGAACATCGCCGACGGGCTGATCGCCGACCGCGCCAATGCCCAGCACATGGCCGCCGCGGCGCCGCTGGTCGATCCATCCTCGCCGAACGCCGCACCTGGGCTGTTCGGTGTTGGCTCGACCCCGCCGCCCGGACCGCCGCCACCACCCGCAGCAAAAGGCGCGGCGAACGCTGGCGCCAACGCGGCAGCGGGTCAGCCGCCGGCGGCGTCGGCCACCTTGCCGACCGCTGCATCCCCGCCGCCGCCGCCCTCCGGCCCCGTGGCGCCACCGGCCAAGGCCCCGGTCGCCGCGGTGCAGTCAACGCCGCTCGCGACGCCGGCGACGCCAGCGCCGGATGGCACCGCCGCGGCGGCTGCGCCAACGACGGAGGCAGCCCTGCCGCCCTTGCCCAGCGGCCCCCCGCCGCCGGCGAACCTGCCGGGCGTGCCCACGGGAGCCAGCGCGCCAGCGCCTTCGGCGGCCGCGCCCCCGGTCGCGACGCTAACGCCTGCACAGTCGGTGACGCCGGCGCAGTCGGCGACGCCGGCACAGTCAGTGACGCCTGCACAGTCGGTGACGCCTGCACAGTCGTCGGCGCCAGCCGCAGCGGCCAGCACTCCATCGGGCACCCCGGCGTCCAGCGTTCAGGCAGCAGCGCCGCCCACCTCGCCCGCCGCCCCGCAAGCTACCCCGCCGACCGCGGCCACAACGACCCCAAGCGCGTCGCCATCCGCACCACCGGCCGCGTCCCACCCCGGGACAATGGCCGTAGCGAGCGCGACGCCGGGTGCCGAGCCGGTCAGCTCCGGCGACACCGTGGCCGTGATCTTCGCCGACGGCTCATCGCAGTTGCCGCCCTCCGCGAACGCGCCGCTCCGCGCCCTGGTCGGCCGGCGCGGCAATGCCCTGATCGCCGTGACCGGATATGGCGATGCGCCCGATCCGAGCCCCGACGCCCAGGCCGCCGCGCTCAAGCTCGGCCTCGCCCGCGCGCAGACGATCGCCACCGTGTTGGCCAGCGCCGGTGTGCCAGCCTCGGCCGTGCAGCTCGACGCGCAGGCAATGGGTCGCGGCGGCACGGCGCGACTGGTTAAATAGCCCCCAAAACACGCCTAGACCCGGAAAACTCGGTGCCCGCCATGCCCCAGGAAGAGTTCCACCGCATCCGCCGCCTGCCGCCCTACGTGTTCGCCGAGGTGAACGCCGCCAAGGCCCGCGCGCGCACCGCCGGCGAGGACATCATCGACCTGGGCATGGGCAACCCGGACAGCCCGACGCCGCCGCACATCGTCGCCAAGCTGGTGGAGGCGGTGCAGGACCCGCGCACCCACCGCTACTCAGTCAGCAAGGGCATCCCCGGGCTGCGCCGCGCACTGGCGGGCTATTACGACCGCCGCTTCGGCGTGCACCTCGACCCGGAGACCGAGGTCGTCGCCACGCTCGGATCCAAAGAGGGCCTGGCGAATCTGGCGGCAGCCATCACCTCGCCCGGCGACACCATCCTGGTGCCCAACCCGTCCTATCCGATCCACCAGTTCGGCTTCATCATCGCCGGCGCCGCGGTGCGCTCGATCCCGGCCAAGCCCGACGAGGAGATGCTGCGCGCGCTCGACCGCGCGGTGCGCCACTCGGTGCCGAAGCCGACCGCGCTGATCGTGAACTTCCCCTCAAACCCAACCGCTTACGTCGCCGACCTTGAGTTCTACCGGGAGATCGTCAGCTTCGCCCGCCGACACGAGATCTGGATCCTGTCCGACCTTGCCTACGCCGAGATCTACTTCGACGACCGCCCGCCGCCGTCGCTGCTGCAGGTGCCGGGCGCCAAGGACATCGCCGTCGAGTTCACCAGCCTGTCGAAAACCTACTCGATGCCCGGCTGGCGCATGGGCTTCGCCGCCGGCAACCAGCGCCTGATCACCGCGCTGACGCGGATGAAATCCTACCTCGACTACGGCGCGTTCACGCCGATCCAGGTGGCCGCGACCGCTGCGCTGAACGGCCCGCAGGACTGCATCGCCGAGATGCGCGAGCTCTACCGCGAACGCCGCGACGTGCTGATCAAAGGCCTCGCCGCCGCGGGCTGGGAGGTCCCCTGCCCCGACGGCTCGATGTTCGCCTGGGCGCCGGTGCCGCCGCAGTTCGCCTCGCTCGGCAGCGTCGAGTTCAGCAAGCTGCTGCTGGCCCGCGCCAAGGTGGCCGTCGCCCCGGGGCTGGGCTTCGGCGAACAGGGCGAGGGGTATGTGCGCATCGCCCTGGTGGAAAACACCCAGCGCCTGCGCCAGGCCACCCGCAACATCCGCAGCTTCCTGCAAGCCGGCACGAACCAGACTGAGGCGGCAGAATCAGCGCTGTCGTGACGCCAGCGCAGAGGCTACAAAGCCCCGGATCAGTGACCGGTGCCCGCCGACGCGGCGCGGAACTTGGCCTCGAGCGCGGTCCAATCCTGCGTCAGCAGATCGTCGAGCGTGAACGGACATGATGCGGGCCAGTCCGGCGGCACCTCACCACCGTTCAGCGTCGACACCTGCCTCATGGCCCGCCGATACAACGGTGCGAGGTCGATCCGTTGCCGCATGGAAGGTGCAAAGCGTTGTTCCGCATTGCCCTGGAAGGAAACGTTCTCCGCTCGCCAGTGGTTGACCGATTCGCTGTCCGGCCAGGTTTGCGTCTTCAGCACATGCACCAGGATTTGTTCCAACAGACTGGTAACAGCGTGCAATTCGGACAGTCCCACGTCCTCGATCTCCTCGACGACATGTTCCCAGTCCAGGTCGTTCACCCGCTCGCCGCGCGCGACACGGCGCAGCAGCTCAGCTTGGTGCTGCGACCAGGCGAGGATGTCGCGGTCGTAAAGGTCGTCCGGCATCGCTCGACACTACCCGATATGGGTCCGATCTGCCACTTGAGACTGCGCCCCCGCCAGGGCAGTCCTAGACCACTGCCCGGCGCAGCTCTGACGCCGCGGCACCCAGTTGGCCTCTTGTCGTGATCCCGATCCGGGTCGCATTGGGCGCGCAGGGCCGGTCGCTGCTATGCTCGTCATGGGTCCGGCTGTTTACAACGTCCCCGGAAGCGAGAGGATTGTTCCATGATCTGTATCAGTCTGCCGCCATGCCACCCAGCCGCCCGCCCATGACCCATCCCCTCTCCGTCGGCGTCGCCGGGCTCGGCACCGTCGGCGGCGGCGTCCTGCAGATGTTGCGCGATAACGCGGAGATCGTGGCCGCCCGCGCGGGGGTGCCGATTGCGGTCACTGCGGTGTCGGCGCGCGATCGGTCGAAGGATCGCGGCGTGCCGTTGGGCGGGTTGCGCTGGTACGACGATCCGGTCGCGTTGGCCTCCGATTCGGGTGTCGACGTGATCGTGGAGCTGATTGGCGGGGCGGAAGGACCGGCGCGGGCGCTGGTGGAAGCGGCAATCGCCGCGGGCAAGCCGGTGGTGACGGCGAACAAGGCGCTGCTGGCGGTACATGGCGCGTCGCTGGCCGCGGCGGCCGAGGCCAAGGGCGTGGCGCTGGCGTTCGAGGCGGCGGTCGCCGGCGGCATTCCGGTGATCAAGGCGCTGCGCGAGGGCCTGGCCGGCAACCGGATTTCCCGCATCGCCGGAATCCTGAACGGGACCTGCAACTACATCCTGACCCAGATGCGCGAGCGCGGGCGGGAGTTCTCCGAGGTGTTGGCCGACGCGCAGAAGCTTGGCTACGCCGAGGCGGACCCCAGCTTCGACATCGACGGCATCGATGCGGCGCACAAGCTGGCGATCCTGGCGGCGCTGGCGTTCGGCCGGCCGGTGGCGTTCGACGCGGTGCATATCGAGGGCATCCGCGGCGTCTCGGCGCTGGATATCGGCTTCGCGCGCGAGCTCGGCTATCGCATCAAGCTGCTGGGCCTGGCCCGGCAGACCGAAGCGGGGATCGAGACGCGGGTGCATCCGTGCATGGTGCCGGAGACGGCGCCGATCGCGCGGGTCGACGGGGTGTTCAACGCGGTGGTGACCGAGGGCGATTTCGTCGGCCGCGTGATGCTGGAGGGGCGTGGCGCGGGCGCCGGACCGACCGCCTCGGCAGTGGTGGCGGATCTGATCGACGTGGCGCGCGGGCGCAGCGCGCCGGTGTGGGGCGGGGCGCTGAGCGAGGCGCCGTCGGTGCCGATCTCGGCGCATGTCGGGCCGTATTATCTGCGGCTGATGGTGGTGGACCGGCCCGGGGTCATTGCCGATGTGACCGCGGCCCTGCGGGATCACGGCGTGTCGTTGGAATCGATGCTGCAACGGGGGCGCGCGCCGGGCGAGGCCGTGCCGGTGGTGCTGGTGACGCATGAGACGCGGGAGAGCGCGATGCGGGCGGCGCTGGATCGGATCGCGGGGTTGGATGCGGTGCTGGAGGCGCCGACGCTGATCCGGATCGAGCTGGGGTGATCGCTTGCCGTGAACGAATTTGCGCTTGGCGTGCGGGTGGCGAAGTGGTCGTGTTCCGCTTGGCTTCGGTGGTTGTTTGGCGACTGCTGGTCAGGGGCGTGACAGCGGCCGGCATTCGTTGCGATTTCGGCTAGAAAGCAAGGATTTTCACCACGGAGGACGTAAGGGGAGGGCCACGAAGGAGATTAGAAAGAGAAGATTGGAATGGCGCTTCGCGCAGTTGATCCAACGTCGCGCGAAGCGGCAAAAACCTTGCTTCTCCGTGGCCCTCTGTGGCCCTCCCTTGCGTCCTCCGTGGTAAAAATCCTTGCTTGCGACCGAGCGAGCAGCACTCAGTGGCATCACTTCGCCGCCGGCTGATACGTGCTGGTCGCGGCGGACCAGCGATAGGTGCGCTGTCCGAGCCCGGCCCGCGCTTTCAGCAACAGAAAGCAAGGATTTTTACCACGGAGGACGTAAGGGGAGGGCCACAGAGGGCCACGGAGGAGATTAGAAAGAGAAGATTGGAATGGCGCTTCGCGCAGTTGATCTAATACGAGTTCGCGGAGGGATTGACTCGTGGTTCGTCTGCACCGAGCCCTCCGTTCGTCATGGCCGGGCGAGGCGGCAAAAACCTTGCTTCTCCGTGGCCCTCCGTGGCCCTCCCTTGCGTCCTCCGTGGTAAAAATCGTTGCTTGCGACCGAGCGAGCAGCACTCAGTGGCATCACTTCGCCGCCGGTTGATACGAGCCGGTCGTGGTGGACCACCGATAGGTGCGCTGTCCGTGCCCGGCCCGCGCTTTCAGCAGCAGATCGAAATGACCTGCCGTGCTGTGCGGCGTGACGACCAGCAGGTTTGCGGCATCGATAATCTGGTGATCCCGCGTGCCGTCCTTATGCCAGTCGCCGGCGATGTCCTGGAAGGCCGACATCGGCACCGCGAGGATCTGTTTCACCGCCCCATCGACGACAGCGAACAGATACAGCGCGCTGTAATTCGCCCCGCCACCGGAATAAGACTCGGTCCACACCCCCCGCAACCCGAACGCCGTCTGATCAGCCGCAATCCGGTACGGCGCCAGATCGAACCCCTCGTAGCCATCAGGTGCGATCCTCCCGTCGGCGGCGTCATCCAGTGCCTGCGGCGCGGCCGGCAACGCGGTGTCCTTCCAGTTGACCTTGCCGTCGATCTGCGCCGGCCTCGCAACAAGCGCCGGGGCCGCGCCAGGCTTCATCTCGATCACGCCGAGGGTGACCTGCAACGGCGGTGCCGCATCATCCCCGAGCGCGCGCGTGCAGGGCGTGTCATCCGGGCCGGTCGGAATATCACCGCCGGTGCAAACCACGGCGACGTAACGATCCGCCTGCCCGGGCAGCGACTTCGCGCCCACCACGTTCAGCTTCGCCCCGGCCGCAGGCGGCATCAGCGCGGTGACCTGTTGCGCTGACAGACCGGTCGGCAGGTGCACGCCAAGCCCGTCCGGCGCCGGTTTGCCCGCCATCTGCTCGGCATAGAAATTCTTCGCCTCCGGCGTCTTCAGCAGCGGCGGCACCTGGTCGAGCGAATGCGCCGTCTGCGCGCGCGCGGCCGTCGCGCCGATCGCTGCCAACAGACCGATCGACACCAACAGGCCGATCGACGCCAACAGCCTGGCCAACGACGTTCGCATGCGCATTCCTCCTGGCCGCGTCCGACGCCCGGCTACGCCGCCGCAGAGCGGTCTTGCCGCCGGCGCGCTGGCGTGTCCAGGCTGTGCAACCGATACCTATGTGCGTGATCGCAAGGACCAGGGAATGGAAACGGACTACGTCGTGGTGGGCGCCGGCTCGGCCGGCTGCGTCATCGCCAGCCGGTTGAGCGAGACCAACGCGCGCGTCACCCTGTTGGAGGCCGGCCCGCCCGACTGGCACCCGTGGATCCACATCCCCGCCGGCGTGCTGAAACTGCTGCGCCACCCGGTGGTGAACTGGAACTACACCGCCGAGGCGGGCCCCGGCAGCGCCGGCCGCACCATCCATTGGCCCCGCGGCAAGACGCTGGGCGGGTCGAGCTCGATCAACGGCATGCTGTATGTGCGCGGCAATCCCGCCGACTTCGACGGCTGGGCGCAGATGGGCTGCCGCGGCTGGAGTTTCGACGACGTGCTGCCGTTCTTCCGCAAATCGGAACATTACGTTCAAGGCGGCGATCCCGAGCGACGCGGCCAGGGCGGCGTGCTGCGGGTCGAGGACTACCGCACGATCCTTCCGCTCACGCATCGGTTTGTCGAGGCCGCGCAGGCCGCCGGCCACACCTACAGCAAGGATCTGAACGGACGCGCACAGGAGGGCGTCGGTTACTCGCAAATGACACGCAACGGCCGGTTTCGGGGTTCAACCGCGCGAACATTCCTGGCCGCCGCCAAGGGGCGGGCAAACCTGCGTGTGGAGACCAATGCGCAGGCGACACGATTGCTGTTCGAGGGCAAGCGGTGTGTGGGGGTGGCATTTCGTCAGGGCGGGACGGATCGTGAGGTGCGCGCGGCAAAAGAAGTCATCCTATGCGGCGGCGCGGTGAACTCCCCTCACCTCCTGCAGATTTCCGGCGTCGGCCCGGCGGCGCATCTGCAATCGATCGGCGTCGATGTGGTGCGCGACCTGCCGGGCGTCGGCGCCAACCTGCAAGACCATTACGTGGCGCGCATCTCGCATCGCGCGCGCAATGCGATCTCGATCAACCAGCTCGCGCGCGGAATGCGGCTTGCGGGCCAGGTCGCGCGGTTCTTCCTGATCGGCAACGGCGCGCTGACGTTCGGCGTCACCTCGGCGCAGGTGTTCACGCGGTCGCGCGAGGGGCTGGCCAGTCCGGACCTGCAACTGCTGTTCACCCCGGCGAGCTACGATCCCTCGCTGTTCGGCACGCTGGAGCGCGAGGCCGGCATGACCGTCGCGGTTTGCCCGACGCGGCCGGACAGCCGCGGCACGATCATGGCCGCATCGAAGGATCCTTTCGCCAAGCCACGCATCTCGCCTAACTACCTGTCCGCGGCCTCCGACGGGCGCGTGCTGCTGTCCGGCATCCGCCAGACCCGCGCGATCTTCGCCCAGGCGCCGATCGCGCAGCACAGCGTGAAGGAAACGCTGCCCGGCCCGGACCTGACGACCGACGAGGCGCTACTGGAGTATTGCCGCGGTTTCGCAACGACGATCTATCATCCGGTCGGCACCTGCCGCATGGGCGAGGGCAACCCGATGGCGGTGGTCGATTCGCGGCTGCGCGTGCATGGGTTGGGCGGGCTGCGGGTGATCGACGCCTCGGTGATGCCGACTTTGACCACCGGCAACACCAACGCACCGACCATCATGATCGCCGAAAAGGGCGCCGCGATGATCCGGGACGATGCCGCGGCGTGCTGACCTCGCAACGTCATGGCCGGGCTTGAACCGGCCATCCTCTTCGTGCCGCAGCCACAAGTCGTGCCGCGACCACCAAAAGGATGGCCGGTTCGAGCCCGGCCATGACGTTTCGACAACAAGCCAGGCCATAATGAAATTTGCTGTCCCTGCAGCAGCGGGCTAGGCAAGACCTTCGCATGTGCAGCATAGTTCACCCGGCGTTCGATGCGGCGGTGTCGAACCGGAGGTCGCCACCGCGACCAGGCCGTCTGACGGAGGGTAGTACACAATGAAACCATCTCGGCGCCAGATGCGGCTTGGGCTCTCGGTGGCCAGCGTCGGCTACCACTACACCGCCTGGCGGCTACCCGAGGTCTCCGCGATCGGCTCGATGGATTTGCGCCATCACATCGAGGCCGCGCAGATCGCCGAGCGCGGCAAGATGGATTTCCTGTTCCTCGCCGACTGGGCCTCGTTGCTGAACCTGGACGATCCCCGCATCGCGCGGGACCGCGAGCACGCGCAGCTCAAGATGGACCCGACGCTGGTGGTCTCGGCGTTGGCCGCGGTGACCGAGCGGATCGGGTTCATGCCGACGGCGTCCACGACCTACAACCATCCGTATAATTTCGCCCGCCGGATGGCAACGATCGACCACATCAGCGGCGGCCGGCTGGGCTGGAACATGGTCACCGGATTCAACCCGGAGGAGGCGCTCAATTTCAGTCACGACAAGCCCGTACCCTCAGACATGCGCCATGCCCGCGCCGGCGAATTCGTCGAGGTGGTGCGCGCATTGTTCGATAGCTGGGAGGCTGGCGCGCTGCTGCGCGACAAGGCCTCCGGCCTGTATTTCGACCGCGCGAAGGTGCATTTCATTGATTACGCGGGCGAACACTTCCGGGTGCGCGGACCGCTGGATGTGGATCGGCCGCCGCAGGGCATGATCCCGATCATCACCGCAGGCGTGTCGGACAATGCGATGGAGCTGGCAGCGCGGTTCGCCGACATGAGTTATGGCGGCCAGCCGAACATCGAGGCGGCGCGGACCTATTACGCCACGGTGAAGGGCAAGCTGGCGAAATACGGCCGTGCGCCCGAGTCGATGCTGATGATGCCGGGCATTCAATGCTATCTCGGGCGCACCCAGGGCGAGGCGGAGGACAAGTTCGCGCGCATCCAGGCGACGGTGGATCCGCAGGTCGGCATCGGCCATCTGTTGCTCAATCATTTCCCTGATCTGACCGGCCTGCCGCTGGACGCGCCGGTGCCGGACCTCGAGATGTCCACCGAAATGATGGACAAGCGCATCAGCGGGCGCGAGCCGGAGATGACGTTGGCGCTGATGCGGCGGGCGAAACAGGAGAAGCTGACGCTGCGCCAGTTGTTCGATGTGGCGATGTGCGGTTTCTGGAGCCTGGGCGTGATCGGCACGCCGATGAAGGTCGCGGACATGATGGAGGAATGGTTCACCACCGGCGCCGCGGACGGATTCAACGTGCAGCCGCCCTACATGCCGCACGGCGCGAAGGATTTCGTTTCGTTGGTGATCCCCGAGCTGCAGCGGCGCGGATTGTTCCGGACGGAGTATGAGGGGCACACGCTGCGGGAGAATCTCGGGCTGCCGCCGGTGCCGAACCGGCACGCTGGCGCGGCGTCATTGGCGGCGGAGTGACGGCGATGGCCACGAAACATTCTCCCCCTCCCCTTGAGGGAGGGGGTGGGAGGAGGGGTCGCTTGGCACCGCCGGATCATCGCTACCCTTCCCCCCCAACCTCGTTCCGCTTCGCGGCCCAAACCCGCAAGCGCAGCGGGATAAGTGCTCGCTCACGTGGTCGACCTTGTGCCGGCAAAAACGATCTAACAACGTTCTCGACCCACACGGAATCCGACTGATGCCCAAGCCCCGCCAACTCCACCTCGGCCTGTCGATCGCCAACATCGGCTACCACCACGCCGCGTGGCGCCATCCCGACGTGCCGGCCGGCGGCGCAATGGATTTTGCCCACTACCGCCACTGCGCGAAGCTCGCCGAGGCTGGTCTGTTCGACTTCATCTTCCTGGCCGACACCGCCTCGGTTCGCTCACTCGACAAGCCGAATTTCGCCCGCGACCGCGAGCTGGAACAGGTCAAGCACGAGCCGCTGGCGTTGATGGCGGCGTTGGCCGCAATAACCACCAAGGTCGGCCTGGTCCCTACCGTCTCGAGCACCTACACCGATCCCTACAACATCGCCCGCGGCGTCGGAACGCTGGACCATCTGACGCACGGCCGCGCCGGGTGGAACCTGGTGACCGGGTTCTGCAACGATGAGGCGCGCAACTACGGCTACGACGCAGTGCCGCCGCCCGAGACCCGCTATGCGCGCGCCGCCGAGTTCGTCGACGTGGTGGCGGGATTGTTCGACAGTTGGGACGACGACGCAGTGGTGCGCGACAAGGCCTCCGGCATGTTCTTCGACCGGTCCAAGATGCATCTGCTGGATCACCGCGGACGGTTCTTCAAGGTGCTCGGGCCGCTGGATTTGCCGCCCCTGCCGCAGCGGCATCCACCATTGTTCACCGCCGGGACCTCGACGGAATCGCAGGAACTCGCGGCGCGCTGCGCCGATGTGGTGTATGCCGGCAAGGTGACGCTGGAGGATGCCCGCAGTTATTACGCATCCGTCAAGGGGCGGCTGGCGAAGTATGGCCGCTCGCCCGACGACCTGCTGATCGCTCCCGGCATCATGGTCTATGTCGGGCGCACGCGGCAGGAGGCGCAGGACAAGTTCGACCGCCTGCAGGCGATGCTGACGCCGGAGCAGGGGCTCGGGCTGTTGGCGACCTATGGGTTGCCGGATTATACCGGCTGCGATCTGGATGGTCCGGTGCCGGATCTGCCCGCGGGGGTGGAGGTGTTCGGGCAATACGCCTCCGCCGCGCTGGCGAAGGCCAAGCAGGAGGGGCTGAGCATCCGACAGATGTATCAGATGTTCGGCGGCGGGTTCTGGTCGCTGCGTGCGATCGGCACGGCTGCGGACATTGCCGATCTGATGGAGGAATGGCTTAGCACCGGCGCCGCCGACGGGTTCAATCTGCAGCCGCCGTGCGTGCCGATTTCAGCCGAGGATTTCATCGCGATGGTGATTCCGGAGTTGCAACGGCGCGGATTGTTCCGCACGGCGTATGAGGGAACCACGCTGCGCGAGCATCTGGGGCTGCCGGCGGCGGTCAGTCGGTATGCACAGGGAGCGGCGTTGCGGGTCGCCGGGGAGTGAGCGGAGATCAACCGTTGACCAGCCAATATCAAGGCCAACCAATATCAAGGCACGACGATCGAATTTGGAGTTCGTCGTAGCTGCTGTTCGTGCTCTCGCCGCAACAAGATACCGGCCGGCGTAAAGGTCTGCATCGTCACAAGACGCAATGCCGGCCTCGTCGCCCCGGCATGTCATGCTAAGCCGGCTTGTCATGCCGAGACTGTGCCATCGTAAGGACGGAATGTGCCCTCGCGGTCAGATCGAGCTCCATCGCGGCGCCCATCAGCGTTTCAAGGTGGCTTGCGATCAGCCGCCCCGAGGGCGCCATGGCGCAAGGTGGTGCCGTGGATGTTGCCACCTTTGAGCAGCGGCAGAACGCGGTCGCGCGGCATGATCAGCATGATGTTGGCGAACGTGCTGGCCTGGGTCTGCGTCGCCTGGGCAAGGTCGAGAATCCACACATCGCCCGCGCCGCGCTGGACGGTATCGTCGCCGCAGGCACCCTCGTGCTGCCCGTGCACGAACGTCTGCACCATGAAATGATCAAGCCCGGAACGCCTGGCATGGGCACGACTGCGGTTGAACGTTTGCGGAGCCGAGCGCCCCTCGGACATCAGCGCGTCGCCGAGATGCGCCATGGTGAGTGTGCCGGTGAATGAAGCGGGATCCTGGGCCGGGTCCGGTCTGACCTGGAAAATCGGTTCCAAGGCACCGCGCAGGCATCGAGGCGCTCAACCGCCGGAAGGTCGGCGAGCTGGAGTTGGGTGCGCAGGACCGGTCGTGTGGCGGGAGAGGGTGGCACTTTTTATCAGGCGGCAACGTCCATTTTGTCAGCCATCCTCGGCGTGCCTTGGCGAGATTCACACGGTTTGCGGCCGGCGGGCTCGGGTCCGGCCAGGGTTTCGGCTCGTCTGACCTGGTCAATGTCGGAACACAGTTCCGCCGGTCACTGACACGGGTCAGCGGTATATCAACGTGCGTTGGCGTCCACCCACGTGTCAACGGTGCGATGAGTTCAAGGGCGCGTGGCCCGCCGTTGCCCCGGTGGGGCGATTGCGCAAAGATGGCGCGCGTTTGTTAGGTATCCGCGATGATCCTCCTGATCGACAACTATGACAGTTTCACTTTCAACCTTGTGCACTTCCTGGGCGATCTCGGCGCAAGCTGCGAGGTGTGGCGCAACGACAAGCTGACCGTGGCGCAGGCGATCGCCAAGGCGCCCGAGGCCATCGTGCTGTCGCCAGGGCCATGCACGCCGAACGAGGCCGGGATCTGCCTCGACCTGATCGCGGCGGCCGCCGGAAAAATCCCGCTCCTCGGGGTGTGCCTCGGGCACCAGGCGATCGGCCAGGCATTCGGCGGGCGGGTGGTCCGCGCGCCGGTGCCGATGCACGGCAAGCAGAGCCACATCTCGCATGCGGGGACCGACATCTTCGCGGGCCTGCCCTCGCCCTTCCTGGCGACCCGCTACCATTCGCTGGTGGTCGAGCGCGACGGGCTGCCGGAGACGCTGCTGCCGACGGCATGGACCGAGGACGGCCTGATCATGGGGATGCGCCATCGCGCGCTGGATGTGTTCGGCGTGCAGTTCCATCCCGAGAGCATCGTCACCGAGCACGGCCACCAGTTGCTGGGGAATTTCCTGGCAATCGCGCGCGGCGCCAACACGCCGGCCCGGGCGGCCTAGCGCTGCGAAGCCCAACACAGATCCGCAATGTCCAATAATCTCAAGCCTCTGCTGGCCAAGCTGGCGGGTGGCGCAACGCTCACCGAAGCCGAGGCCGAGGCGGCGTTCGACATCATCATGTCGGGCGAGGCCACGCCGGCGCAGATCGGCGGGCTGCTGATGGCGATGCGGGTGCGCGGCGAAACGGTGGCCGAGCTGACCGGCGCGGTGCGCGCGATGCGGGCGCGGATGACCGCCATCGCCGCGCCTGAGGGTGCCATCGATGTGTGCGGCACCGGCGGGGACAATGCCGGAACACTGAACGTCTCGACCGCGGTCACGTTCGTGCTGGCGGGCGCCGGCGTGCCGGTGGCCAAGCACGGCAACCGCGCGCTCTCGTCGCGCACCGGCGGGGCGGACGTGCTGGCCGCCCTCGGGGTGAACGTCGACGCGCCGATGGACCGGCTCGAGGGCATCCTGGCCGAGGCCGGCGCGGTGTTCCTGTTCGCGCCGCGCCACCACCCCTCGATGCGGCACGCGGCGGGGCCGCGGGTGGAGCTGGGGACGCGCACGATCTTCAACCTGCTCGGGCCCATGGCCAACCCGGCGCGGGTGCGGCGCCAGTTGACCGGGGTGTTCGACCCGGCCTGGGCCGAGCCGATGGCACAGACGCTGGGCCGGCTCGGCAGCGAGGCGGCGTGGATCGTGCACGGGATGGGCCTCGACGAGCTGACGGTCGCCGGCGAGAACCAGGTGGTTGCGCTGGCGGGCGGCGCGGTGCGGCGGTTCAGTGTGGTGCCGGAGGATGCGGGGCTCGCGCGCGCGCCGATCGAGGCGATCCGCGGCGGCGACGCGGCGGCGAATGCGGCGGCGTTGCGGGCGCTGCTGGATGGGGCCGCGAGCGCATACCGGGATACCGTGCTGCTGAATGCCGCGGCGGCGCTGGTGGTGGCGGGGAAGGTCGACGCGCTGCGCGATGGCGCCGCGGTGGCGGCCTCGGTGATCGACGGCGGCGCGGCGCGCGAGGTGCTGGCGCGGATGCAGCAGGCGAGTGCTGGGGGGTAGTTTTTTTACCGCGAATAACGCGAAGGACGCGAAAAATACCAGGTAGCGACAAGACTGCCTCTCATTCGTCATGGCCGGGCTCGTATGGGGGATTTGTTGTCAAGGGTGTTTTATCATGTGCGGCCTCCTTTTTTGATGCCAGCTCGGCAAGGTGTGTGTTTGACGTTTCGTTACATGCACCAAACCTGGGCGGCCCCATTGGCTCAGACCGATCGGTCTGCAAGCTCGTATCCGGTGGAACGTGATGGTTCCGAACCATGATGCCCCATTCGCGGGGCCGAGGGGGCCTGGGAGGGCGGGACCAATCTTGACGGCGGCATTTCGCAGCCATAGCCCGGCACGGCGCACCGCCCACCCAGGTTGGTTGTCAGGCATCAGATGGCGCTCGCCCCGTGCCTGTTTCTCGTGTGCATTTTTCTCATGGCCTGCATTGCAGTGCTCTCCCCGTCTCTCAGGCGGCGGCGAGACGTGCGCCGGCCGGCACTTCGCCGGTCTCGACGTA
>Ga0326727_10013923_pt1 | contig 17701 bp, 11 predicted proteins | sample MB2enrmetagenome_FD_207643 | JGI IMG/M metagenome (GOLD analysis project Ga0326727, IMG submission 207643) | Lab enriched peat soil microbial communities from McLean, Ithaca, NY, United States - MB29MY | ecosystem: Environmental > Terrestrial > Soil > Wetlands > Peat | place: USA: New York...
GGTGACGCTGGCTCTTGATCGGAAGGGATGCATTGTCCTGCGTCCGGCCCGGCAACGGTATGACCTTTGGGATCTGGTCGCCCAGATCACGCCGAGGAACTGTCATGGCGAAACCGACTGGGAAGGCGCCCGGGGCGAGGAATCCTGGTAAAGATGGCCCGGCCACCAGTGCCTCTCTGACGCTCACCCCGCCGGCGCCGCGAACACCACCACGGCCAGCGGCGGGAGCGTGATTTCCAGGCTGTGGTAGTGGTTGTTGAACGAGATCGGCTGGGTCTGGGCGCCGCCGCCGTTGCCCATGTTCGAGCCGCCGTAGAGCGCCGAATCGGAGTTGAAGATTTCGCGATACCAGCCAGGATCGGGCACGCCCACGCGATATTTCTCATGCGGCACGGGCGTGAAGTTGCACACCACCAGCACGTACGGCCGGCCGCCCCGCCCTCGCCGCAGGAACGAAATCACCGAGTGATCGACATCGTGGAAATCCACCCACTCGAATCCCTGCCACTGGAAATCCACTTCCCACAGCGCCGGCTGTTCGCGATACATGCGGTTGAGATCGCGCACGAAACTCTGCAGCCGCCGGTGCGGCTCGAACTGCAACAGCTCCCACTCCACGCTGCGCTCGCTGTTCCACTCGTTCCACTGGCCGATTTCCGACCCCATGAACAGCAGCTTCTTGCCGGGATGCATGTACATGTACGCCAGAAACGCGCGGGCGTTGGCGAATTTCTGCCAGACGTCGCCGGGCATCTTGGCCAGCAACGCGCCCTTGCCGTGCACCACCTCGTCGTGCGAAATGGGCAGCACGAAATTCTCGGTGAAGGCATAGAGCATGCTGAACGTGATGTTGTTGTGGTGGTAGCGGCGGAAGACGGGATCCTCCGAGAAGTAGTGGAGCATGTCGTGCATCCAGCCCATGTTCCACTTCATGGTGAAGCCGAGCCCATTCATCCAGGTGGGCCGCGACACGCCCGTGAACGCGGTTGACTCTTCGGCAATGGTCACCGCGCCGGGCACGGAGTGGGCGAGTTCATTGAAGCGCCGCAGAAAGCTGACCGCTTCCAGATTTTCATTGCCGCCGTACATGTTGGGGAGCCACTCACCGTCCTTGCGCGAGTAATCCAGATACAACATCGACGCCACAGCGTCCACGCGCAAGCCGTCGATGTGATACTCCTTCAGCCAGAACATGGCGTTGGAGATGAGGAACGAGCGCACCTCGTTGCGGCCGAAGTTGAAGACCAGAGTGCCCCACTCCTTGTGCTCGCCCTTGCGCGGATCGGCGTGTTCGTAGAGGGCGGTGCCGTCGAAAAAAGCGAGGCCGTGCGCGTCCTTGGGGAAATGCGCGGGCACCCAATCGACGATGACGCCGATTCCTTCCTGATGGCAGCGATCAACGAAGTACTTGAAGTCCTCAGGCGGGCCGAATCGCGCCGTGGGCGTGTAGTAACCGGTGACCTGGTAGCCCCACGAGCCTGAAAAAGGGTGCTCCATGATGGGCAACAGCTCGATGTGCGTGTAGCCCAGGTTTTTCACGTACTCGACCAGATTGCTGGCGAGTTGGCGGTAACTGAGCGGCTCGTTGCGCGGGCCACGCAGGAATGAACCGAGATGAACCTCGTAGACGGAGAACGGCTGTCTCAGCCAGTCGGTGCGGCCCCGCCGTTCAAGCCACTCCTGATCGCCCCACTGATACGCCGCGAGGTCCGCGACGATAGAGGCCGATTTCGGCGGTTCCTCGCAGGCGAACGCGACCGGGTCGGCTTTCTGCTGGTGGTAGCCATAGAACTTCGAGCGAACCGAATACTTGTAGTGCACGCCCGCGCCGATATGCGGGATGAACATCTCCCAGACGCCGCCATCGCGCATGCGCATGGGATGACGTCGCGAGTCCCACTCGTTGAAGTCGCCGACGACGCTCACCACCAGCGCATTGGGCGCCCAGACCGCGAAGCGCACTCCGGGGACGCCTTCGACCTCCGCCAGATGCGCGCCGAGACTTTGCCAAAGCTCGAAGTTCGTGCCCTCGGAGTGCAGGTGCAGCTCGAATTCGGAGAGCAGCGGCGGGAACCGGTAGGGATCGTCGATTTCGATCTCGCCGCCGCTCCAGAGTTTGAGCCGCAGGCGGTAGGGGCCCGGCTCGCTCGGGAGACGGCCCACGAACAAACCCTGCGGATCGAGCCTGTCCATGGGAACGAGCTGTCCTTCGCGGGCGATCTGCGCAGCGGAAGCCTGCGGCAGAAGCGCGCGCACCTCCCATTCACCACCTTCCGTACGGTGTGGCCCAAGGAGGCTGAAGGCATCGCCGTGCCATCCTCCGACAATCGCTTCCCGCTCACCTGGCGTCATCGCAGTTTATTATGGCAGGGAATGGACTCGGGACTCAGCAAGGCTTCGCTGCACGTTCATCTGGAAGGCGCCATCTGGCCGGAAACGCTGCTGGAAATCGATCCGGCGCTGACGCCGGAAGAGATCGAGGCGAATATGCCGCGCGGCTCGTTTGCCGCGTTTATCGAATCGTACATCTGGCTCACCCGCCGGCTGCAAACACCGGAGCATTATGCGCTGGCCACCAGGCATCTGCTGGATAGACTCGCGGCGGAGGGCGTGCGCTACGCGGAAATCACGTTGTCGGCCGGGGTGATCCTGTGGAGGAAGCAGGATCTCGCGGCCATCTACGATGCCATTTGGGCGGAGAGCCGGCGCGGGCCGTTTCCGGTGTATTGGATTCCCGACGCTACGCGCCAGTTCGGTGTGGAGGCGGCGATGGAAGTGGCTCGGTTCGCCGTGGAGCGGCGCGATCGGGGTGTGGTGGCGTTCGGGATTGGAGGCGACGAGGCGCGCGGTCCGGCAGAGCTTTTCGCGAACGTTTACCGGTTCTGCCGCGAAAACGGGCTGCATCTGACCTGTCACGCCGGCGAGACCGTGGGACCGGAATCCGTGCGCGCCGCGCTGGCGATTGGAGCCGAGAGAATCGGCCACGGCATCACCGCGGTGGACGACCCGGCATTGCTGGCGGAATTACGGGAGCGCGACATCCCGCTCGAAATCTGTCCGACCAGCAACGTGTGCACCGGCGTGGCAGCGTCGCTGGATGTCCATCCGCTGCGGCGGCTGTGGGACGCGGGCGTGCCCATCGTGCTCGACTCCGACGATCCGGCGCTGTTCGATACGAGCATCGGGCGGGAGTACGAGATCGCGGCGACGAGGTTCGGGTACAGCGAAGGAGAACTGAGACAGCTCGCCGCGAACAGTTTTCGGTACGCATTTCGGCAGAGCGTCTGATGGCCAGACTGAGCGCAGGTCTCCTTCTGTACAGACGACGGACTGGCCGCCTCGAAGTGTTCCTGGTTCATCCAGGCGGACCGTTCTGGGCAAAGAAAGACGAAGGAGTGTGGTCCATTCCCAAGGGCGAGTGCGCGGAGGGAGAAGAACCCGTGGCCGCCGCGAGACGCGAGGTGGCCGAGGAGACCGGAGTCGTCGTGGCCGGCGATCTGCTGCCCCTTGGAGAGGTCAGGCAGGCCGGTGGCAAGCGCGTGGCGGCATGGGCGGTGGAGATGGACTTCGACCCCGCCGTTGTTCGCAGCAACGCGTTTTCCATGGAGTGGCCGCCCAAATCGGGGAAACTCCGGGAGTTCCCGGAGGTGGACCGGGCAGACTGGTTCCCGATCGCGGCGGCCAAAACAAAGTTGCTCTCCGCGCAGGTTGCGTTCGTAGATCGCCTGCTGGTTGGGCTCGGCATTTCGCCCGAAGACTGAGCCCGATTCCTCAATCGGTTCGGGCCGACGAGAATTGACGAGACGCCGTGTCAAAGCGATGTAGTCCCGCCGGCATTCGGCCCGCGATCCTGGTAGGGCGCACAACGCACAGAACCGGGCTGTGCGTGCGTTCAGTGCAAACCCGGCCAGCCTGCGGCGACAACCGCTGGAGAAACTCTTACCATGTAGTTCCCCCGGCATTCGCCGCAGGCTCTTGCGGGTGGGAGCCGACGAGGTATCGGCGAGACACGGACAGCGTGGAATGTAGTCCCGCCAGCATTCGGCCCCGGCTTTTGGTTGCGCTCACAACGCGCACGAACAGGCTGTGTGCGATTTCAGAGCGCCACTGCTTCGATGCGCGCGACCCAGTGGTCCGCCTCGAGTTGGCCTGAAGGGAACGCCGAGATCACCTCGAACACCTGATCGGAAAATCCTCCGATATTCAGGATGTCCGCGCGCTCAGCCGCCTGGGTCGTCTCCTCCGGCTGGAGATCCAGACAAACCAGCCCAGCCGCCGGATTCCGCTGCCGGAATGCCGACCACTCCGCCATCATCGCCGTTCCCCGGCCGGCCCAGCCGTTGATGCGATGTTCCATCCACGACTCGTTGTCCGAGACGAAGATCACCAGCTCGGCGTTCGCCTTCTCGTCGTTCAGCAGGCGAAGCGGCGCGCTGCAGTTGGTTCCACCGCCCCCCATCCGGGACAGCAGACCGGCATTCGTCATCACGCTGTCGCGCGGATTCAGCTCCGCGTCCACCGCGTTCGAGTCGAAGGCCAGAACTCTGGCCTCCGGATTCTTGCGCAACACGCACGCGGCGATCAGCGCCGCCACGTCGATGCAGCGGACGCTGGTGGTGGAACCGGCGCGATAGCCGGTCACCGGACCGGACATGGAGCCCGACACATCGGCACATACTACGACACGACCCTCGATTGACGGCACGTTGGCCGTTGCCAGCTCCATCGCGTCCTGCAAAGCGTCCCGCACCCGCCGCGGAACGGCGCCGCCGCAATTCAGATACGCCGTCAGCAACTGATACGGAAATACTCGGGCGCGCCGGATCGCGTCGGCATCGCGCAGCCGCGCCGCGATGAGCTCCGCCATTTCGTCCGCGTCGAACACGCCATAACGGGCAAACGTGTTGAGGTTCATTCGCGTGGTCTGCCACGAAGCGTTCTTCGCGATGCTCACCCAATGTTCGCGGGTGAGCGGAAGCGCCGACAACAGCATGAACGGAAGGTCGGGAACCTCCGGCGTTTGGCCGGCTTTGAACTGCTCCAGCTGCATCACCAGCTTCGGCAATGCATTCGCGTCACAGGGCCGGCCGAGCATGTAACCATAGAAGGCCTGCCGTTGCGCGCCGGCCGGTTTCGGGTGAACCATCTTCACGATGTCGGAAAGCGACGGGCTCCGACCGGCGCTCGAGCTGAAAAGCGTGTCCTCATCGCGGCTGGCCAGCCATTGGCGCACCAGCCGTTTGGGAGCGGTTCCCAGCGACTTCCGGCCAACCACGCCGGAACGGAGAATCTGCACGTAGGTCCGCAGCATCCGCGCGTTGTCGATCACGCGCGAGAAAACGGCCTCATGGAGACGCGGCGCGCGAGCCGACAGGAATGCGCACAGTAGCGCCGGCATGTCCTTCATGTACGACTGCGTCCGGCTGTAGACGGCCACGCGCGCAACAAACTCGGCGTCCACCGCGCCGCACAGTTCGAGCACACGAGCCAGTTGCTCGCCGCCGGTTGCGTAAAAAGTCCGTCCGAAGCAGCCCGTGGCGGCGTACTGCGCCAACGCCTGTTTCGGCGCCAGCGCATAGGCCGGAGCATTCTCGGCGTTTACCGCATTGGCCTGCGGGATCAAGGGACCCCGCAGGCTTGCGAACAAGGTTTTGTTTGCCATCAGCTACCTCCGTGCTCGCGAAATGACTTACTAACTCATAACTTTTCAGTTGTCGCAGGCCCGCCGTCGAGATACACGTCAAGCGCGTCGCTGTTAGCCGGAAGCGGCTTAGTCAGCACCTCCCAGACCCCTGTGTAAAGCAAAAGGGGCAACCACCTTCGGTGGCCGCCCCTTCCTGAAAACCGGTACGTTATCCCAGGATGGTCAGGTCACCGCGCGCGCGTCATGATTCATAGACGCCCGCGCACCTTTGACTCCGGTCCCGAATTGGATAACTTGTGTCACGCACTTACATCGTAAGTGACCTTCGCCCCGCGGTTCAAGACCTTTAATCGGGACTTCATGTAAGCAACCTCTACAAACTCAGTTGGCGGAGGAGGAGGGAATTCAACCCCCGGTGGACCCTTTCAGGCCTCACGCCGGTTTTCGGGACCGGTGACTTTAGCAACTCGTCCACTCCTCCGAATGTTTTGTTCAAAGACCTGGCGGAAGGCAGGCGACTCGAACGCCTATGTCCCGAAGGACCCTGGCATAGCAGGCCAGTGGGATACCAATTACCCGAGCCTTCCGGGTAAACCTATAACCTGATTGAGAGAGAAGTTAGAGACTCGACGGGAGAGACCGCGAGTTCCCGGCTGAGCGCCGGTAAGACAGGTGGCCGCGACTAAGCAAACGCTGCACGTTAGTAAATGTAGCGGACAAGTTCCAATAAAGTCAAGCTGCAACTCCGCTACAGCGGCGCGGCGTCCGGCCAGTGGTGATACACGAACGCCGCGTGACACGGAGCGTGACGTCAAAGATCGGCGCGCCGGCGCCGGCCGAAGAGCAAATCCCCTGGCCCCGGAATATCAGCCAGTCTCAGTGACCCGCGGAATCGGCGTGGCGGCTGGCCTCGAAGAGGAACCACGTGCGCCGTTCCGTCTCGTCGATCCAGACCTCAATTAGGCTTGCCGTGGCCACGTCACGTCCCTCTTCGCAGACATTGTGCGCCTCCCGCAGCCGAGCCGCGAGGGCCTTGTTGTCCTCCAGCAGCTCGGCCAGCATGTCCTCCGGTTCCACGTACACCGCGTCATTGTCCAGTACGCGTTGCGTGCGAGCAATGTGACCGATCGATCTCATAGTGGGTTCACCGAGCTTGCGGACCCGCTCCGCGATGGGGTCGGTCATTGCGAACATCTGATCCGCGTGCTCGTCGAGCAGAAGGTGGTAGTCGCGAAAATGCGGGCCGCTCATGTGCCAATGGAAGTTCTTGGTTTTGAGGTATAGCGCAAAAACGTCCGCCAGAATTGCGTTCATGGCGCCAGCGATGTTTCTGGTTCCCTGACGATCCAGATCCGTGGGGGTACGCAATGGACGGCTTCGGGTGTCTTCAGTCGGCGGTGCCGATTTCTTCATGGTGGTCTCCTCCTCCAGGCAAACATTGTCGCGCCTTTGGCTCAGGAATGCAGCACCATTGCGGAGAGTCCAGGTGCGCACCTCGCCGGGCAGCGACCAAACGCGCAGGCCTGTGTCGCAATCGAGTTGCCAGCCTGCTTCACTTGGAGTTCGTTTCGCATAGGCGGATCAGCGGTCGAGAACGCGGGAATGAGTGTCGGCCATTCGACACTTCGCCTGCGAACCCGCGCGCGGTGGCAAATGAGGCCGCCGAGGGTTGAGGGTTTGGGAGCGCGAAGTGGCATGCTTCCGCTCCCGTTCTGCGCATCCATGGAAAGTCTGGTGGAGGCGGCGGGAGTCGAACCCGCGTCCGAAAAAGCCCGCCGTGAAAAGACTACGTGCGTGTCCGGTTCGGCATTGTCGGCTGCCCCTACAAGAACCGGCGAAGTGAGGGACAGCTTAGCCCGGTTGTCGTCAGCCTGCGGCTACGAGCAGAAGCCCTCGGCCCAAGCCTGTGAGATGACGCCGGCTGGATGAAGTACAGGCCCCCCACCCGCGGCGGCCACCTAATTAATTAGGCAGCGTAAGCAAACTGCTGTTGATTGGCAGTTGTTGGTTTCCGATCGTTTTACGGGAGCTCGGAACCCGGCACGCCTTCCCACAACGATTCAATCCCGTCGAAACCGTTGCGCCCCCTTTCAACCAATTCGATGATAGCACCGCCTTGTTGGTTGGGCAGCAGTGCGATATTGCGCGGGCGCGCCGGAGTCGGTGTGGTGTACGCGCGAAGCGCTGCCTACTGGATGGGCAGCAGCACCGTATTGCTGGACACGCCGTTCACCGTGGCCGTCAGTTCCAGCGTCGCGCCGGTCGGAACCGCGTTCGAAATCGGGAACTCGACCGCATCGAGGCCGACATATCCGGGTGCGGCGCCGACCCACGATGGAGTTAGCGGCGTTCCACCCAGCGAGAGACTGACCGGGTCCACCAGCGGATTCTGCGGCGATTGCGGCGCCGGGAAGCCATCGATGTAGGGCAGGGTCAGAGGCCCGAAACCGGTGCCCAAAATCGTCACCGTCTCGCCGGACAAAGCCGGCGCCAAGGGCGTGATGAGCGAGCCGTCCTGATGCAGCGCAAGGGCGTAGGGCCGATTCGCGGAGAGACTAACCAGCAACCCAGGCGCGTTCCTGGCCACCGTGTACGAGGTGAGAATGTCCGGCTGTCCTGGCGACGAAATGGTCAGCTCGTAATTGCCGGGCGCCAGCCCGGAGGGCACAAAGGCGTTGATCTGCGACGGCGAGACGTACATCAGCGGCAGGATGCGGTCGCCGCTGGTCACCACCACCCCTTGCAGCGTCTGCGTCAGCGGATCGGTGGGGCCGACCTGGGTGCCCGGTGCAAGATTCGGACCGTAGATCGCGATCAGCGAGCCCGTGGCCACGGCGGGTTGCGGCGTCACGCCGGCGGCATTCTGCACGAAGACCCCGGGAGTGTCCTGCAGTTTCTGGAAATAGCCGGTCACCTGCATCGGCGCCTGCATGGACAGGGTTCCCGTGGGCGCGCTTCCGCTCAGGCCGCCGCCATTCCAGGACGAGAAACGATACCCGCTGGAGGGCGCTTCGGTCAGTGACACAAGGGTACCCGCGGCATAGTAGCCATCCGGCGATTGCGGAGCGGCGGTGAAGGCTCCCGCGCCGGCCGGCGATGCCGCAGCCGTTAATTGGTAGCGAGTGAAGTAATTTGCCTGCACCGTCAGGTCGCTGTTGAGCGTGACCGAATGGCTGGGCGCCCCGAGATCCGACCAGTTCTGGAACGCATACTCGCTTCCCGGCGCCGGCGTGAGCATGGGGGACGCGGCGATTGTCACCTTCGTGCCGGTGGGCTGCGAGGTGGTGCACGGCGTCACGCACGACTGCCCGTTCACCTGAAGAACGAGCCCCGCGGGCGAGCTGGCCACGGTCAGCAGATTATTGGCGCTGGCCGCGGGATCGTACACGTAGGTTGCGTACAACAGCATGCCGCCATTGACAGCGGCAGCCGGGACCGTGTAGCTGTGCGTCGCCGACCCGCCGTCCGACCAGCTCTGGAAGTCCCAGACTTTGTTGCTCGAGTCTCGCTGTTGCACCGGGGCGGACAGCGAATGCGTGGTATTCACGCCCCAGATCGCGGCGCCTGCGTGTGAGGGGGCGCCATCGACGGTGATCTTCAGCCCCGGAGGAATGGTGGCCCAGGAAATCTGGGCGGCGGGAATGAAGTTCGCCGTTTCCAGATCCGGCTGACTCGGCACCGTGTAAGAACCGGCCGCGGTAACCGAGCCGGTCCAGGAATTGAACACCCAGATATGCCCCTGGTTGTCGGTCTGCGGTGACGGCACTGCGGCGGTGTGCACGGAACCAATCAGCCAATCGAAATCGCCGAAGCACATTTGCGGTATGGCGGTGGGAAACGGCGAGACCGGCGGCGGGTATTTCTCACCGGCCGCGCATGGCGAAAACACGGTAGCGCCGAGCTCCTGAATAGTCGGAATCAGCTCGTGATCCACCACCATGTTGAGGCCCGGCGGATTGGTCAAAAACCTCACGCGTTCTCCGGGCACGAATTCCGGTATCCACGGCAGGATCATGCTCTCGTCGTTGACGGTGGCCGTCACTACCGGGCCTTTCAGCGTCAAATCGGGCAGGCTCCATTGTTGGAAAACCCAGCCCGGCGAGGCGTATACGTTGAGCGTAAGCGCCGTGGGAACCGACACGTATTCCGCCGCGTTATTCCAGAAACACTGATGCGAAAGCCCACCCTGGACAAATACGATGCCCGCGGGAATCGGAGTGCCCGCAGGCAGTGGCGCGTTGTTATCGCAGGCGTTCGGATACGCTGGCGGATCCTCGCCATTCAGATCCAGGTAGACCATGCAGGACTCGTTGTAATTGATCACCAGCGTGGTCAGTGCGGGATCGGCGGTGACGCTCACGGTTGACGCGTCGGTGCCTGTAATCTGACCCGATGTGTCCGTCCAGCCCGCGAACACGCGGTAGCAGGGGGGAAAGTTCTGGAGGTAAGTCCGCGTTGCAATGATCTTTGGATCGTACCCGGTGGGAACCGGGTCGGAGATCGCCTGGATGACGTGCGTCGATCCGTTCAGCCAGCTAATCGCCGCCGACGATGTATATTGCTGACCATCCACGAGAAACACGCCGCCGGCGGGGCTTGTCGTGATGGTGATGAAGGTCTGATTGCCCGACTGGGCATACAGGGAAGTCACACCCGTCAATGTCAGCAGGCAGAACGCGAGGCGATGAGTAAACACAGGCACTCCCGGCGCACCACTCGCGCCATAGGTAAGATCGACCATTACGGTCAGCCGCTTTACTGCGGCAAACGCCTTAGGGCCCGTCAGGAAATAACCATGCCAGTTCCCGTGGTGCGGTCCACGGACTGAGGTCTGTGCGACCTTCCCAGGAGCATCTCGGCACCTGGCAGCACAGGCTTCTGCCGGTGTAGCCTAACATGCTTATTTTCCTGACGAGCCCTTAGCTCAAGCCGACCGATTTCCGTAACCGCCTGAGGCCGTGGGCCGTTATGCTAGGAGAGGGCTGGTAATGCGGTATTTGGTTCTTCTCGTGCTTCCCGTGATCGGCTGCCTGGCGGCGACCTGCGCCGTGGCCGGTTCGGACGAGCGGTACCCACTCGGGCGCAGCTCCAACGATTTTGTGGAGATCAGCGCTAACCTGCTGATGGATAAGGATCAAATCAAGCAGGCCGTGGGTGCCGACATCACTGGCTCGCAGCTCGGAGACAACATCATCGTGGTGCAGGTGACCGTGCGTCCCCTGGCCGACGACCCGGTCAAAATCTGGCTGGACGATTTCCTGCTGCTCTCGGACAAGGATGGCCAGCGCGCCGCCCCGTTCCAGCCCAGTCAGATTGCCGGGGCTGGGGCGATTGTCGTGAAGGACTCCAAACAGCCGAAGACGAGCACCATGGGGGGGCTCGGCCCCATCATGGGCGTGCCCTTCGGCGGGCCCGCTTATGGCGCCGGCAGCTCCGCTCACCCCTCAGCGGATGTCGAAGTGAAGGACGCCGACAGTACCACGGAGAGCCCGCTGCTGCTGGCGCTTCGCCAGAAGGTCCTGCCCGAGAAATCGGTGACCGAGCCGGTTACCGGACTGCTCTTCTTCGAGATTGAGGGCAAGGTAAAGCCGAAGAATCTCGAGTTGTTCTACAAGACGCCGTCCGGCAAGCTCGGCATGCGTTTCGCGCCCGAAAACGCCAAAGAGGCCAAAGAGAAAGACAAGAAGTAGCGGCTACGACACGGATGCGATGGTGATGGTATCGCCGCTGAGCGTGCCTTCCACCGTCACCTTGTCGCCGAGGTGGCTCATCACCTTGTCCTTCGAATCGGCGGAAATCCTGTAGACCTTGTCGCCGACGACAAGAACCGGCTCGGCCCCGTGATGCTTGATGCACCCTTCCACGCACTTCTTGTCGGCGTCGGTGGCGGCGGCGTGTTTGGCGGCGCACATGGAATCCGAAATCGTGCCGCTGAATGAATCGGCGAGCGCGGTGAGCGAGAACGCGGCGCCCAGGGCGAGTGCGAACGTGAGTTTCTTCATGGTGCTCCTCCAGAGCTATCCACAATTATACGGCTAATCAGAATTCCAGCTTCGCGATCATGTCGTCCAGCTCCGACTGCAGCGCCGCCTTTTGCTTCTCGAGGGCGGCGGTCTGATCGCGGAGCTTCGCGTATTGGACTTCTTCGGCGGCGAGCTGCTGCGACCACGTCTGTACCTGATCGCGCTGCCCGCTCACCTGATTGAGCGTCTGGATGTTCTGACGAAGGCGGTTCTCGGCCTGAGTGCTTTCGTCCATGTCAGCATGGGTCTGTTTGAGAGATTCGTCGGCGGCGACGATCTTCGCCTTCTGGTTGACGATCTGCTGAAGCTGGTCGCGGCCTTTGCTGGAAATGGCTTTTGTCGAGATGTATGTGGTAAGGACGTCGGGCGTGAGGCTGGACACCAGCGTGGTGCTGCTGTCCGAGCTTTCTTCGACCACTTCAACCTTGCTCGTGGCATTCGGCGCGAGCTTCACCTCGAAACGGTGAGCGTTCGGCGTAGTCTCGGCGGCTTTGGGGCTGATCAGTTTGCGCCCCTCGATGATTGGCTGCTCGATAATCAGGGTCTTATCTTTCGCGTCCACGTTGCGGATGGTGTAGGTTTTTGTTTCGCGCTGGGAGGTCTTGATTGCGACAAAGCCCCGATTCGCGTGGATCTCGACGATGTCTTCCTCGCCCGAGTCTTCCTTCGTGCCCACGCGCGTGCCCAGATCGACGGCATAGCTGATCAGGCGCTTGTCGCCGCTCTTGACGGTGTTCATGAGCGCCTCGCCGCCGTAGCTGTCGCCTTCGAAGACAGTGAGGGGGCCGCCGTCGAGCGTCTTGCCGGTGTTGTTGGTCAGCTCGGCCGCGGTCATCGGGTTCTGACCATAGGATTCGGAGTAGATGAGCAGCTTCCGTGCCGCGATCTTCTGCTGCAGGAAGGGCAGCATGGCCGATTCGTTCTTGTGGATGGTGACGGGCTGGCCGAAGCGGTATTCGAAGAGGTCGCCGAGATCGCGAGTTTCGGCGTTGCTGATCTGCTGCGCGGCGATGGTGCTGGCCACACCCGGACTCAGCCGGGCCAGCGATTTCATGTTGCGGGCCTGCATTGGCATTGCAGCCGGTGGCGGCGGCGGGGGCGCGGCCGCTTCAGACGCGGAGACGCCACCCTCGTAGACCACCGGCGCTTGCGCGTACGCGTTCTCGACATCGGCCGTGGTGCGCTGCACGTAGAACGGCTCATAGAGATGGCTGATGAACGATACGGGCCGGCCGGAAACAACGGCCAGGCGCACGTTAGTCCAGTCGTCGCCAGTAGTGTTGTCAACAATCGCCCAGCCTTCGAGCGTCGCCTCTCCTTTCGGGTCGAACAATAGCCGATAGCTCGACTTCCACAGGGGCTGCGGAATCATGTAGCTGGCCGAGACCTCGCGCGCCTTCGCGTCCGACGAGTCGATATACACGCTGCGCTTGTCCTTCGACCGCGATTGCGCAACCGCGGCAAGGTAGTCCTTCAACTGCGCCTGCAGCTTCGGGTCGGGGAAGTGCAGAGAGCTGATGGCCCCCAGATCGACGGTCCGCAGGTCGCCGGAATCGAGCAGAAGCGTGAGTTGCTCGCGCTCAGGCTGATTCTCGGTGGCCGCAATGGTCCGCGCGCTCACGATGGTTCCCGCCAGTTTGTCCGATGCCGAGGTCAGCTCGATCCGCGCGCCGCGCAGTTGGTCGAGGAATGCGCTGAGCTGCTGACCGGCCGCGATGGCGAACGGGAACTCCGCCAGCTTCTGCTCCAGCGGCAGGCTCGAATCGTACCGCAGCCCGCGAATGGGCGCCCCCGAGCTGTCGGCCACGGTCAGCGACTTCAACACGTCGTTCATGTCCGTCGCCTTGAAATCCAGCCGCGCGCTTTCGCCGGGCGCAAGCTGGCCGGAGCGGGCGAAGTAGCCGACGCCGCTCTTGTACAGAATCACTTCGCGCACCGGCAGATCGGCGGCCAGCGCGGTAGCGAGGAACACGAGGGAGATCGAAAGGATGCGAAGCATATCAGAACTCCAGCTTCTCGATCATATCGCCGAGTGCGCTCTGCAGGGCCGCCTTCTTCTTATCCAGACCGGCCACCTGATCGCGCAGCGCGGTCATGCGCACCTCTTCCGCCGCGAGCTGCTTCGACCATTCCTGCACCTGCTCCTGCTGCCCGCTGACGCGATTCAGTGTCTGGATGTTCTGACGCAGCCGCTCCTGCGCGCGTGTAACCTCGTTCATGTCTGACCGAGCCTCGGTCAGCGATGCGTCCGTTTCGGTAATGCTGCGCTTCTGATCGAGCACTCGCTGGAGTTGTTTGCGGCCGTCCTCGGAAATGGCTCCCGCGGAGACGTACGTTCCGACCAGATCGGGCGTCACGCTCGACACTGCGTAGGTCTGCTTCTCGAAGCCCTGTTCCGCCACCGGAAACTTCACGGTTGCGCCGGCAGCGAGCTGCACCTCGAAGCGGCGGGCGTTGGCGGTGGTCTCCGAAGGCTTCGGGCTGAGCAGTTCATAGCCCTCGCGGATGGGCTGCTCGACGATAAGCGTCCTGGGGCGCGAGTCGACGTTGTGGATGGTGTACGTCTTCACGTTGTGTGCCGAGCTTCTTCGGGTGACGATGCCGTGGCTCGCATGCACCTCGATCAGACGGGCGTCGCCCGATTCCTCTTTCGTGCCGATGCGCGTGCCCAGATCGACGGCGTAGCTGATGAGCCGCTTGTCGCCGTTCTTCACGGTGTTCATGAGCGCCTCGCCACCGTACCCGGCGCTTTCGAAGACGGTGATGGGACCGCCGTCGAGGGTTTTGCCGGTGTCGTTGGTCAGCTCGGCCGCGGTCATCGGGTTCTGGCCGCAGGCTTCCGAGTAGATGAGCAGCTTGCGCACGGCGATCTTCTGTTGCAGGAAGGGCAGCATGGCGGATTCGTTTTTGCGGATGGTGATGGGCGTGTCGAAGCGGTATTCGAAGAGGTCGCCGAGCTCGCGAGCTTCCGTCTGGGCGGTCACGGAGCTGGGCGCTGCTCTCATGCGGTACACACCGCCGCCGACGCCCCCGCCCGAGCCGCTGCCCAGGTGCGTACCATCGCTCCGGGTGAATTGCTCGTTTTTCGTCGACAGGCCCATCTGCTCATTCAGCGTGAGCCCCGCGCTCGGCACGCCCGAAACGTCTCCCTCGTACACCACCGGCGCCTGCGCGTACGCATTCTCCACGTCGGCCGTCGTGCGCTGCACGTAAAACGGCTCATACAGCCTGCTGATGAACGACACCGGCCGGCCGGACACCACGGCGAGACGAACGCTGTTCCAGTCGTCATCGGTGGTGTTGTCCACGATGGCCCAGCCTTCCAGCGTCGCTGCGCCCTTCTCGTCGAACAGCAGCCGATAGCTCGACTTCCACAGCGGCTGGGGGATCATGTAGCTGGCAGAAAGGTCGCGCGCTTTCGCATTGGCGGAATCGATGTACACGCTGCGCTTGTCCTTCGAGCGCGACTGCGCCACCGCCGCGAGGTAATCCTTCAACTGCGCCTGCAACTTCGGATCGGGGAAGCGAAGCGAGCTCACCGCGCCCAGATCGACAGTGCGCAGGTCGCCCGAATCCAGCAGCAGCGTGAGTTGCTCCCGCTCGGGTTGCTTCTCGCCATCGTTGATCGTCCGCGCGCTTATGATGGTGCCGGCCAGCGTCTCCGCCGCCGATTTCATTTCAATACGTGCGCCGCGCAACTGGTCGAGAAAAGCGCTCAGTTGTTGCCCGTTCGCCACAGTGAAGGGGAACTCGGCGAGCTTTTGTTCGAGCGGCAGGCTGGAGTCGTAACGAAGGCCGCGGATGGGCGCGCCGGAATCGTCGCCGACCGTCAGCGACTTCAGCACGTCGTTCATATCCGTGGCCTTGAAATCCAGCCTGGCGCTTTCTCCCGCCGCAAGCTGACCCGAGCGCGCGAAATAGCCGACGCCGCTCTTATAGAGGATCACTTCGCGGACGGGCAGGTCGGCAGCCGGCGCGATTGTTACGAGAATGACGAAAATAGGCGCAATTCGGCTCGGTAGCATGTTCATTCTGACACCAGCCGTGCACGTAAAGTTCCGAGCCGGTTCAGACCACCGTTTTCAGCCGCGCGCTGACCCCGTTCCAGAGAATCTGCACGCCGATACAGAGCAGAATAAACGAGGAGAGGCGAATGATAACGTTCATGGCCGATTCGCCCAGCGTGCGCCCGATGCGTTCCGCGAAACGGTAGCTGATGTAGATGGTGGCGGCTATGAGCAGCGAGCCGAGCAGCATGCCGCAGATGAGCGGCCAACGCCACTCCGAGCCCTCCGGACGGTTGGCGCCTACGGTGATCGCGGTGGCGATGGTGCCGGGTCCCACGGTGAGCGGCAGCGTCAGCGGATAAAAGGCCTGGCGCGAATAGTCGGTCTCGCTGCATTCGCGAGGGCCGCTGTTCCCGCCGGCGAGATAGTCGCTCGGCCGGCGCAGCAGCGTCCATCCGGTTGAAATCACCACCAGCCCGCCGCCCACCTGCACCACGGGAAGCGAGATGCCGAAGAACGCGAGGATATGGGTGCCGATGAAGATGGAGGCGAGGATGAGAATGAGGCCGTTGACGGCGATCATGCGCGCCAGAATTCGGCGGCCGCGGTCGGACAGGCCGCTCGTCAGCGACAGGAAGATCGGCGTGTTGCCAATTGGATTGACGATGGGAAACAACGCTCCGACCACGAGCAGCGTGTACCGGAAGAGAGCGGCCGGCGGCGCGATCATTTCATGCGCTCCCTTGCGAGCGGTGCTACGATTTCCAGCCCGCCCACCACGCCGCGCCTCGGCATTTCCACGCCGATCACTTCCTGGTACACGGTGTTGGTGATGTTGGTGAGCTGGAGGAATGGCCGGACCATCCCGTTCGGCCGCGCGAGCGAAGCGTCCCAGATCGCGTAAGTGTTGCGGCCATAGCGGTCGAGGACTCCGATGCGCGTGCGGCCTACCAGCCACGGACGAATGATGCCCTGCCAGCCGATGACCGCGTTGTTAATCGGATAATTGAACACGTATTTCGTGATCACGTCTGCGATGGCCCCGCGGTCGCCAACGAGTCCCGTGTAGCTCATCGAGATCACTTCGTCCGCGCGCAGCCGCCCTTCCACCGATCCCTCGAATCCGCTGAACACGAGTTTAGTGAAATTGGTGGCCACGTAGATGTTGGTCTGGGGATCGAGCACGTAGTCGATGAGGTCCGTGTCACGGCGCTGGAACACCGTGGCCGAGGCCTTGAACCGCCTGCCGGCAAAATAATCGACGCCGCCCTCATAATTCCAGGCTTTTTCTGGCTTAAGGTTCGGATTACCCAAATCGGAAGGGTCGCTGTAATAAAGGTCGGTGTAAGAGGGCAGACGAAACGCCCGGCTCACCGACGCGCGCGCCTTGAATTTCGAATTGAGCCAATATCCTGCCGCCACCGTCGGGCTTACCTGGTTGCTGAGGCCGTCGTAGACATCGTCGCGCACGCCTGCCGTGAAGGAAAATCGCCGCAGCGCGCGCGTGTCCCAGGACGCATAGAGGGCCTCGTGGTTGCGTGCGTGGATGCCCAGATTGTTGCTGTGAACCGACTCCTCGTAATACTCCGCGCCGTAACTCAACTGGCCGATGGGCAGCTTGTCGTGGCGGCGTGCTGCGCCCTCGTAGCTGTCCAGATAGTGGTGGTTGGTGTAGATGGACGGGTCGTCGCGAAACAGGACGTAAAGATCGGTGTGCCGGCGATACGCGAAATCGATCTCGCTGTTCTTCCCCAGCTCCTGGCGGAGCGAGGCGAACCAGCCTTTGGTGCGCTCCCACGAAGGGTAATTGCCGTAGAATTGATCCGCGCCGAACGGGCGGTCGCTGAGCGTGAGCAGCACGTCCGTAAAGCCGAAGCGCGTCTTCGCGTGACTGATGGAGGTGAGGTCAAGGTCGCGATAATCGCGGTCGGGGATGAAGCCGGTGGAGAAATCGCGCGCGGCGAAAAGCTGTTCACTTAGCCGGTCGTCGCCCAGCGACACCGAGCCGCCCTCTTCATTCACCCGGA
>Ga0326727_10013924_pt1 | contig 17698 bp, 19 predicted proteins | sample MB2enrmetagenome_FD_207643 | JGI IMG/M metagenome (GOLD analysis project Ga0326727, IMG submission 207643) | Lab enriched peat soil microbial communities from McLean, Ithaca, NY, United States - MB29MY | ecosystem: Environmental > Terrestrial > Soil > Wetlands > Peat | place: USA: New York...
GCCCCATCAGCGTCGGGTTGGATGGCGCGGTCTGCGTTCCCAGCGCCTGGCGCAGAAAGTGAAAGACCACCAGCAGCCGCACCAGCGGCGTCATAGCCATCAGGATCGCCGGCAGGAGCGTGATGATGGTCAGAACAAAGAGAATCGTCCACGGCGTCGAGTCGGAGGGATGAAAGCGCGCATTCAAATCCGGCAAAAGGGGCGCCGGCGCCGCCAGTGCGACCGCCCGCACCAGAAGATGCGTCACCATGAGACCCTCGCCCGACGATGCGAACTCTCGCCAACCGAAGCCGGCGCCGCTCCCGCAATGCGCCGATCAAGGGGATAGAATGCAGGCCCGCCCTCGACCGATGTCGCCACCAGCAGCCTTCGGCCGTCGGCTTCAACCAACGCCAATGACTGGCGCGGAGCCAGCACGACCCGCTCAATCACCGCCAGCCGAGGCGGCGCAACGTGTCTTCCGCGCAGCTTCCCAAACAGCCAACCCGCCAGCCCGCCTGAACTCTCCGCCATTCCGCCCGCCCCTGTTCCCTGTTCCCTATTCCCTATTCCCTGTCTCTCTCACGCCAGACGCGTCAGGCGTACCACCAGCTCGGTCTCGATCACCTCAAACTCGCTCCAGGCCAACTGCACCGCGCCAGCCGCCAGCGGCAGGTCCACTCCGTTGCTCCATTCCGACTCGATCAGCCGTCCCGGTTCGAGGGCCAGCAGATCCCGCACTCTGAAGTCGCGAAGCGGAATGGAGACATCGAGCTCGACCGGAAGCCGCGCCACCTGCGCCCCAAAGGCCGTAGCATTGGCGCCGTCACCCTCGCCCTCGTCCGAAGCCGAAGCTGGAACCAGGGCCCGCTCCGGCTGCGGGACGACAGCAACCTGTGTGCCGGGCGCTCCAGACTGCCCCTTCTGGCTTTGTCCCGCAGAAGCGGGAGCCGAAACACCCTGGCCAGGCTGCGCATGCGGCGCCGGGCCGGGCGCTCTCGTACCCTGGCCAGCCGGATTCTGAATGCCCGCCGTTTGTGCCGCAGCCATGCACGGCAAACAGGAGCAGCAGAGTGACCAGAGAGGAGACAGATGGATTGGAATGGACTAAGAATTGCGCTGCTACCGCCGCCTCAGGGGCATCCGCCACGGGATTCACTTCGCTGATACACTGGAGATTGCAGCCGGACCACGTTTTGCCCGCCCCGCAGTGGGGCCAAAGCGTTCCGGACCGAGGTCGACGACTATGCCAGAAGCAGACGGAAACAAAGCAATTACCGCAACATCGCTGCGCCTGAAAGTTGGCTTGGCCGAGATGCTCAAGGGCGGCGTGATCATGGACGTGATGAGCGTGGAGCAGGCCCGCATCGCCGAGGAATCGGGCGCCGTCTCCGTCATGGCGCTGGAGCGTGTGCCCGCCATGATCCGCGCCGAGGGTGGCGTGGCTCGCATGGCCAAGCCCGGCCTCATCAAGCAGATCATCAAATCGGTTTCCATCCCGGTCATGGCCAAAGCCCGCATCGGCCACTTTGCCGAGGCCCAGATTCTGCAGGAGATCGGCGTCGACTTCATCGACGAGAGCGAGGTCCTAACCCCGGCCGACGAGGCCCACCACATCGACAAGCACGCCTTTACTACGCCATTCGTCTGTGGGGCCCGAAACCTCGGAGAGGCCCTGCGGCGCATCGCCGAGGGCGCGGCCATGATTCGCACCAAAGGCGAGGCGGGCACCGGAGACGTGGTTCACGCCGTCGAGCACATGCGCCAGATTACAAAGGAGATGCGCCAGCTTACCGTGCTCACCGACCAGGAACTCTACGCCGCCGCCAAGGAGCTGCAGGCACCCTACGAACTGGTCAGAATGGTTGCGGAGACTGGGAAACTGCCAGTTCCCAACTTCTCAGCCGGCGGCATCGCCACCCCGGCCGACGCGGCCCTCATGATGCAACTCGGCGCCGAGGCCATCTTCGTCGGCTCAGGCATCTTCATGAAGGAGCGCGCCACTCCGCTCGAGGTTGAGAACTGGACAGAGAAGGACGCCGAGGTCGGCCTTTGCGGCCAGCAGGACATCGGCGCTCCGCGTAATCCTGAGGAGCGCGAAGAGGCCGTCAGCCGCGCCAAGGCCATCGTGATTGCCACCACCCACTTCAACGATCCCAAGATCCTGGCCGAGGTCAGCGAACAGGTGACCGGCACGATGAAGGGCCTGGCCGCCGCGTCCATCGAGGAGTCGCAGCTTTTGCAGACGAGGGGTTGGTAAGTCTGCCGCACCACAGGTGTCCGCTGCTGCTCACGCCGACAGCTTATTCAGGAGATCGATCTTCACATCCCCGTCCGGAAACACGGCGCGAATCTCCAGCGTCCCGCCCATCGCGCGGCTCTAGCCGCAGCAGAGGGTTTGATCTAGAATAACTAGACAGAAAGTATGGGAGAGCGCGATGTCCTCGCCAGTCTTCGACATTGACACCCGCTTGAGCGACCTCGTTGAGACCACGCTCAAGGAAGGCCCCCAGGTCGTTATCAAAGACGGTGTAGAGACAGCCGTGCTCGTCTCCATCGAGGATTGGAAGAACCTCAAGGCAGGCCAACCGTTTGGATTGCCGAGCGACGGTCCCCGCCGTTCTATCAAGGAATTGCTCCTCGACCCCAACGGCCCCCACGATATCTACGTCCCACCCCGTGGCAGGTACCGGCGGCGCGCTCCCGTTAAGATCAAATAAGCAGTGGTCTACCTTCTCGACTCCAACGTGATCTCGGAATTGCGCAAGACCAGGCCTCATGGCGCGGTGCTGGCTTGGCTGCAAACGATTCCCCCTGACGATCTGCGAATTCCCGCAGTTGCACTTACCGAACTGCAGGCAGGAGCCGAGATCACGCGCCGGCAGGACCCGGCAAAAGCCGCCGAATTGGATGCCTGGATCGACGAAATTGCCCAAGACTGGCAAATTGTGCCGATGGATGCCACGATCGCCAGGGAATGGGCAAAGCTGATGGAAAGAAAGACCAAAGCCCTTCTCGAGGATGCTCTAATCGCAGCGACAGCCCGGATTCTCGATCTCGTTGTGGTCACCCGAAACGTGAAGGACTTCACGCAATTCCAGGTTCAGATGCTGAATCCCTTTCAGACCAACCCCGGTATTTTGGAAGTGGACCAGGATTGATTGAGAGAAGCAAACCCCGCATCGGCGTCCTTGCCATTCAGGGCGACTACGCGGCCCACGCCGCCGCGCTCGAGGAGGCCGGCGCGGTCCCTTCCCTGGTGAAGACCGCCGAAGAACTCCTCCTGGACGGCCAGTCGATCGACGGCCTCATCCTTCCCGGCGGCGAATCCACAACCATGCTCAAATTCATTGAGCGCCGCGGACTTTTTGACTCTCTGAGGGAGTTTTGCAGGCGTAAGCCCGTCTTCGGCACCTGCGCCGGCGCCATCCTGCTGGCCCGCGAGGTCCGCCATCCCGCCCAGCGCTGCCTTGGCATTCTCGACGCAGTTGTTGAGCGCAACGCCTACGGCCGGCAGATCGACTCCTCGATCCTTGAGGCCGAAACAAAACTCCCCGGCGGCCCGCTCGAAATGGTCTTCATCCGCGCCCCCCGCATCGTCGAGATCGGCCCCGAAGTCGAAGCACTGGCCTTCCGCGAAGGCTTTCCCACGCTCGTTCGCCAGGGCTCAGTCATGGCGGCCACCTTTCACCCCGAACTTTCCTCGAACCGCCGCGTACATCAACTCTTCGTCGAGAGCGTGAAAGACGCAATGTCGAAATCCATCTGACGCTTCCGTGTCTTTCCTCAAGCCTCACATCCTCATTTAAGCCGCTGGCGTCCCACGCTCCACGGCCTCAATCTCATCACTTTTCTGATTCTGGATGCATCCAATAAGAAGTAAGAGTACTCTTTTGCACAGGGTCTGCTCCCCGGCAGGCTCGCGAGGTCATGAATGCCGTCGATCTTCACTCCCCTCCCTGCGGAAGTCGACCGCAAATCCCCCGGTATCGGGGGTAAACCGCCCGTTGATCGCCGTCCCACCGGCGGAGGCGGCGGGGGCGGGGACGACGATTGGCGCAATCCCAGACGCGGCCCGCGCGAATTGCTCTACAAGATCAGGGCCTTTGTCTTCTGTGCCTTGGCCGGCGACATGATGTTCTTTGTCGTCCTCGTAGTCCTCTTCTATGCGCGCCAGGCCGGTACCCATTTCGATCCTGCGCTCATGCGCCAGGTGGGCGACTGGAAACCGGTCCTGCTGCCTCCCATCCTCTACCTCAACACGGCGGCGCTGCTTTTGAGCAGCCTGACCATGGAGGTGGCGCGGCGGCAGATTTTTCGTGAAATCGACGTACTTGAGGAATGGCTCGGCCTGGGCAGGCCGGCACTACGCCGCACGCTCCCCTGGCTGGGCGCCACGCTCATCCTCGGCGTCCTGTTTCTGACCGGCCAGATGATCGCGTGGAAGCAGTTGACGGCGCAGGGGTTCGCGTTCGATCGCTGGTCGACGCCCGCCAGTTACTTCTTCTATATGGTCACCGGTCTGCACGCAGCGCACTTGATCTTCGGCGTCCTGGCCCTCGTCTTCTGCCTGGTCGCGCTCGACAAACTGCGGCGGGTTGAAGTGAGGCAAATCGCCGTCGACTCCACGGCATGGTTCTGGCACACCATGGGGTTTGCCTGGCTGGTCCTCTTTGGGATTCTGACTCTGGGCCAATGAGTTCAGCGCATCGAGACGACCGGCGGCATCGCGCCAAACGGAATCTTGCGCCATCGATTGAAATTAATTGGGTCGAGCGTCTGTCTCCGGCTCTGGCAATCAGCGGCTGGCCAGCTCCATCCAGGCGCGCCACCGCTCGCCCAGTGTCGGCACCTCGGGACAGGCAAAGTAAACCTCGCGATTGATTGCCATTAACAGCTCGACTGCCTGCAACTTCGCGTCGTGACGGCTGAATGCTCCGCCCTCATGTACGTATTCGTCCGTGAGGTAATCGATGGCGTGGCCCAGCTTTTCAAGGGCGCGGCCAGCCTCGGGGCTGATTCTCCGCCGGCGAATCGTTCGCACCCCGGGAAAAGTCTTGACCGGAATACTCTCAATAACCGGAAATGCGGTTGTATGTGTTAATGCCATGGCCTTTGTCCTCACCCTCTTCTTCGGCCCCTCGCCCAGCTTCTTCAGATCACGAACGTACTGTGATTCACTTCACCACATCACGATTATGGCTGCACCTTCCTCGCCGGCAAGTGACGATGCTCACATCTTCCCGCGAGAGAATCAAGCTATATACAGCTCAGTGCCTTCATTGCCATTCGTGCATCCCTACATCCATTTAGACTCGCGGGAGGATTAGCGGTTTCTCACTTTAATCGAGCGCGGCTCTTCTTCCTTTCTCCCCCGCTCCTTGACGGGATGAGGCTGAAAACCTAAGCTCAAACCAGGGCTGCCGGAGCTCGAATACACAGTTCTTGCCCGTCCGGCGGGCGCATCTTTCGTTTTCGGGGACTGGCTGTGACGATTCCCTATTACTGGCAGTATTTGCCGCTTCTCATGCAGGTTCTGGCCGCGATTCTCCTCGGCGCCTTCATGGTTCTGGCCTCGTGGTTCATAGGCCGGCATCGCAATACCGCCGTCAAGCTCGATGCCTACGAGTGCGGCATTCAGGCCGTCGGCGACGCGCGCGGACGCCTCAGCGTCCGCTTCTACATGGTCGCCGTGCTCTTCATTCTGTTCGACGTTGAAGCTGTCTTCATGATGCCCTGGGCCGTCATCTATCAAAAGCTCCCGGCCATCACCGGCTCTCGTTTCTTCGGCTTCTGGGAGATGGTTGTCTATCTTGGCTTTGTGGCCGTTGGCCTGTACTACATTGTGCGCAAGGGCGTACTCGACTGGAGCATGGACAAGGCGGATCTCTGAACCGGCTTTCGGAACGCCGCGTCGGCCCTGCTTCCCGTCGCTTTCGGGGTGCAGGCCAATTAAGGGCCAACGAATCAAAGAATCTCCGCGCCAGGATGCGCGCAGCTGGATCGTAAAGGCGGGCACAGAGAATGACCTCATCACTACCTTTGATCGGCAGGCAGACTGTGCTCGACGCCCTGCCGCATCACCCCGCCATCAAGGCCATTCTCGCCTGGAAGGACACAGCCCTCACCGACGCCAAATTCGAGTTCGGCGAACTCACCCTCACCGTTCCTCGAGAGGAGATTCGCGCCGCCGCCGAAGTTATGCGCCAGGCCGGCTACAACTTTTTTGAAGACATGACCGCCGTCGACTGGTACCCGGCTGCGCCCCGCTTCCAGTTGAGCTATCACCTGCTTTCGCATGCCTTCAAGGAGCGCATTCGCTTGCGCGCCCTCGTCGACGAAGCCGATGCGGCGGTTGACTCCATCACTCCTGTCTGGCCTGCGGCAAACTTCTATGAACGCGAGGTCTTCGATCTCTTCGGCATACACTTCGACGGCCATCCCGATCTGCGCCGCATCATGATGCCCGACGACTGGAAGGGCCACCCGCTGCGCAAGGACTACCCGGTGGAGGGTTACCGCTGATGGCTCCCGTAACCGAAGCTTCCGAACTCACCAGCCTGGGCGGCCAGCACATGGTGCTGAACATGGGCCCGCAGCATCCGGCAACGCACGGCGTGCTTCGGCTGGTGGTCGAAATCGACGGCGAAATCATCGTCAAGCTGCGCCCTGAGATCGGTTACCTGCACACCGGCATCGAGAAGACCTGCGAAGCCAAGTTCTACCAGCAGGTCATTCCCATGACCGACCGGATCAACTATCTCGATCCGCTCTCGAACAACCTCTGTTACTGCCTGGCCGTCGAAAAGCTTCTCGGCCTCGAGATTCCCGAACGCGCGCAGTGGATTCGCGTCCTGCTCACCGAGCTCAGCCGCCTCAACTCGCACCTCATCTGGCTGGGCACTCACGCCATGGACATCGGCGCGCTCACCGTCTTCCTCTACACCTTCCGCGAGCGCGAAGAGATCCTCCGCCTCTTTGAAGCTGTGGCCGGTCAGCGCATGATGACCAGCTACTTCCGCATCGGCGGCCTCTCCATGGAGCCGCCCCTCGACTACTTCGAGCGCGTCCAGGCCTTTATCAAGACATTCCCCGAGAAGATCGACGAATACTCGAACCTGCTCACCGGCAACCCCATCTTCATCAACCGCCTCAAGGGTGTCGGCTATCTCTCGCCTGAAGACGCCATCGCTCTTGGAGTCACCGGGCCGCCGCTGCGCGCATCCGGCGTCGATATCGACCTGCGCCGCGACATGCCCTACTCGGGTTATGAGAAGTTCGACTTCAAGGTCCCCATATCGCATGGCTGCGACACCTGGGCCCGGTACGAAGTTCGGCTCATCGAGATGCGCGAGAGCGTCAAGATCATCCAGCAGGCGCTAGACGGCATGCCCGGCGGTCCTGTGAAAGCCGACGCGCCCAAGATCGTTTTGCCCGACCGCGAAAAGATGAAGACGCAGATGGAGGCCCTGATCCATCACTTCAAGATTGTCACCGAAGGTTTTCCCGTTCCCGCCGGCGAGGTTTACCAGGGCATGGAGTGCGGGCACGGCCAGATGGGCTACTACGTGGTTTCTGACGGTACGGCCAAGCCCTACCGGGTGCACATGCGCTATCCCTCGTTTGCCACGTTGCAGGCGCTGGAGACCATGTGCAAAGGCCGTCTGATCGCGGATCTCGTTGCAGTGATTGGATCGATCGATATTGTGCTGGGGGAGATTGACCGGTAAATGGATGAACTTGAAACAATGGCGCGCGATTTTTACGGCTATGGCCGGTGGAGTGCGCCCTATTGGTTCATCGGCCTTGAGCAAGGAGGCACCGATAATCACCGGCGCGCGCAGGCCTTTAAGGAACTTCAATCCGATGGGCTTTGTGACTGTAAGAAATTCCATATTGAGATTGGCGTAACAGATTTGCACGGCGAAAATGCTAAGGTTCAAAAAACCTGGGGCCGTCTGATGATGACGCTGATGTCCTTCCTGGGCACGAAAGAGAATCTCCTCAGCTATCAGCGAGAAGAATGGGGAATGGTGAATGGTAAGACCTGCGTTATTGAGCTAAGCGGACTAGCAGCGGCAGGCCTCCACATCGAGGTGGACCGCAGAAGCTACCTGGCGGAGAGAATCGACTTTATCAGCCGCAAGCTAAGGGAGAATAGGCCGCAGCTAGCCGTCATGTATGGCTTCACGCGGCAGAATGACTTCGAAACAATCGCCGGATGCGGCCTAGTCCGTGGCGGAGTCGTTGAAAATCAGGGCACCTTGTTCGTCTATACCAATCATCCAACACACCGACTCCTCGGCAACAATGACGAAGCATGGAGAAAACTCGGACTTCTGGCGCGGGCAGGATTCAATAAAATTGACTCGCGTAGCTCCCTTGTTGAAGGGCTCAATCGGGGCATAAGCACAATCATAGCTGCCGAGAAGCATTTGGCTTTGGGATCCGGAGAACTCAACCGAGAGCTCTGGTTGTCCCTGGCCTCTCTGCTCCGCAGCTACACCGCGGTGCACGGACTGCACAATGGAATTGAAGCCGCAATCGATGCCAACCCGCATCGCATCACGGCAATGAACGGAGCGCGCTGGCTTCATCTTGAGCGCCAAAGCAGCGCAGTTGCCTGGACGCGCGAAAATGGAACGAGCGGAGTGCTGGAATTAACCGATCACGGCCGGCTGCGCAGCCCTGAGGGCGAGGAAGAGATGGATATGGCCGCGGAAGCGTGGGCCAGGGAGCTGATGCAATGAGCGACGATCAGGGACAAGATTGGAAGAAGGACCTGGCCAGGGAAGCAGCAGACTCCGAATCAGGACGTCTTGCCAGGCTACGTACCTCCGCCTCCGACCTGGCCACGGCTCAGATGCTTAAGCGGCAGGCTGAGGCAGCTTATAGCAACAAGACCCTCAAGCTTTTCGAGGCGATTCGAAACAAGGCAACCGACGCCCTGAATGACATCAGCAGAGACGCTCGCCCCGCCCCTGCGGCGAGTCCGGTCCCGTTGAGTTCGTACTCCTTCGAGATTTGGAGGCAGTTCCCTTCCGGAAAACTGCCGGAGTCTCATTTCGAAGAACCGTCCGGTTCTTCGAGATTCGTCACCAAAGTGAGCTTCGATACTGCGCATCGGGTTATCGTAATCACGCATATGCAAGGATTCGGCGCTGAAGAGCGAATCGCCGTTGAGGAAGATGCGGCCACTGGCGAGCTCATTCTAAAGGCAGGCGGGGCAGCCATTTCCGTCGATGAGCTGATAAAACGAATTTGCGTTCCGATCTTCCGGGTCAAGGGGCCGTCCGCATGAATAGAGAGCAGATGACGCTGTTTTCGCCCACCCTGGCCGCACGATTTGACGCGCTTGTCCAGAAATATCCGGTCAAGCGCTCCGCCCTCGTCCCCATGCTGCTCTACGCGCAGGACGAGATCGGCTACCTCTCTGACGCCGTCGTCGCCGAAGTCGCCGATCGCATTGGCATCACCGAGCTCGAGGTGCGAAACGTAGCCAGCTACTACTCCATGCTGCGCTTCAAGCCCGCCGGCAGATACAACATCCAGGTCTGCACCAATATCAGCTGCATGCTGCGCGGCGCTTACGAAGTCTACGAGCGCTTCCAGGAAGAGCTCGGCGTCGGCCACAAAGGCGTCACGGCTGACGGCCTCTTCTCGCTCGAAGAGGTTGAGTGCATCGGCGCCTGCTGCTGGGCGCCGGCCATCCAGGTCAACTACGACTTTCACGTCGAGCTCTCGCCCGATCACGTTCCGGGAATTCTCTCGGGCTATCGCGGTAGAACCGGGGCCCCCAGCGACAGGCCCTCGTCGCTGGGGTGGAAATCCCGCGCTGAAGGGAGCCGCTGATGCCGCGCCTGGTCTCCCATCCCGATGAGGTCAAGATCATCTCGCGCCGCTTTGGCATGGGCGCGGAGAAGATCGACCGCTATATCGAGCTCGGCGGCTACGAAGCCGCAAAGAAATGCCTGGCTCAAGGCCCGGAGTGGATCATCGACGAGATAAAGGCCAGCGGCCTGCGCGGCCGTGGAGGCGCGGGCTTTCCGGCCGGCATGAAGTGGTCGTTCGTACCCAGGCAGTCGGCCAAGCCCAAATACGTGCTGGTCAACGGCGATGAGAGCGAGCCCGGCACTTGCAAAGACCATCTCATCTTCTTGCACGATCCGCACGCGGTCATCGAAGGCACCATCATCGCCGGTCTCGCCATTGGAGCAAAAGTAGGCTTCATCTACCTGCGCGGCGAATACCGCTACCTGCTTGAGATCATGGAGCGCGCCGTTGCCGACGCCTACGAGCGCGGATTCCTCGGCAAGAATATCTTCGGATCCGATACCGAGTTCCAGGTGATCACGCAGACCGGCGCGGGCGCGTACGAAGTGGGCGAAGAGTCGGCGCTGATGGAGTCGCTCGAAGGCAAGCGCGGCATTCCTCGCATCAAGCCGCCCTTCCCTGCCGTCGTCGGCCTCTATGGCGGACCCACGGTCATCAACAACGCAGAGACCATCGCCTCGGTGCCGCACATTGTCGCCATGGGCGGCGCGGCCTACGCAGCGGTCGGCTCACCGCGCAACGGCGGTACGCGGCTCTTTGGCATCAGCGGCCATATTGAGCGCCCCGGCGTCTACGAATTGCCCATGGGCTACAGCCTCAAGAAGATGATCTACGAGGTGGGCGGCGGCGTTCGCGGCGGCCGCAAACTCAAGGCCGTAGTTCCGGGCGGCTCGTCCACTCCGGTTCTGCTGCCTGAAGAGATTGAAAATCTGGGCATGGACTTCGACCAGGTGGGCAAAGCCGGCTCGATGCTCGGTTCGGGCGGCGTAGTCGTCATCGACGACCAGACCTGCATCGTGGAGTTTGCCCTGCGCACCATCAGCTTCTACGCGCATGAGAGCTGCGGCTGGTGCATCCCCTGCCGCGAAGGCACCGATTGGCTCAAAAAATCCCTCACCCGCTTCCATGCAGGATTCGGCGCGGCCAGCGACATCGACAACATTCAGTACCTGGCCGAGAACATGCTGGGCCGCACCTTCTGTCCGCTCGGCGACGCGGCGGCGATGCCGACCATCGCATTCGTAAAGAAGTTCCGCAAGGAGTTTGAAGATCACTTGAGCGGCAAGCCTTGCCCTTTTGCGCGGGAAGGCGTGCCGCAGCTGACGGTTGTGTAAGACAAGAGATGATGAGCGAAATGGAAGAAAAGTACGGAAGACGTTCCGAGATCAATCGACTGGTCATAGAAGCATGCGCAGACGATTACGAAGAATTCAGCATGATCGTGAGTGAAATAGAAAAATGGACCAATGGCGATCCAAATGCGCCGACGATTCGCCAGATCGAGGAGGCTCTCGTTCAATCCATAGCGAACAAGGACATAGAAGCATTCGAAGTACATGATTGTGAGCTTCGCTTAACCACGGTACAGCCCGATCACGAAACCATTAGCGATCTTTGGTTCTACGTCACTGAACAAGGCAAAAAGTGGGTACAGGAGATGTGCGAGATTGAGAGCAACGAGGTTTCAAAATCGGCGTTTGGCCCGGAGAAATTTTGAAAGGGTACGACTTCACTCGTGCCGAGCGCGCCGTAGGCGCAACGGTTGTTAGCCCCGCGCTTTAGCATGGGGTAAGGAACGAAAACGAATCAAAGCCCCGTAGGGGCGGCGCAGGTTTTGAAGGGGCACGGCTTGAGCCGCGCCGAATGAAGCAGAGAAACAGACCGGGGCTTTAGTCCCTGAGGGACAGCGAACAAAAGATGCCCGACGTAACCTTCACAGTCGACGGAAAAAAGCTGACGGCCCCGGGCGGAACGCTGCTTATCGAGGCCTGCCGCAAGGCCGGCATCGAGATTCCCGCGTTCTGCTACTACCCCGGCCTGAGCCTGCAGGCTGCATGCCGCATGTGCGTGGTGCGCCAGGAAAAAGTGCCGAAGCTGCAGACCGCCTGCACCACCACGGTCGCCGAAGGCCAGGTCTTCATCACCGAATCGCCTGAAATCGCGCAGGCCCGCAAAGCCACCATCCAGCTCCTGCTCGGCAACCACCCGCTCGACTGCCCCGTGTGCGACGCGGGCGGCGAATGCGAACTGCAGGACATGACCTTCAAGTACGGCGCGGGCGAAAGCCTCTACGCAGAGGCCAAGCACCATCGCGATGAGCAGCAATGGTCGCCGGCCGTCTTCTATGACCGGCCGCGCTGCATCCTCTGTTACCGCTGCATCCGCATGTGCGGCGAAGGCATGGACGTATGGGCTCTCGGCGTGCAGAATCGCGGCGCAAGCTCGGTGATCGCGCCCAATGAGGGCAACCAGCTCGACTGCGAGCAGTGCGGCATGTGCATCGACGTCTGCCCGGTGGGCGCGCTCACCAGCGGCAGCTATCGCTACAAAACCCGCCCCTGGGAGATGAATCACGTCTCCACTGTCTGCACCCACTGCGCCGACGGCTGCAAGGTCACGCTTGGCGTGCGCCAGGATAACGAGGGCTCGGCCATCGTCCGCGCCGACAATCGCGACAAGAGCGGCATCAACAACGACTTTCTCTGCGCCAAGGGCCGCTTCGGTTTCGACTTTGTGGAGAACCCGGACCGTTTGACGAAGCCTCTCGTCCGCAATTCCAAAGGCGAACTTGAGCCTGCAACGTGGGAGCATGCGCTGCGCGTCGCTGGCGCAAAGCTCAAGGAGATTCGTGACTCGCGCGGCGGCCAGGCCATCGGCGTCATCGGCTCAAACCGGACTACCAACGAAGAAGATTATCTACTCCAAAAATTTGCGCGCACGGTGCTCAGGACCAACAACATCGATCACGTGCGGACCACAGATTATCCGTCCTTCGTGCGCGCGCTCGCCAGCCACAGCGGCAAGACCGCCGGCCTGCGCGATATCGGCGCCGCACCGGCCATTCTCCTTATCGGCGGCAACCCTACTGACGAGCATCCGCTGCTCGCCTGGGTTCTACGCACGGATGTACGCCTGAACCGCGCGCGGCTCTACATTGCGAATACAAACCAGATCAAGCTCGAGCGCCAGGCCAAAGCTACGTATCGAGTTCCCGCAAACGGCTACGCGAAATTGCCCGCAGCACTCGACGCTGCCGATTCCGACTTCGCGAAAGCCATCGCCCAGGAAGAATCCCTCGTCGTTATCTTTGGCGAGGAGTTCCGCGGCGCAGACGTCGATTCAATCGTCAATTGGGGCCTGAAGCGCAACAACGTCAAATTCGCCTACCTGGGCGACCACTCCAACTCGCGCGGCGCAGCCGACATGGGACTCTTCCCTGACCTGCTGCCCGGCTATGTGCCGGTCACCGCGCCGGGCTCATTCGCCGAGTACCCGAATCTGCCCAGTGCGCCGGGCAAATCGCTGCCAGAAATGTTCAAGGCCGCGCAGGACGGCGAACTTGGTGCGTTGCTCATCGTCGGCGCGAACATAATAGGCGGTTACAGGCTTTCGGAATTCACTAAGGATACAAAGCTCCCGTTCATCATCATGCTCGACCTTTTCGGAACCGAGACGGCATCTTTCTCCGACGTCGTTCTCCCCGCCGCCAGCCTCTACGAGAAATCCGGCACTGTCACCAGCACCTTTGGCGACCTTCAACTGGTTCGCAAGGCAGCCGATCGCGCCGGCGTCAAGCCAGACCTCGAAATCATCGTCCGACTCGCGGGCGCTATGAGTGAAGACGTCAGCGCACTGGTTCCCTTCGGCAAGCGCGGGGTTTCGGCCGATCTTGGACAGTCCCGCGGCGCGCAGTCCGGGGAGGCCGACCGTCACTCCGTCTGGCTCGAAGCCAACGGCCTGGAACCCAAACTCAGCCCCTTCGATCCGCTCGCCGTTCTCGACGAAATCATCCGCCTGGTCCCCGGCTACTCACTCGACCGGCTCAATCTCTTCTCGGGCAGCGACGTGCGCACCGAACTCGCGGCCACACCCGGCTTCGTCCCGGTCGCCTCGCTCGTCAACTCAGGTTTAATTTTGCCAACGCACGACACTCTCTTCACCTCCGGCACATTGGGCCGCTACAGCCGGGGCCTCACGCAACTCGAACAGCACCAGCAACACGAAATGGCGGAAACAGCCGCAGACTGAACCGGCAACTCTTTTAGAAGGGTACGGGCTTTAGCCCGTACAGCAACGACAGAAATGAATATGGGGCTTTAGCCCCTGGCAGGCTTAAGGCAGAAGGCACAAACGCACGTGACGATTCTCGAATTCTTTCTTTGGAGTTTGCTCAAGGTGGCCGTGGTCACCACGGTGCTGCTGCTGGCAGTGGCATACACCGTGCTGCTCGAGCGCAAACTCGTGGGCCGCATCCAGAACCGCTGGGGACCCAGCCGCGTGGGCCCTTTCGGCCTTCTGCAGCCTCTTGTCGACGGCGCAAAGTCGTTCCTCAAAGAAGATCTGATTCCCACGGCCGTCTACCGTCCGCTCTATCTCCTTGCGCCCATCATTGCTCTCGGCTGCGCACTCATCTCCATCGCCGTCATTCCCTTTGGCCGTCCGGATGCGGGGCCCGGCAAGTTCGATCTCTTCGAGATTTCCAACGTCAACATCGGCCTGCTCATCATCCTCGGCGTTACGTCCATCGGCGTCTACGGTATCGCCCTCGCCGGATGGTCGTCGAATAACAAGTATTCACTGCTCGGCTCGCTGCGCTCCTCGGCCCAGCTCATCAGCTACGAGCTGGCTCTCGGCCTCTCGCTCGTCGGCGTGGTGCTCCGAGCCGGCACCTTCAACCTCCGCCAGATCGTAGAGCAGCAGGCTCAGCACGGCATCGGCTCCTGGAACATCTTTGGCGGCCTTCAGTTCGTCGCCTTCTTCATCTACCTGATGGCCGCCTTTGCCGAGACCAATCGCGCGCCCTTCGACCTGCCCGAAGCCGAGAGCGAGCTGGTCGCCGGCTACCACACCGAGTACAGTTCGATGAAGTTCGCCATGTTCTTCATGGCCGAGTACGCCAACATGATCAACGTGGGCTGCGTCGCCACGCTGCTCTTTCTGGGCGGCTGGACGGGACCGTTTGAGAACCTCATTCCCCCGCCTGATAATGCGATCCTCGCCTCGCTGCTCTCCATATTCTGGTTTACTTTCAAGGTCTTTTGTTTCCTCTTTCTTTACGTGTGGGTGCGCGGCACGCTGCCCCGCTTCCGCTACGACCAGCTCATGAACTTCGGATGGCGATTCCTGCTGCCGCTCGCCATCCTCAACATTGTGGCCTCAAGCCTCTGGTTTGCGTATCACCCGCCAACCTGAGCAGGTGCTCCGGGTGTTTTGAAAGGGCACGGCTTTAGCCGTGCCGGAGAGTATGCAAAATGGGCGGGGCTTTAGCCCCTGAGGGATGCCCTTTGATCGCCTCATGCTCATTTACAATCGTGAAGGATTTCCGCTCGTCCTTCCCTTAACCCGGCCGGATCGTAATACCCGGCTCGCGCCAAGAATTCAAGAACGATGCATCTGATTCTGTTCTTCCTTTTCGCCGGATTCTGCCTCGCTGGAGCCATCAACCTCCTGCTCCAGACGCATCCCATCAACAGCGCCCTCTCGCTGATTGTGGTCATGACCTCGCTGGCAGTTCTCTACCTGCTGCTCGGCGCGGAGTTTCTGGCTGCCGCGCAGATCATCGTCTATGCCGGCGCTATCATGGTGCTCTTCGTCTTTGTGGTGATGCTGCTCAATGCCGGCCGTGAAGAGCGAACCCTCGGCAGCCGCGCCGCGGGCGTCATCGGTCTTCCAGCGGTGGTTGTGCTGCTGGCGCTTTTGGCAACCGTCATTCTCCACGCGCACGGCCTCGGCGCCTCCTCTGCCAGCCAGCCCATTACCGATACCCATGAGCTCAGCGCCGTACTCTTCCGCGATCTGCTGCTGCCGTTTGAAGTCACCTCCGTCCTCATCCTCATCGCCATCCTCGGCGCCGTGGCTCTGGCCCGTCTCGGCAACGGAGAAAGGACGGTCTCAAAGTGAGCATCCTTCAACACGACGTGCCTCTCACCTGGTATCTGCTGCTGAGCGCCGCGCTCTTCTCGCTTGGCATCGCCGGATTTCTGTTCAAGCGCAACATCATTACCGTCTTCATGTCGATTGAGCTCATGCTCAACGCCGTCAACCTTTCGTTTGTCACCTTCGCGCACCAGTGGCACGCGGTGAAGGGACAGATCTTTGTCTTCTTCGTGATGATGGTGGCCGCGGCTGAAGCCGCCGTGGGTCTCGCCATCATCATTGCCGTCTTTCGCGTCCGCGCAACGTTATCCGTCGATCGCATCGACCTGATGAAACTATGAACGCTGCTCAATTTATGACCGTACTGCTCCATCACGGATTCCTATTTAGTCTGTCGCTGATTCCGCTAGCGCCATTCGTGGGATTCCTTGTGAATGGACTTCTTGGTCCCCGCTTGCCCAAATGGTTGGTGACCACGGTCGCGCTATTAGCGCCGTTAGCATCGTTCTCCGCGGTCATGTACGAAGCGTATGGTTCTTTTTATCCCCAAACTGAGGCCTTCGGGAGCTGGCTCAACCTCCCCGGCCTTCACATCGATTTCAGCCTCGCCCTCGACCAGCTCTCCCTCGTCATGCTGCTGGTCGTCACCGGCGTGGGCTTCCTCATCCACATCTACTCCGTCGGGTACATGCACGACGACGCAGGCTACGCGCGCTACTTCAGCTATCTCAATCTCTTCCTCTTCTTCATGACCACCCTCGTCCTCGCCGGCAACGTGCTCGTCATGTTCGTCGGCTGGGAGGGCGTGGGCCTCGCATCGTATCTGCTCATCGGCTTCTGGTTCCAGAAACCCTCGGCCGCCAGCGCCGGCATGAAGGCCTTCATCGTCAACCGCATCGGCGACTTCGGTTTCCTCATCGGCATTTTTCTGCTGCTCGCCAATTTCGGCACGCTAACCTTCAGCGAGATCGCGACCAAGCTTGCTGCCAATCCCGCTTGGGCCGGCGGCATCCTCACCGTCATCTGCCTCTGCCTGCTCATCGGCGCGACCGGCAAGAGCGCGCAGCTTCCGCTCTATATCTGGCTGCCAGACGCAATGGAAGGCCCAACGCCCGTCTCCGCGCTCATCCACGCCGCCACCATGGTCACGGCAGGCGTTTACATGATCGCGCGCTTTCATTTCCTCTTCGACCGCTCGCCCTTCGCGCTCAGCGTAGTGGCCATCGTGGGCGCGGCCACGGCTATCTTCGCCGCGACCATGGGCCTGGTGCAGAACGACATCAAGCGCGTCCTCGCCTACTCCACCATCTCGCAGCTCGGCTACATGTTCCTGGGCTGCGGCGTGGCGGCTTACTCGGCGGCCATCTTCCACCTCATGACGCACGCCTTCTTCAAGGCGCTGCTCTTTCTTGCCGCTGGCTCCGTAATCCACGCGCTTGGCGGCGAGCAGGACCTGCGCAAGATGGGCGGCCTGCGTCAAAAAATCCCCATTACCTTCTGGACCATGACCGCGGCTGTGGTCGCGATCGCCGGAATCTGGCCCTTCGCTGGCTTCTTCTCAAAAGATGCCATCCTCTACGCCGCCTTTCTGCAGGGCACTTTCGGCAAGGTTCTTTGGTTCGTCGGGCTCGTCACGGCTATGCTTACCGCGCTCTATATGCTGCGCCTCTGGTATCTCGCCTTCTTCGGCGAATCGCGCAGCCACGACGTGCACGCTCACGAAAGCCCCTGGTCAATGCTCAGCCCGCTCGTCATTCTTGCCGCGCTCTCGGTCTGCGGCGGCTGGATC
>Ga0326727_10013925_pt1 | contig 17697 bp, 11 predicted proteins | sample MB2enrmetagenome_FD_207643 | JGI IMG/M metagenome (GOLD analysis project Ga0326727, IMG submission 207643) | Lab enriched peat soil microbial communities from McLean, Ithaca, NY, United States - MB29MY | ecosystem: Environmental > Terrestrial > Soil > Wetlands > Peat | place: USA: New York...
CTACAATCGGCAGCGGCGCCAGAAACGGCTTGGCCGTCTATCCCCTGTGGCATATGGAAAGCAGTTCTACGCCAGGCTGGCAGCGGCATGAAGGATATTTCGTGTCCACTATTGACATCAGGGGTCATTTGCATGCCGCTTAACTTCCTTTCCCATGAATTATTGTCCTCCAATTTTGTTTAACTTTCAAGCCGAAACTACCAGTAGATCGTTGATTACTACCAGCTAATCGATAGAATCGCCGGACTCTTTCCATCCAAACTTTGTAGATGGAACCGTCGACTTTTCTCACGCACAAATAGGCGAAAGGTCGCAGAGCACCATTTCTGCGGGCTCCTTCCTGTTATCCACAATTTTGTTTTTCTTGTGCATAGCTCTCTTTCGGGTGGTAATAATTGATAGTACACAGATTTGGGGCGCGGCCGGTGCATTAAGTCAAGAATAAAGATTTGACCCCCATGCCCCTAAAGAGGATGGTAAAGCTCCTGTCAAGGAAGGGACCGAAGAAAGAGTCAGAGGTGATAGGGCAGCCATTGCCCGCCTTATGTCTGCTTTTCCTGTTCCTCCTCGTCCGAGTCTTCAGGGAGAAGAGGGTTACACATGGTGTGGGGTGATATGAAACCTGCGTGGAGGGCGGTTTTTCAACAGCCTGTAAAGATTTGACCCTTAATCCTTACTCTTGACATTTTCTTTTTTGTGCTTGACCAGGAACAGACAGAATTGGTATAAGTGTTTAAATGAGAGCCTCTGTCAGCCATGCGGCCGATGGCGAAGGGGGCCCATTTGGATTGCTATTTCGAAAAGCTCACTTGAACCAACGTTCCCTGAGGCCAGTCCGTACACTCGGCCGCCGGTTTTTATGGCAGGCACATATGGAAAAATAATATGAAAAGGAAAAGAGCGAAGAAGCTTGATATTTATGAACAACAAAAACAGGCATACTGGAGGGCATACGACCGGGCAGCACTTATCCGGGAGAGATTCCCTTCGTTGGCGTCGCTGTCAATACACATGGATTTTGAAAACCCAGATTGGGGAGGTAATCCAAACCCAAGCGAGCAACATTTTGGTCCCGAGGACAAGGCTTTCTTCGAGGTTCAGTGTCCTCACTGGGAGTGTATCAGGGGTGGTTTTAATCTCCGAGATGCAGTTTTGAGGCTAGTGAATGGTCGTCTTGAAGAAACGACGGGGGCGATAACCTGCCAAGGCTGGCAAGATCGAGAGCGTATCGGGCAACATCGGTGCCTGCTGAAAATGAACTACAAGATTACGGCGGTTTATGCAGAGGATCTCTGAGAACCGGCTGCACCGGATTGCCGAAACGACTCGCTCCAGGTGAGCCGAGGCATTGGCCATAACCAAGAGGGAGTATGGAGTTGAGCAAGAAGGAAGAAGAGGTTAGGAGTATTCTCATTGATGTCGCGCAGGGAATGCGTCCAACTCATAAGCTTGGATTGATTTCGTACAAAGAACTATGGATATTAATTTCCGATGAAGCTTGGGGACGGGGAAAGGGGAACGAGATCGTGGAATGCATTACCCGCATATCAGCACATGAATTGGAGAAGGGTCGCCCGCCTCTCAACGAACTTGTCGTAGTAAAAGCCACCAATGAACCCGGCGACAAATGGGGCAACATCAAGACCGGCCTCAAGGAACGATTCTCAATGGACGCGCCTTACCAGACACACCGAGAAGCGCAAGAGGATTGCTGGCGCTACTGGGGTAGACAGGGAGAACCGGCGGACACAGATAGGGAGGAGCAGGTCGAGGAGGGATTCAGGCAGGACCGAACCGTAATTTTCAGAAAGAGGAATGCTGCTTTGATCGAGAGGAGAAAGAGAAAAGACAATTATACCTGTCAAGTGTGCAGTTTCTTCCTATTGGTCAATGGGACATTTATTATTGATTGCCATCATGTGAACCCTCTTGGTTTCGTAGCCGAAGTAACCGTGACACATCTAGATGAACTGGTTTGCCTCTGTCCCACCTGTCACCGAATTGCCCATACCCAGAGATATCCGCTGAACGTCAAAGAAATCCAAGAGGAAAGGCGTAACATGGCAAACAAAACCATGCAGGCGACTCGCTAAGCTCGCGGCTGATACTGGTCTTATGTCCCGCAATGGAGAGGTTTCGAGATGATTGCGTGTTTGGGTTGGGGATCGCTGGTCTGGGATGCGCGCGAATTGCCCATTCATCGACGATGGTTCCCTGATGGTCCATTTGTACGAGTAGAATTCCTTCGTCAGTCTCAGGACAACCGCATTACTCTTGTGCTTCACGGCTCCGCTGAACCAGTTCGCACTCTTTGGGCAGCCATGACCGTTAGCACACTCGACGAAGCGAAGAAAGGCCTTGCAGCTCGCGAGCGCATTCCCGAAAAGAACGTAACCAGGGACATCGGGTGCTGGTCGCGAGGCGAGGCAGACCCCGCATTCATCACAGAAATCGGTGCTTGGGCTTCGGCAAGAGGTGTCGAACACATCGTATGGACCGCGTTATCTCCGAAATTCAAGGGCGATAATGACAGATGTCCATCACTTGCGGAGGTTGTTGCACATTTATCTGAGCTAACCGGTCCAGACCGCGATAATGCTGAGAACTACGTCCGGCGGACGCCGGCTCAAATCGACACATTATACCGCCGACACATCGAGGCGCGTCTCGGTTGGCGTTCGCTCTAGGATCGCGGCAGTGGGACCTGACACCTCGCTCAACCAGACTGAACTATGCCCCCAGTTAGGCCGATCATCGATGTTTCGGCCGGCCGGCCTTTTGTGGTATAAAGAGAAATGCCTTGCTTTGTGGTCAAAACTAGGCCTGAGTCATACACAAACTTCGACGGCAGATTGAAGTTGCTCTCGGTGAGGCGTGGTGGTGGCTTCGCATCAATATGCTGATCCTTCCTGCCAGCAGCAATGACGGCAGAAATGGATGGATGATTTTAACCAGGCGTGGCGACGCTATTGTGAACAAGCAAGATTTTCAGCGGTTCCGTGAAGCCGCGGCTTTTCCAAAAGAGTTTTTGCACCCTTCTATTGCCGACAAAGTGTGGCTTGCTTCAGCCCGTGGCGATCTCGATGGTGCTGTGTTTGCCGCCTTTAAAGCAGTCGAAGAGGCCGTTCGCAGTGCCGGCGGATTCGGCCCAACCGACGTTGGAGTCCCCTTGATGCGCAAAGCCTTCGATAAGACAACAGGACCTCTGTCTGATCTATCACAGCCAGAACCAGAACCAGAGGCGCTTGCACACCTTTTTGCCGGTGCGATAGGTTCCTATAAGAATCCACATTCGCATCGCACGGTAAGTATTACTGATCCCAGCGAGGCCCGGGAGATGGTTGTATTAGCCTCTCATCTTCTCCGCATCGTTGATGCCCGCCGTCTAAAGTAATTGTTGTGAAGTGAATCTATGAATTGCTAAAGTGTAGATACGTTTTTTACAAAGGTGACTTTTTATGGCGAGAACTGTGGAAGGGAATGCAGCAACAGTGCTTAAAGCCCTCTCTGAAGGTAAGCCCTCTGCATCAGAAGGCCGGTTTGAGATAGACGGAAAACGGGTTCAAGAACTTACCGGTCTTACTCCCCAGGAAATAAATGACGCTGCCACTATTCTTTTCGAGGCAGGTTATGTCGACTGGTTAGTGTATTTCGGCACTGATCCATTTAACTTTGGACATATATGGATAACACCGCGGGGCAAGATAGAATATGAGCATATTCGGCCTCTATCGGATATGACAAAAGTGATTCACGAACCTTTGACACCTGTTGGCTCGCCTTATGGATTCACTGACGAAGACTGGGAGACCGTTACGGATAAGAAATCTCTCGGCGGCGTGCTGTCTGTGGTTTTTGGATATCAATTCAAGTCATCATTTTACAACGCGGCAGTATTAAAAGAAAATGTTGAAAGAAGTTTTAAACTTGCAGTTGATGACTACAATTCTTTGAAAACTGCAATAGCGGTCACTCTGGACTTTCGTTCTTTAGCCGCGGGTTACGGCGAACATCTCTTCAATGAAATCTGTAGAGACATTATATCTGCTGATATTGCAGTTTTCGATACATCGGATTTGAATCCTAACGTGATGCTGGAAATGGGGGTGGCGCTAACGTGGGGAATCAGGGTTTTGCCGATCAAGATGAAGAATTGTCCTAAACCACCTTCTGATATATCAGGCCAAACATGGGCTGACTATGAGGATAGCGGCCAAGTCTTTGTTGATCCAGATCACTCGAAGAAGATGACACGTATGGTGGAACGAGCAGCGAGAAAGAGGAAGAAGAAAGCAAGAGATTGAAGCATTTTTGGCGAGGCGACCCCCCCGACGCGTTACAGTTGCGGCTGATCACCGCGTTACGCCTTTCAGTCGGTAATTATCACATTTCACAAAAGCACGTACTACTACGCTTGTAGGTGCAGTCGATGCTCGACAACTTCCTTGAATGGAGGGGCTGAATGTTTTTCTTGCAATACAGCCTTCCTGGTGGTAATGATTACAGATGTGGCGGGAGCGGAGATAGTGAAGGCAGGGCGAAAAGTAGCGTGTCCTCTTCTTCTTTCGGAGGGCGGGAATCATGTACTTGTTTACGGCCGTCTCCCTGCGTAGTAATGCGCGCCAGGAACCAACATCCCCCCGCCCTAAGCGAGACTAATGGACAGGAAACAGAAACTTGAACTTACATGGATTGGGAAGGAAAACAGGCCCCGGCTGGAACCGAGAATTCTGCTCGAGGACCCCGAGAAGTCACACCATGCGGCCCATCGGGTGACAGACAACGACATTTTCGACAATCGGCTTATCTTCGGCGATAATTTGCTGGCTCTAAAAGCGTTGGAGCGGGAGTTCACGGGCAAAATCAAGTGCATTTACATTGACCCGCCTTACAACACACAGCAAGCTTTCAAATACTATGATGATAGCCTCGAACACTCAACATGGCTCAGTCTTTTGCGAGATCGGCTTGAAATCCTTCATAGACTGCTTTCTCCAGATGGGCTTTTCTGGATACATCTAGATGACTCAGAAGTTCATTACTGCAAATTGCTTCTGGATGAGATCTTCTTTCGTGGCAACTTTGTTGCTCATATAACGTATGAGCGCTCTGGAGCGGCGGGGCTTGGCCAGGGTGGCTTTATCGTCGATACCGGTGAACATATTCTTCTTTACAAAAAAGGGATTCTTCCAACTCGAAAGGTCTTCTCATTTCAAGACCTGGACTTGAAAACCATAAGGCGCTACAATAGAGCCCTCACTGAAAAGGGCGAGCGTGAATTGGTTGCCGAATTCGTGGCCAAGTCTAATAACCTACCCGTCAAAGTGTATAGACACAACGATTTCAAAATTGAGACGATCTCTCTTGCTCGGTTCGAAGAGCGAGAGGAAGAAATAAGGTCGGAATTTGTCCGACGGTTTGATCTGCTATTTCGAACGAATCAAATACAGAAAGAAAATGAATTTCAAAGAGACCTGGTCGGCCGGATGGAGAAAAGACGTCTGTACTCTGTTGACTACATACCTAGTCGTGGCAAGAATGAGGGGAAACCCACTACGCTCTATTACTACAACGCTGAGTTGTTCGCTTGGCTGAGCGACACAGCCAGGGTGGAAGAAGGGCGTATCGTCAAGGGTAGTAATATCACTAGCGTCTGGAGCCATTCGGAAGTACCAAAAGCAGATATGCAAAATGAGGGAGGAGTCGAATTTCCACGAGGGAAGAAGCCCGAACAACTGCTGAGAAGAATAATAGATATGTCGACGGAGTCATCCGACTGGGTGCTTGACTCGTTCGCTGGGTCTGGGACGACGGGAGCGGTGGCGCATAAGATGAGAAGGCACTGGATAATGGTTGAGTTGGGAGAGCATTGTCACACACACATAATGCCGAGGCTAAAAGCCGTGATTGAAGGTACGGACAGCCGAGGGATCACGAAGGCCGTTAACTGGCAGGGCGGCGGTGGATTTCGTTATTTCCGCCTCGCGCCTTCACTTCTCGAAAAAGACAAATGGGGCAACTGGGTCATCAGCAAGGAGTTCAATGCCGCGATGTTGGCAGAGGCCCTGTGCAAACTGGAAGGCTTCACCTACGCGCCGAGTGACAGCATTTATTGGCAGCACGGCTATTCGAACGAACAGGACTTCATCTACGTGACCACCCAAAACCTGAGCCACGATCAACTGCAATCCTTGAGTGACGAGGTCGGCTCGGACCGGACACTTCTCGTGCTCTGCTCGTCCTTTAGAGACAACCCTGAACGGTATTCCAACCTGACGGTGAAAAAGATACCAAATGCCGTGCTGAAGCGGTGCGAATGGGGCCATGACGACTATAGTCTGAAGGTCGAGAATCTGCCTAAGGCCCCACCAGAACCGGGCCAGGGGGAACTGACGTTCATCGGAACCGAAGGAGGTGGCGAGTGAACCGCCAAGTGAACGCCATCGCAGGCCGGCTTAGCCTCCGATACCCTCAAAGAAGGTCGCTGGAAATACTCGAACGCATCACCGAGATCGTACCACCGCGGAAAGGGGTTGATCTGGAAGAGGCGCTCTCGATTATTCAAAGCGAATTCCCCACCGTCACCGATTTCGAGCGGGAGTTCCCCTCCCTCTGCTTTGCCCTTGCCACGGGCGTGGGCAAGACGCGCCTCATGGGGGCCTTCATCAGCTACCTCCATCTGGCTCGCGGCCTCGACAATTTCTTTGTCATGGCGCCAAACCTCACTATCTACAATAAGTTGATCGCCGATTTCACCCCCAACACGCCGAAGTACGTCTTCAAAGGAATTGCCGAGTTTGCCTCCCACGCCCCCGTCATCATTACCGGTGACAACTACGATCAGGGCGGGGGAGTGAGAACGGGCAGGTTGCCCAGTATTGATCGGGATGTGCAGGTGAATATTTTCAACATATCCAAGATCAACTCAGAGGTGCGAGGAGGAAAAAGCCCTCGGATCAAGCGCCTATCGGAATATATCGGCGAGAGTTATTTTGATTACCTCGCGGGGCTCCCGGACCTAGTACTCATCATGGATGAGTCCCACCGGTACCGCGCTTCGGCCGGTGTCCGGGCGATTAATGACCTGAAACCGGTCATGGGCTTGGAACTGACGGCAACTCCCTTTGTAGAAACTGCCAGAGGTGCTGTTTCTTTCAAGAACGTAATTTATGACTACCCACTCGGAAAGGCGATGGCCGATGGATTTGTGAAGGAACCTGCCGTGGTGACACGCAAGAATTTCAACCCCGCCGGCATGTCCGCACAGGAGATGGAGCAACTCAAGCTCAAGGACGGCTTGCGGCTCCATGAGGCCGTGAAGGTCGAGCTGGAGACCTATGCCCGCGAGACAGGCAATCCCGTGGTCAAGCCCTTTCTGCTTGTCATTGCTCGTGACACTACCCACGCGGGACAGTTGGTCCAGTTGGTCCAATCGGATGAGTTCTTTGAAAGCCGCTATGCAAAAAAAGTGATCCAGGTCGATTCGAGCAGGACAGGGGCGGAAGAGGACGAGATGGTGCAGCGGCTTCTCGCGGTCGAAAGTACCGAAGAACCCACCGAGATAGTCGTCCACGTCAATATGCTCAAGGAAGGATGGGATGTTACCAACCTTTACACAATCGTGCCTCTGCGGGCGGCAAACGCCCGGATTCTGATCGAGCAGTCCATAGGGCGTGGCTTGAGGCTTCCTTATGGCAGGAGGACCGGAGTAAGTGCTGTGGACCGACTGAATATCGTCGCTCACGACCGATTCCAGGAAATCATTGACGAAGCAAGCAGGCCTGAGTCTGCCATCCAAATGCAGCAGGTGATCCTTGATCCCGATGAGTCTGGCCGGAAAACAGTGACAGTCGTTTCGCTACCCCAGCTCGCACATAAGCTTGGATTGCAGCCTGAAGGCGGGGCAGCGCTCACCGAAATTACCGTCCACCAACAACCGCCTGTCTTTGAGAAACCGGAAGAGCAGAAAGTCGCTCAGATCACTTATGAGGTGATCCGGAAACTAGAGAGCCAGCCCCGGAAGGTGCCAAGCATTACCTATCTGCAGAAACCGGAAGTGTTACAAATGGTGAGGGAAAAGGTCGAAGAGCAGTATAAAGCCAGCCAAATGGAGCTGGAAGGCATCAAAGAAAAGCCTGACATTGCTGCAATAGTGGCCAAGACAACCGAGATGGTTATTCAGGACACGATCAATATTCCCCGCATTCTTGTTGTTCCGAAAGGAGAGACAATCTCCGGCTTCAAGCCTTTCACCTTGGAGCTAAACGCACTTAATTATCCCCCACCGTCAGAGGAACTGTGGATTCGGTATCTGAGAACCAGCCAATTTGAAGTGCTCGGGCTAAGCAGGAGCGGCTTTGAGGAGGCCCGTCTCGAAGACTATGTAGTGAGCGGCTTGATGGACTTCGATGATATCGCCTATGAGGAGCACGCTGACCTGCTGTACGACCTGGCCCGTCAGGTTGTCCGGCACTTTGAGGGCTACCTAGCCGAGGGCGACGTGCATAAGGTGTTGCGCCTCCATCAGCGGGAGATAGCAAGATTTGTACACGTCCAAATGCAAGACCACTATTGGGAAGACGAGGTTGAATACGAGGCGAAGATAAGCAAGGGCTACTGCGAGCTGAAAGATAGCGCGTATACGGCTTCGCCCGATCTGGTCCTCGATTTCCACCAGTCACCGACGGACAAGAGCAATATGGCCAAATATCTGTTTGGCGGGTTCAACCGATGCCTTTACCCGCTTCAGAAATTCCAGTCCGATTCGGAACGAAAGCTGGCCCTTGTGCTGGATAGGGAAGCTTTGAAATGGTTCAAACCGGCCCTGGGTCAGTTCCAGATTGAATACCGGCGGAATGGAGAGCACTCGCTCTACCAACCCGACTTTGTCGCCGAAATGGACGATGTCATCTATATGTTGGAGCCCAAGGCGCGGAACGAAATGGATTCCCCTGATGTAAGGGCAAAGAAGGGGGCAGCAGTCCGCTGGTGTAAACAGGCAACGGAGTACGCGGAATCCTTGGGCGGAAAACGGTGGAAGTATCTCCTCATACCGCATGATGCAATCGCAGAGAACGTAACGGTGACGAACTTAGCGTTTCAGTTCGAGGTAAAATAGAGGAGGGGCCTGCCTTCAAACTTTGCAGGCACGTGCAGGTGCTCAGAAAGGGTAGTGTGGACATTATTTCGTGCGTTGCGTTTCTCTTACAATATGGCTCTTTCTTGCGGTAATCCGTGCTTTAGACTGTCCAGCAAATTCAACGATTCGCAGGTGCACTGAGTACGGGCGTTTGCCGGCCGAGGCGATTTTTGATGGATGGGGCGGAAGCCGGCGAGGGCGGGACCCGGAGCTTGCCACCCAGCCTGTTGCTGCGGAGGCTGGTGCGACCCGGCAAGGCAATATGGAGCCGGGTACCCCGCCTATGGCCTACCATGTCGTATGTGAGGACCCGGACACGTCCCCGGCGACCACGCCAGGCGCGAAAAGCGCCCGGCCGCACGCGAATTCTACAATTATATTGACTTTACGGCCCCTTTTGGTGTCTACTATACCACTTTTATACAAAGATACAAGACGGAGGGAGGGGAATAATGCATGACGGCAGTTATTATAAGAGACGGAGAATCTTTTGAAAGCGCCTTGAGAAGGTTCAAGAAACAGTGTGAAAGAACCGGGATCCTTTCCGAGATCAAAAGAAGAGAACATTACGAAAAGCCGAGCGTCAAAAGAAAGAAAAAAATTCTTGCCGCAAAGAAAAGGGCCTTGAAGAAGTTGAGAAGAATGATGGAGAAGGGTCTATACTAGGGGAATGGCCTACAAAGACGAGATCAATGAAAGCCTCAAAAGGGCGCTTAAAGAAAAGAATGCGCTCAGGGTGTCCGTGCTGCGGATGCTTTTGTCTTCCCTTGGTTATAAAGAGGTCGAGAAGAGAAAGCCGCTGACGCAGGAGGAGTTTTACGGGGTCGTGAAGACCATGATGAAGCAGCATGTCGAATCGATCGAGAGCTTCAAGAAAGGTCAGCGGCAGGACCTCGTGGAGAAGGAAGAAAACGAGCTTCGGATCCTGAAGGAGTTTGAGCCCGCCCAGATGTCCGAAGAGGAGATGGCACAAGAAGTTGACAACGTTATAGAGACGCTTGAAGCCAGGGACCAGAAGGACATGGGGAGGGTGATGAAAGTCCTGGTGGAAAAACTTGCATCCCGTGCGGATGGAAAGGTATTGAGTCAAATGGTGAGAAATAGACTGTCTTCGCAAAGACCGTCGTGAAGCCATGTATGGCAGATAAGACTTTAGAGTATGTAGACTACCTTAAACTCCTCGAAGTTATACAACGTTATTCATCAACCGGTTTTATCAGCGAAGAACTGCGTAATCTAAGACCTCTTTCGACACTTCATGAGATCGAAGAGCGCCAGGAGCGGATAGACGGTGCCCTTGAGATTATCAAGTGGTACGGGCCGATCCCTTTGGGTGACATTCCCGACATAAGGACGCAGGCGGCGGGGCTGTCGCTTCCGGAATTCACCCTGGAGATAGCCGATTTTCTCGCTGTCGCACAGTTCCTGTCGAGTTGCAGGGGGGTTGCGGCGTTCCTCAGGAAAGCCGTGAAAGAGAGCCCTTATATCGAGTCGGTTATCGAAGGCATAAAGGGCCTGCCGGAAGTGAGCGCCAGGATCAGGAAGACCATAAACGAGGAGGGATTCATCGAGGACAGCGCCTCTTACGAGCTGTCCAAGATCAGATCCGACCTCTACCAGTTGAAGGAAAAGGCGAGGAAATCCCTCGAGCGGATAATGGAGAGGGATGAGGTGCGGCCTGTAGTGCAGGATACGTATATTGCCGTCCGCAACGGCAGATATGTGATACCGCTCAAGCCTAACTACAATCAGTTTTTTCAGGGTATTGTCCACGATTATTCTCATTCACTGAAAACCTCCTTCGTGGAGCCTGTCGAGGTCATGGAAGTCAACAACACGATCAGCGTGCTGGAGGGAGAGGAAAAGGAAGAGGAAAGGAGGATACTCCGGGATTTGACCCGATGGGTCCGCCGTTATGTGCCGGAGATAAAGGCGACTCTTTCGCTCATCGCCGACCTTGACCTGCATCAGAGTCTTGCCCTTTTCGCCTCCGCATTCAATTGCGTAAGGCCCCGGATAGAGACGGGAGGGTCGATTGAGATAAGAGGGGCCGTCAACCCTTTCATCCTGCTCTCAAAAGGGGAAAAGGCCGTACCCATCGATATCGTTATCGGCGAAGAGAAGCAGGCGACCATCATCAGCGGGCCGAATGCGGACGGGAAGACCGTCGCGTTGAAGACAACGGGTCTCCTCTTGCTCATGGCGTCGACGGGCATGTTTATCCCGGCCGCGGCCACTCCGAGGGTCTCTCTTTTTCCCGGTATTTATGCGGTAATGGGGGACGAGCAAGATATTTCCATGGAGCTTTCGACGTTCACGGCCCACGTGGAGGCGATCACGCATGTGTACGAGCACGCATCCGGCGGGGAGCTCGTGCTGATCGACGAGATCGGGGGCGGCACCGAGCCGCAGGAGGCGTCGGCCCTGGCCATGGGTACTATCGATGCCTTTGTCGAAAAGGGGTGCAAGATCGTGGTGACGACCCATCTCAACCTGCTCAAGGCGTATGGTTCCGCGCGCCCCTTTGCCTTGAACGTGGCGACCGATTTCGACACCCGCACAATGAAGCCGCTTTACACGCTCCTCTATGGTGTGGCAGGCGTCAGCAACGCCCTCAAGGTCGCCGAAACGTGCGGCATGCCCCGGGAGATCGTGGAGAAGAGTTCTTCCTATCTGGGGAAGCAGGAGTATGTGCTCAACGATCTTATCAGGGACCTTGAAACCGAGAAGAAGGCGGCGGAAGCCGAGCGGAAGAAGGCGGGTCTTTACAGAGAGGAAATGCGGCAGAGACTGGAGGCCCTCAAGGAGAAAAGAGACGCCTACGTGAAAGAAGCGGAAGAGCGCTGCCGGAAGCAGGTGGCGGACCTTGAGGTGGAGCTTGACGAGATACGCAAGGAGATAACCGCGAAGGACAGGGAGTCGCTGCGCAAGGCCCGGGAAAAGGTGTCCGAGGTGAGACGGAGGGTCGTTCCCGCACGGATTGCCGTGCAGGCCGAGATTGCGGTTGGGGACTACGTCAGGGTAAGGACTATCGGAAAAGAGGGTTATGTTGCCGATATGGACGGACAGAAGGGGATGGCGGAGATCGTTATCGGCAATATGCGGATGCGAATAGGAAAGGATTACGTAGAGCGGGTAAGTCGGGGGGCCGCGGCGCAGGAGGGGCGCGCAGTTACCGGGGCCCAGCCTCACGAAAGATCCATCCAGGTGAACGTGACCGATATCGCGGTGCCCGAGATCAATGTGCGGGGCCTCAGAGTGGAAGATGCGCTCGTCGAGGTCGACAGGTTCGTGGACAGGGCAATCGTGCACGGCACGCCCCGGCTGAAGATACTCCACGGCATCGGCACAGGGAGGCTGATGCAGGCGATCAGAACGCATCTTTCGGAGGCGGGTTACGTAAAGGATGTGAAAAAGGACGAGGCAAACTCGGGGGTGACAATAGTTGAGCTTTTGTGAGGGGGGAGGCTCCGGCGGCTGCGCCGACGGAGGGGGCGCTGAGCCCCAGTAATAGTTGAGCTTTTGTGAGGGGGGAGGCTCCGGCGGCTGCGCCGACGGAGGGGGCGCTGAGCCCCAGTAATAGTTGAGCCCAGGTAAATTGTAGAATTGCTATGATTTCCATTCTTGATGAAGTACTGGAGAAGGTGAACATCCTGGACATCGTGTCCCAGTACGTGAAATTGAGAAGAACGGGTAGGAATTTCGTAGGGCTCTGCCCGTTTCATAAAGAGAAAACACCGTCATTCACCGTAAGTACCGAAAAACAAATATACTATTGCTTCGGCTGTCATGAAGGCGGCAATGCGGTCAACTTCCTCGCCAAATACGAGCGATCGAGCTTTTCGGAGGCCCTTGAGACGCTGGCGCACCAGGTGGGTATCGAAGCCGTCGGCAGGTTGAGCGCCAGGAGAACGCCGGTAATCGATGCCCTTTCCAGACTGACCGCCTATTATCACGAGAGCCTGTTGCGTTACGCCCCTGCCATGAAATATCTCAACGACCGGCAGATCAACGGTGCCGTTATTGCTGAATTCAAACTGGGTTATAGTGAAAGAAGCATTTATGGGAAGGAGTTTGCGAAGCGTCTCGGCATCCCTATGGATCTGCTTCTTAGCACGGGCATACTCAAGATGAGGGACGGCGGCGAGGTGTATGACATATTCCGGGGCAGGGTAGTGGTGCCTATCTCCGACATGCGCGGAAAGGTCATAGGCTTCGGAGGACGCGCCATCGTGAGAGATGCCCTGCCGAAATATATCAACTCGCCGGAATCGCCTGTTTTTTCCAAGCGGTCCGTGCTCTACGGCGTCGACAAGGCCAAGAGAGAGATTACCGAAAAAGACGAGGCGATCATCGTGGAGGGTTACTTTGACCTCATTGCGCTCCATGCGGCGGGGATAAAAAATAGCGTGGCAACCCTCGGGACCTCGGTCACGGAGGAACAGGTCTCGCGTTTGAGGAATTACACCGAGAATATCACGCTCATGCTGGACGGCGATGAGGCAGGTGTCAAGAGCGCGCTCCGTCTTATCACGCTTTTTGCCGAAATGGGGATCAACGGGACCATGGTGGTGCTGCCTGAGGGGCAGGACCCGGACAGCTTTATACGGCTGCAAGGTCTACCGGGCTTCCAGAGGGTGATGGGCGAGAAGAAGGCGCTCCTCGATTATTTTTTTGATTTGCACGTGAAGAAACACGGCATGGGAACGCTTGAGGGCAAGATGGCTTTTATCAGGTCGGTTGTCCCCTACATTGAGGCGATGAGAGACGCCGTCAAAAAGAGGTTGTACATTCAGCGGCTGGCCGAGTTGACGGGTGTGGAGGAATATCGCTTTTGGGACGCTTTCAAGGATGGCCGCAGAGAAACCGAAAGAGGCGATGGGGAGGAAACCGGGAGCGTTATAGAAGAAAAGGTTGTTGGCATTGTGATGAACAGGCCGGAGCTTTTAAGGCTTGTGAAAGGAAAGGGGGTGGAAGCAAGTATCAAGGATAGAGACCTGGGGGAAGTGTTGTCCAGGCTGCTTAAATACGAAGAACAGCATCCGGATCCGGATATCAAGCTTTTCCTGAACGTACTCGAAAGGCCGGAGCTGCGGGAAAAGGCGGTGGCTGCGGCGCTTGGTGGGGCCGAGTGTGACGAGCAGGAGGTAGAGAGGATCGTATCGGACTACCTGTGCCACAGGGAAAACAGGCTTATCCGCGAACAAGCCAGGGAAATTACTGAAAGATTGGCAGAGGCCGAGAAGAGGGGAGATGAAGAGGCGCTTCGAGAGCTGCTCGAAAGAAAGAGAAACGTGTTGACAGCCATGAAGAATAAATCCGCCAAGTGAGGTAGCTATGTCTGACGATATGGACAGCAGGATGAAAATGCTTGGTTTCAACAGGGCAGAGCGGTTTTTCCCCTACGATGAAGGTCGGGAAGTCGGTGAACTTTACCTCTTGATGGCGCCGGCAGGCGAGGATCAGGCAGGTCTTTGGGATGACATGGACCTCTTCGATATGGAGGCGGAAGGAGAGGACAACTTAATCCGGACGGAGAGGTATAGTTTTGAAGACGGGCTGGAGGGTGTGTACGACGAGGAGCTGACAAACCCCATCAAACATTACATCAAGGAGATGGGGTCCTCCGGGCTTCTTACGCGGGAAGGGGAAAAAGAAATTGCCGTGCGCATCGAGGAAGCGAAGGAGGAGATCAAGGACGTCCTTTTGTCCTATCCGGGAACGGTGAGGGAGCTTCTCAATGTATATTCCAGTCTCAAGATGTCCGAGCTGAGTCTTTCGGAGATAGCAACGGATGCGGAAGACGAGGAAGGAATGGGCGAGGAAGAGGCACAGAGGGAAAGGATCGTCCGTCTGCTGGAAGCGCTAAAGCAGGTCTATAATCGGTCGAAGCGGGCTGAGAACAAGGAAGAAAAAGACCGGTGCCGGGCTGAAATGAGCCGGATCGCCGGCGATATAAGGTTCAGCAGAAGACTGATAGAGAGGATAAAGGGCAGGATGCAGGCTTCTGTCGAAAGAATCGAAAAGGTTGAGAGAGAGATTGAGCGGCTAAGTCAGGTGGCCGGCGTTGGCGGGAGCAAGGGCTGTGAGATGCTGTATAAAAGGTTCGACAGGCTCGAGAAGGAAGCAGGCGTCGCGGCGGCAGAGTTGACGCAGCTTTTCCGGCGCATCGAGAAAGCCGACAAAGAAAGCGTCGCTGCAAAGAACGAGTTGATAAGGGCGAACCTGAGGCTGGTTGTCAGCATTGCGAAGAAGTATAGTAACCGGGGCTTATCTCTCCTCGACCTCGTGCAGGAGGGGAATATCGGTCTTATGAGGGCGGTGGAGAAGTTTGAGCACAGAAGGGGCTACAAGTTCAGCACGTACGCCACATGGTGGATAAAGCAGGCGATCACCAGGTCGATTGCCGATCAGGCACGAACCATAAGGATTCCGGTCCATATGATCGAGACCATCAACAAGATCATCAGGGTCTCGCGGGAGCTGGTTCAGGACTTGGGAAGGGAGCCCTTTCCTGATGAAATCGCAGAAAAGATCGGGTTTTCAGTTGATAAGATCAGAAAGGTCCTTCGCATCACGAAGGAGCCCATTTCGCTCGAAACGCCGGTGAGCGACGATGAAGACACACATCTCTCCGATTTGATAGAAGACAAGAACGCGACCGTGCCGCAGGACTTTGTCATATTTCATGATCTCATCGAGCACCTCGACAGAACGCTCTCCACCCTCACGCCGAAAGAGGAAAAGGTGATCAGGATGAGGTTCGGCATCGGGGAAAAATGTGACCACACACTGGAAGAGGTGGGCCAGGTGTTTGAGGTCACGAGGGAGAGGATACGCCAGATAGAAGCAAAGGCGCTGAGGAAGCTGAGGCATCCCGCGAGGGCGAGGCGGTTGAGATGCTTCGCGGACTTGTGAGTGCGCTACTGACCGGGCAAAAGAGTACGCCCTCTAGGAAAGTACGTCTTTGAGCGGGCAGTGAGCGAGATTGAAAGCCTCCGCGACTGCCTTGTGGGTAACGGCCCCATTCACCAGGTTGACGCCCCTCCCAAGGGCCCTGTCCTGTTTTACCGCCTTTTGCCAGCCTTTTTGGGCTATTGCGAGCACATAGGGCAGGGTATTGAGCGTGAGCGCCCTGGTCGCTGTCCGTGGGACGGCGCCGGGCATGTTCGCCACCGTATAGTGAACAACTCCTTCTTCGATGTAGATGGGATCATCGTGCGTCGTGGGCCTTGAGGTCTCGGCGCAGCCTCCCTGGTCGATAGCCACGTCGACGAATACCGCCCCGGTCTTCATGGTTTTTAGCATAGATCTCGTGATCAGACGGGGGGCCTTCGCCCCGGGGACCAGGACCGCGCCGACAAGGAGGTCGGCAAAGGTGATGGCCAATCTGATGTTGTAATTGTCCGCAATCATCGTGACGGCCCGGCCGTGGTACCTGTCGTCGATTACCCGGAGCTGCTGCGGCACAATGTCGAGGACCGTGACGGAGGCGCCCATGCCGAGGGCAATGCGGGCCGCCTGAGACCCCACTGTCCCCGCGCCGAAGATGACGACGTTCGCGGGAGGGACGCCGGGGACGCCGCCGAGCAGCACACCGCGACCACCGAAATGCTCTTCGAGGTATTTGGCGCCTTCCATTGGCGCCATCCGGCCGGCGATCTCGCTCATCGGCCGCAAGAGGGGCAGAAAACCTTCGTCGGTCTCTACTGTTTCATAGGCTATGGCGGTCACTTTTTTCCGAAGCAGGCTGAGGGTGAGGCTTTCGGCCGCGGCAAGGTGGAGATAGGTAAAGAGGATCTGGCCTTCTCTCAGCATGTCGTATTCAGCGGGAAGCGGTTCCTTCACCTTCAGGACCATGTCGGACCGGCTGTAGAGGAGCGATGGCCCTTGCATGATCTCTGCCCCTGCCTGCACGTATTCCACGTCATCGAAGCCGCTTCCGAGACCTGCACCCGTCTCAACGAGCACTTTATGTCCACGGGCTGCAAGCGCTTCCGCTCCCCCGGGCACAAGGGCGACCCGCTTTTCTTCAACCTTGACCTCCTTGGGTATACCGATGACCATTGCGCCGCCTCCTTCTCGTAGTTCTTGACGTGTCTCTCTAGTATAAAGGCGCAAACCCGTCTTGTCATCGGATGGCGGGCCCTTCTTAATTATAGGTCATATAATAGGACCTATAAGACTTATCGAGAAGGAATAGCCCTGACCGGAGGCGGTGCGCTACCCCCTCATAACGATGATCGAGTGAAAGAATTCTGCTGCATCATGAGCGTAATGAGCTTCGAGCGGCTGGAAGCGTTGCATTTCCTGAATATTCTGTTGAGATGGGCTTTTATGGTGTGCTCGCTGCGCGAAAGCAGAGTGGCGATCTCCCTGTTGGTGCATCCCCGGCACACGAGGTCAATGATTTCCCTCTCCCTTTCCGTGACCCCATCCCCTCGGAGCGCCGCAGGCGCGGAAGTCCCTTGACGGAGAAAGGCCTTCAGGGTTTTATTGTCGACCCATATTTGTCCGTCTGCCACGACCTGCAGCGCCTTGTTAAAGAGGGGGACCTC
>Ga0326727_10013926_pt1 | contig 17693 bp, 14 predicted proteins | sample MB2enrmetagenome_FD_207643 | JGI IMG/M metagenome (GOLD analysis project Ga0326727, IMG submission 207643) | Lab enriched peat soil microbial communities from McLean, Ithaca, NY, United States - MB29MY | ecosystem: Environmental > Terrestrial > Soil > Wetlands > Peat | place: USA: New York...
ATCTGCGGGATCCCCCCGACATACTGCTCCGCTCCCATCACGGGTACCGTGCCTATCGCTGCCAGAACGATCAGGATCATTAGTGCGGTCTGCTGTTTCATGGATATTCCCTTTTTTTAATGTGTGTTCGAGGATTCATTCGCCGCTCCCGGGAAGAGGTAAAGGTATTTGTTGATCTTTCATCTGCGCATGTCTTGTCTCACGCCATTCGGTAAACCTGCCCATGAGGGAGAGAACAGCGGGCATAATAAATATGGCCCCACAGAGAGAGAATCCGACTGCGATGAGGGTTGATACGCCGAAGTTGCTGATGATAGGGAAACTGGCCAGGCACAGAGCCGAAAAGCCAAAGAAGGTCGCAAGACCGGAGACCGTAATAGCAGTTCCAATCCTTTTAACGCTCTCCTGAATAGCAGCGACATGATCGTGGAGTCGTTCCTCCTCCTCAGAGTATCGTTCCATCACCAGGATAGTATATTCAGCAGCGACACCGATGGTCATAGACCCCAGGGTAGCAGTCAGCGGGCTATACGCAATCCCGAGCAGGTACATCGCCACCGAGTTCCATCCTACGATTAATACGATAGGGATAAGGGGCGAGATGGCATGGACATGCCGGTAGACCAGCGCCAGGAACACAAAGATGAGGGCAAACCCCAGGTAAGTCATATCATCTTTTGAAGATGTCAGCCCCCCGATGAGAGCGGTCATGATATCAAAGCTTCCCGTGGGCTGGACTGTGATCCCCTGAGGAGGCTGAAGGAACGCGACGTCATTGACCATCTCTTTCTTGAGATCCTCCTCCTGGGGGATCTGGAGGTTGACCGTCCCAAAATGTATGACACCGCTCATCGATCCGCTGATGTACTGGTCTTTCACCTCCGGGGGTATTTTGTCAAGAACGGCATCGAGCTGGCTCTGGGTCTCGGGCATCATGCCGCCATTATAGTCAAGGATATAGGTAACGATACTGGTTGCGGAGGTAAGATCGGGGTTGGTGGCAAGCTCGTGATCCTGAAACTGTTTGATCCATTTCACCGTGTCGAGATCCGTGACCCGTGCACCCTGAACGTAGAAGTCCGCTGTACTTGCTGATCCGAGGATCCTTGTCACCTTGTCCATCTGGATCTTGGCCGGCATGTCACTGGGGACAAAATTGTTCTGGTCTGCCTGGATGGGAATAAGCGGATCGAGCTGGAACCCGATCACTGCGATGAGTCCTGCAATAAGAAGAATCGGAACAGGATTCTTCGCGATCTTTACCGAGGTGTCCGTAAGGAACTCGCCATAGGACCAGCCCTTTTTCTTTGGCGCCGGGAGTTTGTCGCAGGCATCCTCTCCGACTGCATAGCAGACTTCGGGAGCCTGCGGTTTAGGCTTGTAGTTGAGGACGTGGGCGACTGCTGGTATGCCCACGAGTGAGATGCAATAGCAGCTCATGATACCGATCATGGCCACCAGCCCGAACGTCTGGATCATGGGGACCGTGGAGATGAACATTGCACAAAATCCCAGCGATGTGGCAAGCATAGCATACATCACGGCCGGGCCAGTCTTGGTGACAGTCGTGAACACGGCATCATCAAGCGACCCTTTGCGGGACTCCTCGTCAAGCCGGGCATGGAACTGGATCGCGTAATCGATCCCAAGGCCGATCATAACCGGGAAGGCACCGAGCACGGCCATATTGAGCTGGATACCGGCAAGTCCCATCAGGCCAAGAGCAGTGGTAAGGCCAAGACCCACAAAAACGACCGGGAGGAACCGGTGGCTGACATAGGCAAACAGCAGTCCCATGACAATAACCATCAGCACCATGGCGCCACCGATAAGCACCCCCATCGAAGAGCCCATTTCAGCTTTCATCTGCGCAGTGAATGATGGAGTACCGGAGATGGAGACGGTTACACCCGCCGGTGGATCGGACTGATCGACTACTTGCTGCACGGTACTCAGTACCGACGCTTCCTGATTATCCGTTAGGGCATTATCCAGCGGTACCTGTACGAGGGTCAGGACGTTTGACGGTACTGCGGTGGCACGGGTTGCAGGAGGGATATCGTTAACGAGCGAATCGATCTCCCCTTTTGACTGGGGCAGAACTCCGCCATTCTCGCTTTTCAGGATATCAACAACACTCTCGGCGCTGGCAATGTGCTGCTGCTGGCGGAGGTCACCTTCGAGCCGGTCGATATACTTGAGCACAGTCGGATTGAGCGGATCGCTCGTCTCAACGATCAGGATGATGGAATCTGCATTGAACGTCTCGGTATACTGGTTATCGACGATACCTTCCGGAGAATATTTATTCATGTAGGTATCGTTGCCGGTCTGCATGGTGATCATTGTCATGCCATACAGGGCAGTGAGAACGAGCAGTCCGAGTATGCAGACCACCAGCTTGGGCCGGTGGTTTACAAACCGCGCGATTGAACTGAAGATCTTATCGATCATGGTAATCCTTTCACAGGCAGTGGTATCCCGGGAAAAACAGGGAGTTCACTGGTTCCTGGCCCGCCGTAAATAGATGAAGTATCCGAGAGACGCAAGAACACCGATAACGACAATCAGCGCGATCAGGCCGGGGATTCCCAGCGCAGTGACAACGGTCTTCGATGGTACGACCTGGACATTGACCTTGAGCGGGTCGGAGGTGATCTGGTTATCGAGTGCATCCCGGTAGAGGACCTCGGAATCAAAGCCGTATTCCTTGACTGTTGCATCGGATTCCACCGAGACCTCGTAGGACGCCTGCCGGATATCGCCGGGGGCCATGGTGCCGAGGAAGGCAGTATCGTCGTTGCTGCTGAAGGGATCGACCGCACTGATCCGCGCCTGGGCGTTATACGCCGTTGCAGCACCGGTGTTCTGGAAGGTGACCGTGATCACGGTCGTCGCTCCCGGCGTGATAGCAGTCTGGATCGGCGTCACATTGAACTGGATTTTCCCGCCGACCGGCACCCCGACGGTTATGGCCTGGGAATTGACATAGACGCCATCGGAGTCCTTGTAATTGACCAGCACGCCAAGCGGGTAGGTCTTCTGCAGGGCGTCGCTGGAGACCATGAGCCGGAACGTGCAGTTTGCCACGGCACCGACCGGGTAATCCCCGATATAGAAACTCCCTTCCGTAGGAGTGAGCGGGCTGTTGGCGGGCTGCTGGAGCATTACCACGGCGTCCTGGCCGTCCTCATACCCGGTGTTCTCGAGGCTCATGGTGACATAGCCTTCATTCCCCACGTTGAGATCCTCCGGGTCGACCGACAGTGCCGTGAGCTGGACGACGGATTTGATCACGATCGGGACGGTAACGGTCTGGTTGACGGTCTTATACGTATACGTCAGGGTATCCGTCCCATACTGGTTGGCAGCGTAGAGGTACGTGTAGTTCAACGTGACCGGCAGGTTATATGTGCCGGCCGGGGCATCGGCGTTGACCGTGATGTGGAATGTCGCGGTTGTACTCGAACTGGCCGCAAGGTCCCCCTCCAGCTGAACATCCGACTTGACAACGAGAGGCGCATCGGCTGCTTCAAGCGTTACGCTGAGATCTTTGGCCGTATTGGACAGGTCACCGGGATCGATTATCGACGGCTTGTCGATCTTGAACTGGTTCGTCCCGCTGTTCTCGATCGCAATCGGTACGTTGAGATCGTCACCGGGCGAAAACTCGTTCGTCCCGGCTATGTGCGCCGAAAGTGCCGGGCTGCCGGACATATAACTGCTGTCCGCAAGCGACGGCGCTGCCAGCAGCATTACCGCCACGACTGCAAGGCTCACGCAGACGCAGCCCCTCAGGCACCCCCTTGGTCGGCCACCCTGCCCGGGGTATCTGCCAACGGAACTTCCCGGCTCTGCTTTCTTTCTGGTTATTTTGCTCATGCTGTTCCTCGTTTTTCTCTGATGATAAGGATCATATTATATCACTCCAGTGTGCGCCGATAGGTTACGATTCCAAGGATGATCATCGCCGTTGAAAAGATCAAAAGGGCTAATAGATCGGTACCGATCACGTTGAACCCCTGGTTCCTGAGGATGATGCTCCGCAGGGCGTGGACCCCGTAATATTCGGGATTTATGATGGTGATCCAGCGCAGCCAGTCTGGCATACCGATCACCGGGTAGAATGCACCCGATGTCAGAAAAAGAATCATGTTGAAGAATGCGATCAGCGACATGTACTCTTGCTGGGCCGAGAACCGGGATGCTAAGGAAATGACAAAACTGTTCACTCCAATGCAGGCGATCAGGATCACCAGCACTACGAGCAGGAAGTCCTGGAAACTCTGGATGGTGATGCCGGTGACCAGCAGATCGATCCAAAAGATGGTAAATCCCGCGATAAATGCCCGCACGGTTCCGCTTGAGATGATTCCCATGATGATACTGGCGCGTTTGATTGGCGTTACGAGGTACCCCTCGTGAATACCATTCTCCCGGTCTCTGATGAGTGCCATGCCGCCACCAAACATGGTCGCGGAAAAAATCGCCATCATGATCACGCTCACGCCAAAGAACTGGATATATTTGATATCCCCGTAGATCTCATCGACAACTACGGGGTTTTGCGCCCCAATGGCAAGAAGGACCTCGTTTACCGCCGCTTCGACAATCGGCGGCGTTACCGAGTCGGAACTGTCTACGTAGAGCCGGATGGCATGATCGTTTGAAACTGCAGAGGGAAACACGATTACCGCGGAGAGTTTTCCGTTCTCCAGGTCCTGTTTTGCCAGTGCCTCATCTGAGTATGTAATGACATCCAGCATTTTGTTGGCGTCAGTCTGATCGAGATGGTTGAGCTGGTAGGCAGCGTTAGTAAAGAGGGGAGTGTCGTTGTAGGGTGGGACTTCCTGCACAACCCCAACGGGAATATGACTGAGAGAACCCCCCATTGCATTCCCGAAAACCACCAGGTACATGATAGGTATAAAGAGTGTCATCACGATGATGGCCGGGTTGCTCAGGAACTTCCTGAAATCTCGTGTGAATATGGCAACGGCGCTCCGTATCAGGGATATCACGATACCTGCCTCCTGTCAATGCTGGGCGCCTCGCATCCGTTTCCGTTGCCACCGTCCAGCCCCTTCCCGGTTACATAGATAAAAACGTCCTCCAGCGAGGGTGAGCGGATCGAGATCGAGATTATGGGAATCGCGTATCGCTCGAATACGGCGATAATGGCTGGAAGCACCCGGCTGCCGTTTGTCGCCGAAATGGTAATATTATGCTCAATGACCGATACGGCATTAACGAGACTGACGTTCCGAATCGCCTCTTCTGCTAGCGGGTCCATATGGTTCACGCTTATCTCGATGAGGTCGCCGGCCGGGATCAGTTTTCTGAGGTTTTCCATGGTGTCAAGGGCAATCAGGCTGCCGTGATCCACAAACGTAATCCGGCCGCAGAGCTTCTCTGCCTCATCCATGTAATGGGTGGTGAGAATTATCGTCGTGCGCTCAGCATTGAGCATCAGGATCTGCTGCCAGACCTCCCTGCGGGCCTCGGGATCGAGACCGATGGTGGGCTCGTCAAGGAAAAGGATGAGCGGTTTATGGATGAATGCCCGGACGATCTCTAACTTGCGTTTCATACCCCCGGAGAACGTGCTCACCGGCATGTATGCGCGATCGGCAAGGCCGGCCATGTTTAAGAGTTCCATGATCCGGTCCGGAAGGATATTTTCCGGGACGTTCTGGAGTTTGCCGTAGAATTCGAGGTTCTGGTACGCGGTCAGTTCGTTGTCGCTTGTGTAGTTCTGGGGACAGACACCAATGATGGCCCGGATCTTCTCGGGATCCTTTGTGATATCATAGTTGTTGACAAATGCGTTTCCCGAAGTTGGGGAAAGTAGGGTCGTGAGAATCCGGATAAGTGTGCTTTTCCCTGCGCCGTTTGATCCGAGGAGGCCGAAGATCTCCCCTTTCATGACCTCAAAGGAGATATCGTTTACAGCAATCACGGTCTTTGTCTTGTTCCTGAATATTTTGGAGAGGTGGTCGATACGGATGATGGCCGTTCCATCCGCCACTCTATCATCTAATTCCCGTACCAACATCACCCCACTTTGGGCAGGATTTTCGGAACGCCCGCTCTTTATATCATGCACCAGTACCGGGTCTTCGCGTGTAACTTGCGGAACTACAGAACTCATATACCACCAGTTTCACACATAGTCTGGTTACGCAGACTTCCTGAGGCTGCAGTAGCGTTGGCAAACGTGTAGCGGGCGCCGGAAAGGTTAAGCTGCCCGGCAAATTCTGCCACAATTCGGGGAAGACCGGCGTCATAGACCGGAGACACAATCCCAACCCGTTCTGCCAACGGGTTTGTGTCCCCGGTAACGTTCTTCAGCGATGCAATTTGTATTAGCTCGCATCCTCCGATAACCGTGGCAATCTTTTTTGCAGCGGCAAACGAGTTGCCAGTGCCGGTGAAATAATAGATGATGGTCTTCATGGTTTACTTCCAGTTTTCATTTCCCTTAACAAATCCTCTCAACTACTCCTTGTCCTGCACATCGTCCCTATCAGACGCAAACTGCACTTCACTGATCTTGCCCTTCGCCTCCCGATCTTGCAGTAGGCCTACCTTTTTCAGTTCCTCTATGCGTTCGTCAAAAATTGATTCGACCTCGGAGAAGACCTGCCCGAAGATGAGCCGTTCTTCTTCGCTAAGATTGCCGATACGTTCGCTGATCCGCCTAAAGTCTTGTGCATGAAACTGTTCGTGATTTTTAAATGCAATCAGACCCTTCTCGGTCAATTCTAACGAGACCTCCTTTTCGTTGTGGACTCCCCGGATCTTGCGCACAAGTCCACGTTTTGTCAGTTTTGTGATTACCTGAGATGCTGCAGACGGAGTCACACCTAGGACATCTGCTATGATCCTGACATTGTTCTTCGGAGTGCTCCCAATTGCGTGGATGGTATGGATCTCTGAAATAAAAAGTGGTTTATCGATACCGAAATTATAGGGGATGCTCTCCACAATATTCATTTTATTCCGAATCCTGTTCCAGATTTGGAACAGATCTGACGTGGTAAATGATTCTTGTTTCATAACGACCAATTGCTTAAGTTACTTAATGATTTAACTACTAATTAATATTTCGCGCGTCGATTCTGAAAATATTCGAGCCTTGACCAAATTTCTCTCCTTTTCCCAATGGTCTGATCCTTGGCTCCGAACCGTACCTTTACCACCTTGCTTGACAGTGAATGGATACTCTTCGCACTCACCACGTGTTAATAATTAATGAATGATTGTTCAGTATAAAAAATAATATGGTTAGTAGAAATGAAAAAAGTATTTGTAATCAAAAGAAAGATAGGTACACAACTTTATGCCACGAGTTTTTCAAAAATATAAAGAAGAATACAAGGAAGAAGCGAGAAAGAGGATATTAGATGCTGCCTTGGAAGTGGTTAAGAAAAAGGGGTACCAGTCTATCACCCTTGATGACATAGCCGGGGAAGTTGGCGTCACCAAAGGCACGCTCTACCTCTATTTCAGAAACAAAGAAGATCTCTTCAAGAGTGTTTTTTGTGAGATGTCAAAGTCGTTTAGAGAGACAATGGATTATACACTCATCGATAATGATGACCTTGACACAGCTCTCAGATACATGATAGACGGAATCATTACACTTAATAAAGAATTTGGAATTGAAAACAACCTCGCCGTGGTCAGTGATTCAATCTCTGCGGCCGTCCGCGATCCATCCGCAAAGCAACGGTTTATCGAAATGTTCACGCGCAATGTACAGAGTTTTGAAAATAGCGTGCGCGTTTTCCAGAGGAAAAAAATGATACCGGAAACTGTTGACGTGAGGGCAGCAACGAAAGGGATGATTGCCCTCATAGGCGCTGTTAAAATCATGATCTTCCTCGGAGAGGATGATATTGAGATCAAAGAATGGTGGATAAACTCGGTGAAGAAATTGCTTGATGTGCCAGTAAAGGGATGAGTGTATGGTATGGATGTTCTGGCCCATAAACGAGACTTAAAGAAAATGGCTACATCATAGTCGATATCTGTCTAGTATTTAAAAAAATCACGACCCCTCACCAGAACAGGTTTTTGCGAAAATTGTGGTAGTAAGGTGTTTACACCGTTTTTTAGCGAATATATCGTCTTCGTATTATTTGCCAATGATGCGTTGATTTTTTATTTTTACTGACGGCACGATAAGTGACCCGACCGCTCTGGATTCTTTACCGAGACCGACAATCTCTTTCTGCATGGAAAAGACATTTCCCGACAGCATGGCGCTCCGGACAGGTGCTCCGTACTCCCCTCCTTCTATCAGGAATGCGTTGGAAAGCTCCACCGAGAAATCGCCACTCATCGGGTTTGCGGTATGCGCCCCGACAACGTTGTGGACGTAAATTACCGGCTCATCATCTACAGCACTTCGTTTGCCGTCCACGATGAAATTGTGATGGCCGATAGCGGGCGATCCTGCAAAGCCCCCACGGACTGCACTTGCAGTACTCTGTTTTCCGAACCGGTAGGCTGTCTTGAGATCGTAGGCAAATGCCTCAAGAATGCCATCCCTGATAAAATCAACCCTTCTTGTCGGTGTGCCCTCGGCATCCCATCGGACACTCCCGTTCGCACCGGGCAGTAGCGGATCGTCGTACATGCTAATCCCGGTGTCCGCGACAACCGTTCCAACTGAATCTGCAAGACGTGAGCGGCCTGCATGGACGTTTCGTCCACTCAGGGAGGGGATGAACACACTATCAAGAAGTTCAGCATATGCCAAGGGTGAAAGCAGAATGTCATAGTCACCGGTTGCCATATCCTTTCCGCCGGCAGACTCCCGGGCATAAAATGTTGCTCTTTCACCTACTTTTTCCGGATCCACTTTTTCCAGGCACCAAGAGTGATCGAATTCATATCCGGTCGACTGTTCGTAAATTGCCTCAAGGGAGAGCGATACTCCCGTGTGCCGATCAGAGTATGCCACCTCGTTGCTATTGGCAAATACCACCGTTACCTCGGAAAGGGCAGCTGAGCCTGCTGTTATTTCTGCCTGATGTTTCCGGGCGCCTTCAAGCATGGAATCGAGCAGGTCACGGGCAACCAAAGGTTCGACTGTTACCTTAGGATCAAAAGAGAGTGGCGATGGATCGAGAGGTTTAGAACCAGGCAACCCACCCCACTCCTGTGGTGTAGCAAGGGAGGTACTGGCAATTGCAGCACTGAGACATTCACGCCACTGGTCCGGATCGTTGGAACTCGACGATCCGATCCTTCCCTGGTGGATAACACGGATGCCAAGACCAAGGTCCATTGATGTGGTGGCAAGATTAACCCGGGTTTTTTTCAGGTCTGCAGAAACCTCGGTACCGTGCAGATAAAAAACCTCAACTTCGTCAACCCTCTTCTGGCCCTCCTTGATCAGTTCATCAATCCATTCCACTGCCACCCACCACCGCATTGAGAAGAAGGATAAAGGGAGCCCCATCGCTGACCGGGACGCTCTGTCCCCCCTTCCCACAATATCCCGGGCTCATCTTCCGTTTGTCACCGCAAAGCGCTATCCCATGGAGCGTTTTGAGTATCTCACCGGAGAGCGAGACATCCCTCACCATTGTCGTACATTCCCCGTCTTTTACCAGGTAACCGTATTCCGCGTTGAACTGGAATATGCCTCTGCCAGGATCAACCTGCCCGCCCCGCGACCCCTTGAGAAGGACGCCGTTATGACATTCCTCGAAGATCTCGTGTTCGGTCGCATCGCCTGTTTCGATGAACGTGTTGCTCATCCGCACGAGTGGAGGTTCGCCCGGCATTGCACGAGCGTGACCTGGCATGCCATTACCGACAGCGGCAAGCGATTCCCGGCAGTGAAGGAACTGGTTGATTACTCCCTTTTTTATGATCTCTGTCCTCCGGACTGCGACACCCTCGGCATCCACCGGTTCGAAACCGAACTCGTGGATACCCGGGTCATCGATTATCGTAAGCTTGTCATCCCCGATCTTTTGGCCGGTCCTCCCCTTCATGACCGAACTGCCCTCATTCACAAGGTCGCCTTCACTCGCATGTCCGACCGCTTCGTGGGCAAATACGCCAGCAAGTTCCGGGTCGAGCACCGCGTGCATCTTTCCCCCTTTTACCGTCCCGGCATCGAGCAGTGCAACCGCGATACCCGCTGCTTTTTTCCCGGTCTCCTGCTGGTGCCTGAGGTTAAAACCGTGGATCGAATGTTCCCTCTCGTAGCCCATCTGGACGTTCCCGTTCCGGGAAGCGACCGCAAGGATGTTGAACCCTGATCTGCAAATCTCGTACGAATGCTCGTTCCCGGAGCTGTCGGAGAAGTGTATCTGCTCAAACCGTTCGAGATAACTTGCCCTCCGGTTAATCACCAGCGGACTTTTTGCTGCCTGCTCAATCTCCCCGAGCAACGCTGATTTTTCTTCGATGCTCACGCTGCGGGGATCTTCCTGCATCCGGGGAACCGCAAGGACACCCGTCGGCGCGTCTCCAAGGTTTACCACTTCCTGGGTGATACTGGCAAGCCGGGCTGCAGACTCGAGAAGGTCATCAAATTTTTTGCCCTGGTCTGGCGAATAATTATCAATCTGGAGAACCCCCCAGCCGGCAGAACCAAGTACCCTCAGCACTGCTTTATTAAAAAAAGAGGATCCGGCTGATTCGATCACACCGTTATCGATATCGATATGAGTAACCTGCCCGGTCACATGACGGAGATCGTAGTATTTAACGCCAGTCATCGAACTCAGGCCACGGTCTGGTTGATCGCAGGAACATCCGGAAGCAGTGCCGTTGACCTGATTGCCATTTTCTTGAGTTTGGTAAGGAAGCTCTCGGCATTCTCCGGAACAAGAGCGTACTTGAGAACATCTTCAATGGTATCCACAGGTATGACCGTAACCTGGGATTTGAACCGTTCTTCGATCAGTACATCAGCGATGTTCATCCTGGGAATGAGCACAGTCTTGATCCCTGCTTTTGCTGCAGCCTCGATTTTGTACGTCACGCCGCCAACAGGAAGAACGTCTCCACGGACAGAGAGGGACCCGGTCATGGCGATATCCTGTCGTACCGGTATCCCTTCTATCGCGCTGACCACTGCCGTAGCAACACTGACGGATGCAGAATCTCCCTCAACACCCATATACGTACCGATGAACTGGATATGGATATCGATGTTCTTGACATCCTTGCCCGTGAACTTCTTCAGGATCGCGCTGACGTTTTTGATTGACTCCTGAGCGATCTCCTTGAGCAACCCGGTCGCTATTACGGTACCGCTAGCACCCTGCGCCGGAGTCACTTCGGCCATGATGGGAAGGACGGATCCTGCATCGCTACCGGTAACTGCCAGTCCGTTCACACGCCCGACCCGGGTGCCTTCGACTACCGTCATCTCGTATTCCCTGAGATGACGAGTGATCTCGTCCGAGACCTGATCTTCGATCGACCGTGCAGTCTTCTTTGCGGCGATTACATGGTTTGCCATAGTAATTTCCGCACCTTCCTGCCGTGCGATATCCCCTGCGACACGGATAAGCCCTCCCATATCCCGCAATTTCAGGGTAAGGTGGCCTTTTCTGTTTGAGCGCCGCTGGGCCTCGCGGATGATTTCATCGATGGCGCTCTGATCAAAGTGCGGGATCTTTCCATCATTTTTCACTTCCTGGGCGATAAACCGGATATATTTCTGCCTGTTCTCCGGGGTATCCTCCATATTTTCGGCCATGTATACTTCATATCCGTAACCCCGGATTCGGGAGCGGAGGGCGGGATGCATTCCCTGGATTGCATCAAGGTTCCCTGCAGCGATCATCACAAACTTGCAGGGTACCGCCTCGGTTCTGACCATTGCGCCGCTCGATCGTTCGCTCTGGCCGGTGATGGGGAATTCCCCCTCCTGGAGAGCAGTGAGCAAATTCTGTTGGGAGTGAGGGTCGAGGGTGTTGATCTCATCGATAAACAAAACTCCATTGTTCGAACGGTGAATCGCTCCCGCCTCTACCCGATCGTGCGCCGGTGTCTCCAGCCCACCGCTCTGGAACGGATCGTGGCGCACATCGCCAAGAAGAGCACCTGCATGCGAGCCGGTTGCATCGATAAACGGGGCTACGTTCTTTGTATCATTGGAGACGAGCAGCTTGGGCACCATCGCCTCCTCCCGCGGGTTGCTGTACCTGAGGGCGATGAACACGAACGCCGCCGCCAGGATGCCGAAGAGGAGACTATTGATGATGATGGAGTACCCGATGATGCCGATGATGAGGAGCATCAGGAGTGTGTTCCTGAACTGGGTCTTCTTCTTTGCCTCGGCTTTGTGGGCTGCGACGATCTGTTTCCCGCGCCCACCTGCAACAGTTCTGACAATCGGATTGTTCGGATCGTCGGAGTTCGGGTAAACAAGGATATCCTGCAATTCCTCTTTGGGCAGAAGTTCAGCCATCGCCTTTGCCAGCATCGATTTCCCTGTTCCCGGGCTCCCGATCATCATGACATGCCGGCGCTGGATTGCAGCCTTTTTGATAACATCAACGGCACGTTCCTGACCAATAACCTGATCGATCAGCTTTGCCGGGACTTCAATCTGGGATGACGTCGCAGCCGGGACTGCAGTACTCGCCGCTACCGGTGCGGAGTCGGGAGAAGCACTTTCAGATTTAGTCTCTTCCGGGGGCTGTATCTGTTGATCTGCGATTTCCATTGCGGGATATACCTCTTTTTCCCTTGGAGTTTTCATATAATTTGTCTCATGATAGTTTAAGTACTTTCAGCTGATCGCACCGGCTGCCTTACGCCAGATTGAGGGATGTTCCATAATGATGGCATCGCAGAAAAAATACAATATCTCGTATGGCGCATCTTCTTGATGAAACACCGGCAGGATAAACTGCCCGCCACCTGCAAGGAACGGTACCATGAAAGTGATATGTACTGAAAAATCCCAGATTCTTGCCACCAGCCTCGCCAGGGTGCTGAAGACAAACGTCGTTGAGGTTAGGTATTCACGGTTTCCTGACGGGGAACTCTATCTTGCCGCGAGTGAGCTTGACGATGAAACCGTCATCGTAGGGAGCATTGTTGACAACGATGCACTTGTACAGCTGCTTCTCCTGATCGATGCCTGTGACAACTCGACAAACCGGCTTGTTATCCCATATATGGGATATGCACGACAGGATAAGAGGTTCAAACCCGGGGAGCCTATCAGCGCACGGGCCGTTGCACGGGTATTCAGCACCGGGGTGTCGGAGATTATCACCATCAATATCCACGAAAAAGAGGTTCTCAAATACTTCCCAATAAAAGTCCAGGATATTTCCCTGGCCAAGGATATCGGTGCATACATAAAATCCCTCAATCTTTGCGATCCGCTCATCCTGTCACCGGATGAAGGAGCCCTCTCCTTTGCTGAGGAGGTTGCATCTGCTGGCGGCTGGGATTGCGATCATCTCGAGAAGACCCGGCTGAGCGGTACAGAGGTGAGGATGGCACCCCGGAAGCTCTGTGCCGCATCCCGTTCCGTATTCATCGTGGATGATATCATCTCAACCGGGGGTACAATCGCTACTGCAGCAGGTATGCTGTACCAGCAGGGAGCACAGGACGTTTATGCTGCCTGCGTACATGGGGTTTTTACAAGCGGAGCATACATCCATCTGACCGGAGCAGGTGTCAAGGAAGTGATATGCAGCGATACCATCGAACGTGGGTGCAGCAGAATCTCTGCAGCAAACCGGATTGCAGCAGCACTCAGGAAATGCTGAGCATTGACGGGTTCGGTGGAGCCAGGAGGAAGTTCGGGAAGCGGGTGCTTCCCGCTGAAATAATCGATAGGATGAGAGCCCGCCAACTTCTCACCGAAGTTCATCAGCAGGGAAACACGGAGTTTTCTGCATGAAAGCCGTCCTCGATTCAAGCGTTTTCTTCTCAGATTGTCCGGTTACCGGAGAGCTCTATACCACACCTTCAGTTGTTGACGAACTCAGGGATCTCCGGTCAAAAGGGTTATTCGAGCGATACTGTGCAGATGGCCTGAAACTTGCATCTCCTGAAAGAGAGAGCATTGAACGAGTGAGAACTGCTGCGATAAAAACAAAGGACGCGGGGATAATTTCCGATACCGACTGTGACATTCTCGCCCTCTCCCTCGATATGGGTGCAGTCCTCTATACTGATGACTTTGCCATCCAGAATGTTGCCAGTATTCTTGGCGTAACAACGGTACCGATCCATCAACGGAAAGCGAGGAGGATCCACTGGAAGTACCGGTGCACTGGTTGTGGAAAATATTTTGAAATAGATGGGGAATGCCCAATCTGCGGCTCAAGTATTAAAAGAAAACTTAAATAGCTGCCGGCGAATCTTTTTCCATGTCTTCCCTTGACGATCTGATCGGAAGGGCAAAGATGCTCCTTGCCGAGGGACATAGTCCGGGTCAGATTGCCGATGAGCTTTCTCTCTCCATGGAAACGGTGACTTGGTTGCTCACACAGGCAAAAGGCTCAATAGCACCAAAGGATGTCCATATTGACTGGACCGCGGTCAGCAGCCACGCTTCGCTGCTCGAAGAGACCGCCCTGATGCTTCTGAAGAGATATTATCACCATCAGCAGGGTGACGACGTCTCGTCACCTGCTGCCGATGTCATTGTTGGGATTGCACTTTCCGGCATCCCGCTCGCAACACTCATAGCGGTGCAGGAAGATGCAAAACTTGCCATCTATCATCCTACTAAACAGAACCAGACCGATCATCCCACTGGATCAATTAGTGGAAACTTCGCACCGATCAATAACGAAAGGTGTCTTATCATCGATGACACCATAACCTCTGGCAATACCATGCGTGAAGTAGTAAAGTATCTGAAGAAACACAAAGCGGTCCCGGTCGCGATTTGCGTAATATTCGACAAGCGCGGCATCAAGGAAATTGACGGTGTCCCCGTATATTCTCTCGTTAAAATATCGCGCATTGACTGATCTCTTCCTTTTTCCTACCGCACCATCAGTATGATTTATATAGAAGTTCAATTCCACCTTTTACAACATCGGAGGATCAATTATGCTAGCAGGACAGCCAATTATCATCTTAAAAGAAAATGTAGAGCGTAATTACGGGAAAGAAGCCCAGCGCTCGAATATCGCCGCTGCAAAAGCAATTGCCGGCGCCGTCAGGACGACTCTTGGTCCCCGGGGAATGGACAAGATGCTTGTCGGATCTACCGGAGATATTGTAATCACCAACGACGGGGCCACCATTTTAGAGGAGATCTCAGTTCAGCACCCCGGCGCAAAAATGGTGATCGAAGTCGCCCATACTCAGGATGAGGAAGTCGGCGATGGGACCACTACGGCAGTCGTACTGGTCGGCGCATTGATGGAGCAGGCCGAGAGCATGCTTGAACAGGGCATTCACCCAACGGTCATCGCACAGGGATACCGAATGGGCATGATGAAAGCACTCGAAATAGTCAACAGCCTCTCGTTCAAGGTTGACCCAACGGACCGCAAGACCCTGATGAAGATCGCAGACACTGCGATCACCGGAAAATCTCTCGAGCTGGTCAAGAGCAAACTTGACGGAATCATTGTTGATGCCGTTATGTCCGTCGCTGAGACGACCGATCGAAAGGTCTCAGTTGACGAAGAAGATGTGATGATCAAGAAGCAGAAGGGGCAGTCCATGGACGATGCCGAACTGATCCGCGGCATCGTAATCGACAAGAAGCGCATCAATGAGGGTATGCCCCGTAAGGTTGCCAAGGCAAAAGTCGCCCTGATCGCGACGCCACTCGAAATTACCAAGACCCAGGTCAAAGCCAAGATCAAGATCACTAGTGCCGATCAACTCGCTGCATTCAGCGAACAGGAACGCGACACGCTCAAAAAACTTGCCGACGCGATCATTGATAGCGGCGCAAACGTTCTCCTCTGCCAGAAGGGGATATCGGATCCCGTCCAGTTCTATCTGACAAAGCATGGGATTTATGCGCTAGAAGACGTCCCCGAAAAGGATATGAAATATGCTGCACGGGCACTCCACGCAACTATCGTCAACAAGGCAGAAGCCCTGACCGCCAAAGATCTTGGAACGGCGGAGAACGTGGAAGAGGATTCCGATATCGATATCACCAGAATATCGGGATGCAAGAATCCCAAATCGATTACCATACTGCTCCGTGGCTCAAGCGACTATCTCCTCGATGAACTTGAACGCGCGGTAGTTGATGGAACACGGGTCGTCATGGACGCAATGGAGGACGGTACCTTTGTTGTTGGCGGCGGTGCAGTCGAAACTGAACTCCTGATGAAAATCCGTGATTACGCATCGACTGTCGGAGGGCGGGTCCAGATCGCTATCGAAGCATACTCGGCTGCATATGAGTCCATTCCCCGCACTCTTGCAGAGAACTCGGGATTCAATCCCATCGACAAACTGGTCGAGCTCAAGAACGCCCATGCAAAGGGAAAGAAGAACGGGGGACTGAACGTTTTCACCGGCACTGTCGTGGATATGCTCGCTGAAGGTGTTCTCGAACCGCTCAGGTCAAAACGCCAGTCAATCCAAAGCGCTTCTGAGACGGCGGTTATGCTCATCCGGGTCGATGACATGATGATCACCCAGTCAAAGACTCCAAGCGCCCCACCTGGGATGTAAAGTCGGATTGAATTATTCAAAAACCTCTTTTATAAGCGTTTATTCTCGATATTCCAACGACATCAGATAACTATTAGAGCAATTGATGAAAAAAATAAGAGAACCGGTTGCCGAGGTAGTCTAGCCCGGGAAGGCGGTAGCCTCGAAAGCTACTGGCGCTTCGCGCCTCGGGAGTTCAAATCTCCCCCTCGGCGTTCTGACCGAGTGTTAAGGTCTAATCCCCTTTTGGGGATCAATTTGCTCGTATTTTCCTTATCGTTTTTTGTAGTGAAAATGATGATCCTGATTGACTAGTAGCTCAAAAAAGGGTTCTGTCAAGTCTGCGGGAGGTGAGAAACATTTTTTAACGTAGTATTTGTCACAATTCCCGAAGACTGTATAGACCCAATTAACAGAAACCCTTTATAACAGAACCCTTTATAATGCAAAGCTAAAGAAATACCATAGAGAAATTTTTACATACCGTGGTGAGTCAAATGGATAATGGTATATTTCTTTTATTGATCACCAGTATAACCTTTTTTGCTTTCGGAATTGTTGTTTTTTATCATAATAAGGAAAGTTCGTTAAACAGAATTTTTTTATTGCTCTGTCTTGCTGCCTCTTGGTGGGCCTTCTCAGAATTTATGCTTCATCAGTCAGAAAGTTTCAATTCAGCTTTTTTTTGGTTGAAATTGACTGCATTCTGGACGTTTGTTCCTGCAACTCTGTTTCATTTCATGGTGATTTTTACCAAGAGCCGGCACCGATTGGGAAGGGGATGGATTTTCCTGATCTACGCTCCTGCAGCATTTTTTTGTGGTCTTGAACTTTTTACCAGTCTGATAATAGCCCAGCCAATAATGGAATACTGGGGTTATACTTACGGCTATTCGGAAAATTTTTGGCCATATCTCGTAGAGCAGCTTTGGACCTATGGGCTGTTTTTTGGCTCAATGGCCCTATGTTTACTCAATTATTTCCGGACAACGAGTAAAAGGCAGAGACAGCAGGCCAAATACATTTTAATCGGAGTCATTTTCCTTGTATCT
>Ga0326727_10013927_pt1 | contig 17691 bp, 14 predicted proteins | sample MB2enrmetagenome_FD_207643 | JGI IMG/M metagenome (GOLD analysis project Ga0326727, IMG submission 207643) | Lab enriched peat soil microbial communities from McLean, Ithaca, NY, United States - MB29MY | ecosystem: Environmental > Terrestrial > Soil > Wetlands > Peat | place: USA: New York...
CGCGGACGCCGTGTTTCGTAACTGAAAGATCAACTTTGGGCGCGACACTTGGCTGCGCGTTGTCAAGTTCGGGGCGCGCTGCGGCTGCCGCGCAGGGTGGAAACATGAGAACTGCACAGCCGTGCCCCTACCCCCTCCGCGCCGCCATGAAATAATTCACCGCCAAATTGCGCGACAGCCGCCACCCCCCCCTTAACGGATCGAAGACCAGGCCGCGCCGCTGCGTCTCCTTGAAGCCCGCCGCGCGCAGCGCCGCCGCCAGTTCGTCCGGGGTGACGAATTGCTCCCAGCGGTGCGTGCCGGGGGCGAGCCAGCGCAGCACGTATTCGGCGCCAAGAATCGCCAGCGCGAAGCTCTTCAGGGTGCGGTTGAGGGTCGAGAGGGCGATGAGGCCGCCGGGCTTGATCAGCGAGGCGGCGGCGGCGGCGAAGGCGCCGACGTCGGCGACGTGCTCGACGACCTCCATCGCCAGCGCGACGTCGAATTTTTCGCCCTCGCGCGCGAGGTCCTCCACGGTTCCCAAGCGATAGCTCGGCTTCGCGTCGGTCGCCTCGGCGTGCGCGCGCGCGACGGCGATCGAGGCCGGGGCGGGATCGAGGCCGACGACCTCGGTGCCGAGGCGCGACAGCGGCTCCGACAGCAGCCCGCCGCCGCAGCCGATGTCGATGAGCCTCAGGCCGGCGAGCGGCGACGCGCCGGCGACCGAACGGCCGAAATGGCCGGCGATCGTATCGCGCAGCCACGCGACGCGGACCGGGCCCAGCCGGTGCAGCGGCGCCATCGGCCCCTCGGGGTCCCACCACTCGTCGCCCAGCGCGTCGAAGCGCGCGACGTCTTCGTCGATGACATTTCGACCAGCGTTCGCGGCCGCCATGAGCTGCACCCTTCCAACACGTCGTATCGCCGAAAGGCCGGCGCCCCCTTCCCCCGCAAGGGGGGAAGGGGCGCATCCTGTCGGGGGGCGTTGACCGCCCCCGGAAGCGCCTTTATACGCGCGCCTTAGCGGCGGCGCGAGCCGTCCCCTGCCTCTTCCGCTCCTGGAATCCTCATGGCGCGTCTGGTGATGAAGTTCGGCGGCACCTCGGTCGCCAACGTCGAGCGCATTCGCAACGTCGCGCGCCACGTCAAACGCGAGGTCGAGGCGGGAAACGAGGTCGCAGTGGTGGTCTCCGCCATGGCGGGCAAGACCAACGAGCTGGTCGCCTGGTGCCGCGAGGCGGCGCCGATTTACGACGCCGCGGAATACGACGCGGTGGTCGCCTCGGGCGAACTGGTCACCGCCGGCCTGCTGGCGATCGTGCTCGAGGCGATGGGCCTCAACGCGCGCTCGTGGCAGGGCTGGCAAATCCCGCTGACGACCGACGACGCGCACGGCGCGGCGCGCATCGAGGGCGTCGACGGCAAGGCGATCGTCGACGGCTTCGCGCACGGCGAGATCGCGGTGGTCGCCGGCTTCCAGGGGATTCATGCGCCGAGCGGCCGGGTGACGACGCTCGGGCGCGGCGGCTCCGACACTTCGGCGGTGGCGCTCGCCGCGGCGCTCGGCGCCGACCGCTGCGACATCTACACCGACGTCGACGGGGTCTACACCAGCGATCCGCGTGTCGTCCACAGGGCGCGCCGGCTCGATCGGGTGTCGTTCGAGGAAATGCTGGAGATGGCCTCGCTGGGCGCCAAAGTGTTGCAGGTGCGCTCGGTCGAACTGGCGATGGTGCACAGGGTGAAGCTCTACGTGCGCTCGTCGTTCGACGATCCGGCCGATCCGAAGCTCGGCACCCTGGTTTGCGACGAGGAGGATATCGTGGAACAGCAGGTCGTCACCGGCATCGCCTTTTCGCGCGACGAAGCGCAGATCACCCTGCGCAAGGTGGCCGACAAGCCCGGCGTCGCGGCGGCGATTTTCCTGCCGCTCGCCGAAGCCAGCGTCAACGTCGACATGATCATCCAGGTCGTCTCCGACGACACCACCACCACCGACATCACCTTCACCGTGCCGAGCGCCGAATTCGACCGCGCCAAGGCCATTCTCGAAGAGCGGCGCGCGGCGATCGGCTACACGGCGCTGCACGGCGCGCCCAACGTGGTCAAGATTTCCGCGATCGGCGTCGGCATGCGCAGCCATTCCGGCGTCGCGGCGCGCGCCTTCAAGGCGCTCGCCGACAAGGGAATCAACATCCGCGCCATCACCACCTCGGAGATCAAGTTCTCGATGCTGATCGACGAGGCCTACACCGAACTGGCGGTGCGCACGCTGCACACGCTCTACGGGCTCGACGCCAAGGCGTGAGGGGACGCCCCCCTGTTCGCGCAAGCGAACGGATTCACACATCCAAGTTCGATATCTTGCCTGTCCGCTGTGCCTGATCCGTGCTCGGCGTCAATGTCACGCCCGCTCCGCGGGTTGCTCCCCCCTGACCAAGTCCGGGGGTCGCAAACATTGACCCCTGCGCGCGGCTCAGGCTCTCGGTTTCCATGGTCTTTGTCGAGCGGGCCGGCCTCGCCGCCGGCTTCGCTCGACAAAGACCATGGAAACAAAACTGCCGCGTCGGAACGGCGCCGTCACCGCGTAGCGACCGCAGCGAAGCGGAGGAGCCGCGCAGCGGCTTGACGGCGACGGGCCGATGTGGCCGCCGGCGACAGAGAGGTGTGTGCATACTGTAGCCCCCTTACGGGGAAGGGGCGCGCGCGGCCGCTTTTCCCACCCGTCCCCGCGCGCGTTGACGCGCATCAAGGTCGGCGCCGCCCAGGCGCGATAGCTGTCAGCGCCGAACAGATGCGGAAGGGGGGCGCCATGGATCCGGCGATCGAAAAGGAATTGGCGGCGCTACGCGACGAGATCGCGTCGATTCGGGCCGAAACGCGAGCCGGCCAGGCGCCCCGCGCGTCGCCGCCCGCCGCCGAGGGCGCTTCGCCCGATTTCCCCGGCGAGCCGAAGGCGTGGGCCGACGACTTCAGGGAATTGGTCGCGGCGATGCAAAGCGCCGTCGAGGCTGCGGGAAAGGATGTCGCCGTCCACCCCGTCCTGGGCGTCGCGGCGGCTTTCGCCGCAGGCGTGCTGATCGGACGATTGACGAAAATCGGCTGACGAAGGGAGAGCCGTCTCGCCATGGACAAATTGACCCGCACCCTACGCGCGCTGGGGCGCGCGGACACGCTGATCGCCACGATTTGGCTGACCGTCGCGGCCAAGCGAGGCGGCCTCATCTGGCTGGCGACGCTGATCGCGGCGCTCGGCCTCGGCATGCTCGACGCCGCCGGCTATTTCGCGCTCGAGCCGCACGTCGGATCGCTGTGGGCGGCGATTCTGGTCGCCGTCGTGGACTTCCTGATCGCCGCGATTCTGCTGGCCGCGTCATCCTTCGTGCGGCCGAAGCGCGATCTCGAGCTTGCGCTCGAATTGCGCGACGGCGCCATCGAGCAACTCGCCGCGATCGCCGCCAATCCCGTCGATCTGGCGGGGCGCGCCCTGCTCGCGCCGCTGACCGGCGTCGTAACGAGATATTTGCGCTCGGCGGTCGCAGGCGCGCCCAAAGAGCCGAAGGCGCCCACGGAGAAATGAGGCGCGATCCCGCGCGGCTTTTGCGCCTTTTGGAAGCGAACCCGCCGCCTGCGCCGGGTTTGAGCCGCCGCGACGTCGTGCTATGCGAGCGGGACGACAGCGTCGAGCCGCGCCGAAATTCATGACCAAGGCCTTCATATCAGGCGAAATCGCCCAAGACGCCGCCGCCGAAGACGTCCGCGCCGCGATGCGGGCGATCGGCGCCGAGGCGCGCGCGGCGGCGCGCACGCTCGCCAATGCCTCCGCCGAGGCCAAAGCGCAAGCGATCCTCGCCGCCGCGCGCGCCTTGCGCGAGCGCGAGGGCGAAATCCTCGCCGCCAACGCGCGCGATCTCGCCGAGGCGCGCGCCAAGCGCCTTGGGCCCGCCTTGCTCGACCGGCTGGCGCTCGATCCTAAGCGCGTCGAGGCCATCGCGCGCGGGCTCGAGGAGGTCGCCGCTCTGCCCGATCCGGTCGGGCGCGTGCTCGCGACTTTCGAGCGGCCCAACGGCTTGAAGATCGAGCGCGTGGCGACGCCGCTCGGCGTCGTCGGCGTCATCTACGAGAGCCGGCCGAACGTCACCGCCGACGCCGGCGCGCTGTGCCTGAAGAGCGGCAACGCCGTGGTGCTGCGCGGCGGCTCCGACAGCTTCTGCTCCTCGGCGGCGATCCACGCCTGTCTGGTCGCGGGTCTCAGGCAAGCCGGCCTGCCCGAGGCGGCGATTTCGCGCGCGCCTTTTCTCTCGCGCGAGGCGGTCGGGGAAATGCTCGACGGGTTAGGGGGCGCGCTCGACGTGATCGTGCCGCGCGGCGGCAAGAGCCTGGTCGCGCGCGTGCAACGCGAGGCGCGCGTGCCGGTGTTCGCCCATCTCGAAGGAATCGTGCACGTCTATGTCGACCGCGCCGCCGACCTCGACAAGGCGATTAGACTCGTCGTCAATTCGAAGATGCGCCGCACCGGCGTCTGCGGCGCCGCCGAGACGCTGCTCGTCGACCGCGCCGGCGCGCCAAAAATACTCGCCCCGCTGGTCGAGGCGCTGATCGCGGCGGGTTGCGCGGTGCGCGGCGACGAGGCGACCCGGGCGGTCGACCCCGCAGTGACCGCGGCGAGCGAAGAGGATTGGCGCGCCGAATATCTCGACGCGATCATCGCGGTCAAAGTCGTCGACGGGCTGGAGGCGGCGATCGAGCACATCGAGACCTACGGCTCGCACCACACCGACTGCATCGTCACCGAGGACGCCGCGGCCGCCGCGCGCTTCCTCAAAGAGGTGGACTCGGCGATCGTGCTGGTGAACGCCTCGACGCAATTCGCCGACGGCGGCGAATTCGGCTTCGGCGCCGAGATCGGCATCGCCACCGGCCGCATGCACGCGCGCGGCCCCGTCGGCGTCGAGCAATTGTGCACATTCAAGTACCGCGTGCGCGGCGACGGGCAGACGCGGGCGTGAACGGTGCAAAACTTGCGCGAAGCGCGCGGCTAACCCCCCGGGCCCCTCACCCTGCCTCTCCCCGTAAACGGGGAGAGGGGAAGAACGGCGCCTCTGCGCTCCTCTCCCCGCGAGCGGGGAGAGGTTGGGTGAGGGGCGGGGTGGTTAGCCGCCCTGTCGCCTTCTTTAATTCAACGCCAGCGCGACGAAGCGGACGTCGCCGGCGCCGTTGGAGACCAGCAGCAGCGCCGATTTCTTGCCTGCTTTCTTCAGCGCGTCGATCGACTTGGAGACGTCGGCGGGCTTCTCGACCGCCTGCTGATTGACCTCCTCGATCACGTCGCCGGCGCGCAGGCCCTTTTCGGCGGCGGGGGAATTCGGCTCGACGGCGGAAACGACGACCCCCTTCACCCCCTCTTTGATCTTGAAGGTCTTGCGCGCTTCGTCGTCGATCGCCGTCAGCTCCATGCCGAGCGCGCTGGCGCTCGCTCGACTGTCGGCGGCGCCGTTCGCTTCGTCGGCGGCCTGCGCCATCGCCTTCTCGCCATCCTCGAGGCGGCCGAGCGTCACCGTCTTGGTCAGCTCCTGACCCTTGCGCACGACGACGACCTCGACCTCCTTGCCGACCGGCATGGCGGCGACCATACGCGGCAAGTCGCGCGATTCCTTGACCTCCTTGCCGTCGAACTTGACGATCACGTCGCCCGCCATCAGGCCGGCGGGCTTGCCCGGGCCGTGCTCGTCGACGCCGGCGATCAGCGCGCCGCGCGCGCTGCCGAGCCCCAGGCCTTCCGCGATCGCCTCGTCGACCGGCTGAATGCGCACGCCGAGCCAGCCGCGGCGCGTCTCGCCATATTTCTCCAGTTGATCGATCACCGGGATGACGCTCGCCGCGGGGGTGGCGAAGCCGATGCCGATCGAGCCGCCCGAGGGTGAAAGAATCGCGGTGTTGATGCCGATCACTTCGCCCTGCATGTTGAACAACGGGCCGCCCGAATTGCCCTTGTTGATCGAGGCGTCGGTCTGCAGGAAATCGTCGTAGGGGCCGCTGTCGATGTTGCGGTTGCGCGCCGAAACGATGCCCGCCGTCACCGTTTCGCCGAGGCCGAACGGATTGCCCACCGCCATCACGCCGTCGCCGACGCGCATCTTGTCGCTGTCGCCGAACTTGACGGTCTTCAGCGGCTTGTCGCTCTCGACCTTGAGCACGGCGACGTCGACTTTGGGATCCTTGCCGACGATCGTCGCCTTCAGCTTGCGCCCGTCGGTGAAGATCACCACGATGTCGTTGGCGTCGCCGATGACGTGATTGTTGGTGATGACGACGCCGCTCGGGTCGATGACGAAGCCCGAGCCCAGCGAAGAGGTCTTGCGCGGGTGCGGCGCCCCGTTGTTGAAGCCGTGGTTCTTGAAGAACTGCTCGAACATGTCGTCGAAGGGGGTGCCCTTGGGCAGGTCGGGCGTCGCCTCGGCGCCCTTCTCCTCGACCGTCTGCGTCGCCGAGATGTTGACCACCGCTTCGGCGACGCTGTCGACGAGATCGGCGAGGTTGGTCGGGCGCGCCTGGGCGAACGCCGGCGCGGCGGGCGCGAGCGGCCCCGGCGCGCCGATCGTCATCGCGGCGACGCTCAAGACCAGCGCGGCGCCCATGAAGCGGCGCGAACGGGTCGTCGCTTTGAGTTGGTCACAACGCATGGCGTCCTCTCTCCTGATTCTTCGGCCCCGGCGCGGCGGATATCGTCAACTTGACCATCAATCATGTCGGTTACGCGGCGAAGCGGCTCGCCTGCAAGGCGTCAAAGCAGCGTTCGCGCGGCCCAGACGATGGCCGCCCCCAGCAGCGCCGCGCCGAGGCCGAGCGCCGCGCCGAAATCGCGCATTTCACTTCGTCGCGGGCGCCTCCGCCGGCGCTTCGCCCGTCGCCGGCGCCGGGGTCAGCGTCGGCGTCGGCGTCGAGAAATAGCGGAAGAAATCCGACTTCGGACTGAGGATCGCCCGCGTTTCGCCCCTGAACCCCGTTTCATAGGCCAGCATCGAACGGTAGAAGGCGAAAAACTCGGGATCCTTGCCGTACGCCTCGGCGAAAATGCGATTGCGCTCGCCGTCGCCCTCGCCGCGGATCTGTTCGGCCTGCTGCTGCGCCTGGGCTTTCACGACGATGACGTCGCGGTCGGCTTCGGAGGTGATGCGCTGGCTTTCCTGAACGCCCTCGGCGCGAATCTTGGCGGCGCGCAACTGGCGCTCGGCTTGCATGCTGCGGAACACCGCTTCCGAATTCTCGGCGACGAGGTCGGCGCGCTTGATGCGGACATCGACGACTTCGATGCCGAAGCGCTCGGCGCCCTTCTTCACCAAGTCGCGGATGGCGGCCATCAGCGCGTCGCGCTTGTTGCGCACGATGTCGGCGACGGAAGCGTCGGAGAGCGTATTGCGCAGCGCCGAGTTCAGCATGCCGCCGAGTTGCGCGTCGGCACCCTTGACGTTGAACACCGACTGATAGAAGCGCAGCGGATCGGCGATTCGATAGCGCACGAAGGCATCGACGTCGAGCCTCAAGTTCTCGGCGACCAGCACTTCCTGGCGCTCGTTGTCGAGCGCCAGAATGCGCTTGTCGATATAGACCACCGCATCGATGAACGGGACTTTCGCATAGAGGCCCGGCTCGCCGATGAGATCGCGCACGGGCTGACCAAAGCGCAGCACCAGCGCCTGTTCCGTCGGATCGACGGTGAAGAACGTGTAGCTCGCCACGACGATCGCGAGAATGACGATGACGAGGAGCGCGAAGCCGCCGAGAGGATTTTTCATTTCGCCGCTCCCGCCGGTTTTTCTTGCAGCGGTTCGAGCGCGATATAGGGCACGGGCGCGCTGGCGCCGCTGGCGTCGAGGATCGTCTTGCTCATCGAGGCGAGCACGCGCTCCATCGTCTCCAGATACATGCGCTCGCGGGTGACGCCCGGCGCGTTCTTATATTGCGCGTAGATCTGGTTGTAGCGCGCGGTCTGCCCCTGCGCCTCGAGGATGGTCTGGCTCTTGTAGGCTTCCGCGTCGTTGACGATGCGCGATGCCGCGCCTCTCGCCTCCGGAACGACGCGGTTAGCGTAGGTGTGGGCGTCGTTGATGGCGCGCTGCTTGTCCTGCGGCGCTGCGGTGAGGTCGCGATAGGCGGAAACGACCTGCGCGGGCACGTCGACCGACTGCAACTGCACCTGCTTGACCAGAACGCCGGCGTTGTAGCCCTCGAGCACTTTCTGCATGCGCTCTTGCACGTCGGGCTCCATCGACGTGCGATCGGTGGTGAGGACGCCGTCGATGGTCTTCTGGCCGACCACTTCGCGCATGACGCTCTCGGCGACCGCTTTGACCGTCTCCTTGGGATAGAGAATGTTGAAGACGAAATACTCGGGGTGCGCCGGGTCGATCTGCCAGATCACGCGAAAGCGCACATCGACGATGTTCTGGTCGCCGGTCAGCATCAGGCTTTCCGCGAGAATGTCCGGGCTGTCGGCGCCGCCGTGATAGCCGACCTCGGTGATCTGCTGGTCCCAAACGGGCACATGGATCACCGTCCCCACCGGCCATGGCCAGTTGGTGTTGAGGCCGGCCCCGGTCTTGCCGGTGTAGCGGCCGAAAACCAGATTGATGCCGACCTCGTTGGGCTGCACGGAATAGAAGGAGCCGAGCGCGAACCACACCAACAAAGCGGCGAGCGCCAGCAAAATGACGCCGCGCATGCCGAAGCCGCCGAGGCCGCCTCCGCCGCCCGGAACGACGCCGCGCAGCCCCTCTTGCAACCGGCGCAGCCATTCCTCGAGGTCGCTCGGCGGGGGCGAACCGCCCGGCCCCTGGCCCCACGGCCCCTGCCCCGGGGAGCGCCACGGACCGCCGCCTTGATTGTTCCAGGACATGAAACCTCGCCTAGGCGCGCCACGCGCCACGCGCGTCTATATAGGGGAGGCGCGCGGCGAGAGCAACGCGAGCGGCTCGGCCGCGCTCAAGGCCCGCCGCCAGGCCCGTTGGCGCTGGTCGCCTTGGCGGGGCTCGCCTGGCGCGGCGCCAGGGGCGCGATGCGCAGCGCCGCGATGCGGTTGTGCTGCTTGCGCAGCACTTCGAAACGAAATCCGTGGAAGCTGAACGTCTGTTTGGGCTCCGGGATCGCGCGCGCCTCGTGGATGACCAGGCCCGCGATGGTCGCCGCTTCCTCGTCCGGCAGGTTCCAGTCCATGGCGCGGTTGAGGTCGCGGATGGTGACCGAACCGTCGACGATCACCGAACCGTCGCGCTGCTGGCGCACGCCTTGCGCGACGACGTCGTGCTCGTCCTTGATGTCGCCGACGATCTCCTCGATGATGTCTTCGAGCGTCAGCAGGCCGAGCACCACCCCGTATTCGTCGACGACCAGCGCCGAGTGGGTCTTGCGGCGCAGGAACGCCTGCAATTGATCGCGCAGCGTCGTCGACTCGGGAACGAACCAGGGTTCCAGCGCGATGTCGGCCGCATTGACCCGGCTCGCGTCGCCGCCCGCCGCGGCGAACGCGCGAAACAGATCCTTGACGTGCAGCATGCCGATGATGTTGTCGGGATCGCCGCGCCACAGCGGCATGCGCGTATACGGCGAGGCGAGCGCCTCGCGCACCAGCTCGTCGGGCGGCAAATCGGCGTCGAGGGTGCGCATCTTGCTGCGGTGGACCATCACGTCGGAGACGGGAATCTCAGAGAGTTCCAGCACGCCGCCGACCATGTCGCGCTCGTCGCGGGCGACGCCGCCCTCGCGGTGCAGGATGTCGACCGCGCCAAGCAGTTCCTCGTGGCCAGAGACGCTCGGCGCCGCAGTCGTCAGGTTGACGCCGCACAGGCGCAACATGCCGCGCGTCAGCGCCTCGACGGCGCTGACCACAGGGCCGAACACGGTGACGAAGAAGGCGACCGTCGGCGCGATCAGCAGCGAAGTCCGGTCGGGATAGGCGATGGCGATGGTCTTGGGCAGAACCTCGCCGAAAACCACGATCAGCGCGGTCATGATGACGGTGGCGTAGACGACGCCCTGGTCGCCGACCGCCGCGACGAGCACGCTGGTGGCCAGAGCCGAGGCGGCGACGGTGACGAGCTGTCCGCCAAGCAGCATCGCGCTGATCAGGCGCGGGCGCTTGGCGATCAGCTTGTTGGCGAGCGTCGCGCGCTTGTCCCCGCCCGTCTCCAACGCGTGCAAGCGCGCGCGCGAAGCGGCGGTCAGCGCCGTCTCCGCTCCGGCGAAGAACGCCGCGGCGATGAGGCTGAAGACGATCAGGAGAGCGGCCAGCGATGTCGACATGGCGACATTTTAGCACAGGCGGCCGAAACGCGGGCGGGCGAAGAAGCCGGGGTCGCCGCCGCGCGGCGCGCCGGCCCCTCGCATTTCATGAGCGACGCGCCTTTCTCGCCCCCTTCGCCGAGCGACCCGCGGACCGGCCGTCCCTTTCCAAGGCCCGACGGACGTCGGCGGCGGAGTCCCGGATCAACTCGGCCATGCGCGCCTGCGCTTCTTCGGGCCGCTGAGCGGCGATCGCGTCGAGGACGGCGCGGTGCTGATCGAGCCGGTCGTCCTTGATCGCCACGCCCCGCCAGCCCATCCTGAACGTGCCGATCAGCGCCGTCTTGATCAGAGCGCCTAGCGCTCGGATCAGCCGGTTGCCGGTGGCGTCGAGAATCTCGATGTGGAAGCGCACGTCGGCGCTGATCAGGCCGCCGCCGCCGTCCTTGAACCGCTCCATGTCGGCATAGGCCGCGCTCATCCGCTTCAGCGCGGCCGGATCGCGGGATTGGGCGGCGAAAAAGGAGGCGTGCGGCTCGAATATCTGTCTGAGCTGAAAGAGGTCGTTGATGAAATCCAGCGTCGGCGCGGCGCGCATGTGCCAGGCGAGGAAATCGGAATCGAGCATGTTCCAGTCCGACTTGGGGCGGACCAGAGTGCCGACCTTTTGCCGAGAGACGATCAATCCCTTGGCCTCGAGCGCGCGGAACGCCTCCCTCAAGGTGGGGCGCGAGACGCCGAAACGCACCAGCAGGCGCGCTTCGGTCGGCAGCCGCGAACCCGGGCGATGAAGCCCGACGATGATCTCGCGGCCGAGCGCCGCCGCCAAAGAATCGCTGGCGTTGCGCTTGTGCGCGAGCCCGCCGTGGGCGAAGTCGGCCTCTTCGTCGCGGACGCCCGTCTTGGCTGTCGGCGCCGTCGCCGCACGGCGCCTCTCGAGTGTCGTCTCAACCAATACTTCGCTCCAGGAAACAACGCTCAGGCCATCGACCCCCCGCTCTCATCGCCTTCAAGTTCGCCCTTTGCGCGACAATGACGACAAGCGCCCAGGCGCCGAGGCGGAATTGCGGCGAAGCCATCGCCCCCCTCTCGGCCTCCTATATCGCGCGCCGGGTCATGAAAGTAGTCATGATCGTCCGCTGGGCGACAATGAACACGAAAAGCAGCACGCCGATGATGATCGTCGCCCCTTCACTGGTCAGCGTGCCCTGGAAGTTGACGAGCGTGGTGATGAGCCCTTGGGTCAATCCGCCGAACAAGGTGCCGAAGACCAGGCCGACGCCGCCGGTCAGCAACGTTCCCCCGAGCACCACCGCCGCGATCGCGATGAGCTCGTCGCCTACCCCGGCCAGCGGATAACCCGAAGCGGTGTAGAGGGCGTAGACCACGCCGCCGAGGGCGCTGTAGAACCCCGCCAGCGCATAGATCGTGATCGTGGTGCGGCGGATCGGCACGCCCATCAATTTCGCCGACGGGAGGTCGCCGCCCATGGCGTAAACGTTGGTGCCGAAGCGGGTGAAGTGCGCGATGATCACGCCGGCGGCGAGCACCACCAGCATCACCATGGCGGAACTCGAAAGACGGCCGCCCCCGCCGAGGTCGAAGTGCAAGTCGGCGAATTCGTCGACGAAGGGATGCTTGATGGGGACCGAATCGAGGCTGACCATGAAGCAACTGCCGCGCAAGAGAAACAAGCCGGCCAGGGTGATGATGAAGGGCTGGATCTCGCAAAAATCGATGACTATGCCCTGAAACGCGCCGAACGCGACGCCGAAGGCGATCAGCAACGCCCCCGACGCCAGGGGATGCCATCCCAGCGTATCGAGATGCGCCATGACGACGCCTACGAAGCCGATCATCGAACCGACCGAGAGGTCGATGCCGCCGGAAATGATGACGAAAGTCTCGCCGATCGCCGCGGTGATGATGAAGGCGTTGTCGGTCAGCAGATCGCCCACCACGTTCGTCGACAGGAAATGCTTGAAACTGACGGCGCCGACCGCGAAGACGAGCACGAACACGGTGACCGTTGCGAGGAGCGGAAGATATCTGTCCCTCATGACGTTCTCCTCAGGAATAGGCCGACGATGCTCTGGCGAAGCCGGCGCGACTGCAGCAGCAGCACGATCAACACGACCACGCCCTTGACGATCAAATTGAATTGGGGCGGCAGACCGCTCACCAGAATGGAGGTGGTCAAGCCTTGGATGATGAGGACGCCGACGATGGTCAATCCGAGATAGAAGCGGCCTCCCGCCAGCGAGCCGCCGCCGATCACCACGGCGAGGATCGCGTCGAGCTCGATGAACAGGCCGGCGTTGTTGCTGTCCGAACCGCGGATATCGGCGCAGATCAGCATTCCCGCGATGCCCGAGCACAGCCCGGACAGCGTATAGGCGCCGATCTTGACCAGCTTGGCGTTGATGCCGGCGAGGTCCGCCGCGGCGGAATTGGCGCCCACCGACTCGATGAACAGGCCGAGCGCGGTGCGCCGCAGAACCAGCCACAGCGCGAGGAAGGCGCCGGCGCAGACGATGATGCGCGACGGCACGGTGAGGAACTGGCCGGTGCTGATCGCCGAAAAGAAGTCGCTGCGGAAGGTGACGATCAGGCCCGCGTCGATCAACAGCGCGACGCCGCGGCCCGCGACCATCAGGATCAGCGTCGCGATGATCGGCTGGATATCGAGTATGGCGACCAGGAAGCCGTTCCACATTCCGCACAGAACGCCCGCGCCGAGCGTCAAGACGAGGACCAGGGGCGGCGACATGTCGCGGTGGATCAGATTGCACATCACCGCGCCGACGATGGCGACCACCGCGCCGACCGACAGATCGATGCCCTTGGTGCCGATCACCACCGCCATGCCCAACGCCACCAGCGCGGTCGGCGTGCCGCGATAGAGCACGTCGATCAGGCTTCCGTAGAGACGCCCCTGCAAAATGCGGATCGAGAAGAATCCCGGCGAGACCACGGCGTCGACCATGAACATCAGCGCCAAAGCGAAAATCGGCCAGAACCAGGTCCGACCGGTCACCTCGCCGAGCGACCACCGGCTGGCGGCAACCGCCCGGGGATTGTCCGCGTGATCCATTTCAACCGCCCGCGATCATATGGATGATGTTTTCGCGGGTGACGTCGTCGCCCGCGATCTCACCGACCTTGTGCCGGTCGCGCAGCACTTCGACTCGGTCGCTCACCGTCACGATCTCGTCGAGTTCCGACGAGGCGACCAGGAGCGCCAAGCCTTCCCCGCACAGCCGGCGGATCAACGCGACGATCTCGGCATGGGCGCCCACGTCGATGCCGCGCGTCGGCTCGTCGAGAATCAGAATGCGCGAATTCGACGCCAGCCAGCGGGCCAGGATCACCTTCTGCTGGTTGCCGCCCGAAAGTTGGCCGACGGGCTTGTCGGCGTCGGGCGTGGCGATGACGAGCGTCTTGATCATCTGCTGCGCGACCTTTTCCTGCTCGTCTTGCGGCAGACGGGCCAGCCATCCGCGCTTGACCTGGAGAGCGAGGACGATGTTTTCACGCACGGTGAGTTCGGGGATGATCCCTTCGGCCTTGCGATCCTCGGGGCAGAAGCCGATATTCAGCCGCACCGCTTGCCGCGGCGAGCGGATCGTGATCGGCTTGCCCTCGAAGCGAACATGGCCGGCGTCGGGATGCACCGCCCCGAACACCAGCTTGCACGTCTCGGTTCGTCCCGATCCGAGCAGACCGGCGAGCCCCACCGCCTCTCCGGCGCGCAGTTGCAGATCGAAATTGCCCATATATCGCCGCCGGCCCATGCCCTCCACGCTAAGGATCGGTTCGCCGGCCTTTACGGTCGTGCTGGACGCTCGCACCGCTTCGGCGCGCTCCAACTCGCGGCCGAGCATCAGCGAGATCAGCTTGAGGCGGGGCAGCTCCGCGGTCGGCGCCGTGCCGACCATGCGGCCGTTGCGCAGCACGGAGATGCGGTCCGCGATCTGGTAGACCTGGTCGATGAAGTGGGTGATGAAGATGATGGCGATGCCGCGCGCCTTGAGATCGCGCATGATGCCGAACAGCAGTTCGGCCTCGCGCGCGTCGAGGCTCGCGGTGGGCTCGTCGAGCACCAGGACCCGCGTATCCTCCTCCAACGCCCGGGCGATCGCGATGAGCTGCTGGATGGCGACGGAATAAGACGCCAGCGGCCGCTCGACGTCGATGTCGAGGTTGAGACGCTTGAGCCGCTCGCGCGCGCGTTCATTGGCCTCGCGCCACGAAATGAGCCCGAACCGCAGCGGCTGGCGCTCGAGCGTCAGGTTCTTGGTCACCGACATCGTCGGGATGAGATTGACTTCCTGGTAGACGGTGCTGATGCCCAGCGCGTGGGCCTCGGCCGGGCTGCCGATCTCGAACGGTTCGCCGTCGAGCAGCATTTTGCCCGAATCGCGCCGCACCGCGCCGGTCATGATCTTGATCAACGTCGACTTGCCGGCGCCGTTCTCGCCGAGCAACGCATGAACTTCGCCGGCGTTCAGCCGGAAATCGACGTTCTCGAGAGCTCGCACTCCGGGAAACGACTTCGAAATGCCTAGCAATTCGGCCCGTGGCGTCGTCGCTTCCGTCACCCTAACCCCCATCGGCAACAGCTGTTAAAGGGTGCGTTCGCGCGAAATCCCTGCGGCCTTCTCATAGAAACGGCGCCCAGTCAATCCAGATCGCTGGGCGCCGCTCTTCAGGCCGCAGAGGAGGAAAGTGCGACCGCTAAAGGAGGCTTAGCCGCCCTTCTTCTTGAGCACTTCGGCCGCGTCGGCGATCGTGTGCAGATCGCTGGGGATCACGACCCACTTCGGCCAGTCGTGCTTGCCGGCGAGATAGGCCTTGACGACCGCAAAGATGTCCGGCCCGATGTCGGAGCGCAGTTCGACCGAAGCGTTCGCGTCGCCCGCCAGCATCGCCTTGAAGATATCCGGAACGCCGTCCACCGACACCGTCAGGATGTCCTTGCCCGGCTTCAAGCCGGCTTCCTTCATCGCCTGGATGGCGCCCAGCAGCATGTTGTCGTTGTGCGCCCAAACCAACTTGATGTCTTTCAGCCCGTCGGTGGCCTTGATGAAGCTTTCCATCACTTCCTTGCCGCCCTGGGTGGTGAAGTCGCCGCTCTGCGACTTGACGGTCTTGATCAGCGGGAACAGCGCCTGAACGGCGTTGAAGCCGGTCCTGCGATATTCCGCGGCGGCGGAACCGACCGTGCCCACCAATTCGACGATGTTGCCCTTGCCCTTGAGGGCCTGCGCGGCCCATGCGCCGGCCAGGCGGCCTTCAAGATTGAAGTCGGCCGCGATGCGGCAGACCCACAGCGACTTGTCCGCGGTGTCGACGTCGCGGTCGACGATGAAGACCGGAATATTGGCGGCCTTCGCTTCCTTGAGCACTTGATCCCAGCCGGTGACGACGATCGGCGCGATGACGATGGCGTCGACCTTCTCGGAAATGAACGAACGCACCGCCTTCAGCTGGTCTTCTTCCTTCTGGTTGGCGTCGGAGAATTTGAGGTCGATGCCTTCCGCTTTCGCCTCGTCCTGCATGCTCTTGGAGAACGCCGTACGCCAGTCGCTCTCATGTCCGACCTGGGAGAACCCCACGGTCAGCGCCGAAGCCGACACGGTGAGGGCCGCCATGGCGACGGCGCCTACCGCCGCGCCCAACAAATATTTCAAGCTGTTCATTAAGTCCTCCACTCCCACTCCGAAACTCTCCGCCTGAGTGCGAACGAGTTTTCATCGCGTTCCATCGCGATAGCTATTAGTCACATAATATGACTATTTCGCCGAGGCCGTCAACAGCGTCGCGAGCGTCCGTTGAGGCGATCGAGCCTAGGCCGGCCCGAAGCGTCGACGCAGCGGCGACGGGTGCGACGATTCGTCCCGCCCTGCTCCAACTCTTCTCGTCCCGCCCTGCTCCAACTCTTCGCGCTCCCCGAGGCTTGGCGAGCCGCGCGACCTCCGCAGCGGCCGCAAAAACCATATTGTATGATGTTATTGGCCGTGCTAGAACTTTTCCAATTGGCGACGCGATCGACGCTTCGAGAAAAAGGGGACTCTGGAGTGGCCCGTGTCCGTAAAGGCGTCGTTCCGTCGTCTCCGCAGCAGGATCGCGACGCTCGGCGTCGGATCGGCGAGACCAAAGATCCTATCGCGGCAGGCCGTGTTTTTTCGCCGGCCGGCGGTTTCTTCTCTTCGGCGATCGGCGTCGACGGGCTTGTGCCGATCGACGGCGGGGTTCAGGTTGCGGTCGTCGAAGCCCCTGTCTCGCTCGTTCCCCGGAGTGCGTCGTGTTTTCCCTAGGCATTGATTTCGGCACCAACTCGGTGCGCGCCCTCATCGTAAGCTGCTCGGACGGCGCCGAGGTCGGCAGTTGCGTCGTCGACTACCCGAGCGGCAATCAGGGCGTCCTGCTCGACGCCGACGATCATCAACTCGCGCGGCAGAATCCGGCCGACTATCTCTTCGGCCTCGAGCGCAGCGTCAAGGGCGCGCTTCGCGCCGCCGAGGGCAAGCCCGGTTTCGTGGCCGCGCGGGTGGTCGGCGTCGGCGTCGATGCGACGGGGTCGAGCCCGATGCCCGTCGACCGAGCGAACCGTCCGTTGGCCTTCGATCCCGCGTTTAAGGACAATCTGAACGCGCAGTGCTGGTTGTGGAAGGACCACACAAGCTGGCGCGAGGCCAAGGCGATCACCGAGCTTGCGGCGCGCCATCGCCCGCAGTTCGTCGCCAAGTGCGGCGGGACCTATTCCTTGGAATGGTGGTGGGCCAAGATCTGGCATTGCCTCGCCGTCGCTCCCGCCGTCTTCGAGGCGGCTTATTCGTGGGTCGAACTGACCGATTGGATTCCTTCCGTGCTCGCCGGCGTCGCCGACCCGCGGGCGGTCAAGCGCGGCGTTTGCGCCGCCGGCCACAAGGCTCTCTACGCCGATGATTGGGGCGGCCTGCCCGACAAGGCGTTCCTCGCCATGCTCGATCCGCGCTTGGCCGACCTGCGCGATCGGCTTTACGACAAGGCCTACGACGCCTCCGAACCGGCCGGGTCGCTCTGCCCGGCATGGGCCGAGAAGCTTGGCCTGCCTGCGGGCGTGCCGATCGCCATCGGCGAGTTCGACGTGCATTACGGAACGATCGGATGCGGCGCCCGCGAAGGCGTCCTGGTCAAGGTGATCGGCACCTCGACCTGCGACACCGCCGTCGTTCCGGCCGACAAGAAGGTCGAAGACATTCCCGGCATTTGCGGAATCGTGAAAGGGTCCATCCTGCCCGGCTTCTACGGCATCGAGGCCGGCCAGTCGGCGGTCGGCGACATCTTCAAATGGTGGGTGGAGGTCGTGTGCGGGGGCGACGCCGCGCTACATGCGCAATTTTCCTCCGAAGCGGCCAAACACAAGCCCGGGCAGTCCGGCCTCGTCGC
>Ga0326727_10013928_pt1 | contig 17691 bp, 13 predicted proteins | sample MB2enrmetagenome_FD_207643 | JGI IMG/M metagenome (GOLD analysis project Ga0326727, IMG submission 207643) | Lab enriched peat soil microbial communities from McLean, Ithaca, NY, United States - MB29MY | ecosystem: Environmental > Terrestrial > Soil > Wetlands > Peat | place: USA: New York...
CGACGTGGTGATGCGGATTCCGCTGCAGGGTGCCTACGACGCGCGGCACCGCTGGTTCATCGCCTCGCAGACCAGCGGCGTCGCCGTTACCGTCGGTAGCGGCGGGTCGACGGCCTTTTCCGGCGTCTTCGACGTTTCGGCGTCTTCCTCGAGCTGTTCGACCTCGTCGGGTACGCGCACGTGTACGTTGATTCTCCCGGTGCCGCCGGGAACGTACGCGGCGACCTTCACCTCGTACGATCAAGCGCCGGTGAGCGGCGCGATTCCGAACACGGCGCATCAACTGGCGATCGGCACGGCGACGGCAACGATCGTCGCAGCGACGCTCAACACCGTCAACGTCACGATGCTGGGAACCCCCGCGTCGGTGAAACTTGCAGCACCGTCGTTCGTGATCAACGGCGATGCGGCGGGGGCCACGACGCTCGGCGGCATCAATGTCCTCGATGCCGATGCTAACGTGATCGTCGGCGCGTTTTCGGCGCCGGTGGCTGCCGGCATCGCGGACGCCGGCAATCATTCCACGCTCAAACTCGGAGCATCGCTGGGAACGAGCGTTTCGCTCTCCAGCCCGGCCGACGTCGCGGCGCTGGCGGTTCAGTACGATGGTGCGGGCGGCTCGAACTACAGCGCCGTGACGACCTTCACACCAGCTGGAGGCACGAGCGCAACCCTGACGCTCAATACCTTTACCACGACGGCGACCGTCGGGTTCGGCAGCTTACCGACGTACACGCCGGGCGCCCCGGCCAAGGCGGCGTTTTCGGCGCCGTCGCAGCAGTTGATCATCACACCGCACGAATCCAATTTCAGCGGCACGTTCTCGATCGGTTCGAATACGTGCGGCGGCGTCGCGTCGGTGGCCGCCGCGGGAGCAGCGTTCTCGGTCACGTCGAGCTCGTTTGGAACGTGCTCGGTCGGCATCAGCGACGGCAGCACCGTCTACGCGGTCGCCGTGAGCGCAAACCTTACCCAAGGCGGCGTCGTCGTGCCTCCCGCGAGCGGCACCATCAACGAATACGTCGATAAGAACGCGACCTCGGTCGCGGCGATCACGGTCGGATCGGACGGCAACTTGTGGTACGTCGGTGTCAACGGCGGCAACGGGCTGCTCGGGAAGATCACGACGGCCGGAAATATCACCGACACGACGGTGGCGAGCACGGGCTACGTTGCGATCGCGAGCGGCTCCGACGGACATCTCTGGGTTGCCGATGAGACGAACGCCAAGTTGATCTCATATACGACGGCCGCGGTACAGACGCTCGCGGTGAGCACCGGCGGCAATCCGCCGATTGCGCTCACCAACGGGCCCGACGGCAATCTGTGGGCAAGCACGAGCAACGGCGACGTGTTCTGCACGAACACGTCGGGCACGCTATCGCGCAGTTACCCGATACCGCTCGCGAACACGACGGGCGGCATCGCCGCCGGACCCGACGGCGGCATCTGGGTCCCCGACGCGGTGGAGCCGTTTGCGACGCGCTATCAGCCCTCGTGCGGCGGACTCTCGCCCGTCACCCAGTACGGGATACCGTCAAAAGGCGGATCGAACGCGATCGTGGCCGGTTCCGACGGCGCGCTCTGGATCGCCGGATACACCGGAAAGAACGGGCTGATCACGCGCATGGATACGCAGGGGCTCGTCTCCATCTATAACTACAGCGGCGGCTCGCTCTCGACGTCCGAGACGCTCGGGCCCGATCGCAACGTCTGGCTGGCCGGCTGCGGCTGCGGGATTGCGACGGTAACGCCGGGCGGTGTGGTCTCGTATGCCGCCGGCTTCACCGGCTCGCCGACGAGCGTCGTCGCGGGCCCGGACGGAGGCATCTGGTATGTCAGCAACAACGGAACGAACGCCGTGATCGGGAGGTATCAGCCGTGAAGCGTCCGCTTGCATGCGCGTGCGCGCTGCTGCTTGCTGCATGCGGCGGCGGATCCGGCGGCAGCGGCGGGTCGAGTGCAATTCCGGGCCCGGTCGGCGCGAGCGGTACGGTCGCGCTGCATCTCGCCGTTCCGGCGCGCGCGAGCGACGGACGCGCGCGCGTTTCCGCCGGCGCGCAAGGCGTCGGCGTCGTGGTCTATTTCCATAGCGATGCAGCTCATGCGACGCCGGTCGGCAGCGCGGCGTTCGACGTGAGCGCGAGTTCGGCGCTGTGCATGACGACGGCGCAAGGACGCTCGTGTACGCTGCAGTTTCCGGCGCCGGTTCCGGCCGCAGGGGATAGCGACGACGTGGTGATTACGACGTACTCGCAGCCGCCGAGCGGCGGCGCGTTTGCACCCGGGACGCTGCAGCTCGACACGGGCGTGTTGAACGTTGCGCCGATCGCAGGCCAAGTGATCAGCCCGGCGGTGACGCTGGGCGGCATTCCGGCGACCGTGACGATCGCGATCGATAATCCGTTCGCTTCGTACGATGCGAACCTGTATGCCGGTCTGAGCTATAATCTCGAGGTCGTTGCGCAAGATGCGTCGGGTGAAACGATCATCGGCAGCGATCCGTACGGCGCGCCCATCGCGCTGTCGACCTCGCTCGGGGGGCTTTCGGTGAGCGCACGCGGTCGCAGGCCGGCGTCGTTCCGGCGTGACGCGCCCTCTGCGGTGTCGGTGACCTCGCCGAATCAGACCGTCACGTTCATCGCGCCGATATCGGCGGCTTCGATCTCGATCGCCTCGGCGTCGCCGGCGGCGACGGCGACGGCAACCGTCGAAAGCCGAGGCGCCGGCAGCGCGATTTCGAGCGGCGGCCTGCCGCTCCAAATCGCGCAGGGTAACGACCGGTTCGTCTACGCCGTCGACAGCTCCACCGTCTATACGATCGTCCCTCCCACCAATGCCGTCAGCTCGCTCGCGGCGAATCCCGGGTATGCGTTTCAGGGGATCGCTACGGCGGCTCCGGGCTCGGGCGGAGCGGTGATCATCTCCGAAAACAACGGAACGAACGAAGCCTACAGCCTCGCCATCAAGGGCGGCGGCGTGGTGGATACGCCCGCGTCGTTCCCCGGGAACGCGACCTTCGTCGGTTTGCCGCTCCTGGTCGACGGCGGTCCGGTCTACTTCGTCGGCAACGGCGGCACGTGCGATTCGACCACTTGTATCGGCGCGGCGGGCGCACAAGGCACCGTCGGCCCCGACGGCAATCTCTGGATAGCGCAAGGGGGGGCGGTCGCGATCGTCGCGCCCGGTCCTCCGCCTTCGGCGGTCACGACGGTGACGCTGCCCAGCGGCGCCAGCGCGATCTCGATCGCGAACGGCCCCGACGGCAACGTGTACGTCCTCGACGCGGGAAACAAGGCGATCGAACGCATCACGCCATCGCACGTCGTGACCGAGTATCCCGCCGGCGGCGCGGTGTCGGGAAACATCATCGCGGGCCCCGACGATGCGATGTGGTATTGCGTTGGGACGCAGGTCGGCCGGTTCGATCTATCATCGCTCACTGCGGCTTCGCCGATCACGCCGCAGGCAAGTGCCTCTGCGACCGTCTATTGGCTCGCGCTCGGGCCGGACGGCGCGCTCTGGGCCGTCGATAGCGCCGGGAACTTCGATCGCATCATCCCATGAGCAGACGCGAGAAGTAGGCGACGCGCGCCGCCTCCTCGGCGAGCTCGGTCTGTACGAACGCGTCTTCGAGCGACGTGCCGACGACCGAGATGCCGTGCCGCTCCATGATTACGATGTCGGCGCCGCGCGCGAATTCGCCGGCACAGAGGTCGGCCAGTTCCTGCGTTCCGTTCTTGCGAAAGGGCGTCCACGCCCACGGGCTCAGCGACTCCATCGCTCCGACGATATCGCGCGGCGGCGTTGCGCCGGTTTTCGACCAAACCACGCTCATCGTGGGATGCGTGTGAACGACGCACGAGATGTCGCCGCGCGTCATATACGCGGCGATATGAAGCGGCAATTCGCTGCTCGGACGCTGTGCGGCGTCGCGCGGAACGCCGGCGGCATCGACGAGGACGAGTTCATCGGGGGCGAGGCTCGCGAGCGAGCAGCCCGACGGCGTGACGAGCAGATCGCCGCTGCGCAGCCGAATCGAGACGTTTCCGGAGTTTCCCATGACCAGACCGCGGTCCCAAAGACGGCGGCAGAAGGCGGCTAGCTCGACGCGTTCGATCACACGCCGGCAGGGTGCCAGATCGTCTTGATCTCGCAGAGCGAGGCGATGTCGTCGAGGCCGGCTGCAGCCGTTGAGAACCACTCTTCGCGCGAGCGCATCGGGTAGACGTGCGTCCGCTTGACGTTCTCCGCAGCATCGCGTTCGATCGTTTCGCGCAACGCCGGATCGCCGTTTTGAAAGACGATCGCGTTGACGTCCATGTGCTTGGCGAGTACCGGTGCGATCTCGTTTCTATACCCGGTAAGGACGTTGACGACGCCGCCCGGAACGTCGCTGGTGGCAAGCGCTTCGGCGAAGACGACGGCCGTGCGCGGATCCGTTTCGGATGCAAGCGCGACCACCGTGTTGCCGGCTACGATCGCCGGCAGAATCAACGAGACGATGCCCAGCAGCGAGGGCCGGTCGGGTGCGAGCGCGACGACGACGCCGGCCGGTTCGGGGGTGGAGAAGGTGAAGTGCGGTCCGCCGACCGGATTGCGCGTCGAGAGCAGCGCGCTGTATTTATCGCACCAGCCCGCATACCACACCGTGCGGTCGATCGCGGCGCTCACTTCGCGTTCCGACTCCGCGGCGTTGAGCTCCATGCCTTCGCTCACGCGTTCAACCAACTCCGCGCGGCGCGCTTCCATCATCTCGGCCAGCCGGTACACGATCAGGCCGCGATTCGAGGGAGCGAGCCCCCACCAGCGCGGCTGAGCGGCGCGGGCGGCCACGACGGCGTCGCGCGCGTCTTTGCGCGACGCTCGCGCAATGTTTGCGCCGAAATCCCGGCCGTCCCAGAGCGGATCGCTGCGGCCGGATTCCGATCGCACGAACGCGCCGTTGATATACAGCTTGTACATCTTGCGAACCGACAACCGCACGTCACCGTTCTTGGCCATAGGGTCTGGCTACGACGCAAGAGAGGAGGAGCCCTCGGGCGAACCAGGCGCCATGGTCGAACGGGGGTCTCTCGGGCGTATCGTCGTGGCGGAACCATTTGACGAGCGCGGTCTTGCGTATTTAGCGACAGCCGGTGCCGAGGTCGTCTCGGTCGTCGGGCAACCGCGCGATGCGCTCCACGACGCGCTACGCGAGGCGCGCGGGCTGATCGTACGCTCGGAGACCAAGGTCGATGCCGACCTGCTGGTTCGGGCTCCCAAACTCGAGGTGGTTGCGCGCGCGGGCGTCGGCGTCGATGCGATCGATGTCGATGCTGCTACGGCAGCCGGTATCGTCGTCGTCAATACGCCGAGCGCCAATACGCTGGCGGCCACCGAGCACACGTTTGCGCTCTTGCTGGCCATGATGCGCCACGTTCCGCAAGCCCACGCGAGCGTTCACGGCGGCGCTTGGGATCGCAAGCCCTTCATCGGGCGCGAGCTGTTCGGCAAGACGCTGGGAATCATCGGGCTCGGCCGCATCGGCAGTAACGTCGCGCTTCGTGCGGCGTCATTCGGGATGCAGGTGATCGCGCACGATCCGTACGTTCCGTCTTCGCGCGCCAGCGCGCTCGGCGTGGAGCTCTTCGAGTTCGAAGCCCTGCTCGCGCAAGCCGACGTCGTTACCCTGCACGTTCCGCTCACCCCGGCCACCCGCGGCATGGTGGATGCGCGCGTGCTCGGATTGATGCGCGAGGACGCGGTGCTGGTCAACTGCGCGCGCGGCGGCGTCGTCGACGCGCAGGCGTTGCTCGATGCGCTCGCATCCGGGCGGTTGCGCGCGGCGGCGATCGACGTGTTCCCTGAAGAGCCGCCGCCGCCGGGAAGCGCCTCCGCACGCTTGATGGCGCATCCCGCCGTCATTTCGACCCCGCACTTGGGCGGCTCCACATACGAAGCGCTCGAACGTATCGCGCTCGAACTCGCGGGCGACGTCGTGCGCGTGCTGGGCGGGCGCCCGGCCAGCGGAGCCGTGAACGCGCCGATGCTGCAGGGCGAACAGGCCGAGCGCGCCGGCCAGTACGTCGACTTGGCGTTCCGCCTCGGCGTCGCCCTGCCGCAGCTCTTCGACGACGGGCTTCGCCACGAGATCGCGCTGGTGTTGCAAGGCGAGCTCGACGGCCTCGATCCCGAACCGTTCGCGGCAGCGTTGCTCGCCGGCGCGCTGCCGTACGTAACCGATCGGCGCGTCTCGCTGGTCAATGCCGTCGCGCTCGCACGAGAGATCGGCGTCCGTACCGTGGTCTCGCACGATAAGGCGGCGGCGCCGTTTCGCTCGGCGCTGGTCGTTGCATCGGGCGACCACCGCATCGTCGGCACGGTGCTGCCGCACGGGCCGCGCATCATCGAGATCGACGGTTACGAAATCGACGCCGTCGCCGACGGCACGATGGCCCTCACGCGTCATCGCGACGTCCCGGGAATGGTCGGTCGAATCGGGACGATTCTTGGAAACGCCGATGTGAATATCTCGACGATGCAGGTGGCGCGCACCGTTCGCGGCGGCGTCGCGATGATGGTACTCGAGGTCGATCGCGACATCGATCGCGACGTCGTGGACGCGATCGCGCACGTCGGCGGGATGGAATCGGTGCGCGTGGTGCGCTGGTGATCGTCTTCGTTGCTCGCCATGGCGAGACCGATTGGAATCGCGCGGGTCGCTACCAAGGGCAACAGGAGTCGATGCTCACGGAGACGGGATTCGCGCAAGCCGGGGCGCTCGCGCGAGCCTTGGCCGACCGCCCGATCGCTCGCGTGATTTGCAGCCCGTTGAGCCGATGCGTCGAAACCGCGCAGCCGCTTGCGGATCTGCATCACGTTGCGCTCGAGCGCGACCGCCGCGCGATCGAGATCGCACACGGCGTGTGGGAAGGCCGCTTGCGCAGCGATCTCGAGCGCGACGATGCCCAGACCATGCGCGCGTGGCGCGAGGCTCCGCAGACGGTGCGTTTCGACGGGGGGGAATCGCTCGAAGACGTACGGTTGCGGTGGGAATCGTTCGCCTCGGACCTGCGCGGCGAGCACGACGTTGCCGTCGTGACCCACGACGTCATCGTACGCTTGGCGATCTTACACGCCGCGGGCCGGCCGCTTTCCGAACTCTGGCAACCGCGGGTCGTCAACGGCGGATATGCGGCATTCGACGTGCGCGATGGACGCTGGACGCTGGTTGAAGAGTGCGTCGACGCGCACCTCGACGGCTTGCGCGTCAACCTTTCGCAGCAAGCTCTGTAACGGCGGAGTCGCGATCATCGAGCTCATCTTCGTTCGCCACGGGCAAACGCAATGGAATGCGTCGCGGCGCTTTCAAGGCAGCACCGACATCCCGCTCTCCGCGACGGGCCTCACGCAGGCGGTCGCATTGGGGCGGGCGCTCGCGGGCGAGCCGATCGACCGCGTCTATGCGAGCGACCTTCGCCGTGCACGCGAGACGGCGGAGGCGATCGCGCGGCCGCATGGCTTGACCGTGCATGCCGATGCGAGGCTGCGCGAGTTTCATTTCGGAGCTTGGGAGGGTCTGACGTGGGATGAAATCGTCGCCCGGTGGCCGGAAGCCGAAGCGCACGGAGCCACCGGTGCGAGCCGTTTCGCGCCGGAAGGGGGCGAGACGTTCGAGGCCGTCGTCGAGCGCGTGGGAGCCTTCGTGCGCGATCTTTACGACCGGCCGGATCGGCGCGTCGTCGCGGTGGCGCACGCCGGCGTGATCCACGCGGTCTTGGCCGTCGTGACGCCGATCCTGGACGGCGAGCGCCCGGATCCGCTCGCCGTGAACATCGCGCAAGCCTCGATCACGCGCATTGCCATGGAAGGCGGACGCGCGCGGCTAATCACCCTCAGCGATGTCTCTCACCTCGATTCCCCCGCTTGACGCCGCGGCGGCCCGTGCGGCCCGCGAGCGTATCGACTCCCTGACCAAACCTGTCGGAAGCCTCGGCCGGATCGAAGAGTTGGCGGAGCGGCTCGCCGCAATGCACGGCTCGTTGCCGCCGGTGTACGAGCGCCGCGCGATCCTCGTCGGCGCGGGCGACCACGGCGTCACGGCCGAGGGCGTGAGCGCCTATCCGAGCGAGGTCACGCCGCAGATGGTCGGCGCGTTTCTCGGCGGGTTTGCCGCGATCAATGCCTTTGCTCGGGTTGCGCGAGCGCACGTCTACGTCGCCGATTTCGGCGTGGCCGCGGAGCTTCCGCAGCACGAGCGCCTGATAGCGGTCAAGGTTGCGCGGGGTACGCGGAATCTTGCGCGCGAGGCCGCGATGGAGGAAGGCGACGTCGATCGGGCGCTCGAGGCGGGAGCGCGCGCGTTCGGTCGCGTGCGCGAGCTGGTGGATCCGCAGATCATTGCGTGCGGCGAGATGGGGATCGGCAACACGACCAGCGCCGCGGCGATCATTTGCGCGCTGACGGGCGCGGAAGCAGAAGACGTGGTCGGCCGCGGCACGGGTGTGGACGATGAGTCGCTGCGCCGGAAGCAACGGGTGGTCGGAGAAGCGGTGCTGCGCGTGAAGAACGGCGATTGGCGAAGGATCGCCGCGGAGGTCGGCGGGTACGAAATCGTCGGGCTGGCGGGCATCATGCTCGCAGCTGCCGCAGCGCGCGTTCCGATTCTGCTCGACGGCTTTATCGTATCCGCGGCGGCTCTGCTCGCACAAGCCGCGGCGCCGGAGATTACCGGTTACTTGATCGCCGCGCATCGTTCGCGAGAACTCGGACATACGATCGCGTTGCGCCATCTCGGCCTCGTACCGCTCTTCGATCTCGACTTGCGTCTGGGTGAAGGAAGCGGGGCCGCGCTCGCGTTTCCGCTCTGTGAAGCCGCGGCGCGCATGGTCCGCGAGATGAAGACGTTCGCCGAAGCCGGCGTCTCGACCGCAAACGAAACCGCCTCGGCGTGAACCCCTTACGCTCGCTCGCGGCGGCGTTCTCGTACTTCACGATCTTGCCGGCGCCGGTGTTCTCCGATGCGGCCGGCGCCGCGGCCATCGCGTGGCTACCGCTCGTCGGGGTGATTACGGGCGCGCTTGCGGGGCTTGCCGGCCTGGGCGTGTACGCGCTCACGCACGTCGCCTTATGGGCCGTGCTGGCCGCGTGGGCGAGCGGTTTGATTCTGACCGGCGCGATTCACGTCGACGGTCTGCTCGATGCTGCCGACGGCCTGTTCGCGGCGGTGCCGACGCAGCGGCGTCTCGACATCATGGACGATCCGCGTCACGGCACGTATGCGATCGTCACGATGGCGGTGGTCTCGGCGGTGTGGCTCGCGAGCCTCGCGCGCGTCGAACCCGCGGCGATGCCGCTGACGCTTGCCATTGCGGGCGCGATCTCTCGTTTCGCCGGCGTGGCGGCGACCGCGTTTCCGTACGTGCGCACCGGCCGAGGACGGCGCCTCGGTGCGATCGAGCTCGTGCAGGCGGCGCTCTTCATCGCGGTCGCGTACGTGCAGCGGTTCGATATTCTCAAGCTCGGTGAGGCGGTCGTCGTCGCCGCCGCGGCGACGCTGCTCGTGGCCATGTGGGCGCAGCGCCGCCTCGGCGGCGGATTGACCGGCGATGTTTACGGAGCGATCGTGGTGGTGTCCGAGATCGCCGCGTTGATGGCCTTGACGGCCTAGCTACTGCCCCTGCGCGAGCGAGAAGCCGCGCTCGCCGTTGAACGTGTAGAGCCCCTCGGTCTTGATGACGTCGAAGCCTGCCTTCGATGCGGCGTGCATGAGGGCGATGACGTGATCCTGGCTGAAGACGCCGTCGCCTTCGCCCTCGAAGCGGCATTGCCAATGATCGCTCCAGTAGGTATCGGGATTGCCGTCGGGCCACACTTTGGTGCCGCGGTTGCTGATCACGGTGAGCCGCGCGCCCGGCACGTTCAAGCGCTGCATCAGGTCGGCGATCCCGTCGGGCGTGCCGTCGCGGCGGTCGACGAAGAGATCGACGCCGACGCGGACCTTCATGGCCGCGCGCCCGGCCGGGCGCATGATGAGGCTCATCTTCACGTCTTCGAGATACTCCACGGCCTTGAGCGTGGTCGGGCGCTGACCGATGCGCGCGATGACCGCGTCAGCGAACTCGCGGGTGCCGACCTTTTCTTTCGACACGCCGTCCTTGTAGATGTCGTAGGTGTGCACGCCGTCTTCGATGGTCTTGAGCCACGCGTTGTGGACGAGTTCGGCGGCCTTCCCTTGGCCGATGTGCACGAGCATGAGGATCGCGCCGTGCAAGAGTCCGGAGGGATTGGCCATATTCTGGCCGGCGCGCCGCGGAGCCGAACCGTGGATCGCTTCGAACATCGAGCAGTGATCCCCGATGTTGGCGGAGCCGGCGAGACCGACCGAGCCGGTGATTTGCGCTGCGACGTCGGAGAGAACGTCGCCGTACAGATTCGGCATCACGATCACGTCGAAGGCTTCGGGCGTATCGGCCATCTTGGCTGCGCCGATATCGACGATCCAATGCTCGTGCTCGATCTCCGGGTACTCGAGCGCGATCTCTTCGAAGGTACGATGGAAGAGACCGTCCGTGATCTTCATGATGTTGTCTTTGGTGAAGCACGTCACTTTTTTGCGCTTGTTCGCCTTGGCGTATTCGAACGCGTAGCGAATGATGCGCTTGCTGCCGGGCCTGGAGATGAGTTTGAGCGCTTCGGCCACCTGATTGGTCTGCCGGTACTCGATGCCGCCGTAGACGTCTTCTTCGTTCTCGCGCACGATCACGAGGTCCATGTTGGGGTGTTTGGTGGCGACGAACGGGTGGAGCGACGAACACGGCCGCACGTTGGCGTACATCCCGAGCGTCTTGCGGACGGTGACGTTGAGGCTCTTGAACCCGCCGCCTTGCGGCGTGGTGATCGGCGCCTTCAAGAACACCTTCGTGCGCCGCAGCGAGTCCCAGGCCGACGGCTCGATCCCGGCCTGAAGGCCGCGGTTGTACACGGACTCACCGATTTCGATCGTCTCGATGTCGAGTTGCGCCCCGGCCGCGAGGATGATGCGCAGCGTCGCGTCCATGATCTCTGGACCGATGCCGTCGCCGTGCGCGACGGTGATGGGGATTTTTCTCGCCGTTTCGGTCGGAACGGGCATGGTGGCGGTCAAGAGCGTGCTCCTTTGCGGATGGTCGGGTACCGGTTCCGTCTTCATTTTCGAGCCGGCCTCCGTTTTCCCACGCTGCGGGGCCGGTGCGGCCGCTTGGTTTGCCGTTTGGCTGTCGCCCGCTTTTTTGCGCATTTTTGTTGCGCACCAGGAATCGGAGCGCGGGCTCCTAATTCGGTGCGCGTTTCGCAATCACGCGTTCGGGTGTCGCACGTGAGGCGTTCGATGTGCGCGATGGTGAAACGCTCTCAACCCATCACCCTACGCGGAGATTCAAACGCCAATGAACCTCGAAGAAATCGACACGATCGAGCTCGCCAACGCAGACCCGTTCGCGGTCGCGGGAGCCATTGCGGCCGCCGCGGCCTCCCCGCTTCTGCCGGCCTCCCCGCTGCACCCGAAGAAGACGCCGGTTCACCCCTAGGTATGCGCGCTTGCGGCCGCGGGCATGTGCTCGCGGCCGTAAAGAACGTTTTCTTGCAATGCACGACATGCACATGAACGGCGCCGCCGCGCAGCTCCCGGAAGACCGTAGAGACATCCATGAGGTACGGTTCTTCGATCCGGCGGAGTGCGAGCAGGTGCTTCGCGAGCTCGAGGGGGCCGGCGTGAAGGCGGGCGGCGAAAGTATCGTGTTCGACGGTTCGGTGGTCAACCGCGATATGGCGGTTATGGGCGGCGAGCTCTCGGCGCCGTTACTCGACGCGATGCGCCTGAAGCTGCTCGAGAAGTTGAGGCCGCTCACCCACCCAAAAGGCGTAGAAGTCTTCCGCGTGAGCCCGGTTCGGCTGCTCTCCTACGGCATGGGCGGCGTGGTCGAAGTCCATCGTGACGCCTTGGCCGATTTTGCGCGCTGGCGGCGCTATACGGTTTTAGCGTACCTGAACGACGATTTCGAGGGCGGCGAAACGCAGTTTCCGCTGCACGATCTCAACGTGTGCCCGGCTGCCGGAAAGGGCGTTATCTTTCCGTCGTACTTCTTGCATCAAGTGTTGCCGATGCGCAGCGGCCGAAAGTTCGTGCTCAGCGCCTTCCTGATGGACCCGGAAACCTCGCGAGGGAACGAGTAACCGGCTCGCTCAGGCAACGCAGCGGAACTTGGCGTACATGTACGGGTAGTCGCCGTAAAACCAATTGCGGAACGAGCGCCGCACGAGTTCGCGCGCGGTTACGGGCGAGGCGCCCTTCATGACGTAGTGCCGCCCGTCGAAGAAGTCTGCCGAGTATTGCGGATACGATGCCATCGGCTCGAATCCCGGAAACGGCGCGAAGACGCTGCTGGTCCATTCCCAGCCGTTGCCGATCAGGTCTTCGATGCCCCACGCGCTCGCGGCCTCGGGGTGTTCGTCCACCGGCTCGGGATCGAAGCGATCGAAATCGAAGTTTCCGAAACGAGCGTCGGCGGGTTCGTCGCCCCAAGGCTGCGGCCGTTCCGCGCCGCTCGGCGTACCGTACGCCGCCCGATGAAACTCCGCTTCGGCCGGCAAGCGCATCCCGGCCCAACGAGCGTACGCCTCCGCAAGGTCGTGCGAGACGTAGACGGGCCAGGAAAGCGGCAGCGGCAGCTCTTCGAAAGCGGCGATCAAGCGAAACTCGCCGTCGCGTTCGATCCAGAAGGGTGGTACGGGCCCCCCGTCGCCGACGAATGCGAGCCAGTCGCCGTTGGTCACCGGATACCGCTGCATCGAGAAGGCCGGAACCTCGACCGCGTGTTTGCCGAATTCGTTGTCCCATCCGAACGGCTGCTCGTCGGGATCGGCGCCCAGCGTGGCGATTCCGGCCGGAATACATCGCAGTTCGTTGCGGGGGGCGGGACGGTCGTGATGCTCCTGCGCGATCCGGCCTTTGAGCCCCGGATCGAGTTGGTGCACGATATACATCAGCGTTTCGTGATGCATCGCCTCGTGTTCGAGGATCGTGTATACCGACTGGCCGCGCTGCAAGCGGGGATTCTGCGGGTCGACCAGGCGCGAGGTCGCCAGCGCGCGCAGGATGCGTTCGTCACATGCGCGTCCGAACGTCTCCACGGCTCCGCGGGCAGGCCAATCCGCGCGCGACTGTGCGCGTGCCGCGTCGATCGACCCCGGGTCGATGCCGCGCTCGAAGAGCTTCTCCAGCGTGCGATCGATCGGTTCTTCGTGGAGCGCGCGAACGTTGAGCGTCAAGAAGCTGAACGCGGGAAGATGACCCTCATAGAACACGAACGGATGCCGCAGGAGGATCGGGCGTTCGTAGAATGCCGCCTCGTCAACCAAAGCAAAGAGTGATGCCGAACGTTCGCGGTTGCGGCGATACCAGTCTGCGAGCGCGGCACGGTCGAGGCCGGAAGTCGATGCGATCACGACTGGTTCTTACCCCGGCGAGGCCGAAGCCGACCGGCGTCTGAGCAGAAACTCCTCGAATTCGTGCGACGGCAGCGGCTGAGCGATCGCGTAGCCTTGCACCATATCGCAACCGTTGTTGGTGAGAAAGGCGAGCTGCGATGCGGTCTCCACGCCCTCGGCGACGACCTCGAGCCCGAGGCTGTGCGCCATGCCGATGACCGTGCGTACGATCGTTTCGTCGAAGACCTCGTGACCGATGCCCACGACGAACGAGCCGTCGATCTTGAGCACGTCGAGCGCGAAGCGCCGCAGGTAGGCCAGCGATGAATAGCCCGTGCCGAAGTCGTCGACGGCGGTACGAATCCCCGATGCTTTGAGATCGCGTACGATGCCGTCGGTCTGCGCCGCATCCGACATCGCAACGCTCTCGGTGATCTCGACCTCGAGGAAACTGGGGTCGAGTCCGGCGTCCTCGAGCGCCTGCAGTACGCGACGCCGCAGATCGCGCTGGTGGAACTGTCGCGCCGAGAGGTTCACGGCCAAGCGCAACGGGCCGAGCGTTTCATGCCAGGCACGCACCTGCTTTGCCGCCGTGGCAAGCACCCAATCGCCGAGCGGGACGATCAATCCCGAGATCTCGGCGCTCGGAATGAAGTGGCCCGGCTCGATCAGCCCGCTCTTGGGGTGATTCCAGCGCACGAGTGCTTCGACGCTCACCACCTGGCCCGTGCGTAGATCGATCTGCGGTTGATAGTATACGACGAACTCGTTGAGTTCGAGCGCGCGCCGCAGCAGCTTCTCTTGCGATAGCCGCATGAGGATCGGTGCTTCGAGCGTCGGATTGTAAAAGTAGGCGCCGTTGCGGCCGCGGTCCTTCGCGCGGTACATCGCGATGTCGGCGTTCTTGATCAGCGTCTGGTCGTCGCGCCCGTCCTCCGGGTAGATCGCGACGCCGATGCTGGTCGAGATGAACTGCTCGTATTCATCGAGCGGGAAGGGCTCCGAGATCAGGGCGATGATCTCGTCGGCGACGTCGCGAACCTCTTCGGCATCGCGGCACTCGGTGAGAAGGATCACGAACTCGTCGCCGCCCATGCGCGCGATCGTCGCGCGCTCCCCGAGCTCTTTCACGAGGCGGCGCGCCACCATCTGGAGCAGGCGATCGCCGCGAGCGTGCCCGAGCGTGTCGTTGACGTCTTTGAAGCGATCGAGGTCGAGAAAGAGGACCGCGACGCGATTGAGCCGAGACTGGGCGACCTCGATCGCATCGCGGAGCTTCTCAGCGAGAAAGACGCGGTTCGGCAATCCCGTGAGGGCGTCGTAGTAGGCCATCGCGCGCAAGCGGGCGCGCTGGCGGCTGCGATCGATCGTGCCGGCGATCAGCGTCGAAATCAGCCCGAGCAGATCGGCGTCGGTGGGCGTAAACTCGCGGTGCTCGCCGGCGTTTGCGAAGACGAGCGCGCCGTAGGTTTCGCCCGAAACGTCGAGCCGCAGCGCGATGCCGTGTGGAAACGGCACCGGCAGCGCGGTGCCGGGCAGGTCGCGTACCTTGAGCGCCATCGCGATGATCTCGTCGTCGTTGACGGCGTCGGCGGCCGGATCGCGATAGATCGCTTCAATCCGCGGCATTTCGCTGGAGATGTCGACCACCGCACCGCTCGCGAGGTCGAAGGCTTGACAGCCCATTTCGAGCGAGGCGCGCATGCGAACGTCGGGATAGTCGCCGCTTGCCGCGATGAAGTAGAGGTTCCGCATGCGGCGGCTCTGCATTTCGGCGTGGCGCTCGGCCGCGCGCCGCTCGGTTACGTCTTGAATCACCGTATACACGCCGACGACCTCGCCGCCCGCATACTGCGGGATCAGCGTCGCGTCGAGTTCGAGCGTGGTGCCGTCGGTTCGAAACCCGGTCATGGTAAGCGACGCCGGCTCGCCGGAGAGAGCGCGCAGGAAAGCACGCTCGGTGCGTTCCCGCTCGTACTCGGGTGTGAACTCGTGAAACGTGCGGCCGACCACCATCTCGCGCGAGAAGCCGCCCATGCGTAAACACGCATCGTTGACCGACGTGATCGTGCGATCGGGGCCGATGGCGAGCACGCCGTCCGGGTTGTGTTCGAAGAGCGAACGCAGGCGCGCCTCGCTGTCGGCGAGCTCGCGTTCCTGGCGTTCGATCTGTTCGCGCGCGGCGATGGCTTCGGTCTCGTCGCGAATGATCGAAAACGTGCCGTTGATCTTGCCGTCGCGATAGAACGGCAGCGTGGTGATGCTGACGTCGTGCCGGCGCCCGGCAAGCGAGTTGACGTGGGCATGGTAGAAGATCGTTTCGCCGCCGAGCGCGCGCTGACGAACCTTTTCGTGCATCTCGACCTCGCTCGGGTCGAGGAACGAGCTGAAGTGCAGACCGATGGCGGCCTCGCGCGGGGTGCCGCTGATGCGTTCGATCGCAAAGTTCACGTCGACGATCGTCCCGTCTTCGGCGAAGATCATCACGACGTCGGGGTTGTATTCGAAGAGCGAGCGGAAGCGCTCTTCGCTCTCGGCGAGCGCCGTTTGCGCGCCGACCGTATCGGTGATGTCTTCCACGTACGAGAGGATATGGTAGCGCTCGCTGTCTTGCACGGCGAACGTCGTCCAGCGACACGTACGCGCCTCGCCGTTGGAGCGATAGTTCCGATTGACGTTGATCATGGCGCGAGCGCTGCCGCCCGAGTCGAGGCGGCGCTGGATGTCGTGAACGGTCTCGAGATCTTCCGGCTCGACGAACTCGAAGTCCTCGACGCGCTTACCCATCACCTCTTCGGAACGGAAGCCGAACATGTCGCGCGCGCGCGCGGACCAGTACGTGATGCGAAAATCCGAATCCCAAGCGATGATCGCGAGCGGCGATCGCGCGAGGAGTTCGTCGAGCTGACGCAGATCGTGTTCGCCCAGCATCGTGTTCACGTCATTTAGTGCGCGAGGTACTCGGAGAGTCCATGCACGCCGCCCTCACGGCCGAACCCGGATTCGCGATACCCGCCGAACGGCGAGCTGGGGTCGAATTGGTTGAACGTGTTGCACCAGACGACGCCTGCGCGCAGCCGCTGGGCGATCCACATATTCTTGCTGCCCTTGTCGGTCCAGATGCCGGCCGAGAGGCCGTACGGCGTGTTGTTCGCCTTCTCGACCGCTTCGTCGGGGGTGCGGAACGTGAGAATCGAGAGGACCGGACCGAAGATCTCTTCGCGCGCGATGCGGTGCGACTGGTGGACGTTGGTGAAGAACGAGGCGGGGAAGAAGAAGCCGCGGGACGGTAAATCGCACTGCTGCTGCACGAGCATCGCGCCCTGCTCGACGCCGGAGTGAACGAGTTCTTCGATCTTCTCGAGTTGCGCGCGAGAGTTGATCGCCCCGATGTCGGTGTTCTTGTCCATGGGGTCGCCCAAGCGCAGCGTGTGCAGGCGCTCGGTGAGGCGAACGACGATCTCATCGTGAACCCGCTCTTCGACGAGCAGCCGCGAACCCGCGCAGCACACGTGACCCTGGTTGAAGTAGATGCCTTTGACCACGCCTTCGATCGCCTGATCCATCGGTGCGTCGGCGAAGACGATGTGCGCGGCCTTGCCGCCGAGTTCCAGCGTCAGCCGCCGGTCGCTCCCGGAGAGGCGCCGCGCGATCGCCTTGCCGACCTCGGTCGAACCGGTGAAGGCGATCTTGTCGACGTCATCGTGGTCGACCAGTGCCGCGCCGGTAGCGCCGTCGCCTGTCACGACGTTGACGACGCCGGGCGGCAGATCGGCCTCTTGGATGATCTGTGCGAGCGCGAGCGCCGTCAGCGGCGTGGTCTCGGCGGGCTTGAGTACGACCGTATTTCCGCACGCGAGGGCGGGCGCGATCTTCCAGGCAGCCATGAGCAGCGGAAAGTTCCACGGGACGATCTGCCCGCAGACGCCCAGGGGCTGCGCATCGCGCTTGGCGCGCATGGCCCATTCGAGTTTGTCCGCCCAGCCGGCGTAGTAAAAGAAGTGCGCAGCGGCGGTGGGAATGTCGAAGTCGCGCGATTCCTTGATCGGCTTCCCGCCGTTCTGCGTCTCCAGCACGGCAAGCTCGCGGCCGCGCTCGGTGATCGCGCGCGCGATGCGATAGATGTATTTCGCGCGATCGGCCGGTTTGAGCTTGCGCCAATATTTATCGTAGGCTTTGCGCGCGGCGCGCACCGCGCGGTCGACGTCGGCTGCGCTGCCGTACGCGACCTCGGCCAAGCGC
>Ga0326727_10013929_pt1 | contig 17690 bp, 13 predicted proteins | sample MB2enrmetagenome_FD_207643 | JGI IMG/M metagenome (GOLD analysis project Ga0326727, IMG submission 207643) | Lab enriched peat soil microbial communities from McLean, Ithaca, NY, United States - MB29MY | ecosystem: Environmental > Terrestrial > Soil > Wetlands > Peat | place: USA: New York...
CGTTTACAAGGCCGCTCTGGAGTCGGTTAAGGAATGGGACATCACCGCCTAGGCGGGATCGGGTGATCCGGTGATTGGGAGATCGCCCGATCTGCGGATAGAGAACTACCTTCTAAGTCGCAGCTATGAACATCTCTGCTCAAGATCGAGTGACCTTGCTGTCGATTATCGAACGATTTCCGCGGCAGCGCATCGTCATGCTGGGGGACCTGGTGGCGGACGAATACGTTTATGGGGAAATCGCCCGGGTATCCCGTGAGGCGCCGGTCTTGATATTGAAACAGCGCGAGAAGCAGGTAACGCCTGGCGGCGGAGCCAATGCCGCGAACAACCTGGCCGACCTCGGCGCCCGCGTTGTTCCGGTGGGCGTAGTGGGCGACGACGAGACGGGTGACGCACTGCTTCGTTATTTCAAGGAGAGAAGTGTTTCCACGCGCTTTGTGGTGCGGCTGGCCGGCCGCCTGACCCCAACGAAATCGCGCATTCTGGGAGGGCTTAGCCACTGGCAACGCCAGCAGGTGGTTCGCATCGATCGTGAGCCGCCCCAGTTTTTGCCGAGGGAAGTTCGAAGGCGGCTAACGCGCAGTGTGCTTTCATTGCTGCACAACTCTTCCGCCCTACTGGTGTCCGACTATGGTTATGGTACGACGGACGCCGGCGAGGTGGGTCTTCTCAGCCGCCGAAAACGAAGCTCGTCACTTCCGGTGGCGGTTGATTCCCGCTACGACCTGCCGAATTATCGTAACGTCACCACGGCCACCCCGAATGAGCCGGAAGTCGAGGCGGCTTTCGGCGAGACCATTGGGCAAAATCTGGAACGGCTTCATGCGCTTGGGAGAAAGCTACTGCGCCGCCAGGGTTTTCAGGCCTTGTTGATCACTCGCGGCCGCGACGGCATGGTGCTTTTTGAGCCGCGGCGTGAACCCCGCCATTTGCCCATCTTCGGTTCTGACCAGGCGGTGGATGTGACGGGCGCAGGCGACACCGTAATTGCCGCCTACACGTTGGCGTTAGGGGCGGGGGCAAGCTTCCTCCATGCCGCCATGATCGCGAACTGCGCCGGCGGTCTGGTGGTGATGAAGCGAGGTACGGCTTCCGTGAGTGCCACTGAACTCGTCGCAGCCATTCGCAATGCGTGAGCGCTGCCGGACCCTCGCCCCCGTGGGGGAGAGGGTGGCTCGCGACGGCGCTTTCATCAACCGGCGCGAGACGGGTGAGGGGGTCGCCTCGCCATTCGAAACACATGAATGCCCAGATTGTAGCGAGAGCAGGAATCGGGGAGCTCGGCGTGCAGTTGCGCCGAGCGGGGCGCCGCGTGGCGTTTGCCAACGGGTGTTTTGATGTTTTGCACCCAGGCCACGTGCGTTATCTTCAGGCGGCGAAGCAACAGGCAGACGTCCTCGTAGTAGGGATTAATAGCGACCGATCGGTCTCAGCGCTCAAGGGCCCGGGAAGGCCGCTGCTTTCGGCCCAGGCGCGGGCAGAACTGATCGCCGCACTGGAGGCAGTCGATTACGTTGTCATCTTCGATGAATTGACAGTGGAGGCCTTGCTGAGCGAACTTCGCCCCGACGTGCATTGCAAGGGATCTGACTACACCACCGAGACGGTTCCCGAGAGGGCGCTGGCAAAACGCCTGGGGATTGCCGTGGCCATCGTCGGCGACCCCAAGGACCACTCAACCCGCGGCTTGCTGGCGGAGATCGCCCGGCGCTGCCGAAAGGATTGACCTGGATTCGCGCCTTTCCCGATGCTGAAATGTTGACAGGTTCGCAGCCCCGCTTCTTGGTGATTCGCCTGAGTTCCCTCGGCGACATCGTGCATGCCCTGCCCGCCGTGGCGGCGCTGGGACGGACTTTCCCTGGGGCTGAAATCCATTGGCTTATCGAGAAACGCTACGCCTCTCTTCTCGCCGGAAATCCCTACGTGCACCGCATAATAGCGCTTGATACGCTCAGTTGGCGCGGCAGTCTGCCTCCGCTTCCACTCCTTCGAGAAATGATGAAGACCTTGATCGGGCTGCGAGGCAGCGGTTACGAGGTCGCCGTGGATTTTCAAGGTTTGTGGAAGTCAGCCATGCTTGCGCTTTTGGCGGGCGCGAATGAGAGAGTCGGTTTGGCTGGGCCTTGGCTGCGCGAACCGAGTGCGTCCGTCTTATACACCGATCGTGTTTCCGCGGCGGGGCGGAAACACGTGGTCGAAGAAAGCCTCGTCCTTGTCGAGCGCTTGGGAGCGCGCGTCGGCGCCTGGGAGTTTCCCTTGCCCCACACTCCCGAAGACGACCGGTACGTTGACGATCAACTCGCTCGCCTCGAGGCGCGTGAGTTCCTGATCATTAACCCTGGAGGGGGCTGGAAGGCCAAGCGCTGGGCGCCCGAGAACTATGCGCTGCTTCTCCGCCAGCTCGAGGCCCGGTTGGACTGCACGCTCCTGCTCACCGGGTCGCCGAACGAACAGGAATTGATTGCAGGAATCTTGAGGATCGCGGGAGCAAAGCGAGCGTTCTATTTTCCCTCCAGCGTGGTGCAATTCATTGCCCTGGCGCGGCGCGCCCGGTTGCTTCTGGGAGGTGACACGGGACCGTTGCATCTGGCGGCCGCAGTGGGAACGCCGCTGGTGGCCATTCACGGCCCTACGGATCCAGCACGCAACGGGCCCTTCCATAAGGCGGACATTGCCCTCTACAATGGGGCGCCCGTCAATCACTCGCGCCGGGATCAAAATGCCGCCTACATCGAGGGCATTTCGGTTGAGCGCGTGGAGGCAGCCATCGAGGAACGCCTCGCGAGGGCCAATGCCTAAGGATTACGCCACCTGGGCCTCCCGATGGCGCGTGCCATTGGGATTTGGACTCGGAATTCTCTACTTGGCTCTTGCGCAGCCTTCCCCGAAACTGCTACTCTGCGGGGCGGTCGTGGCGCTTGCCGGTCTCCTGTTGCGGGCCTGGGCGGCGGGTTACCTCGCCAAGAACCAACGCCTGGCCACGGCCGGCCCGTATGCCTACACCCGCAACCCCCTTTACCTCGGAAGCGCGGTGATGGGGCTGGGGGGCGCGCTGGCGGGGCGTTCGTGGATCATGGGCGTGGCTTTCGCGGCCTACTTCGCTTTAGTATACTGGCCGGTGATGAGGCGCGAAGCCCAGTTCCTGAGAGGGGAGTTTCCGGAGGCCTTCCAGCGGTATGCCAGCCAAGCGCCGCTGTTCTTTCCCAAGTTGCCTCGCCACCCCGCCGCAGATGAGAAATTTCAGTGGCGGCTCTATAAGAAGAACCGTGAGTACGAAGCGGCAGCAGGGTATGTGGCTACCATGCTTTTTCTGGCGTTGAAGATGTGGTTGCTGTGAATCTGACGAGGCTACCTTTGCACAGCCATGAGCGTCCAACATAACACGGTGCGCTGCTCGGTTGCACAAACCGCCGCTTTCTTGACGCTAGTCGTTCTAGCGCCGGCGCATGCCCGTCTGTTCGCACAAGCAAGGACCTCGCCATACCAACCGGGAGAACGCCTGACCTACGACGTCACGTGGTCGGTCTTTCAGGCCGGCACAGTCTCCGCCACTTTGCAGAGCACAGTCAAGGGATCGAAGGATGACTACACACTCGACACCACCGCTCATTCGCAAGGTTTTGTCTCACTCCTCTTTCCCGTCGACAACCAATTCCGCTCCGTCTTCGATCCTGGCACCTTGTGCTCCGAGAGCATTTCAAAAAAGATCAACGAAGGGCGTCGGCGCAAGGAGACCCAGATTGTCTTTGATTCGCAGCGAAAGCTGGCGATTCTGGACGAACGCGACTTGAACAAACCCCACGACCCCCCAAAGCATGCCGAGAACGATATTCCCAGTTGTGTGGAGGATGTCGTAACTGCCTTCTACTACCTGCGTAGCCAGGACTTCCAAATCGGCAAGCCGCTGCATATGCCGGTGAACGACGGCTCAAAAACCTACGACGTGACGCTTGACGTCCAGGCTCAAGAGATGATTTCGACCCCCCTTGGGCAACGTTCGGCCATCCGCATCGAGCCCAAGGTGTTCAGCGGTCTGTTCAAGAGGAAAGGACGGATGCTGGTCTGGTTCAGCAATGACCAACAACATTTGCCCCTGCGCATCAAATTCATGATTGCCGTCGGACCCATCACCGCCACGCTGAGATCCGTGACGCACGTGGCCGAAAAACCAAAATAGCTATCAGCTTTCAGCTCTCAGCTCTCAGCCCTCGGCGTTAGTGGGCCAGTCTGCTGTAGCGGCACTCTCCGAGCGCCGAAACTCCTTGAGAATCGAAGACCGGCGGTCAGAGACCGCTGCTACAAAAATCAAGCTGACGCACTACCGCCTCGGCTGGCTCAGCAAACCCTGTTAATCTGAGTTTCCTCACTTGGGTCACACAATGCGGTATTTTTCCGCCATCAGGCGCTTGAACTTGGGTTGGTAAATGATGTCATAAGCCAGCTCTTTGTCGGGAAAGAGATTGAGGGCAAAGCGGCGGGTCTGAGCCACAAGCTCCGAGGCCTCTTCGATGGGCAAGTCGGATTGAGCTACCACGTTCAGGACCAGGTTCACAACGATTTGTAAACGTCTTACCTTGCGGTTTTCTTCCAGAATTTCTTCTTGGCTGGCCATGGCGGCGCCCTCCTCTCTGCGACGTCGATCTTCTCCGTCGCCTGACGAACTCCACGGCGAGGTCCCCCGATCAGATCGGGACAGGTTCCGCCCCTGCACTACATCGGTTCACTACTAGCCCTGTCCGAGACAATTCTAGTATAAGCTAATAGAGGCCGGCGGGTGCAGTTGGTTTTTCGTCCGTGGATTGCACCCGCGGCTATTCACGGTACGCCCTGGCGGGGCAATACCGGGACTATGTTCCACTTGCGAGATTACGGCGATGTATAACGGGCATCGAATCGAAGCTCTCCCGTCCTGGCGCTGGAGGCAAGTGCGCGAGGTGCTGCGCGACTCCCTCGTGAACTTTTTCCGCAATAACTCCTTCGCCGTCTCGGCTTCCATCGCTTACTACAGCCTGCTGGCCCTCTTTCCCATGATGCTGCTCCTTCTGGGGGTGAGCGGAGTCTTCATCCGCCGCTTCGAGCTCTCCGGTCGCCTGGCTCTGGTGTTGGGACATTACCTGCCCGTCCGACGAGACTTCATCATGACCAACCTGGTGAGCATTTCGCGGGCTTACGGAAAAGTCAGCGTACTGTCGTTCTTGCTTCTGCTCTGGGCCTCCTCGGGCGTATTTCTTCCCCTTGAGCGAGCCCTGAACCAGGCCTGGGAAGTCGAGACGAGGCGGAGTTGGTGGCGAAGACGCCTCCTGGCTCTCGAGATGGCCGGCATTTTCGGTGTTCTCGCCCTGGTTTCGACTCTGCTCGTGGGAACGCGCAGGTACATTCATCCCTGGCTCAATACCTGGGTTGCAAGCTCGCTCCTCCCCGTCGCGGAATTCCTCTATCGCGGCATCTTCATGGCCGCGACTTTTGGCATCACGCTCCTGATGTTCCTAGTAGTATTTGAACGACTGCCCAACCGCCGCATGAGCCTCCGCCAGGCTTTTCCCGGAGCTTTGGTCACGGCCCTTTTCTGGGAGGGGGCGCGCGCGCTGTTTATGCGCCTCCTTCCGTTCTTCAATTATCGCCAGGTTTATGGCTCGATTGGGGTGGTGGTGGCCCTGATGACGTGGGTCTACATATCGTCGGCGGTGATGCTCTTCGGCGCCCAAGTTTCACATTCGCTTTACCGAACCTGGCGAGTGAAGGAGCCTAGTGTCGACGCGCCGACATCAGCCGCGCTTGAACCTGTAAGCGAGGGGATCTGCCCTGGGCCGCCCAAATCGAAGCTCGTGTAGCCCCTTGCGACGCCCGGCCGCCGGTGTCTTTCGACACGCGAAACCCCAGTTCGTTTCGCTCCGGAAGAGGCATTCGAGGTGTTTTAGCAGCTTTTTTTGAGTTCGTTTGCACTAAAAACCAGTTCGTTTTCAGCACTCAGAAACAGCTAAGTCCGTTGTTTACAACAGATGAGTGAGTTCGTTCCCTCTAAAAACATCTTTTTTTGCAATTCCTCGCTCTCTCCTTTGCCGGGCCGAGTTTGCCCTCACCCGCCGCAGCCGCTTGCCTCTGCCGGAGAGCTCCCTGTCGACAACCAGTATAGGCTATCATCGCTTCTCGTGTCAAGAAGAAAACGAAGCAGGGCGCAGCCTCAAACCGCGCGGTAGCGCGGCGTCCCCTAGCCCGTAGCGCCGTCGCGCTTGGGGCGTAGCTGCTCGCTTAGGCGTCACCTGGGTCCCGAAGGGACCCAACATCATTAGCCGTAGGTGAAACCTACGGAAAGCGCAATCGCCCGAGAGTTAACCAACCCCGAAGGGGTTGAACGGTGGCCTATTCGACCCCTTCGGGGTCGTCGGCAGGAATCGAAGCGGGATGGCTATTCATCCGTAGGTTCCACTTACGGCTAATGATCTTAATGCCCTTCGGGCATTCACGGTCCACGCTTCGTGCTTAGGTTAGAGCTTATGCTCACTTGGGGGCCGAGGGATCACTGCACCTCGGATCCGAATGAGATCACCCGGAAGGTGTCACCCATTTGCACGCTGGTGGCGCCCTCAACGTCCGAGCGGAAAACACGAATCCCCCGCTCCCGCAAGCGCGCCAGGGTTTCCGAACCAGGCAGATTGCCAAAGTCGCCGGACCCGCCAGTGATCATGGCCAAGCGAGGGTTCACCCGCGCAAGGAATTCGGAACTGCTGGAGGAGTTCGAGCCGTGGTGGGCCACTTTGAGAACCAAGCTGTCCAGGTCCTGCCCGGAAGCCAGCAGTCCCCGCTCGGCTTTCGAGCTAACGTCGCCCGTCAGCAGCACGCTTGCTTCGCGATAGGTGAGGCGAAGGACCAATGAATCATCGTTGGAAGGCAAAGCCGACGGCTGCCGCGAGCGCGGCGGCCACAAAGCTTGCACGGTGGCTCCTCCACGCTCCAACTCGTCCCCCGCCGCCAGCGTCCGTTCCGCCACGCCCTTTTCCCGCATCTTTTCGAGCAAGCTCAAGTACTCGGGAGTAGTAGCGTTGGCAGCGTGCCAGAACTCGCCGATTTGGAAGTTTCGGACAATTGCAAAGAGTCCGCCCAGATGATCTTCGTGCGGGTGAGAAAGCACCACGATATCAATCTTCTTGATCCCCCGAGACCACAAGTAAGGCGAAACGATGTCTTCGCCGGGGTCCCAGAGGCGTCCCTGCAAGGCGCCTTCGCTGGTGCTGCGGTGGCGGCTTCCAGAGGCATCGACCAACATCGTGGCTTTACCGGGAAGCACCAGGAAAAGTGAGTCGCCCTGGCCGCAATCCAGAGCCGTGACCTCGAGCATTCCGGAGGGCAGGCGGGGAGCAAAAGGGTGAAGTGCGACCAGCGCGGTCATCACCCCAACCGCCGTCATGGAGAGTACAAACACCCAGGCACGCCTGCCAAGCGCGATGGCGGCCCCAAGAACGAAAAGCACAAATCCGCAGCCAACCCAAAGCGGTGGGTTCGGCACTCGGAACGAAAGCCAAGCCGGCAAGTGGGGGAGAGTCGTCAAGCGGAAGAGCGCTGCCATGACGACCGCCAGCGCCTTTGCGGGCCACACCGCAAGGGCGGGAATTAGAGCGCCCAGTAACACGGTCGGAACGGCGATGGCCAGGAGCAAGGTCATTAACGGCACAGCCAAAGCATTAAGGCCGATCCCCGCTAGCGTCACACGGTGAAAAATCGCCGCCATAGGAAGCACAAGACCGACCTGGAGGATCACGGAGAAAAGCAGCAGGTTGGCCGTCCAGAACAGTAGCCGCGTTGGGCCGGTCACCAGGGCGCTTGCCAAGGCCTCGTGTTGACGCAGAATACGGAATCGCAATCTTAGCGCTGCGACCAGGGCGCGCAGGTCCAGACGGAATTGAGCCTGGCGCGGCAGCAGATGCGCGTCGAGGGCAGTCTCCTCCAGTCCACTTAAGGCGCGAAGGTAAGGCTCCGTGGTCCGTCGCAGGATGGGTACCACCAGCCCGGCGATGAGCAGCGCGGCAGAAAAGGAAAGTTGAAATCCGGAGTCGAGGAGCCAAGCGGGGCGGGAGAGCATCAGGATGAGGGCCGCCAAGCCGATGGTGTTTAAGGTGGAATGATTGCGGTAGAGCAGCCCAGCCAGCAAATAGAGCGAAATCATCAAGGTAGCGCGCAAGGTGGGCGCGCGCTGCTCAACCAGGAAGGAATAAGAAACCAGGAGCGCAAGCACAATCAAGCGCTTTCCTTGATCGCCAAGTGGGAGCAAGCGCACCAGCCCACTCGCCAGTAACACGAGCAGCCCAACGTGAAGGCCCGCGATGACCAGCAGATGATAGAGTCCCGATTTGCGGAAATTCTCGATGGTTTCGGAGTCCAGCGAGGACCGATCTCCCAGGAGGATCGCCTTGAGCACCGTCCCACAACGCCCCTGCGCAGACCAACGAGGGTACAGATCGTCTATCGAGCGTAGGAACCTGTTCCGAATCCGTTCAGCGAGTTTCGAAATCCCTCCGTGGTTCGAGTTGGGCAGCTTCTCGATCAACAGCGGGTCCCTGAGCGTCCCAACCCAACAAATATCCTCGGTTGATTCCATCCAGCGGCGAAAATCAAAGCTGCCGGGATTCTGATAAATCCGCGGCTTGCGCAAGCGCACCAACACTCGGATGGCATCTCCGAACTGGAGGTGCAACGAGTCCACCAGTGTCCAGAATTGTGCCGGCTCGGATGCCTGAAGGCGCAGGCGCACCTTTCCCGTCGATTCGTAAGAGCGGTTTCGGATTTCAACGCGCTCGGTCTCCAGGTCGAATTGCAGCCCGTAGGCGGTGCGCAGGGGTGTGGAGATCACTCGGCCTTGCAGGTGAATCGGCTCTTCAAGGTCGAAGCCCTGCGCAGCCAACTTGCTCACATGGTTGGGTGGGAACCGGTACGCGAACAAGCCGCCTGCGGAAGCGCCCGCAGCCAGAAAACCGAGCAGAGCCAGAAGCAGCGAAACCCGCTCCCAGCCGGCGCGCAGCACGAGCAAGCCAGCAAACAAACAAGCACAAGCCGGAAGCGCGCCGAGCACAAACCAGTTAGCCTGCCGCGAGCCAACCAGGAATATTCCCAGACCGAAACTGGCCGCCATGAGGAGCAAGGGACTCCTCAGGCGCGAAGTACTTCTTGCTTCGGTTCCGGTCGCGGGCACGTCCGCCAGTTCGATCGGCTCGCTAGAACTGCGAGGAGTTGCGTGGAGATTCAAGGTCAGTGCCTGCTACTCCACGTATGCCGACTTGACGTAGTCCCGGCTCTTCCCTTCTTTGTGGCAGCCAAAACACTCCGTCATACTCTTCAGAGTGGGTTTCTCATCGCTGCCCGGGAAGACCTCGAAGCCCCAGCCGCCGGTGTCCGCATAAAGCTTGGCGTTCTTCTTCATCACGTAGACGCCCTTGTGCCCCGGACGAGGCTCGATGGCCCCCATCGAGTTGCTGACATCGAAGAGTTCGAGGACGAGCATGGAACCATCCGGAAAGAGCTTGGTCTTTTCGAGCGCGGGCCAGCCGATGTCATTGACGTAAACGTTGTGGAGGCCACCAAAGCGATCGAATAACTTGTTCTGACTGCTGTAAATCACCATGGACTTGACTTGGCGCCAATGGCGGAAATCGTTGGGATAAGCAATGGCGGGTTTCTTGGGAGCCTGAGCAATCAAAGTCCCCAAACTCGCCACTACCGCTATGAAGACTAGAAACAGAATCCTGCTGCGGGTGGTCATGGAGAGATACCTCCTGATGCTACGCTCACATGAATTAACAACCTCGACAAAAGACTACCGAATCCTGGCCCACATTCTAGCGCAAGAGTTTTCGGTGTCCAGAGGAAAATTCGCGGCGGCCGAAAGCTCCGCATGATCCCCGGAGGGATCCATATAGTAGCTGGGGCAGCGCTCCGTCGGCGCTAACTTAAGGCAGAATCCGTGTACGGGGGACCGTTACCTCTCATCCGGGCCAAAATCGGCAAGCCCGACCTTAACTTCAACTTCCCAGAAGCCTTCGGGCCGTTTGGTGGTGGGAAGGGGATTTTCGCAACAGTTATTCAGCACCGACTCTCTGGCGGTTCGCGAAGGGCGTTCCCGGACGCGATCTTGCGAAATACCCACTCCCCATAGTTACCGGGAGCGCCGCCATCCGAGCAGCGTCGCGGCACGCCTCCATCTGGGAATCGAAGAGGGCAATAACCACGAGCACGTCGGGGAAAGGACGCAGCGCTTGCCAGAGCGTGCCTCAGAGTGCCCGTCGTGTCGACGAAAACACGCTTTCCAGCACGCAGTGGCACCTCCGAATACTCTATAATCCTGCGTAGGAGGGGTGTTCGCAGCCATCAGACGTATACCCGTCACCTTCCTCACCCTTATCCTCTTGCGCCGCACCCCTTGAAGCCACTCACTGGAGTGGACCCCTTCAGGGGCAGATCACTGGGCCCTGAATGGGAGTGGAATCACGATCCAGGTAACTCAAAGTGGTCTGTCAAAAACCAGCTCAGACTGAAGACGGCCACTGTGACCGAGGATCTATACCGGGCCAGGAACACCCTCACGCACCGCATCCTGGGGCCCGAGTCGACCGCCACCATCGAGCTCGATTATTCCGCGATGAAGGACGGCGACCGTGCGGGCTTAGCCCTGTTCAGAGATTCATCCGCATGGATCGGGATCGAACGGGATGACGGATCCTTCAAAGTCGTGATGGAAGAAAATCTCACGATGGACAATAGATGGCAGACCACTAGCACGGGAACTGAGGTGGCGGGCGATCCGGTTTCGAGCGGTAAGATTTGGCTCCGCGCCTCCGCAGACATCCATCCCGGAGGACGTCGAACCGCGGAGTTTTCGTACAGCACCGATGGCCGCACGCTCAGGCCGATCGGCAGGCCCTTCGTGCTCAACAACCACTGGCAGTGGTTTGTGGGATACCGGTACGCGATCTTCAATTACGCCACGCAATCCCTGGGCGGCGAAGTGAGTGTCTCGTCGTTCACAATGACTACTCCCTGACAGCGACGCGGGCCCTCACGGCCGGCAAGGTGGGTCCACCCAAGCACCCGGGACCGTCCCGGAGATCCGGTTGCTACAACGCCCCATGTGAACATCGTAGGCACCAGATGAGAAGACTGCGCGCTCACTTGCAGTTTTCCGTCGCGCACAAATTCCGGCTGAAGAACGGGATCACGTGGTTCTGAAAACGATCCGCGACGGCGCTGGTATGGGTGCCGCGATACATGTCAAAGCTGTTGGCGATACCATACTCCTCGAAGACGTCGTGCAGTTTGATGGTGTCGAAGCGTAAACCATCCGCGTCGCCTGCATCGATCGCAATGGCGCGATACTGGCGCAAATTACCGATGTATTGGTCGATGAATGCCAAAGGCGCATTGGCCGCCCATTTGGCAATTACGTCGGCCTGGGGCTCGCCATCTTTCCTGGGCAGATCAAAGTAGAGGGGCGGATTTTTCGGATCGGGCGACCACGCCGCGGCTGAGGCGAGCTGCGCGCGGGCAAAGAACGATAAGCGCGCGGCGTCAGCAGGAGTTTTCACCGATTCCAATTCCTTCTCTACCGATGTCATGGCCTGATGCATGGCGGGATTTGGCGGCCGGGAGCCCATCGGCGAAAGGCAACAAGGGCTCATGATATAGAGGCTGCTGAACACATCAGGATGTTTCATCCCGATGCGAGCGACGCCATAACCGCCCATTGAATGGCCAGCCAGGCCCCGGCTCATGCGGCGAGGAATCGTGCGGTAGTGCGCGTCAACATAGGTAACCACGTCGCGGGCGATGAATTGCTCAAAGTCGCCGGTGGTGACAGAACTGGAATACATGGACCCGCCGTACACGGTTTTTGAGTCGGGCAGCACAACAAGCATCTCTTGGCTGCCATTAGCGAAGGCTCCCTCAATGGTTTGGGGCACATGAATTTCGTGAGTCCACTGCTCCGCGCCGATGGAAAACCCGTGCAGGGCATATAAGACCGGATAGCGACGCTTTATGTTCTGATAATAGCTGGGCGGGAGGAATACGATCGCATCGCGGTCCACCGCCTCGTTCTCAAGGTTGCCCTCGAGCGCTGCACCGTGAATCTTAATGTGCTCTACGAATACAGCCTTCGAGCCCGGCACAACAGGAGGCACTTCAGTTTTCACCTGTGCTAGGCCCGTCTGAGCGGCTATGATCAGTATGATGGCAATGCCCGAAAATCTCCATTTGGCCAGGAGCCCTTTTCTGAATACGCAGTCAATCATGTTCACCCCCCCAATCATTCCTTCGAATGTATTTTGATGTCCGGGTACCGTCACTGCGGCATTTGCACCACGGGGAAGCGATAGATGTCAACGCTGATGGGCGCAACCAATAGTGTTTGGGGAGCGTTGCCAATATCGACCTCTTTCACCGCAACCTGCGGCTCTTGGCCGACGCGGTTGGAGGCATTGAGGTCTTTGCACGTGATCTGCCACAGCGTGGATTTTCCCGAAGGCCGGACGCCGGTCACATTCAGCTCGAGGCGCTGAACCGATTCCGTCGCATTGACCACCGCGAGAGTCAGGTCCTTCCGGTCCGTGCTCAGCACCGCCACGATGTCCAACGGATACGTCGGGCTGCCGGAGTTTGTCCGTGGCTGGTCGCCGCCCACGGGATACTTCGGCGGGGGCTGGGGCGAGTTTCCTGACACCGCGACCGGCAGCGAGCCCGCGCCCAGTTGATCGCCATACAGCTTGAACAATAGTCCGTTGGTGTTCAGGACAGCGGCAGTCGGGTTGAAGTCCAGCACTGAGACGCCCATGGTGTGCGCCGACATCTTGAGGGAATCTGTGTGTCGAAGCATCTCGTTGAAGAGCATCGCGTAGGCAAGGGTCAGCTTAAGATCCACGCCTCGACCAAAGCCTCCACCGAAGTAGGCGTACTCGTCCACGGACAGGAAGATTTTCTTGTCGAGCATCGCCGGGAATCGCTGCTGGTACCCCTGCCATTCTTCGGCCTTCCGGTGCACGACATTGGCTGCATAACGCGCCCACTCAAGCGGTGTCTGGTCAACGTTCACATACGCCTTGTCAGTGGGCGCATCCGGAGGCAAACTCTTTGCCCGCTGAAGATCGAAGTGTCTGCCTCCCTGCGCGTACCAGTGCTCGGCGATGCCGTCAAAGTTCCCCCAGCAGTGCGCAAGCAGGCCGCCGGTCCAGTCGACATCGGTTCCAAACAGGGGCTGGAGGTTCCCGACGTACTTGGCGCGCGTCTCGCCCTTTAGGTTCATATCCTCCAGCATTAGCCCCGAGCCGATAAGGGTGATCGACGGGTCCACCTTTCGCATCGCGTTCGCGAATTCATTGTGCTTGAGAACGTAATACTTCAGGTCGGTGTAGCCGAGTTGAAACGTACCCCAGGGCTCGTTGCCGATGTTCCAGAACTTGACATGGTACGGCTCGGGATGGCCGTTCCGCGCGCGCATGGCGCCGAGACGCGTGTTGACCGAGCCGTTGATGTACTCGACCTCTTCTGCCGCCGAGTGCGCGTCGCCGAAGCCTGCATTCACGCAGATGTACGGCTCCACACCAATCAGCTTGCACAGGGTCATGAATTCGTCCATGCCGACATCATTCGTCTGCATGGCGTTCCAGGCATAGTCAAACATGGGCGGGCGCTTGTCGATGTCGCCGACAGAGTCGTACCAACTCCAGCCGGAGACGAAGTTGCCGCCCGGTAGCCTCCAAAAGCCGGAGCGGAGCTGGCGCAGGAGCGCGATGGTATCGGGCCGGAATCCCTGTACGTTGTCAGCCGGCATCAGTGAAACAGCGCCGATGTGAAAACTCCCACTGCCTGTGCCAGTGATCTCGAGAGCGCCATCAGCGGTATCGGCCTGGGCTGTGAAGCTGAGCGGAAACGTTCGATACGTCATCTGCAGTGCGTCGAAGGTCACGGTCTGGCGGTCGCTTGCGCCCTCGCTCCAGATCAGACTGACCTGTACTTTGGAACCTGGAGTGCCGCGAAGGTAGATCCTGCCTGTATACCTCTTGCCCGTGACCAGGGCAATGCCGGATTGCCGGATTCCGTGCGGCGTGGAGGCGTCGAGTTGGATGCGTGGGGTCTGGTCGCCAACGAATGGATGGTCCTTGTCCATGACCACAACCTCGTCGGGACCGACGGGGCGCCATTTGCGAAGCTGCATGTTTCGCATCGGGTCGCCCTGCGCCCGGCCCGCGGCTTCCGGCTCTTTGGACGAAATCGGGAAGTAGAACTTTCGGTCGTCGAGCATCTCGGACCAGAGACTGCGATAGATGAGGGACCCGATGTGCTCGATGAACATGCCGTATTCATATTTGCTGATTGGCTGACCGACTTTAGTTGTGTTGATGGTGGCGACAATCGGTTCCGGAGCGGGGAGGGTCGCTGCCTGTGCGTTCGCCAGGAAGAGAAATGCAGGTACCAACATCAGGCTCAGTTTCACCAATCGCTTGGTTCGCATATGTGTCGCTCCTTTCACCGTAGTGAACCCCGCGCGTGGCGCATACACTGACCTCCGTCTATGCGGCCCAACCCGTCGCGTTGCGACGTCTCGCGCCCAGTGGTCACTGCAACCAATCCATCGCCAGATAGGTGCAGTTTACATGAGATGGTGAAGCGCGCATACATAAGAATCGATGTATGCGGCACCCAACGCTGGGGTGTAGCTTGTGGACGGAGAATTACCTTCCGCAGCCCGCAACCACTTGGTTGGTCGCCTTAGCGCAGGAGTGGGTCTCAAGCGCAGAGCCCCAGACGGGGTTCGAGGAAACAACTCCTGCCCTGTCGCCTTGTGTTTAGCGGAGATTCGGAGGGCTAATCCGCGATCGAGGTCGCATGACTCTCCCGTGTTTCACAAAGAGTCCGCTTGGAGGGGTAGCGCAGGGCGGCCTGAACGCCGCAACGAAAAATGCAAGGTGGGGCCGAACGGCGTTCGGCCAAGGGGGAGCGCCGCTCGCCCCTGCATGACGCCCAAAATGTTTGCCAAAAAAACAAGAATTAGCGACCTTGCATTGCAGGACGGCCTGCGGCCGCAATCCAGATTCAAGATTCAAGATTCTAGGAACAGCAGGGCGGAAAAACTTGCTAAAAAAACAAGAATTTGCGACCGCGCAATGTGATTCTGGAGACGGGGTGCATCGCAAATTTCTCTTCCGGGATCCTCACGGGTTCTTTATCACTTATTTAGCTGGTTACCGGCAGTCGCTTGTAACGTTCTGCTTCGCTTCCTGGTGCGCGATCGGGCGAAGCAGGCTGCTCGTGCTGGGGGGCTCGTCCGGGCCACGAGATTTGGGTCCCCAAGACCGTCTCTTGTGCTACGACTGCCGAAGCCCGTTCAGTGCTGTTGCGGCAGCATCGACACGGCTTGATGGACGTGTGGCCGCCGATCTTTCGACGTGGGATTACTTCCAGATGGCCACAAGGGCGTTGGTCGCTTGAGCCAACACTACGCCGTCACAGAGGGTCTAAACCGCTTGGCGGCCATTTTCCAGGATGCCGACTTTTCATTCCCAATCCGTTTTGTGTGCGCCCAGCACCCATAAGTTTCACTGCTACCTTTAGAGAAGTTCTCGTCGGCTGCCGGGAATGACTGGTGTCTCGAAATGGACCCCGCGCCAAATGACACCAGTACCACCCCCAAGGGAGATACTGCAAAGGCCCAAAAGGGTGTGATAGGATTAAGGCAAATACGGTTTGACGGTATCTCTCGATGAAGCTCCGGAAGTTTTTCAAAAGCCGCGCGCCGATCTGGTGGCGCTGGATGAGGCGCTCAACCACTTGGCCGCCGTTGACGAGCGGAAGAGTCGGGTGGTGGAGCTTCGCTACTTCGGGAGACTGAGCGTGGGGGAAACGGCGGAAGTGCTCAGGGTCTCACCCGAAACCGTGATGGACGATTGGAAGCTGGCGAAGGCATGGCTGCTGCGCGCGATGAGTGGAGAGAAGCGGGATGAAGCCTGAACGTTGGGAGCAGGTGGCGCAGTTGCATCGCGCCGCTCTGGAGCGCGAAGGGAGTGATCGCTCAGCTTTCCTGGGGGAAGCTTGTGCCGGGGATGAGGACCTGCGGCGGGAAGTGGAATCACTGCTCGCCTACGAAGGGAAAACAGCGAGTTTCATGGAATCGCCCGCCATGGAGGTAGCGGCCAAGCAACTTGCGCGCGGGGAAGCCGAGGCGGGCGGGCGCCAGTCGAGCGAGGGTATCGCCAGCCTGGTGGGCAAGACGGTATCGCATTACCGCATCGTGGAGAGACTGGGCAGCGGCGGCATGGGGGTGGTTTATAAGGCCCAGGACACGAAGCTGCCGCGCTTTGTCGCTCTGAAATTCCTGCCGGAAGTGCTGGCGGAGAGTTTGGAGGCGCTGGAGCGCTTCAAGCGCGAGGCTCATGCCGCTTCGGCCCTCAATCACCCGAATATCTGCACCATCTACGATGTTGATGAGTACGGCGGCCGGCCCTTCATCGCTATGGAACTGCTGGAAGGGCAAACGCTGCGGGAGAGGATTGAGGTAGGGGCGGGCCTGGCGTCGGCCCAAGGGCACCCACATGGGGCGCCCCTACGAATCGATACCCTGCTGGACTTGGCGATCCAGATTGCCGACGCACTGGACGCCGCGCACACCAAGGGTATCATCCATCGTGACATCAAACCGGCGAATATTTGGGTCACCACGCGCGGCCAAGCGAAGATACTGGATTTCGGCCTGGCGAAATTAACGTGGCAGGTAGCGAAGGGTCTATCCCGCCCCGGAGAGGGGGAGGCCGTAACGCCGCCTCTGCTTCACACGCCGGTAGAGTCGAGTGATTCCGAGACCAGCCTGACCAGCCCCGGCATGACGATCGGCACCGTGGCCTACATGTCGCCGGAGCAGGCGGGGGGTGAGCGGCTGGATGCGCGCACCGACCTGTTCAGTTTCGGCAGTGTGCTTTACGAGATGGCGACGGGCCGCCAGGCGTTCACCGGAAACACCTCGGCGGCGATATTTGGTGCTCTCCTGCACGAAGCTCCAACGCCACCCCTAAGCCTGAAGCCTGATTTGCCACCCAAGCTCGAAGAGATCATCTTCAAGGCGCTAGAAAAGGACCGCGACCTACGCTATCAGCATGCCTCGGACATTCGCGCTGACCTGAAGCGCCTGAAGCGCGACACGGACTCCGGTCGCGCTATAAAGGGGGTCCCTGGCCGTCGGGTCGGGGCACGGCGCGCCATACCCCCATGGCGCTGGGCGCTCGGCTTCGGCATTGCCGCGCTTGCGGTGGCATGCGTCGTGGCCGTGGTGGCGGCGCTGAACGTGGCTGGCCTGCGCGAACGGTTATTGAGGGCTGTAGGGGCCGTTCGCGAACCGCCCCTACGGATTGAATCCCTCGCCGTGCTGCCACTCGCTAATCTCTCCGGCGACCCCCAACAGGATTACTTCGCTGATGGCATGACCGAGGAACTGATTGCGACTCTGGGGAAGCTCAGCGCGCTGCGGGTGATCTCCAGGACTTCGGTGATGCGATATAAGAAGACGGAGAAGACGCTGCCGCAAATTGCGAAAGAGCTCAACGTGGACGCCATAGTCGAGGGGTCGGTGCTGCGAGCGGGCGACCGGGTACGCATCACCGCGCAGTTGATTCAGGCCTCTACCGACAGGCACCTATGGGCGGAAAGCTATGACCGGA
>Ga0326727_10013930_pt1 | contig 17688 bp, 1 predicted proteins | sample MB2enrmetagenome_FD_207643 | JGI IMG/M metagenome (GOLD analysis project Ga0326727, IMG submission 207643) | Lab enriched peat soil microbial communities from McLean, Ithaca, NY, United States - MB29MY | ecosystem: Environmental > Terrestrial > Soil > Wetlands > Peat | place: USA: New York...
GCCTTCGTCCTGCAACGACAACTCAGCCGTGATGGTCGCCCCGGAACTGCCACTGCCGACAAACGCATAAGATTGGGAGGCGGACCCCCCCCCGGGTGCAACGACGCCATACGAAGCGCTGGTGGTGACCGGCCTGATGCCGGAGTTCGCCAGCAGCGTCGCAACCAGGTTTGTGGTCGCAGCCGTGCCGGTGTTCACCAGGGTGAAAGCCACCGTATTGGTTTGGTTGCAATTGATGGCACCGTTAAAGGGAGGCGAAGCCTGCGCCAGCAGCGTGGCCGGCCCATTGGTGATGACCGCCATTGGAAGCGTCACGGTGACCTGAACGGTGGTGGAGTTGTTGCTCAAATTGGTGTCAACGCCCAAAGTGTTGGTGACACTCCACTCGTTGGTCAGGACTCCGGTATTCGTTGCGGTGGCTGTCAGCACCACGACGGCAAAATGCCCATTGGAAATCGCGCCGAGGTTGCATTGCACCGAGTTTGTGTAGGTAACACAGTTGCCTTGCGAAGGATTGGCGGAAACCAGCAGAAGGTTGGATAAATTCGTAAACACCCCGACAACATTAAGCGCATTGCTGGGGCCGTTGTTGGTTACGTAGAGGGTGTAAACCAAGTTGCCATCGAGGGCAACCGGATTCGGAGCAACTGATATTGGCCCGACGGCCAGATCGGCCGGCGGCGGATTGACCAGCGTCACCACGCTGGCCGTGTTATTGGCGGGATTGTCATCCAGCACGGTTGATCCGACGGAAATTTCGTTGGTTTGCAGACCGTCTGAAATTGTCGCAACCACGTTGGTAACGAGCGCGCTGCCACCGGAAATCAGGCTGCGCAGATTACAGACATAGGCCGGGCTGGTTTGGATGATGCTCGCGCCCGGAGGAAGGGTGTTGGTCAAAAGCGCCAATCCGGCAGACAAAATATTTGTGACAAAAACATTGGTGACCGCGTCGGGGCCGTTGTCGGTCACGGTCCATATATTGGTGATGCAGTTGCCCAAGACGACCTGATTGGTCAATGCGACGATGCTCGCCGCCAAATCCGCCATCTGATTGACCGGCGTGATGATTGTAAAGGCCAAACCCCAGCCGTTGGAGATCGCGCCCGTATTCCCAGGGGTGTCGTCCTCAACGTACAAGGACCACGTTCCATTGGCCAAAAGGCTTGCGAAAACGGCCAAATTGGTGTTATAAGGGCCAACGGGAACAGGCGAGTTGCTAAAGGTCTCGGTCGTGCTATTTTGGCTCGCATAGTAGTCGGCCGGTTGATAACTTCCTGAAACAATTTCCCCCCCCTCGGCCGGCAGCACCGGCAGATTGGTGTTTTGATTAAAAGTGATGGTGGCGGGAACAGTCATTGTGGAATACTGGGCGGCGGCGGACATCAGGACGCAATTCGCTCCGGTGGGTCCAACAAGCAACATGCCAATATCATTCGGATAACTGTGGATCAAATTCGAGACGGTTACGGTCACCGTTGAAACATCTCCGTTGACATTCGACACGACAATGGCCGATGGATAGGGATTGGCCGGGCCGCTGTCCGGATCGGGAATGTACTTCTGGTTGGGGATGGAGATGAAATTTGTGTTCCAAAAGGTTTGGACAACAGGCATGACGAAAGTAAAAGTGACCGTGCCCAGGTTGTTGGCGCCATCCTGCAACTGCAAGACGGCGAGGATGTCGCCTCCGTTGGTGCCGCTGGATATGAATGAGTACTGGCCATTTGCCGGGGGCGCCTCCGGCCGAAGAACCTGATAGTCATAGGTATTCGATCCGCTGACAGGCGTCACGCCGGAGTTGGTTTGCAAGGTGGCGACAAGATTTGTCGTGGAAATGTTGCCCTCATTCTGGAGAAAAAGCTGGACGCTGTACGTTCCGTTTGTCCCCACCGAGCCGTTCACGCTTCCTGAAGTCACCGTCGCTCCGGCCGCCACGATGGTCACCGTCGGCGGCTCCAACACGGTGGTCAGGGTGAAAACATTATTGCTGAGGTTTGGATCGCCCGGCTGGCCAAAGACCGAGAAGGTGGAGATCAAATTCGACTGCGTGCCGGCCGGCAGGGTGGGCGTTTCGACCTCATCATAAAAAGTTGTGTTTGACCCACTGGCCAGGTTCGTTATGGTCCCGGTAATCACATTGTTGGCAACGGTGTGGCCCAGCAGGCCGCTCGAAAGCAAAGTGCATCCCGCCGGCAGCGACTGGCTAAACACCAGGCCTGTCGCCGGGCTTGGCCCTGCGTTGGATACCGTCACCCAGTAGCTCATGGGGCGGCCCGCCAGCGCCGGACTCGTGGCAAGAGCCGTGACCCCCAAATCAGCCGCAAGCCCAACCGTCGTGGAGACAGAGGCGGTATTATTAAATGTGTCTGGATCATACTCAAAAGAATTGGCGCCGAGGGAAACCGTGGTGCTGGCGGTGATGTTCCTGGTGATCGTTGGGCTGACTACGATTGTCACGACCACGTTCGTTCCCAGGGGGATGTTGCCCAATTCCCCGAAAGTGCCATTGAGATACAACGTTCCCTGCGAGGCCGTGGCAGAGATGAAATTGGCATTGGCCGGCAGAGTAGTAGCCAGCGTAACATCATCGGCTGTGAAAGGTCCGTTGTTGGTCACGATAATGGTGTAGGTCAGCAATGCTCCTTGCAAAACGGAGCTGGGCGAACCGGTCATGCTCACCGCCAAATCCGCCATCGGTTCCGTCACGAGCACGGTGGCGGAAGCCGTAGTGTTGCCGGGATTTGGACCAGTAACAGACGATGTGACGCTGGCCACACTGGTGACAAGAACGGCAGCCTTTGTGCCCAGCGTATTTGGAGTAAATGTGGCCGACACGGAAACGGTTGCTGCGCCATACACCGGCAATGATGCCAGGGACATACTGAGGTTCGAACCGGATTGACTGACCGAAACCGAGTTATTGGTGACAATGACATCGGTAACACCAGGAGGCAAACTTTGCGAAATGACCACGTTTTGCGCCGGGCTGGGTCCGGCATTCGACACAGTCAGGCTATAAACGACATTGCTGCCCACAAAAACAGTGCTTGGACTGGCGGACATCGTCAGCGAAAGATCCGCCCCCGGACATTGGCCGCCGCCGTCCAGACAGACTTCCGGCGAAATGTTGAGAGACCAGCATTCCAGCGCAGCCGTGTCACCCGGATACCCATCCAGCACCTGGAGGGTCCAGGTTCCATTAAGATTGGTGCCGTTCAGGAGGTTAAAGACCGACAGCGGCTGTTGCGGCTGAAAGCCGCCGACATAAGGCGGCGCGCCAGAACCGATCGGAACAGTCGCCGCGTCGTCAAAAATGGTTTCCGAACCGGACCCGCAACCTGCGCCGTAGTTTGCGCCAGTGCCGCCATTGTTTTGGGACAATATCACGTTGGTTCCGTTCGGGCTTATCAATCGCAGAGAAAGCCCAAAATCATACAGCGCTTCCAGATAGACGGATACGGTTATTTTGCCAACGGACTCCAATCCCGAAACGACGATGGGCGAAGTGACGGGAACATCGTCGGAAGGAATGGACATCAGGGGTGAACTCGTAAAACTGTCCGGCGACCCCAAAACCCCCGAGGGAAGCTGAATATAATTGGTTTGAATCCCCTGGTCGAATTTCAACACCAGGGTCAAATTAACGGGCGTACCGCAAACAAAAGTCGGTTCCGTGCTGAGGGTAAACAGAGTCAGGTTGGGGGCGATGCCATTCGTGGGGAGAGTCGGGTAATCAGAAGTGCCTTGCCCCACGATCGCTCCGAAAGTGGTCGAGGAAAGAGTCGCCTCCATGCCGGTGACACTGAAGGAAGCTTCGTTGGTCAGAACAATCGTTAAATTATAGCAACCATCAAAACCAATGATCCCATTGCCATTGCCGCCGGAGATGACATTGGTGACCACAGCCAGAACCGGCGTAAACACAATTGGCGCCAGGGCATTGATCAAGTTGCTGCCCGCCGGCGTGCCCCACCCCGTGCAGAGGTCGTAGCCGGGCACCGCGTAAAACAAGTTTGAACTGCCGGGCCAGGCATTACTGCCAATCACAATGTCGTGAAAACACGACGTGTAGGACGCCCCCTTGCCGATCGCATAGATCGCAGGGTTGATGAAGCCCTGGTAGGGCTCGCCGTTGGCGACGCCCTGTTGATTCACCAAAGCTGTGAAGCCCGCCCACAAAGGGGACGCCGCACTGGTGCCCCCGGCACCGCCCGTCAAACCGTTGCTATAAGTGATGAAAACATTGTCCGCCGTAAGGGCAACATCCGGTATGTTGCGCATGTTGGTCGAGCCAAGATTGGTCACCATGCTGATGCCGAGCTGCCAGGATGGAATCGGCCATACGGTGCTGATGCCGCCGCCGCTTCCCCAATAATTGTTTAACTGAGGATTCCCGCCGGGCGGTTGATAGCCCAAATTCCAAACCTGTTCCGTGGTCCAGACGCCGCCCGGACCACTCGTCGAGAGAGTTGTCCCGCCGACAATGGTGATGTTGGGATCGTCGGCAGGCGGCTCAATCACCCCAACATACGCATCGCCATCGCCGGATGCATTGAAGAACGACTGGCCCTGCGCGGCAAATTGCAGATAGATCTGATCTGAGGCGGCATCGCTATAGCCAAACCAGGAAGCACTGAGTTGCTTGGCCGCGTCGTCCGTCGCCATCCGGTTCAAAACGTCGTCACCCATCTCGCCTTCATAAACGATCACCCCGGCCAATCCGGGCGCCATGGCAATCGCCATCTCAATGTCAAGGGACACTTCAATGGTGTTGGGTCCCGCCGCCCCGTTGTATTGGTCAAGCAAAACCGGCGTGACAGGCACATTTGTCAAACCAGCCAGAACTTCGTAGGCCGTGATGTCGCTTTGGAAGAAGCCGGCATCAAATTCCGCTAGACCTACGGTTTGGCCGGTTCCAGTCAGTGTCACACCTGGAACGTACGCCGCCCGAAAATCGTTTCCCAGGTAAGTGCCGCCCTGGCCCGATCCGAGAGCGGGGATCGCGCCCGCCGGTTGGGTGAGGGAATTTATTTTGAGGCCCGCCGGGCGCGGCACCCGAAAATTATCCAAACCGCTGATGTGCAAAACAGGAAGACTCAAATCAATGGATGGCTCCGTGTCAGGCGCGAAAAAGTCGCGCTGCTCCGTGGGATGCCGGTAAACCCGCAGCGTTATATGAAGCGCTTTTTCAACGTCCGCAACCGACCCCTCCACATCAAGCAAAGTGCGGTTGGGATGGGTGCCCGTCACGGCCAAATTGTGCGAGGTCGCAAACGCTTTCAGCGTTTCATAATCCGCCGCCGTCGGACCAAACCGATCCGCAAACTGCGCCGCAGCCAAGTAGTGATGGTAGTTGGGGCTGGTTGGATCGTAAATCTGCTGGAGCAGCTTCGACAAACCCGCCTGGTCCCGCAAGGGCAGGCTAATGGCCAGCTTCAAATGATTGGTGCCATTGAGAGGCCCGAGAGGCTGCAAGTGCGCCACTGCCGCGGGCACATGCCCCTGCAGGACTTGGCTTCCAGCCGCGCGCACCGGCGTCCCTGGCAGAAGAACCAGAGCTGCGCAAGCCGCGGCCACCGCCACTGAACTCAAGCGATTAAGAGGTCTTTTCATTGGGGTGCTTCTGACTCAAGGCGATTGAGATACCAATCTGAAGAAGTGATAGCCGTTGGTGCCCGGCAGGACGTACGTATATTGTCCATTCACCACCGCCGGATTTGCAATAGGCATCCAAGGGCCTGACAGAGTTACGGCGCCTTGCAGCACAAAATTCCCCGCCACCGCCGGCCACGACAACAAGTAATTCGAGCCGCTGCCATCCAGGTTCATCATGGCAGGCTCCACCTCTGTTTTGACTAACGCATAACTCTTGTTCGTCTCATATACCGAGGAACCGACGGTAACGACGTCCAAGTTATCCGAAGAAGGAAGGCCGCTCTCAGGAAGGTCCACCCACGCGACGATCGATAGGTTGGAATAGGAACCATTGGCCATGGTGCCCAAATTCCAGGTAACCGTGACGTTTGCGTTGCTGACAACGGCCGTCGGCGCCGGGGTTATTGTAACAGGCAGAAATCCCGCCGGCATAATATTGGTCGCCATGACCCCCGTGGCTGTGGACGGGCCGCTATTGGTGACAACCATGGCGTAGGTGAGATTGGCGCCGTCCAGCACGGGATTCGGGCTGTCGCTGAGGGTAACTCCCATCTGGGCCATCGGCGCGCTGACCAACAAAACATTCGTTTGCACATTGTTGACGTTGGGATCGGGTTCGTTGGCGGTCGCCGCCGCGATATTGGTGATGTATCCCAGGGCGTCCGGAATAACCCCGACGGTGAATGTCACTCCATTGCCGACAGCCAGCGTCGCCACCGTATTGGTCAACACCCCGTTGGTTCCAACCGTGCAATTGCAACTGTTGCCCACGTAGGACACTCCGGATGGAAGCGTATCGGTAATGATCACATTGGTCGCCGTGGCCGGCCCGTAGTTGGTGACGCTGATGCTGTAAGTCAGGAGGTTGCTCTGCGTTGCGGCGGCGGGCGTGGCGTTCATGACCATCTCCAGATCCGAATCCGACTGAACGGGAACTCCAGTGCTGATGCTTAAACTCCAACCATTGCTGATATAGCCCTGGAACGGATGTGACTCATCCGCCACAAAGAGCGACCAGATTCCATTGGGCGATTGTCCAATAAAAGTGGACAAGGTTGTCGAGAAGTTCGTCGGCTGCGATTCCTGGCCAGACAGGGTCAGGGGCAGGTCCACCACACCATAATCCGTTGGCAGATAAGTTCCATTGCGCAGGGCGGCCGTTTCCGGCAGCGAACTGCCCGCGCTCTGGGAAAATGTCAAGTAAAGGTTTTGCGCGTTATTAGAGCCGCCACAACCATTCATCAGAACCGTGCCCTGGCCCGGGGCTGCGGGAGCGGGACTCTCAAGCACCACAGCCACGTCAGCCGGGTAGGTATGGCTGAAATTGGATATGCCCGCGGTGACCGCCGTAACGATGCCCACGAGTCCTGAAACATTGATCACAGAAGGGTAACCGTAATTTGGCGCATTTGTGCTGGAGGCCTTGCTCGGCGGACTGTTGCTTCCAACCAGCAGGAGGGTCTCGTTGGTGCTAAAGGTGGTGGTCAGGCCGCCCAGGGTGAAGCCAAAGTCAACATTTGAATAAACTTGCGAGCCGTCTTGCAGGGCCAGGTCGGCGCTGATGCTTTGACCGTTGGTTCCCACGGCTTCAAAGGTGAAAGACCTTGCCACAGTGGGGCCATTCGTGATGAGAACGCCATAGGTTTGCGGGGCGCTCACATTGGTAACGCCATTTGTCGCCAGCAAGGTTGCGACCAGATCGGTCGTGTTGCTGCCCGCAATATCGCGCAACCCAAAAAGAATGGTCACGGTTTCATTGGAAAAGATGACACCGCCATTGTTCGAAACGCTGCCCGATACGAAGGCGGTGCCCGAGTTGACAATGTAGGCGCCGTTGCATTCCTGGATGGTCAAAACAGCCGTGGTCGGATTGAGCAATTGCGCGTTTGTCGAATTGGACAAAGCCAGGTAAACCGTATGGTTGGGACCAATAATGTGATTATTAATCACCTGGACGTATATTGTCTGGACGGTCTGCCCGTTCGAAAAGATGAGAGTCCCGTTGGTGGGGAGATAATTGACACCGGGGGTGGCCGAACCGCCAGTCGTCGTGGCATAGTTGACACTGGCAGGATTGTTGGTGGTAAGAACCACCGGGATGGCCGCCGTCACTCCGCATTCACTCACGCTGTAGGTCGGGCTTTCGAAACTCACCCCAGTCAAAACATTGGTAATCGTCACCGTGGCGTTCGAAGGTGAAAGCAGGAAAGCATTTGTGTAAGAGGAAATGGGCACCGTCAACAAGGGGTTGGACAACGTCACATAGAAGGCCTTGTTGTTCTCCACAAGGTTTTGATTGTGAATTGGGACGGTGAAGCTGGCCGTTGCCTGATTGTTTTGGAAGGTCAGCGTGCCGCTCGTGGCGCCATAATCTGTGCCACTCAACGCGGAACCATTGGCGGTGGCATACTGGACCGAGGCCACTCCCGTAGCGGGGTTGACCCGGTCCACGGTGATGACGACGTTGCTGCCGTTTTCCCCCACGAAATAATTGGTGGCCGAGAATTCAAATCCAGTGACGTCGCTGTTAATAATGACTGAAGCCACGCTCGTTGGGCCGACCTGGACGCCGGGAGGGAGCGGGTCGCTCAGGACAACCTGGAAGGTCAACGGTCCGTTGACACTGGTGCCCTGAATGATTGAAATGGGAAGCGTTGTAAACGTCTCGTTCGGCACATTGGTCAACGTGCCGGACGCAGGCACATAATCGATGTTGGGCTGGGCGTAACCTTCGGCTTCGGTGGTGTTCGGTGGTGTATAGGTGTTGTAATTCACCGAGGCGGTGTTTGTCGCCGGACCGTTGCGCATGATCTGCAGGGTGACCGAGCCGCCGCCTTCGCTGACGGTATAGGGCGAATTGGTAAAGGTGAAACTTTCGATGCCATTCAGAATGGTCAAAATCTCCTGGGCGTTGCCCCCGATGGTCGCCCCATTTTGGGGATTGGAAAGAGTCAGATAAACAGTGGTGGGCAGCCCCGCATCCGGCTGTGGATCCACAGGAACGGAGACGATCTGGTTGGTCACGCCCTCAGCAAAGTACACATTCGTCTCCACACTGGAATACTCTATGCCGGCGACGGCAGTGTCGTTGGAGGTCGTGAACGTCACGGCAACAGAGTTGCTCGAACCATTGGTTCGAACGATGGCGATGATCTCATTGGTCATCCCTGCGCTCGGCGCCACTATACTGTAGCTGGGTTGTGAAAAGGCCAGCACACCGGGACCACCATAGACGCTGGCGATGGTCAGAGTGGCGCTGCTGGGCGAGCCAATAAACGTGTTGGACGGATTATTCATCTCCACATCGACGGTCTGGTCGCTGAACATGTTGGTCGGGTTCAGCATGGGGACAAGGAAATAATTCGTCATCACCCCTGGATTGAAAACGATAAAATTCGTAGTGGGAGTGTAATCGACGTTGGGCGTGGCAGTGCCATTGGTTCCGGTATAGACGGTAACGCCAACGGTGCTGTTCGGATATCCGATTCGAACCACGGAAATGATGGCGTTGCCGCCCGGCGCATCTGCCGTTTGGCGATACGCCGGCGCCGAGAAGCTCACCTCCGAATTGACATTGCTAATGATAAGAATGGCCGAAGGCTGCGCGCCAATCTCCGCATAGACCGGATTGGACAGGTTCAGATTCACGATCTTGTTGCTGCCCACCGAATAGTTGTTGAGGATCGGAACTGTGACCGTCTCGAAGGTTTCACCCAACGGGAAAATCACGTTGGTCGAAACAGCCGTATAGTCAGTGCCGGCCAGGGCCGTGTCATCCGAGGTGGAGAACAGGACGCTGACAGTGGGTTGGGCCGTGGTGCCTTCGCCGCCAAAACGCTCAAGGGTGATGATCGCGTTGGTGCCATTGTCCAAAACGCCATAGTCCGCCTGGCTGAACTGGATCGAGCCGTCACCATAATTTGCCCCGCCGTAGAGACGCACGAAGTTGTTCTCGGCAATTCCCTCAAAGGTTGCAAACCCGCCACCGACATCAATTTCATCGTTGCCCTGAACGGCGATGGTGTCCACAAAACCACCATCCGCCCCTGTCCCAAAGTTAATCGTCGGATCAACCGTGCCATCGGGATTGAGGCGCGTGATGCCGCTTCTGGTGACACCGCTGAACCTCGTGAACTCGCCGCCGACAAGAATTCTGGTCTGGGAATCAATGGCCAGGGCCAAAACAACGTTATTGCCGCCGACGCCGACGTTGAAGTTCGTGTCCACGCTCCCATCGGCGCTGTTCAACCGGGCGAGGTAATTCAAATTGCTGCCGCCGATGTTCGTAAACAAGCCGCCGATGAGAATCTGGCCGTCAGGCTGGATGGCGATGGCTCGCACCGAATCCGCCGGACCGAAGTTGGTGTTCGCATTAAAACTCGTATCAACGGAGCCATCCACGTTAAGCCGAACCAAACGGTTATAAGCCGCGCCGTTGAAGGAAGTGAAGTCCCCGCCGAGAATGACTTGGCCATTGGCTTGAACAGCCAGGGCGTGGATGGCGGCATCGCTGCTGGTCACCCCCTGCCCGACATTAAAATTGGGATCGACCGTTCCCGGGTAACCAGGTGAATTGGTCGATGCATTCAAGCGAGTGATTCCACCGCTGGGGACGCCGTCGAAGTTGGCGAAGTTGCCGCCGACATAATAGGCCAGGGAGGGCGGCTGGTTGGTGATAGCCGCGGGCAGAGACGCCTCGGCGACGGCGAAGATCGTGCTGTCGGCTCCAGAGCCGGGGTTAAATGTCTCATCAATGGATCCATCCAGATTCAACCGGGCAATGCCATCTCGATTGACCTCGTCGACCTGCGTAAAGTCACCCACAATCACCATAGGCCCGTTGGTTTGACTGCTGCTCGGAGTTTGGCTCAAAACTTGATGGACGGCGCCGTTCGCACCCGCCTGGTTGAATAGAAAACTGCTGTCATAGGCGCCGCTGGGATTGAGCCGGGCCGCATAATTGAACGGATATCGATTGAAAAAAGTAAAGGCGCCTCCCGCCAGGACGCTGCCATCCGGCTGCAAGGCCAGCGAATTCACAACATTATTAAAACCAGTCCCGTTCAGAGTGGTCTGATCGACATTGCCGGCCGGATAATTGACCAATTGGGGGTCGAGAATGGTCAAGGTGGCAAACGCGATCGGGCTGGCGTTAAAAAGCTCCAAAGTGACCATGCGGTTGGCCGCGTTGCTTTCGCCCGGCGTGTAATAAATCGGCACGACAAAGTTTGTGCTGGTCTGCCCCGGTAGAAAAGTGAACCCTCCGCTGACCGCTCCATAATTGGTGCCCGCCAGAGCCGGCTGGTAATTCGTCCCGAGCAGGGAGGCGTTGGTGTCATTGAACGTCGTATAATTGACCGGGACGCTGCCCGTCGTGCCGTTGGTGCGGATGACGGTAATCAGGGCTTGGCCGGCGTTCTGCATAACGTTGAAATTCGGGGCCACAAAGTTGAGATTGCCAAAAGAATCGATCTCCTGGATGGTCAAGACGGCGTTGCTTGGGGAAGTCAGTACCAGGTTGTCGTTGTTCGTGTTCGCGACATTGGTCGCATTGAACAAACTCAGATTCACCGTCCTCGGCCCCTCGACGATGTTGTCCTGCAAAGTCTGAATGGTCATCGTTTTCACACTGACATCCTGGTCGCTCCAGGAGAGGGTATTGGTGACACCGGTGTAATTGATGCCGTTGGTGCCGGTGCCATTACTGGTGCCGCACTGCACCGTCAACTCTCCCACCGCTCCGCCGCTCCGCATCACACCCACGGTCGCCACCCCCCCCTTGTCCGCGCTGTACGTCGGAGAGGTGAAGCTCAAATGGCCCGGCGCGAAATTCCCGTCGATAATGGTGACAGTCGAACTGGGATAAGCCAGCGGCGGGATGTTCGTATCCAAGACCCCGCCGGGGTCGGGGTCATACAAAAACAGCTTGAATGTTGTAGTGGGCTGAACGGCCGACTGCAAGGTGATCGGAATAGTGAACGTGGCGCTGGTCTCCCCGTCTTCAAAGGTCAACTGGGTTAACGGGCTGGCAGGGCTCTGGAAGGGGCTCCCGGTATAATTGACGCCGCTTTCGGCCGTGCCATCCGCCGTATAGTAATAAACGGTGATCGTCCCGAAGCTTCCGTTGGTTCGAAGCACGGTGATGGTGACCGTGTTTGACGTATCAAGGGCCGTGTAGTTGGTCGCGCTGAACCCCACCAGCCCCGGCGGAAAATTATTATTGACTATTTCCAGCGCGGCGCCGGGCAATCCCAGGGCCGGGTAGGTCGGGATCGGGACGCCTCCGAGCACCAACAGGCCCTGGGCGTTGACGTTCAACTCGGCAAGACCGGCGAACAGATTCTGCAGGGCTGTCGTGTCGTTATAAACGTTCAACCACAGGAACGACGAATTGTAGTAGTCCCCGGTGGGTTGGATGGCATTGTTATATCCATAATAACCGTCGCCCACCCTCCAACCATAGGAACCCCACGGGACAATAGAACCCCAAACATTATAGATATCGTTGTATAAGGCCGTGGCGGGGAGAACCAAACCAAAATCCGCCTCAGTGGCAGATCCCGGACCTGGAGCCAGCAGGTTGGTGCCCAGCGTAAGTTGGGCCGGGCCAAGGCTGCCATTGGTCCGCTCCAGGGTCACAAAAAGGCTGTTGCCGGTATCATCCACCGTATAAGGACTTTGCGTCAGCGTGATATTACCCGGACAATTGCCAATGCCACCTCCGCTCGTCTGAGGACCCGGGGTGGAAGCGCCGATGAGCCGGGTAATATTGACCTGACAGTGAACGGCATCGCGCACATTAACAGCGCCGGAAAACTGATTAGTAAAGCCTCCCCCAACATTGGTGAATGAACCGCCAACCAGGATATTCCCGTCGGGTTGCAAGGCAAGGGCGCAGGCCTTGTTGACAGGGTCGTTATAAGACTTGTTGATAAGGCCGGCAAATTGATTGTAAGACGTATCCATAAAGCTGGTATCAACCCATCCATTGGTCAGCAGGCGCGCCACACCCAGGCGCCGGCTCGTGTTAAAGTTCCTGAATTGGCCGCCCACCAGCACGTTTCCATCCGTGGGTTGAAGCGCAACGGAATAAACGACTCCGTCGGCGCCGCTGCCAGGAACAAAAGTCGTATCCAGCGACCCATTGTTGGCGATCAAGGCGACGCCACTGCGGCTGACCAGATTATAGTTCTGGAAAGCCCCGCCGATGAGAATCTCGTTGTTCGGCTCGATCGCCACGCTATAGACAACGCCGTCCGGCCCTATTTGGGGATTAAAGGATGGATCCAACGCGCCGCCGGGCAGCAACCGCGCCACATAACTGATGTTGCTGCCATTGACATAACTGAACTCGCCGCCAAGGATGATATTCCCCTGGCCATCCGTGGCCACCGTCTCCACGTCCCGATCCGTCCCGTAGTTGGCCAGGCCGTTCCCGGTGTTGGGAAGAAAGGCCGGGTCCAAGCCGCCGCCGGGCAGCAATCGCGCGATATGATTGCAGTTGGTCGTGTTATAGGAAGTGAAGTGTCCGCCCACCAGAATACTGCCATTGGTATCGATGGCCAGCGCTTTGACGAAGCCGTTGAAACCGATCCCCGACTTAAAGGTCGTATCCAGCGAGCCGTTGTAATTGAGCCTTGCGATATTTCGCGCGTTGGTTCCGTCGTATGACGAAAATGAACCGCCGATGATGATTCTTCCGCTCGCATCAAGGGCGATGGCATTGACAGTGCCCCCATAATTAACGCCGGGCTGTTGAACGTTATTGAAACTGGCATCCAGAAAACCGTTGGTCAGCAGGCGCGCGACACTGTAAACGGGCGCGGTGTTGTAAGAGAAAAAAAGACCGCCAATGACGGCCTGGCCGTTGGCCTGGACCGCAATCGCATTCACCGAACCCGCCGTACCCCCGAGCGCCCCGGGCTGTGTGTTTTGTGGCGGGAAGGACCAAGGCTCATTATCGAGATTGAAATTCGTGTCATAGGCGCCACCCGGCTGCCCGGTAAAGTTAATCGTCAGATTCGCGGAAGAGACGTTCCCAATGAACCCCGGCGGGGTTTGGCCCGAATTCGCCTGGGCGTCACCCGTGGTCTCGAACAATTCCACATCCATATCCATGTCGAACTCGACGGCGCCATTGGTAAGGATTGGGATGGCAATCTCCCCGAAAGGCTCGCCCGGATTAAAAGGCCCGATGGTAAACGATCCGATATAAGGCGCCCCGGACGGCCAGATGGTGCGAGTGCCAACGTTTTCCAGACTGGGGTCCGGCGGGGTATTAACAGGCACGCCAAAATCGGGGAAAGTCACGCCTTCATTTGTAAAAAAAGAAGGAACGGCGTAATCAGAATCGGCGACCGTCGGAAACCGGTGCCAATTAAAAGCATTGATAGGAAAGCCGACAGCCCCGGCAAAACCCTCGCAATCGATCGTATAATGAACGGTATAGCTGGAGTTTACGGCAGGAGTCCCTGTTAAAACCGCATAGAGAAAGGCATTTGTGCCAAGAGTCGGGCTGCTGCCATCCGGGATTCTATTGCAACGATATGTGGCCCTTTCCAGATTGATGATAACAGAGTTTTGCGAACTGGTGTTGGTGGACAGGCCGAAGGAGCTGCCAAGGTAATTATTTGGATTGCCATCGAGATTCAGAATGTCCACATACGCATTCGGAAGGATCGTTGAAAGCGTGGGCGGGGTGATATCCAGGTCCTCCTTTGGATCGAGCATGGCATTGGTCAAACTCAGTAATACGAAGGAATTGATTCCGTAAAGAGCATAGTTTCCACAGGCATCCGGCCAGTCCGGCCCGGCAAGATCCGTGCCCGTCGGATTGATCTGCAAATAGACATCCTGGCTCATTTGAAAATCGTTAAAGGTCAGGTTCGTGGTCAGGGCCACATAATCAAGCCCGTTTGAAGCCGATGCCGTGTAACAGTCGTTTGTTATCGGTCCAATACAGAGAACTTGGGTGACGGAAATGGTAATGAATGTGCCGTTCGTGTTTGTCGCCGCGGTCGTACCGGCTGCGCACGGAAAATTCGTGAAGAAATTCGTCAGGCCAAGGCCTGACAATGACACGAGATTGGTCATGACGGGGCCGTTCGTGGAGGTGCTGTTGGTCTGTGTCACAATGAAATCGTCAAAAACTTGTTCGAATTCGACCGCAGGGTACCCTCCATTATCAATGAAATCTTCGAGGAGATTCAGAGAAGCAATGTTGGTATAAAAGGTATTGGTAAAGCCGAGGACATCACTGGGGAGAAAGCCGTTGGTATCATAATTCGTGGTGTAGATATTCGTGATGACATAATTCGTTATGTATTCGTTGAGATAAGTCAGATTCGTCACTGTCAGTGTCACTTCGCACTTGCCGACAGACCCGCCCTGGCGGGCCACGGTGATGCGAACGTTGGCGGTGCCCCCCCTGTTGACAAGGCTCTGATTGACGGAATTGGGTTCATAATCCATGTTGAAAGGAAGATAGTCATCGTATTCGCCGGCAAAATAAGTCAAGGTTGAGAACCCAAAGGTCCCGCCAACCAGGCTCGGACGCCAGTTGAGAACGATGTGGCCCTGAGCGGCTGACCCCGTGGAGGTGGAACCGAGCACCTGGATAAGGTACATCGTGCCCACGGTAACGGGAAAATCAACGCGGCTCGTCACGCCGCCGCTCGGATCATCCTCATTGTTTGTCACCAGTGTCAGATTCGCATACGCCAGATTGGTGCCGGAGGTCAGAGTGTAAACAGCCAAAACGGTGTCCAGTTCGTCTCCGGTATTTGGATCGGTGCTGTTGGTGGTGTTGAAATCCATCGTGGTCGAATAGGGGGCGATCCATGAATACCAGATCGAGGCCCCAGCGCCATACGGAGTGGGCTCGCCGCTTTCTATCGTCGCATTCACATTGGTGCCAGTGACGGTCCCGGTGGAACCGAAGATGCCTTGGGCGTTGGCCAAATTGTCATTCGGCGGGGCGGGTTGGGCGCGGACATCCCTTGTAGTGCCCGCGCAAAAGGCCGCGGCGAGGCAGAGGGGCATAAAAAGCCCGCCCGCCTGCTTCAAAATCTTGTCGTGAAGTGTAAACATAACATCTAACCTGTTCTTTCTTGCTCTTTGAGTGCGCGTCTTCACCGGCTTTGCAACAGCACGGCGCCAGACTCGCCGTTTGTGCCGAGGAAAAATCCGAAACCTCCGCCTCCGTCCTGATTTTGCAACACCACCCCCTCCATCTTCGTGGACGGGCCGTCTTCCGTAAGTTTAAACCGGCCGGTGAAGCTTCCCACCGTTGGATTGACGCTCAGATTGACGCTCAATGTCAGATCGTTGGTGGAATACTTGAGCTTTCCATTATATGCAACCGGGGTGGTCACCGTTGAAACCAGACCGCCGCCGCTCAGAATGACCGCTGGATCCGTCAAGAAAAGACCCGATGAATTCTTGCCCGGAATGGAATAGGGCGCGCCGGTGACGTTAAAATTAGTGGTGGAGAATCCGCTGGCATAATAGCCTTTGGCGGAAGGAGCTTTGCTCCACAAGAGGTTGGTCTGCCCCATCGTGATGGCTTGTAAATCACTGTTTTGAAAAGCAATCCATCCCGAATCACTGCTTTGGAAAGCAATCCATCCCAAAAGGAAATCCCTGCCCCCGGCATCATAAGCATAAAACGGCCACAGTCCATCCGGGGAAATTGGAACCGACTGGCTAAAAGCGTTCCCATCGGCCAGCCTGCCCGCGACCGACAAAATGCCCTGCTTGCTGACCGTCAGGCACCCGTAACTGTCACCGCCCGGCACGTTATTTGTCCCGCCATCCGTCAAAATCATCGTGTACCGTCCCGCATAGGGGGAGGGAAGTTTCGCCGTCCAAACGGGTTCTAAATCGCCCTGTAATTGGGCGCCCCAGGTTTCATTGCTGACAGAGCCCTGAACCCGCTCGGCCGTCCCGTTAGCCGTCTCCACCTGCTGCAAATTCAACGTGACGGCCAGAGACTGGCGCCCGTGTTTCGCGGTGACCCGGGCGAAGTTGGTGGCGTCGAATTTGTTGGACCCGGAACCGCTGAATGTATAATTGGTCGGCCCCATCAACAACCGGCCGGAAAAAGCTCCATTCTTGCTGAGGGTGAAGGTAAAGAAGCCGGAATTGGTCGAGGAAAGCTGATTCGTGTCATAGAAAAGACCGTTATAGGTGCCTTTGATCGAGGCGAACGTCCGGTTCGTAACCCCCGGGGTGCTTTCCGCCGTAATCGTCACGGCGGGACATTCATTATTAGTGCCGTAAATCCATGCCCCGCCCGGGTTCAGGGGAAAGGATTGGTTATGGAAAGGATCTAGACTCTCGACCACAGCGTCGCTTACAAGGCAAACTTGGCCGTTCGCTTCATTAGTAACCGACGTCGTGCTGTTAGGACCCCAAAAATTCGACACCCAAACCAGGCCGGGATGAGCAGCCGTCACCCTGTCTATGGGAAAGTTGCAGTCGGCAAAGTAGATGGTCAGGGTGTTGCTGATGAACAGTCCGCCTCTATAGTTGTTGCTATACAAAGAGTTGGGGTCGAATTCCAGATAATCCACATACATGCCGTTGTTCGTGCCGGCGCCTTCGAAACTCAACAAAGCATTGGTGGACTGCCACGAGAGGATCAAGTGCCCGATGACGACATTATCGGCAAAGCCGTCCACCACATGTGTATAACCATCCACGCCACCAACTCCCCTTCCAGCCCAAATGTGTTGGGCGATGGTGGAATTTGTGGCAATGGTCTTGATTTCGGTGCCAAAGAGATCGCCGGTGGCGGGTTTGACTGGCAGGCTGAACCCATCGGTCACCTGCCAAAAGTTGTTCAAAACGTTATTCGTGGTGGGAGTACCGGGGACGAAATCAGTAATTTGACCGCCTGGGGTCGTCTGCAGCGTCAAACTGCCGCCGCTATTGGGGCTGGCGTATCCCGTGACGATGATGGAATTTGTAACGCCAATGTTGACCGCGGAAAGAATGAGGTTGCCGCCAACGAGCGTCAGGTTCGTCTGG
>Ga0326727_10013932_pt1 | contig 17685 bp, 17 predicted proteins | sample MB2enrmetagenome_FD_207643 | JGI IMG/M metagenome (GOLD analysis project Ga0326727, IMG submission 207643) | Lab enriched peat soil microbial communities from McLean, Ithaca, NY, United States - MB29MY | ecosystem: Environmental > Terrestrial > Soil > Wetlands > Peat | place: USA: New York...
CATAATAAGCGCCTTCTTTGATTCGTCGGAAATTTCTGACTATATGCAGGAGATCTTGGCGTATGGAACGGCTGTGGTGATTGGCACGAAATAATCGGTGGCGGTGCCAACGTCGAGGATTTAGGATACAGCACGCCGCTTGCTGATGCCCTCACGGTCTTGGCAGATGGCTGCGACGTCACTGCAACCACTCCCCGATGAGATCGGGCCGAATCCTGCTCAAATAATCAATCAGAAAGCCCGTTACAACTGCCTCGCCGACTGCCAGAATCACGTTTAGCATCATGATCTGGATCAGGTAAGTGAGTAGTGCGAGGCATTACAACTCAGTTCCGTGTGTGCCTGAAACCAGCTGAGAATGCGAAAGACGACGTTGACGACCAGTAACCCGGCTATAGAAGCGACAGCGCCCCTGGTGAATAGTTCAAGTCGGCCTTTTGTCATTCTGAAGATGTAGAGTGCGACCGCGATCTCGCTCAAGTTCACGATCGTGTTCGCTCCGACTGAGCCCCACCCCCCGTGACCAACGGCTAAGCTCAAAAGATTAACGATGAAGATAACAAACAATGCGATGCGCGATCCGGCCAAGATGCCTATGAGCGGCGTGAGGTTCGTGTAAACGCCGGCGATCGCTAGCCGCTGAATTGCCATCGTGCGCCTTCGCGACAACGAGTGCGATAAGGAGCAGGGCGAGAACTATTGACCACCAAAATAGGGCCCATTGGATGGGGAGGAACGCCGGCGGAAGATGAATGTGCTCCATTTTAGAGCTCGGCCAGATCTAGCGAATTGCCGTTTGGCTATTAGATGAAGTTTTCTGCTTCGAAGATGCGCTGGAGCTCGGAGCACTATTATGAAGAAGAGTCGATGATGACGGCTCGGTCAGTCTTCGTCAAATGGCAGTCTGTCGTGCTTTTCTAAACCCATCGGTTCTACGTCCAAGGTTCTGAATCGATGATAGGGCCACTCGTAGATGAAGACCGGATTAGCGAGCACCTTTGCGCCTCTTCCAAAAAGCGATATCCGCGTATAGGTAGAGGTCTCACCCAAAGGATAATCACCTGCGGCCTCGTCAAAAAGGCGCTCCATGCGCTCTCGACATTGGGAAAAATTCCTCTTGTACCACTCCTGTGCAAGATGGAGCTGGTCAGCGGTTTTTTCGGATGTTCTGCCCTCATTATGGTGTCCGCTGAGTGGAGGGCCAGCGTGTAATCAGCGCCGTATAATCCCTTAAAATTCCTGAGCGAAGGCTTTATAGCCGCGTCATCGTATCCAGAAGATGGTGTGTTTGGCATTTTATTTCCTGCAAAGACGGCGATAATAGCCACCGCAAAATCTTGCAGGTGGCGGTTCAAGTCTGTCAACAGTGAGCTTGCATCAAAAGTCGCTCTTGTTCGAACAGAATCTGTGAGTCTCCCTGCATTGGTCGATGTACACGGCAAACGATCGAGGATTATCAGCATCGACCTATCCTCATTCGCGTTAACTTGATTTTTGGCCGTGTTTAGGGCACTTCTCACGCCTGCGATTGTCGTTCCTGCATTTGCTTCGACAACCGTCAAGTAACGGGCTACCCCTCTGCTCAATCGTTCTCCTGCTTCAATTACCCGCTCCAATGTCGTTTCGTCTGCCACAGAATCAAAGGCATTCTCGCGATATCGTGAAAACTCTGTTCCATCAATCCCGCTGTTCCGTGCAAGTGCGCGCTCTGCAAAGTGTTCTTTGCTTATGCCATAGCTTACGTACAGGGTAGGAAACCGACGTTGAGCAGCAAAGTCAGCACACCACGCGATGAAGTCCGTTGCCTCCGTATCGCACGATGCAGTCACCGCGTATAACTTGCCGGGCTTCCAGCCCCCACCAAAAGCGCTGTTTAGCCACTCTGAGGGGGTAGGTATGACGCCCGCTCTCTTTGCAAAAAGATTCGAGACGAAGAGATCGAGATCTTCCTCAAAGGTACGCGTTTTATCGCTCGCTTCAAACAACAACGTGTTCGATTGATCCCTTAGGGTTCTCAAGACGATTTCAAGCGGAAGAGTGCTCGAAACTAGAGCTGTTTCCGCCATTTGAACGAGTTCTTGCCCCCTGAGCCGCGCCCCACGCGCATTTGTGATCCTCAAGTACTTTATAAATGTGTCACGCTGGCACGAAGCACGGTTCCGTAGCCGTTGCACGTATCCTGCTATCTCATTCACGTACGGGCGTCTCAGGGCTTCGAGAGAGGAGGCTCAAGATTGCGCTGCATCGTATCTGTCGGTCGTGATAGGCGAGATAATGACACGCGTGCCACAGCACGCGATTAAAAGGCAAACGAATGCCCCCTGTGCATACGTACTCATCCGCGAATCCCTCCGAGCGGAGCCCTAGCCTCAGCCCTTGGGTGATACTGTCCGGATCATTGAGCAGATACGTCATGATCTCTTCTTCCATTGAAGCTTCGTCCTCGCCACGTACGCAGTTCGGTTCGCTGATTGGCCTCGTTTGGTAGTACTCGCAGTTCCAGCCAGTGCACGCCGGACGCTCTAGGACTCTCTTGCTCGACCAGATATCCTCGCAGTTCCAGCACTACGCCTGGGGATTCTCTCGAGCCCGTGAAAGGCTTTCCACAAACTTCTGGGCGTCGCTTACGTGCCTTGTGCTCCCGAAGAAGACCGAATTCCGCATCATCGTCTGCGCCATTTTTCTCCCTTGCACGTCGCTGAGTCCTTTTGTCACAATATATCGCACGAGAATCAAGTGCGCCGTGTCGCACTCTATGCCAGAAGGCACGCCGTGACGTAACAGATCGAGGATACACGGCGGATGTCGAATTCTTTTGCGAAAGGACTTCTGAAACTGGACTTCCACATTTTGACTGGACACGATCACAGACTCACTCGCTAAACCGGGCATCGAACACGTATAGCTCAACTTCAGTCAAGGGCAAATCGCCGCGGCGATGGATACGCCACTGGTTCTTGATTTTTGCGAAGTAGCCCGTATAAGTTACCTGTGCGTTAGGCGAAAGTGTATCGCTAGTGCCCGCCACGATCACACAAGAGAGCACGTACGGCCGGCGGAAACTTCCTTGCGTCAACGCTTCCGGCATATATTATCCGATTCTCTACGCTCCGAGATCCAACGCGTGTAAGGCCCCCTAACCGACCTGACAGCTTACGATGCCCTGATACCGCCACCGATTGACAAGGCGCGCGTGACGTCTCATCACCTCGCCGATGCCCAATTTCGCACGCACTCGAAGTGTTCGCCGTGGCGATCAAAGGCATTCTAGCGTCTACCAGCGAAGTACGACTTGATGAATTCACGCAAACCCCTATTGATGATATTTCGTTGATCACGAAAATCACACAATAACTGCTGACTTTTTGGGCGACGCGACCGTCTCTTTGCTTTGCGCCATACAGCGGGGGATATCGACCCTGAGTTGCCTGTTTTTTGGAAACGCCTTTATAATCCTCCTCCAAGCGAACAGCGTATTGGGGACGAACTCGCTCAAACAGCGAGCGATGAAACTGTTTAAATACGCCGAAACACCTAACACTACGTGGTCTAATGCGCGAAGCCGACACCAGTCCAGTCCGGTACGGACGATACGAAAAAGACGAATCATTTTTCGGTCTGTCAGATCTAGCGAGCCTGGCCGCGATCATCTATCTCTTGTTCTTTCTCCTGGTGCTCGTGATATATAGCGCAAATCCTTCCGAGCCGGCAGGGTTCTACAAACTTTCCGTCCTCTTTCAAATCGTGTCGTTCTTCGGCATCTTCTTTGTTCCGACCTTGCTGATCTATTTCGCCCTCGATCTCACAAAGAGCCTTGCGCACACTGTAGTCGTACTCGGGTACCCAATCCTTGCGCTTGGAGCAGCAACAACCCTTAACATACCAGACGCGCCACTTTTCGCAGCGCTGAGCGGACTTGTGCTCTTTGCGTACTATTTTCTGGTGGGGCTCAACCGTTCGGCGATCGAGCAACGACGACCCACTCCACGTGCCCAGCGCGCCGTGCGTCAGAGTCCAGTTGTTCCACCCCCGCCACAGCCACCTGCTCAACGAAGGCCGTCAGATCAGCGTCCAGTTGTTCCACCCCCGCCACAGCCACCTGCTCAACGAAGGCCGTCAGATCAGCGTGCCCCCCCTCAGAGGCGGCAGATGTCACAATACGCGCCACCGAGCCATCCTTCGGATTTCAGGCAAGAGGTTCGGCCACAATACAGATCCTCAAATGGCTTTCGCTCTCGACTCGACCGATTTCTTGAGCGGTACGACTACGTAGACGGCGAAGCCGTGCGAAAGGGTTCGCGACGCCGCGTGAGGTACGAAAAGGATCGACGGCGCGGCGGCCGATAGGCGCTATTTTCGCGATTCTCAGCTATCAGGCTAGGAGGCAATCGCCGACATGATGACGCGATGGATGATCTCCATGACAGGGAGCATCATTCCCGGACGGGGGACTCCTATCGGAGTCTTCTGCCATATCAAGCAGGCGATAAACAGCCAATACGACGAGACGAACGTGGCAAATCCCACAAGGATTGCCAAGTCTTTCAGACGCTTCCTGTAACCTACGAAGTACGGCACGAAGAAAGCCATCGTGGCTGCGACAACGACTCCAAGCGTCCGGATCAGCGAGAAGCTAAACGCTCCGATAAGGGCGCTTACTGCGGGCGCCAAGAGCGCCGCGTACCCGAGCACTGCTCCACTGACTACGATCCACGCAGCGGCAAATGCTTGTTTAATATGCGACGCGTGAACAAGAACCTCACTTATGCTTGCGAGCGTGAAAAAGAGCAGCGGGATATAAAGCGGCAGAAAGTAGCGCATATCAAGGCCAAATCCTTGGTTTACGCCATAAGGCGCGTAGAGTACCAGGTTCCCGACAATGCAGATGAAAAACGTGACTGCGACTGCGCGGCTCTTCTCTATCCTAAGGTGCGCCGACCCTGTCCTCAGTCTCTGCAGCGTTCGCACGACGTACGGGACAGCAGCAAAGAGGGGAATTATGAGCAAGGGGCATATCTGAAATACCGAGAGCGTCACTGGCATGTCGACATAGAACAGTACGTGATAGAGGTTTTGGGGCCAGCTCGGCGCGGTTTGCAGATTCAACGTCTGCAAAAAGAACGTAGACAGAATTTGGATCGCGGACAAAAGTGCTGAACCGGTGGCCGAGTTGCTCGGCGTTGCCTGATTCGCGTTTACTAGGGCACTGAGATAAACGGGCGACAAGAAAGGGTTGTTAAACAGCAGGTAATTGTTGATGAAGTACGGGATCATCCCGAGCAGCACCGTGGCTGCGGCCGTGATCACCGCTTTAATTCTCGCTGTTGAAGTCAACAAATCCGTCAGAATGATGGCTAGGAGGAGCGGAATGGCGTCGAAAACCCGCACCCAGAAGCAAAGCCCGACAAAAATGTAAGAGAGGTAGCGATAGCGCTGCTTGCCGTCCAGCAGATACGTGTAGAGGCTCCAGACGCTCGCTGTGATGAGCAAGATCGACGCTGTGTGGTCTTTCGCTGAGACCGCCCAGAACGTAAGGGGCGTCGCGATCAATATAAATGCAGCTCCAAAGGCGGCCACGCGGTCATCAGCGAAGTACCGCGTGAAGATTCGCAACGAAAGGAGGACGATGGCCGCGGTCGCCAAGATATTGAACAGCTGGATGGCCATAAGAGCGCCCCACTGGTCAAAAACAAGCGGTGGCAGACGAGTGCCGATGTAGACATTGATGATGAAGAGGGTAAGCGCAACAAACGCGCCAAGGCCGCGACCGAGTCGTGGCCGATCCCAACGCCTTCCCAGAAGCGAGCTCACCATGAATACACTAAACGACCAGAGAGCAGCGAAGAAGACCCTGATGCCGACCGTGACGCTGATGAGGTAAATGAACGCGTAAAACGGGGACGCGAAGACCGGAATGGCGTCCGTGTAGAAGCCGTACGTGTGGCCCTGGAAAGGGAACCCAAGGATTGGCGCTGATGCTCCAAAACTGAGGCCTTCGTAGAGCTTGGCAGGCAGCGTTTGGATCCAGAGCGTCCCACGACCAAGATTGTAGAGCTCTGCCGCGAGCGTCACCTCATCGTTGATGAAAATGTTAACGTTCCAAACCGCGATGCAGACTGCAAGCGACGCGTAAAAGAAGAGCGCAGCCGTTTCGTTAGGTAAAACGCGTGTGTAGAGGCTCCGTAGCTTGTTGTTGCTCATCACTTAGCGAGCCGAGCGCTCGGCTTCACGCTCCATGATCGTATCATAGACGCTGATATACCCGTCGACCATGCGATCCACATCAAATCGCTCCGCGCGTCTCCTGCACCGCTGCCTTCGAATGCTTGCAACCTCGCCCACTTTGTCGATCGCGTCGCGCACACTCTGAACGATAAAGCCTGTCTCTCCGTCGACGAGTATCTCCTGCACGCTGCCTTTGTCTGTGGCAATGACGGGCGTGCCACTTGCTAGAGATTCGATTAGGGTAAGACCAAACGGCTCAGCAAAAGAGATCAGGTGCAAGCTGCAATACGCTTGCTTGAAAAGCTCGTTTCTCGTTTTTTCGTCCACCGTGCCGAGATACTGTATCTGCTCCCCGTCGATCTCAGGCTTGACGCACGTCTCGAAATAGGCGCGATGCTCGCTCGCGACGAGTCCGGCAATCTTCAGCGTCATTCCGGTCTCTTTTGCCACCTCAATGGCGCGGTGCGTCCCCTTATCACGCGATATGCGTCCGAAGAACAGGAGATAATCATCGGGGGCGTCGCCATACTCAAAGGAGCCGACGTCGATTCCGTTATACACGGTGGCAACATAGTTTAGGCCTTCTGCTCGATCGGCGTTGCTGATGGACACGTAGTAGTTATCCCAATACTTTCTATACACGGGCAGAATCCGATCTGAAGAGAATCCGTGAATGGTCGTAAGAAGAGGAGTATCCGTGAGCCGTGAGAAGGTCAGCGGATAGAAGTCATAGTGACTGTGAAGAATATCGAATTCGTGCGCTTTTTCGAAGGCGTTTGATATGTGGAGCCATTGATAGACGCCAGCGTCAAGCGATTCATCTTCATAGAATCCGTGAGGACACACCCACTCAAGCTTTGCCTTCGTGACAGAGTCGCCGGTTGCGAAGAGCGTAACGTCGTAGCCTCGCTCGACCAGTCCTTCGGTCAGATAATGGACGACAGTCTCCCAGGGCCCGTAACGGCGTGGCGGGGTTCTCCACGAGATGGGTCCCAGCATTCCTACCTTCAACCGACAACCTCCCCGAGCGCGCTCAGCGTTGTGAACCAGATATCGGCTCGACCCGCGCAATCCTCGCCTAGCCCGATGCTTTCATCGCCGCCTTAGCCGCTTTCGCGTCGCTTTGTAGCGCCTTCACACTGTCGGTGCGCTCCCACGGCAGATCGAGATCCGCGCGACCAAAATGCCCATAGGCGGCGAGTTGTCGGTAGATCGGACGTCGAAGTCGCAGTGTGTTGATGATCCAGCCCGGAGTGAGTGCAAAACGGCGCCTGATAATTTCAGAGATGGACCCCTCAGGTATGCTGGCCGTGCCGAACGTATTGACGTATATCGCTATAGGTTGAGCTACGCCTATTGCATACGAGACCTGGATTTCGCACTTGTCGGCGAGTCCTGCCGCAACAACGTTTTTCGCGATATACCTGGCCGCGTACGCTGCCGATCGGTCGACCTTCGTCGGATCCTTCCCAGAAAAAGAGCCCCCGCCGTGTCGTGCCATTCCTCCGTACGTATCGACGATGATCTTACGCCCCGACATGCCAGCGTCGCCTTTAGGGCCTCCGATCACGAACCGACCCGTGGGGTTGACGTAAACCTTCGTGTCCTCATCGATCATGTCGGCGGGGATAACGACGTCGATTACTTTCGCCTGAATATCCCGTCTGATGGTGTCAAGCTCGACGTCCGGAGCGTGCTGCGAAGATACGATTACCGTGTCGACTCGAGCAGGCCGATCGTCAACGTATTCCACCGTTACCTGTGTCTTGCCATCAGGGCCGAGATACCCTATTTCTCCAGATTTCCTGACCTCAGTCAGCCTGAGCGCAAGTTTATTCGCAAGCAGTATCGGCATCGGCATCAGCTCCGCGGTTTCATTCGTGGCATAGCCGAACACCATCCCCTGATCTCCCGCGCCGAGTTCAGCATCCTCATCTACGTCCGCGGGCACCTGCGCACACTCGAGGTCGACTCCACCGTCACCTACGGCAGTAACCCTGCACTCAAGCGACCTGTTGACCCCTTGAGCAATATCCGGAGACTGTTCTTTGATCGATACAATAATCCCAAAGTTGTCGCAGTCGAAACCGAATCGCGAATCGACGTAGCCGATCTCGCGGATCGTATCCCGCACCACGCGTGGTATGTCCACGGTGCAAGTCGTCGTGATTTCACCGATCACCACCGCGAGCCCCGTAGTCACTGCGACTTCGCACGCGACTCGCGCGTTCTTAGGGTCGCGCTCGATAATCGCGTCCAATATAGCATCCGAAATCTGGTCGCAGATCTTATCGGGATGCCCTTCCGTTACTGATTCGGACGTAAACAAAAAACGATTCTCAGACATCGTTCTTCTATTCGCTCCACGATTGACAACCTTTTTACCGGTTGGCCTTTATTATTGGTATCTATATAAAGCGTACGGTTGCTGCATGCGACTGCATAGCAGATGAGGAATCTTGCATGAAAAACATAATTAAGGACATAGGCCTCGCTGATGTAGGGGAACGACGAATTGAATGGGCTCGCAGGCACATGCCCGTTCTTGAGAAGATTAAGAGTGAATTTGCCCACGAAAAACCGCTAGATGGCATTAACATTACTGCGTGCCTTCACGTAACGGTCGAAACCGCGAACCTTATCCGAGTGCTCAGCGCCGGAGGAGCGAATGTCGCCCTCACAGGCTCAAATCCTCTCAGCACCCAAGATGACGTCGCCGCAGCCCTCGCAAACGACGGGATCTCCGTTTGCGCCATTCGCGGCGAAAGTGACGTTCAGTATCGCGCGTGTATAGAAGAGGCACTCAAGATCGGGCCGCACGTCACGCTTGACGACGGCGCGGACGTTATCGCCACGGTCCACAATGATCATCCCGAATACCTAAGCGCGATGATAGGCGGCTGCGAGGAGACGACAACGGGCGTCATCAGATTGAGGGCAATGGCGGCAGAAGGCGCGCTCAAATATCCTGTGATCGCGGTCAACGATGCCGAAACCAAGATGATGTTTGACAATCGGTATGGGACGGGACAAAGCACGCTTCACGGCATCATGAATGCGACAAATTTCTTGTTTGCTGGAAAAACCGTCGTCGTCGTCGGCTATGGGTGGTGTGGCAGGGGCGTCGCAGCGCGCGCAAAAGGCCTCGGCGCGAACGTGGTTATTGTCGAGGTCGAGCCACGAAAAGCCCTCGAGGCGGCAATGGACGGCTTCAGAGTGATGCCGATGTGCGACGCGGCACGGATCGGAGATCTCTTCATCACGGTCACCGGCGACATCTCAGTAATTCGAGGGGAACACTTCAAGGTTATGAAAGATCAGGCTATCGTCTGCAATTCCGGACATTTCAACGTCGAACTCGATCTGAAAGAGCTTAATGGGATGGCGACAAGCACGTCGAATGTCAAAGAGAATGTGGACGAGTATCGAATGCCCGATGGCAGGACGATCTACGTGCTTGCGGAGGGGAGGCTGATCAACCTCTCGGCGGCCTTCGGGCACCCACCCGAAGTCATGGATATGAGCTTCGCGAACCAGGCACTGTGCGTCAAATACGTCGTCGAAAATCACGCACATCTGAACAACTCGGTGCACAGTGTGCCGACCGCAATAGACAAACGGGTAGCCACGCTAAAACTCAGTGCGATCGGTATTAAGATTGAGCAACTCACCCCGCAGCAAGAGGCGTACCTGCACTCGTGGACGCTCGGAACGTAGCTCGTTTGCGCGCACGCTGCTTTAAAGGAGAGGTTCGAACGGAGGGAACTTGACCAATGACTGCGATCGATGACTATATACGAGACGTATTTGGAAGCGATGCGAACGTCGTGCGTGTCAGCGAACTGGGTCACCCAACCGAGGAGCTCAAAGGCTTTGGTTATGGAAGGCCCTATCAGATTACGTTTTCGCTCGACGGCGCGCTCAAATCCGTTGTTCTTTCGTCGATGCGACGCGAAGGCGGCTTTGGTCACGATCACTTCTCCGACCGCGCCCAGATTCTCATCTGGCAGCACGCAACCTTTGGCTCACTCGCTCGGCACGTGCGCGCTTTCGATGTGGGTTACTTCACCCGTGACGGAAGGATGCGATCGGCCCGCGACGCCGACGAGTACTTCATCCTGATGGATCTGGTCACGGGAACCGAGTACTTCCACGACCTCAATACCGTTAAGGACTCGGGCACGCTCACCGATCTTGACGTGGCCCGTGCGGAAGCGCTCTCAAATTACCTCGTCGCTATACACGCGGTGAAACGCGATGAACCTGTTCTTTACACACGCCGCATACGCGAGCTCATAGGTCACGGCGAGCTTATTATGGGCCTGATCGATAGCTACCCGAATAACTTCCACGCATTTTCGCAAGATGATTTCCGACTGCTCGAAAAGCGCTGCATTGATTGGCGATATGCGCTAAAAGATCGCGCGCATCGGCTTTGCGTGGTCCACGGCGATTATCACCCATGGAACATCATGTTCAGAGACGGTACTGATCTTACCGTTCTCGACAGGAGCCGTGGAGAATTCGGAGAAGCCGCCGATGATGTGACCTCGTTAAGCGTGAACTATCTCTTTTATTCAATCCAGAAGTACGGGAAGCTTGCGAGAGAGTTCAAGACGCTGTTTGACTCGTTCATAAGAAACTACCTGCAGGAGACGCAAGATCATGAACTCCTTGAGGTTATACAACCATTCTACGCTTTCAGAGGGCTTGTCGTGGCAAGCCCCATATGGTATCCGAACATCGATCAGCAGGTGCGGCAGAGGCTGTTCAACTTCGTGCGAAACGTGCTTGAAGCCGAAACGTTCGACTATCAGAACGTCAATGCACTCTTAAAGGATTGACCTCACCCGGGGTGACCTTGACGATGGCCTGGGCTATTTGGATTACTGGACTTCCCGGAAGCGGCAAAACCTCTATTGCACGGGAAGTTGCCGAGAGCCTCCAGGACGAAAGGCTGAAAACACTGCAACTTGACGAGATTCGGACTATCGTTACTCCCAAGCCGACGTATTCAGAGCAGGAACGCGATATCGTCTACGCGTTTCTCGCGTACACAGCGAAGGTACTTACCGAGTGTGGGGTGAACGTTATCATTGACGCGACGGCAAACCGAAAACGCTATCGCGATCTCGCCCGTCGACTCATACCCCGCTTCGCCGAAGTTTATGTCAGCTGTTCGCTTGGCACGTGCGTGCAGCGCGAGGCATATCGGGTGACACAGTTCACACCATCGGGCATTTATGAGAAATCACACGCGAGAGAAGCCGCCGTGCCTGGGGTGAACGTAGCATTCGAGACGACTGAAGACCCGGAATTGACCATAGACAGCGAGCGCGTTGCGCCGACCGAGGCAGCCGAAGTCATCGTAAAGGAGATAAGGCGACTTTTTGATGGAACTTGATAGTATCGTGGCCATGGCTACGCGAGCAATGGAATCCGTGCTTGCGTTCCTCAAAACGGAGACAGATTTCTCCGCGATAACAAAGCAGAAAGAGCGCGACGTGACGCGGAGGTTCGATCTCGTTGCTGAGCAAACGCTGCAAGAAGAGCTGCTCGCCAGAGAGATCAGCGCGCGGATTGTCTCAGAAGAGTGGGGCGACCACACCATTGGAGATGACCCGCAGTGCACGTTCATCTTCGATCCGGTCGACGGATCCACCAACGTCGCTATCGGTTTTCCGTACTTCTGCTCGTCGCTCGCCTACGCACCGAAAACCGACGACGTCACCTTGAATGATGTCACCATGGGCGCAGTAGTCACAAACTCCTTAGACGCATATGCCGCCAAACGAGGCGACGGCGCGCGCTTCAACGCGACACCGCTCGTGACGAAAAAATCCCCTAGGCCTAGGAAGCCCGTGGTCGCTGGATACGCTTATGGGGTATCGCGCGTTCCGCGTGGACTCATCGAGCTCGAAAAGCGCAGCATCGTGCGGATTTTCGGAAGCATTGCCTACGACCTGTGTCAGGTCGCCTCGGGAACGCTCGACGCAGTCGTTGATACGAGAGATCGCCTAAGCAGTTACGACATTGCCGCCGCGCAGCTCATCGTGCGCGAGTCGCACGGATTCGTCACGACGGGTGATGGCAGCCCACTAGATGCCCCAGTCACCGCCACTAATCTATCCCTCGTTTGTTCCATAGACCCAACACTGCACGATACAATCGTTCAGACGTTGCGTCAATTCTCAAAGGATGGACTGCCCGGCCCCCAGAACGACACATCTTGATTGGTCAAGCCTTCTGCCTAGCTTTGTCAAACTGAAGGCAGGTAGCCAAGATTTCCCGACGCCCGAGACTGCATATTCGCTGACGCAAAGCTCAATACGAGCCCTACACTTACTTGAGACAAGAACAGCCGTTGCATTTCTGCAACAAGAACTATGGTCTGGGGGGAAAAGCAGATTTGAACTTCTGAGGTCAGGTTCCGTTTCCCCCCAGACTAAAGGGCGTACAAAAATCCGTACTCTGTACTCGCTACAATATAAACCTGACTTGAAACAGAGTCTTGGGTGTAGAGTCGCAGTTAAGGAAGTCGCGGTCATTACGGTTCGCGACTACATGTGCGACTTTCCGCACAGCGCCCCGAACCAAAAACACACCGTAGCTCTAAGCGCTCGATTATTACGTCTTTTCGTAACACGCCCACATCTTGAAAAAATCGGTCCTAGTAATTTTCAGCTCGTGAATGATGCTATGCAGCAACCCCTTAGGAAGCTGGCGATGGGCGTGTATCGGTATCGTGGTTGCCTGACCGCCCTCAGAAACTAGTCGAACGTGTGAACCTCGGGTGCGAGTGACACGATATCCTAAGGACTCCAGGAACTTGACGAGTTCGCTGCCGCTCACCGACGGAAACTTCTCCATGTGTGCCGCGGCAGCGCCCTTTTGCTCGCAGCTCGGGATCGGCTTCAGTTCCGTCCCTCCTCCTCAAGCTCCTCCTCGCATAGCTGAATGCACTCCTCGATGTTATCCAGTGCCTCTTTGAGAGTTGTACCGTATGAGTGACAGCCTTTTAAGGTCGAACACGTTGCGATGTAGTAACCGGCGTCATCTCTTCTTATAACGATCTGGCATTCTTCCACTAACTGCCACCCCTAACAGGGCTACTCGTGCACGTATAATAATGCTTGCGCTAGCGATGAGTCTTCTCGCGAAAGCTGATGCGTTCGACTCCGGTTCCATCGAAGCGAGACTTGATAAGCAATTAATGAAAAGCTTTGTCATTGAGTGCGCCGTTGAGCTCCGACGAGGAGTCAACAAAGGCTTAAGTTTGCAGACACTCCTTTCTGAATAGGTCATCCGACCGTGTTTGCACGGTCCGAAATATGACGTGGACGCGCTGTTGTGTTGATTGAAGGCCACGGCAATCAGAAGCTCAGCCGAGTCGGTGCGCGAATCAAGTCTCGCGTAGATCAAGCGAGCGATGCTGCTGACGCAGAGAGGGTGCGTTCTTCTCAGTTCATTCCCGCACTATTCTACGCCACAGACCACAACGACTATGTGCAAGCACTTGCGCTCAAGCGAGCTTTAATCGAAAAGCACGACGGAAAAGCGCTCGAAGAGGTGACTCCTGGAACCGAACTCGTCACTGAGCGCGGGACGTGTTACCGCGTAGACACGGAAGAGAGGGTAAGTATACATACGATACCTCAAAAAAGAGCCAAAGAGAGCCTATTAGCAGATTTTAAGCTCCTCCACGGCGTTAGAGAAACGACCGAGCGCACCTTGAAGGAGCGTGGCTACCATAGCATCGCTGATCTCGTCGAGCACGACCGCTTTGGCGCCCAAGCGCTCCGCTTCTTAAATCTTGTCGAAACGCGCGACACGGGTGAATTGATCGAATGGGTTGGAAGAAGGTTTCCGAGATCCGATCCGCTCGCTCTGCACGCCTCAGGCTTTCACACGCCAGACCAGTTGCTTTTTGTGGATCTCGAGACGCTAGGGCTTTTCTCCAGCCCAATCATAATCATAGGAGTTGCTGAGGCGGTCGACGAGACCCTGACCATTCACCAGTACGTTTCAAGAAACGTGGGCGAAGAGCCGGCGGCACTGGCAGCGCTGCTTTCGCACGTTAACTCGAGCACTGCTCTTGTAACGTTCAACGGGAGGGCTTTTGACGTTCCTTTCCTTGAACAGCGCCTCGCTTACTACCGGATCGACGGCAATCTACAGAGGGCTCACTTGGATATGCTCCAGTTCGCGCGACGAAGGTGGCGAGGACTGACTCCCGACTTCAAGCTGGCCTCGTTGGAAAAGCACGTGATAGGCGCTCGTCAATCAGATATTCCTAGCGCGCTGGTGCCGGAGTTCTATGAGACCTATCTACGCACTCAGAACGCCGGACCGTTACTCGCGATTATCGACCATAACAGACAGGATCTAATCGCGCTGGCACACATTTTCTCCAAGATTTGTGAGGGGTAAGTATATCTGTCGAGACTGTTCTGCGAATCCTGCAAAGCGACCGAATGTTCAGCCGGAAGGTTGCACACACCGAAGTGTTGTCTGCCCGAGAACCGATCTTCGCTGTAACGGCCGAAGAGATCGCGCCAAACGTCCAAGCGTACCTACGCAAAAAGGGCATTCGGCTGTACCGTCACCAAATCGAAGCGCGTGTTGCATTGCGCGAAGGCAAAGACGTAGTTATCGCAACCCCCACCGCTTCTGGCAAGACGCTCGCGTTCAACGTACCAATTTTTGAGGAGCTCGACCGCGAGCATAACGCGACTGCGCTCTACGTCTATCCAACGAAAGCGCTCTCGAATGATCAGCTGAAGGTACTTCAAGAGCTCGAGCTGATTAGCGCCGTTCGTGTCAATCCGAGCGTTTATGACGGGGACACGCCCTCGCATAAGCGGCCAAAGATTCGAACGAGTGCGAGGATCGTGATCAGTAACCCGTACGAACTGCATCACGTCTTACCTTGGCACTACAAATGGCAACGATTTCTGGCGAACTTGAAGTTCATTGTCATTGACGAGGCACACGTGTATCGTGGGGTCTTTGGATCGAACGTCGCCCTTTTGATAAGGCGCCTACAACGACTCTGCTCGTATTACGGATCCGAGCCGCAGTTTGTTATCTCCACTGCGACCCTTGCAAATCCGATCGAATTTGGCGAGAAGCTCACCGGAAGAACCTTCACCCTCATATCTGAAGATGGATCCCCAAGAGGGCGCAAATATTTCGTCCTGTATAACCCGTACGCTGACGGCATAGGGAAACGGTCCGCCCATCAGGAAGCCAAAGACTTGTTCCTACTCTTTATCCGCAACCAGCTGCAGACACTCTGTTTCGCACCGTCGCGAAAGATGGCAGAACTTATTGCCCTTTGGGCAAAAAATGAGGCGAAAGAATCGACACCGTTGCTCGCCGACCGGATTGCAGCCTATCGGGCCGGCTACTTGCCGTCGACACGGCGGCGGATCGAAGAACACTTAAGAAGCGGGCGCTTGGCAGGCGTAACGTCTACGAATGCACTGGAGCTCGGCATTGACATCGGTAGCTTAGACGCTGTCATCATGGCAGGGTATCCCGGCACGATCATTTCGACGTGGCAACAAGCGGGGAGAGCGGGCCGCGGGCAGGACGAGTCGCTCGCGACCCTGGTCGGATTTCACGACCCGCTCGACCAGTACTTTATGAAGCATCCTGGCGCGCTGTTCGGAGGGTCGCACGAGCACGCCATTATCGATCTATCGAACGAGTATATTGTCCTCGGACACGTTATGTGCGCGGCTGCCGAGTTGCCGCTTCGCCTACCTCACGACGCAGCGTACTTTCCCGCTCTCCTCTCAGAATCGCTTGAGGAGCTGCAGCGCCAAGGCTTGGCCAAAGACACTCCAAACGGGTGGGTGTACTCAGGCAGGGGCAGGGCCACAGAGGCGGTCCCTCTGAACGCGCTCTCCCCCCAGACATTCAAAGTTCTCTACGAGGGGCGGCTCCTCGAAACACTCGACAAGACCCGCGCATACCGAGAGGCTCACGCGGGGGCGGTGGTGCTTCACGAAGGTGAGACCTACGTCGTCGAGCAGCTCGACTTGACCAACCGCATCATTTCCGTGAGCAAGAAGAACGTAGACTACTACACAGTTCCGATGAAAACCGTTGATCTTCGGATCGTCAAAGAGCTCGAAAAAAGGCCTCAAGGTGCGCTCGCGGTATCATTCGGCATCGTCGAAGTCGTTGAGCAGTACGTCGGATACAAGACGCTCCGGTACGATCAAACCGTGGGAATCGAGAGCCTTGATTTGCCACCGCTCCGCTTCACCACGACGGCGCTGTGGTTCAGAGTCCCGGAAGATGCCGTCACACAGGTGGAAAATGAGGGACTCGACATCGGCGGCGGTCTGCACGGCGCAGAGCACGCGCTGATCGCCATGATGCCGCTGCACGTTATGTGCGATAGGTGGGACATCGGTGGCGTTTCGACCACGTGCCATCCAGATACCGCTGCTCCAACGATCTTCATCTATGACGGTTTTGAGGGTGGAATCGGCCTAGCCGAAAAAGCCGTAGAGCTGATTGCCGAAATTGTCACCGTCACCCGCGAGCTTGTCACAGGGTGCTCCTGTGACGTCGGATGCCCGGCGTGTATCTACTCCCCGAAATGCGGAAATGACAATAAGCCACTCGACAAGCAGGCCGCAATCGTCGTGCTGGAACAGCTTGCGAATATGGTGTCCCCCTATCTCTAAGAAATAAGCTCTGAACTGTCCTCCGGCGTTCGACTCAAAGCAGCTCTTGTCGCATCTGGGTCTTGCTGATCGCGTTGCAGTTACCGCGTATTCTGGTCAACTCTGAGGGAGGCAAGCGCCGGGCAGATAGGAAGATACCTAATCGTGCGTTGCGCACTCTTGTGCCAAGCGTGCAAGCTACAAACAGTTAATACGATGCAAAACAGATCGGGTGCATTGTCTTACCGTAGGGATGTGCTGAAATCGTGCCATTCGAGGTTATTCCCGCCATTGACATTAAGGATGGTCGCTGTGTTCAACTTGTCGGAGGGGTACCAGATGACGTCCTCGTTTCACTCGAGGACCCGCTTGCTGTCGCAGAACACTGGATTACCAGTGGCGCTGACCACCTTCACGTCATCGATCTTGACGGTGCATTCGGGAAGCCGCGGAATCTGAAGCTTATCTATAAGCTAGCAAAACTCGACGCGTTTATCGAGGTAGGCGGCGGGATTCGCGCATATGAAGACGTCGCTGATTTACTTCAGGTCGGCGCAAACAGGGTGATTCTTGGCACCGCCGCTGTACTAGATCCTACTATCGTCCACAACATGAGTCGCGAGTTTGGCAGCGATTCCATTATGGTGGCCGTTGACGCGCGAGGCGGTGAGGTCCTCATTGAGGGGTGGACCCGAAGCTCCGGCTTGAGGCCGCAGGAGCTTGGCCTACTCTTTCAGGAGCTAGGCGCAGGTTCACTGCTCTTTACGGACGTGGAAAC
>Ga0326727_10013933_pt1 | contig 17684 bp, 15 predicted proteins | sample MB2enrmetagenome_FD_207643 | JGI IMG/M metagenome (GOLD analysis project Ga0326727, IMG submission 207643) | Lab enriched peat soil microbial communities from McLean, Ithaca, NY, United States - MB29MY | ecosystem: Environmental > Terrestrial > Soil > Wetlands > Peat | place: USA: New York...
CCCCCACCCCCCCGCTACAGTGCTACAAACGTTGATTATCAATGACTTAGGGTGCTACAAGGGTGCTACAATTGGGCTTATTTGTAGCACCTGTAGCACCTTGGCATCACACCCACCGCATCCGGTCAGGGCAACGGCGGCGTGGAGGCCAGAATCCAGGCGACACTTGCCGCGTTTCTATTCCACCGAAAACAGCGAGGAACCGCCCAACCCGTAACAAAAGCCGTAACAAACCCGTAACAGATTGGTTGACTTCCATGACTAGATTGATCCAGGGTTCAACGACCGGCAGATTTGTTCCATCAGCGCTGGCGTTGAGCCAGCTTCTCCTGCAACTCGTGGAGATGGAGGAGGGCAAGACGGTTGGTCGGATTGAGGCGCAGGGCTGCTTCCAGAGCGGCGCGCGCTTGGGGGCAATTGTCTTCCAGCCTGTAAGCCGTGCCAAGATCAATCCAACACTCGGCATCATTGGTTTTCTGCCGCGTGGCCAATTCCAGCAAGGGGATGGCGTTGGTCAACTGGCCGCGCAGCGCATAAGTCAGGCCCAGGGCGGCGGTGAAGCGGTGTTCATCGGGGAAAAGGTTGCGGGCCCGGGTCAATGTGCGCAACATCGCCGCCGCATCGGCGGTCCGAGGCGGGGAGTCGGCGAACACTTCGCGCGTCGCCGGGTCCAAGGTGAAAAAGGGCAGCATTTGCGGCAGATTGAAAATGGCAATGACCGCATTTTCACGCGCCCGCCAGTTTGCCGGGTCGGCCAGGCTGGTCTCGACAAACAATTTCACCTCATCATGCCAGATGTCGAGCCGTTCGCGGCTGGAGACCGCCCAGACCAAAATCAACAATCCCGCCCCCGCGCCGACCAGGCCGCGGCGGCGCAAATGCAAACACAGCGCCCCCAGAGCCAGCAAAAAGCCCATCAACGGCAAATAAAGAAAGCGTTCGGCCATGTATTGCATCATCGGCACGAGGTTGGAAACAGGCAGGAGGAAAAGGCCGAGCCAAAGGATGCCAAAAGCCGCCAAGCGCCAAGTCTCGCGCCGCCACAACCAGGCGGCCGCGCCGGCAAAGGCCAAAATCAGAAAGAGCCCCCCAAGAACTGCATTGGAAAAAAAATGATGCGGCGGCGCGCCCACCATGAAATTGTAGTCAATTGTAAAGGGCGGGATGCCCCACAGCAGCCGCAGATATTTTGGGAGGACCGGGAACATATCGAGCAAAGTCTGCCCATAGCTGCCGGAGAGCGGCGCGCACTGCGCGGATTGGCCGAGGACCCGATGGCGAACGACCACATAAAACGCCGCCGCCAACAGAAACGGAACCGTCAGCACGGCGCTCCGCCGCCAGGGCAGTTTATGGAACCCGGCAAAAACGAAAAACACGATCATGGCCAGCGGCACGGCGGATTCCTTGGTGAAAGCCGCCAACAGATAAAACACCAGCGCGGCCACATAGCCTCGCGCCCCCCCATGCCACTGGAGCAGAGACCGCAGGGAGGCGAGCACAAACACCGCCGCCATCAGGTCATCGAGGCACTTGACCCAGCAGACCGCCTCCGAAACCACCGGGTGCGCGGCGAAGCCGAGCGCGATCAACAACGCCGTCATTCGGGCGGCGGGCGGCGTTGCGCCGGCAAGGCGCTGGCAGAGCAACAGCGCCACCGCAAACAGCAGCAGGGCGGCCAGGCCGTGCCACAGGACATTGGCCAGGTGAAAAATCCACGGCTGCGGCGCCGGCTGGCCGCCGATGGCATAAAGCAGCGCGTAAAAGGCCGTCCGTGTCGGGCGAAAACTCGGCGCCACTTCGGCCGACTGCGCTTTCACGGAGGTGAGAATCTCGGGGATGTTTTTGAGGGAGCGGATGCTGGTGTTTTGCACCACCAGCAATGAATCATCCCAGACAAAGCCGAACCCGGCCGCAGTTCCCCAAAGCAGGAGCGTAAAAAGCCCGATCAGCGCGCAACAGAACCACGTTTTGGACAGATATTTTTCCATGCAAAGCGTGGCGCACTATAATAATCCCGTTTCAGGAAGTCGTGATAAAAAGCAGGATTACACTTGCGCATGGGCGGGAGTTGAGGCGAAATGCAGGGGCGTTTTATGAACCTTGGCGATATTCTCAGTTTGGAAACGATAGTGCCGGACCTGCGCGCCACCAACCGTTGGGAGGCCATTGATCAATTGATCGATAATTTGGTGGCCACCCACAAAATCCTGGCCGAAAACCGCGATGCCATCGTCGCCGTGGTCAAAAAGCGCGAGTCCTCCATGAGCACCGGCATCGGCTTCGGCATCGGCATTCCCCACGCCTCGACGGACCTGATTCATGAAGTGGTCGGCGCGTTGGGCCGTTCGACCGCAGGAATCGACTTTGACGCCTTGGACAATCAGCCGGTCAATCTGGTCATGCTCTTCCTGGTGCCGCAGGGACAATTTCAAAAACATCTCCATACCCTGGCCAACATCGCCAAGCTGCTGCACATCAAGGAATTTCGGCAGGAACTCGAACAAGCCCCCGATGCCGCGGCCATGTACGCCATCATCAAGAAGTATTCGGAGCCGTAGGCGTTTGGGCGCATTGGACTTTTGAGCAGCGGTGTCCGGCTCATAATCCTAATCTTAATCCTAATCTTAATCGAATGAATCGCTGCTCTCACCATGAAAAACAGGAATCTTATCAAGATATCGGTTGCATGAAGGAGATTAAGATTAGGATTAGGATTAAGATCAGGAACGGATGTTCAGCAGCGTGAAAGGCACCCCAGGCGTTTTCGTGCTCCACAAAATCCTCGAACAAAAGTTGCAACAAGCCGTCGCGGCGGTCCTGCCCGGGACCGGCTTGGACAGCGTGCGGGTGCGGCCTTGTCCCGATCCGAAATTTGGCGATTACCAGAGCAACGCCTTGATGGCGCTGGCCCGGGCGCGAAAACTCAATCCGCGCCAGTTGGCCGCCGACGTGGCCGGCAAACTGGACATCGCCCCATGGTGCGAACCGGTGCAAGTGGCCGGAGCCGGCTTCCTGAATTTCCGGCTTAAGCCTGCCGCCGTGGGGGAGGCGTTGCAAAGCGCCGCCCGGGGGGGCCCTTTGTTCTTTCAGAAAACGGACCAGCCGCGTTGCGTTGTGATTGACTTCAGCTCTCCCAATGTGGCCAAGCCGATGCATGTCGGGCACATTCGATCCACCATTTTGGGGGATGCGCTGGCGCGCCTGCTGCGTTTGCTGGGGCACCGCGTCGTCACGGACAATCACATCGGCGATTGGGGGACGCAGTTCGGGAAATTGCTCGTCGGCTGGAAGTCGGACCTCAACCCGGAGGCGTTGCGCAAGGATGCCATTGGCGAGATGGAACGGCTTTACCAGAAGATCAATCGCGCCTGCGAGCAGGACCCAAAAGTCCTGGAAGCCGCCCGCCAGGAATTGGTCAAATTGCAAAGCGGCGACGGGGAAAACCTGCGCTTATGGCGGCAGATGATTGCCCTCTCTGAATCGCAGTTCCAGCGCATCTATGCCCGGCTCGGCATCACCTTTGATTATCAGTTGGGCGAAAGTTATTACAACCCCCGCCTCGCGGAAGTGGTGCGCGAGCTGGCCGGGCGCGGCTTGGCCCGGTCGAGCAAAGGCGCCTGGGTGGTCTTCTTTGACGGCATTCCAGAGCTGAAGGACCATCCGGCCCTGGTGCAAAAAAGCGACGGCGGCTTCAACTACACCACCACGGACCTGGCCACGCTGCAATTTCGCCTGGAAGGCGGAACCTGGGGCGCAAAACCGGACGAGATCATTTATGTGACAGGCGCGCCGCAGCAGCTTCATTTCCAGCAATTGTTTGCCATCTTCCGCCTCTGGCATCCCGAGGCGGCCCTGAAACTGGCGCACGTCTGGTTCGGCTCCATCCTGGGCGAAGACGGCAAGCCCTTTAAAACGCGCGCCGGCGACACGGTCCGGCTGGAAGATTTGCTGGATGAAGCCGGGGAACGGGCCTTCAAGGTCGTGTCCGAAAAGAATCCGGAGTTGGGCCAGGCGGCGCAACGGGACATCGCGCGGGTGGTGGGTTTGGGCGCGATCAAATATGCCGATCTGTCGCAGAACCGGCAAAGCGATTACCTCTTCAGTTGGGACAAGATGCTTTCGCTGCAAGGCAACACCGCCCCCTATCTGCTTTACGCCTACACGCGGGTGCGCAGCATCTTCCGCAAAGGCGGCGAGACTGTCCCCGGCGGGGCCGGAGCGGAATTCGTGCTGGAAGCCGCGGAGGAAATGGCCCTGGCGCGGCATCTTCTGAATTTCGGATTGGCGCTGGAAGGGGCGGCGGAGGACTATCGCCCCAATTATTTATGCGCGTATCTTTACGAACTGGCGGGGCACTTCGCGCGCTTTTATGAAAACTGTCCCGTGCTCAAAGCCGAAGGACCCTCGCGCCGCTCGCGCCTGGCCTTGTGCGACCTGAGCGCGCGCGTGCTCAAGCAGGGCCTGGACGCGTTGGGCATCGAGACGACCGAACAGATGTGACGCGGCGGATTACTGCCCGACTTTGCCTGTCAAGCCGATCTTCTGCAACGCGGCAAAAACATCCGCATCATTAAAATCGCCGGTGACCATGAAAGACTTGGCGTTCTTTGCCGCGGTGTTCCCCGTCACGCCCGGGACATCCTTCAAGGCCGCATTGACCGCCTTGACACATTTGGGGCAGCACAGATGGACGCCCTCGACTTTCAAGGATTGGAGCTTGACGCCTTTGGCCCCCGTGTCCGAAGAGATTTTGATCCTGGCATCCGAAGACTCGCCGAAATAGCCGGCCTTGACCAGCGCGTCGGCCGCCTTCTGCACCGCGGCCGTGTCCGGCCCCGTGATCTCGACGGCCTCCGTATCCATGTCCGCCGTGGCTGTGACGCCGTGGATGCCCGCGACGGCCTTGGCCACCCCTTTGACGCAACCCTGGCAGCAGAGATGGACATTGCTGATCTTGACGGTGACATTCTCCGCCTGCGTCAAATGGGCGAAGGCGAGGACCGTGACCATGGAAAGCAGAATGGATTTCATAATCGTTCTTTTTGTAAGTTGTTCAACTGATTGACCATTGATTGAATTAACAGCGCCGAACATAAGCGGCTTCACCCCGGACCGTCAAGTAGGCTAATCCAATGGCCGTCAAAAATGCTGCAACGCCCACAAACGCGAAGCCAGGAGGAATTTTCGTGTTCACTCAGGCGTAGAGAAGCCGCCCCTTCGCCTCTGGGATTGGCCGCCCGATGGTTTTGGCTGTTTCAATCCACTCCTGAATCACCGTTTGCGCGTTGGCCACGGCTTCTTCGTACGTCGCGCCATCGGCCATGCAGCCAGGCAGTTCGGGAACGTCAACAACGAAAGCGTCGTCATCCTTGCTCCAATAGATAATCAACTCGTATTTGCTCATTTCATTCTCCAGTCAGCCTGTACTTTAACAGAATTTGGCGAATTTGCCTCATTTGATATGGTTTCCCTTCGCCACCGCGTGGTTGCAGGTTGATGATTTCAGGCACCCCTTCTTTGTAGAAGATGTGGTGACTCCCCCTGCTCTGCCGTTCGGAAAAACCAAGATGCCGCAACATCGTGCAGACGTTCTCAAAATCGAGGTTTGCATCGGATGCGCCGAGCAGCAGTTTTTCCCGCGTCGTCTTCCAACTACTCATGTCAGTTTCGATACCTTCAAACTCTCAAAGTCCTAAGAGCATATTCTCGTGCGAGTCGAATGACAACCCGGACTTTTTCGTCATTCCGGCTTTACGCCACTTCCATCCTGCGGCGCGGCGTTTTGCACGAGCCGGTTGCGCACGAACTGGATGTTGCCGCGCAAATCGTAGAACTGCCCGGCAAAGGAGGTGGGCACTTTCATTTTGTTGACTTCATTCTCGATGCGCCCGAGTTGGGCCATCAGCGCTTCCCGACGGCCCGGCGCGCCTTCGCCCGGCAGATTCCGTTCCAGCGCCAGCAATTCGCGGTACCAGCGGTTGAGGCGCATCTGCATCCTCCATTTAAAGGCCGCCGGGATGACGCGCAAGGCGGGAATCAACAGCACCACCAATGGCACAAATACGAACACGATGCGACTGACCAGACTGGCCAGCCCGAAGGGCAGGTAACGATAGAAGAAGCTTTTGCCCGATTTATAGTAGCGGCTGGCGTCGGCGCTGATGGGAAAGTCGTGTTGGATCGGGGCTGGGAATTCGCCCCGGCGCTTGAAAAGGCCGGCCGCGCCATGCGCTTCCTGCGCCGCCTCGATCAACATGTCCGACAGGGCTGGAGGCAGGTCCGGCCGCGCCAAAAGCTCGACGGTGGGCCCGATGAGATTCACATCCTGCGCCGGAATGTTCCTTGCAAAATCGATTGATCCTTGCGGCAGCACCAGCTTGTTCACAAAGCTGATGCGCCGCGTGTAGCCGTCGGCTTGTGTAAAGTCGAAAAACTGGATGCCGGGCTCCTGCTCGAGCTGGCGCATGACCCGCGGCGAGGTTGTGTCCCCCATCAGGAACACCGCGTCCACTCCGCCTGCCAGCAAGGCGTTGGCCGCGTCGTCCCCGTCCAAATCCGGCAGCGCGGTTGCGCCGCCGGGTTCGACGCCATTGAGTTCGAGCAACTGCAAAGCCAAAGCCCGCGTGCCGCTGCCGACGGAACCGATCGCCACGCGCTTGCCGGAAAACCCGGAGAGCAGATGGATGGGCGTGGCGCCGCGATAAAAAACCAGGAGCGGCTCGTAAGCGATGCTCCCGAGGGAAACCAGCTTGTTGCGGCCGGGAACATTGGTGATTCCGCCTTGCACGAATCCGATGTCAACATGAAACTTCGGATCATCCAGGCGCTCCAGATTTTCCAGCGAACCTTGCGATGGAAGAATCTTCAACTTCACGCCTTTGCGCGCCAGTAAGACACGGTATTTTTCGGCATTGGCCTGGAAGGAACTTCCCGGCGCGCCGCTTGTTATGATGAGGGTGTGCGGCGGGGCGGAATGAAAAAACCAGAAGACCGCAAATAAAACGACCAAACCGGCCAGAAGAACCACGGCCAGCGCCAAGCCCCGGCTCAGCCCGAAAATTTCCACGAACGGCGCGGTCAGCCAACCAAAGCGGGTTATCGAAGGCCGATTCACCTCACTGTTTCCAATCGAACGCCCCCTTTTTCAACGCATAGACGTAACCGATAAAAAGGATGAACATGAAACAGCCCATCGAACCCGCAATCAATCCCGCGTTGCGCGCGAGCATCCCCCGGTAAATCACCGCCCACGGATAGAGAAAAACGACCTCGATATCGAACAGAATAAACAACATGGCGACCAGATAAAATTTCACCGACAGCCGGGTGCTGCCGTCCCCGACCGGCAACATGCCGCATTCGTAGGCCGTGTCCTTGATGCGCGAATCCTTGCCGCGCTTCCCGACCAGGACCGAGGCCAGCAACGTGCCGCCGGCAAACGCCACCGCGACGATTCCCAGGATCAGCACCGGGATGTATTGCAGGAGTTGATTATCCGCCGTTTCCATGACCAGACCTTAAAAAATCGCTCCGCCCTTGGCAAGAGCGAATTCTAACCGATCATTACTTGCTTCCTAGTGCCGATTTCGCTTCCAGGTGGTTCACAAGCCTGATGCGTTCAATGTGTTGGGTGTCACAGGACGCTTCAAAACCAGCGAGCCGGGGTCCAATCAAAAGCGACAATTCCGAGGCAGTTTGTTCATATCAGGTGTCTTGATGCAAGCAAGAGGCCTTTTGGCGGTGTCTGAATTTCAAATTTCCCATTTATTTTGGCGGATTTAACTCGATTTTAAGCGGTATGAATGTGCCATGAGTTTCAACGCTGCCAGCCTTTCCCCAAAAAGTTGTTTGCTTGGGGATGTCAAAATGCTTTTTTGTCGATCCATTAATCACCAAATCAACCCGTCCTGTAAATACATTCCCTTTCCCTCCTTTATATTCAAGCCAAAGCCCCCACAACACAATAACACCGCCAATTGCCGCAAGCGCCATGATAACCCCCGGCCAAGCCAACCACGATGCGGAACCAGAGGAGAGGGTCGTCATGCGTGTTTACACCTTTGTCTGGGCCATACCGTTCTTCGTAAACGTAAGCAGGTCAGTCCCGCATAATGATTCTGCTGAAAAAACCCCCTGTTTTGAAAAACCATCAAAAAACTCCAAAATAGAGTCAAGTATAGAAAGTTCCAGGATCGGTTGTGGGCGATTTTTTTGGAGTGACCGGACTGTTTTGGTGGTGTTTTCAACTGTTACTTTTTGACCATTTGAGGTTGTTCAGCAGAATCCGTAAGCGCATATCCTCGTTTCCATTCCATATCGCGGAGCAGATTTGCCAGGGACCCGCCGCACCCCGTTCAATCGTTTGGCCATCCTGTTCAAGGTCATCATCGTTTCCTGGCGCAGCCGCCCAGCCTCTTGTCGCGCCGTAGCCTGGCGGCGGATCAATCCACAGTCTCCAGCGACATCCGCACCGCCGACTTGGGTTCAGTGAGCGCGCCAATCCGCTTGTCCAACGTGGCCAGCACACCGCCCTGGCGGCTCGCCAAGCCGAGCAGGTAGGCGTCGGTCACTTGCTGATGGCCCATCAACCGCACTCCGGCAAAAGCGACTGCCCCGGCCACAGGCAGTTCATCCGGCCAGAACTGGTGATCCTTGGCGGCGGTGTTCGCGGACAGAACTTGAATCGCTTCGCGGGGCTGGACAGCATCACGGGAAAAGGCGGGATTGGACACGATACGGACGAAGCCAGCCTGGGTGATCGGGCATGTGGCCCAGCCTTTGCCGCGGTGGCGGGTGAACCACTTCACGGCCAAGTCGTGCTGCTCGTGGCTTGGCCACAACAGGGCGATCAGCAGGTTGGTGTCGAGCAGGTAGCCCTTCATGCGCCCTCGGCTTCGATTCGACGCACTTCCTCGGTCGTCACGGGCGGTGAATCGGCGGGCAATTGGAAAACCACGATCCCGCCCTTGTCCTGGGAAGGGGTGGGGGCGTTAAGGCCCCGGCGCACGAGGTCCGACACGGTCTTGCTGAGCGAAACGCCCCGCAGCTTCGCCCGGCAGTCTGCGCGTTCGAGAATGTCATCATCCAAAGTCAGCGTCGTTCTCATGGCGAAACGATGCCCTATTTTCTGTGTGATGTCAATAGGCAATATTTGCATCACTTCACATCCATGGTGCCGTCCCAACCAATTCCATGCCTCCTTCCAGCAATTTATGCATGATGCCGGCGCTGAATGGCACTTAGGCAAGAAACTCGTTATATTTATAAGTGCCTTGCTGACAACTGGTTGTGACTGTCTGACGGATAAAATGCTGAAAATTTCGCGGTTTTTTGCCGGGGGCTTGCGTCCCTTGGTTTTACCATTTGCTACCAGGGTTTGTGGGTGTCGGTCAGACCGGGCCAATCGTCCGTGCGGAACGGGACGGCGGGCAACCCAATGCCGTTGAAAAGTGTTGCCGCCGGATTGGCTTGCCAGGCATAGCGCGCCGCTTGCGGATCCGGCACCATGGCCGATGAGACAATAACCGAGTCTCCTTCCACTTTGGCCTCGGCCCAATGCCATGTGCGGTCTTTGCCGGCAATGGAGGACTCGGCCAATTTGTCCCCCTTAACGGCCAGTCCGCCATCGGTGTGAATGAAACGGAGTTTAAGCGCCCCCGGCAGATGCTCTATTGAAGCGAAAGTCGGCCCTTCACAGGGAATTTTTTCTCCGTACTCCTTGGCCAATGCGCACAAAGCCAGACGCTCTCCGACCACTTTTTTGTCCTTCGGGTGAATATTGTCCGGGTCGCCCGTGTCAACGGTGACGGCCAGGCCGCAGTGTTTCACCGTTCGAGCGGTCAAAGCTTGTGCCTCCCGCAGTTCGGCCCAGGCATCCTCGCTGGGTTGGTTGCGGTGGCGCATGAAGGCGGGCAAACTGACGATGTAGAATGGCAAATCACCCCGGTGAAAAAGCTTCCGCCAGTCGGCCATCAGCGCCGGCAACAAGGTCCGGTATTGGCGCGCCCGCTCAAAATTCGCCTCGCCTTGGTACCAGATGACACCCCGGATTGAAAGCGGCGCCACTGGCTCAATCATGCCTTCATACAGAACGACAGGCATGGTTGGATAATTCTCGAAGGTCAAAGGCAGGGACGCTTCGGCACCCACACTGGCGGCCGCCAGGGCAAAGAAGACAAAAGAGGAAACGCAGAATAATTTGAGTCGCATAATCCAGTCCAGGATAGTGATCTAAATGAGTAAAGAAGAAATCCCTGAAATCCGTGGTTAAATTCCTTCGCAAAGCGCCAGGCTGGAGCCATGTCTTGGTTCGTGATGGTTGGAGGACAACCCCATTCCGGCGTGGCGCCGTTCGACGCCCGGACGGGCAGGACGGTTTGGGAAAGCGTCCTTGATTATCCTGCCACGAGGATGGGTTCCTGGATGCCGCTGAGGGAGGCGAAGTTCCGCAGCTTGGCCAGCAAAACCGAAGTCACCGGCGCTCCCGCCATGATTATTTTCATGCCGTCCCGGGTCAGCACATCGGACATTAGCACCTGACCAATCCGGAGATCTTTGAACGGGACGGGCCGGCTGGCGGGGCTTGCTTTGGATGCCCCGGGAACAAAAACATCGCATGCCGCGGCGACGAAATTTATTACTTTCGGATCGTAACGGCCCGGACACTGCTGCATTTTAGCCAGGGCTGTGACTTTGGTCACGTCTGGGTGCTTGATGAGAATTAAATCGGAGAGGACGCGCAAAATCCGCGAGCCAATGGGAATGTTTTCCCCGGCCACTTCATCCTCCGGATAACCGGAGCCGTCATAGTTTTTGGCTTGATAGCGGACGATGTTGGCGACCGTCTCCAGGCGCGGGATGTTGGAAAGAAGATTAAAGCCGATTTCCGGCACTTGGGCGAGCAAGTCGTTTTCCTGGCCGGACAAATTCTGGTTGGAGCGGGTTTTTTTCAGCACATCCGCCGGAATGGTAACGCAGCCGATTTGGGAAAGCATGGCGGCCACTTCCAGTTCCCACGGCTGGGAGATGTTGAAAGCCCGGGCGCAGGCGCTCATATACCCGCGCAATCGTTGCGCCCGGTTGAAGGATTGCGGGTCGAGCATGGAGAGAATGTCGGTGAGCATTTTGACGCTGCCGTGCAGGGTTTTTTCGAGCAACTCGCGTTCGGCGGTGATCAGCCCGTATTGCTTGAGACCGGCCTTGAGCATTTCCGCCAGCAATTCTGGTTTGCATGGCTTGGTCATGAAACGGAAGATATGACCCCGGTTGACCGCGTCCACGGCGGTTTTTTGATCGGCATTGCCCGTCAGCATCATGCGGACGGTGTCGGGCGCCCTGGCCTCGACTTTGGCGAGGAAATCGAGTCCGTTCATTCCGGGCATCTGCATGTCGGAGACGATGATCGCATAAGGCCCGTGCTCCTGCATCATCTGCAGTCCCGGCTCGCCACCCAGGGCAATATCCAACACGAAGTCTTTGCGCATGTTGCGCTGAAATCCGTTTAGAAGATTGGGCTCGTCGTCAACGAATAGAATTTTTGTGTTCATGCCGGCGCGTGTGCTCCCTTGGATTCGGCGGTCCGGCCGGTTTGACGCCACGCCGCCACGCGATGGCTCAGTCCGAGCCTGGCAAGGTAAGGGAGGTCAAGATCATTCTCCGCGTTTGGGCTGGGACAGCCGAGGCGCTCGTGTTCGAACACGTTGGCGGCGTGGACTGCCGTGAGCGCGCCGAAAACGGGACTGGCGGTTCGCTGTGGGCAATGGTGCAACGCGATGGCTTCCACCACCGTGACGGGCAATCCCCACAGGCCGAGCAGGTAGCCGCCCGCGCTGGCGTGATTAACGCCAAAAATTTCCTTTTCAGCGGCACAATGAGAGAACCCTCTTTTGTCAACCAATTGCGTCACCCGCTCGTAATCCTTGGGATAATTGGCGGCCATCAGCAGCTTGCCGATGTCATGCAACATGCCACCGACGAAACATTCGTTGCTGATTTTTTGGGTGGCGTCTTCCAACTGGGCGATTTCCTTGGCGCGCCCGGCGGTCATCAGGCTGTGGTGCATGAGCGCATCCAGCTTGAATCCGCGACTGGTGAGATCATGAAACTCGGAGAAGGTGTGGATGGAAAGCACGAGCGACTTGATGGTATCAATGCCCAAATACATGGCCGCTTCGGAAGGGCTGGCCACCGTGCGGGAAAGTCCGAAATAGGCCGAGTTGACCAGCCTCAAAAACTGCGCGGTCATGGCCATGTCCTGGCTGATGATCTCACCGATGTGTTCGATGGTCGCGGCTGGGCTGTTCAATTCTTCCACAATTTGCACGTAGAGCGAGGGCAGGCTGGGGAGTCGCCCCATCTGCGCGACCAGTTGTTTGAGCCTGTCGCTCTCCTCCGCGTTCTCCAAGCCGCACGCCCGCTGCACGGTGGCTTTGATGGCTTGGGAATCGCACGGTTTGGAGAGGTATTGATGGGCGGAATTGACGCACTTGAGAATGAGGTCCTTGTCGGCATGGCCGGATAGCACAATGCGGACAGTTTTGGGATGACGGCGCATCACTTCCTCGAGCAACTCCGCGCCGTTCATGCCGGGCATCCGCATATCGGTCACAACCACATCGACCGGGGCTTGCGCCATCCGCTCCAACGCTTGCGCGCCGCTGGCCACGAATTCCATCTCCCATTCCTCGCGCCAGCCGTGCAACATGCGTTGCAACCCGGTTAAGACAAGGGGTTCGTCATCCACGAAAAGAATTCTTTTTTTCATGCCTCCTTTCCAGCCGTGTCGCGGTCAGTCAGCGGAAGACGAATAATGAAAGCCGTGCCGCGGCCCACTTCACTTTCAAAGGTGAGGGTCCCTCCGTGTTTGTCCACAATCACGGAACGCGCGATGGCCAGTCCCTGACCGGTTCCCTTGCCAACCCCTTTGGTGGTGAAGAAGGGATCGAAGATCCGGTGGCGGATTTCTTCTGGAATCCCGGTGCCGGTATCTGAAATTCTAATTTCCACCCAATCGCCATCCAACCGTGTGCTGATGCGGATGGTCCCTTTGCTTCCTTTTATTTGCCGGACGACATCCCCAATGGCATGAGCGGCGTTGATGATGAGATTGAGGATGACTTGGTTGAACTCCCCGGGGAGACAGGGCACGGGCGGCAATGCAGGCGCAAAATCAGTCACCATGTCGGCGACGTATTTCCATTCGTTGCGCGCGACCGTGAGTGTCATTTCAATGGCGTGATTGAGATCCAGCGCTTCCTTTTCCCTGCCGCCGGGATGCGAGAACTCTTTCATGGCGTTGACAATGCGGGAAACATGGCCCACTCCTTGCAGCGATTGCTGAACGGCCAGCGGAATTTCTTTGCTCAAATAATCAAGGTCCGCCTTCTGGATGGATGATTCCACCGCCGACAGCACTTCCGGCGTGACTGTGTTGGAGCGAACAGCCGCGGCCAATTTCTTGTAGTCCTGCAGCAGCCCGCCCAGCGCGGCGAAAGATTCCTCGATAAAGTGGATGTTGTCCCCGATATACTGGATGGGCGTGTTGATCTCATGCGCAATCCCGGCGGCGAGCTGGCCGACGGATTCCAGTTTTTGCGCCTGACGCAGTTGGGCTTCGATGAGGTTGCGGTCTTTCTGCGCCTCTTTCTGCGCGGTGATGTCGGCAACAAATCCCTGATAATGCAGCAAGGAGCCATCGGGTTTGGCGACCCGGCAGGCGTTTATATTGATCCATTTTCTGGCGCCGTTCTTGCACTTTATTTCCGCCTCAAAGTCGCGTACCAGTGTTTTTTCCTCCATTTGTTTTTTAAATTCGGTCCGCCGGCTCGAGTCCACATAGAGCTGGTTCTGCATATCGGTCACTTGTTCGATCAATTCCTCTGGCGAGGCATATCCGCAGATGGAGGCCATGGCGGGATTGGCGGTAAGGAAACGACCTTCCTTGCTGGTTTGAAAGATGCCATCCGGAGAATTCTCGAAAATGACCTTGAACTTTTCCTGTTCTTGCACCATTTGCGCCGTGCGGGCCATAATCATTGTCTCCAAGCCGGCCATTTTCCCTTTCGACTCCTGCAGGAGATGCCATTTTCGGGTGAGGCTATTGGCTAATTGCACGACTTCGACATTATCGAACGGTTTTTTTAGAATGACCAGCCGGTCCGATCCTCCCAGCTTTTCCAGCATTTCCTGCCAGGAACAGTCCGAATAGGCCGTGCAAATGACGACTTGCAGATCGGGATCAACCTCCCAAATGCTGGCGGTGGTTTTCACCCCGTCCCAGCCGGGCGGCATCCGCACATCCACAAAAGCCACGGCATAGCGCGCGCCTTGGTCCACGGCCTGCTTCACAAGAGCAAGGCCATCCTGCCCCTGATAAGCGGAGTCCAGTTGGAAACAGTTGGCTGAGCATAAACCCACGGGTGGTTCCTCTCTGAACAATTCCGCTGTCGCTTCTTCAAGCTGGTTGGACGAAGTTCTATCCGAGGTCAGAATTTTGCGGAAGTCATCATGGATCGCGCGGTTGTCGTCAATGATCAACAGACGATTGTTCCGTTCCACAACGGGATAGCCTATGTTCGTAAGAGTTGCCACAATGAACAAATACGATCTCGATTAAATGCATGCCTCATGATTTATCTTCGGCAGATTAGGGGACAGACTTTAAGTCGTCCGCGCCGGGATTTTCACAAAAAGTCCAACCATGCAAGGCCTTGGAAATCAACCGGATAGCGTGACAAAAAAAGTTGTGATTTGGACTAAAGAGAATGATCCAGACTGCCGATAACCTGTTGAGACCGCAACCGGCTGCATGAAATCAGAAACGATCATCGCCAGGCACCGGGGAGCGCCGACCGGATCGTTCGCCAGATCGCGGGGGCTGCTGCCACGACAGGGGTCCCCATGTCCCTAAGCCATCCAATGCGCGACAACTTCAACCGGCGAATCCTGGTCATTGACGACAATCGGGCAATCCACGAGGACTTTCGAAAGATTCTCTCACCCAAGGCCAACGAGAGCTATGGGGGGATGAGTGCCGAGCTTTTTGGCGAAAGCCCGGAGCAAAGCGCGCACGTCGGCTTCGAACTCGACTCGGCCTTTCAGGGCCAGGAAGGCCTGGAGATGGTCAAACAAGCTCTCGCCGTCGGCAGACCCTATGGCGTGGCCTTCATCGATGTCCGCATGCCGCCCGGTTGGGACGGAATTGAGACCACGACCCGGATCTGGGAGGTTTGTCCCGACTTGCAAGTGGTCATCTGCACCGCTTATTCTGATTACAGTTGGGACGACATGTCCCGCCGATTCGGCCACAGTGACGGTTTGCTCATCCTCAAGAAGCCTTTCGACACGGTGGAGGTATTGCAACTGGCCGAAACCCTTGCCAAGAAATGGACTTTGGCCGGGCAGGCCAGGCTGCGAATGGCGGATTTGGATGCGATGGTCAACCAACGCACGGCGGAACTGCGGGCCTCCAATGAACAACTGGCCCAAGAAATCGCCGAGCGCTGCCAGACACAAGTTCTCCTTTCCGCCTTTTCGACCCTGGGTTCGCTCCTGAGCACGGCACGGACGGTGCGGGAGGCCGGCCAAATCATTGTCGGCACGGCCGACCGGCTGCTCGGCTGGGATGCCTGCCTGGTGGAACTCTACGTGCCGGACACAGACATGCTCGCGCATGTTTTGAATACAGATTCGATTAACGGCCAGCGCAAAGAGCGCGTTCCCAATCGCCTGCTCCGGCCCCCTTCGCCACTGGCACGGAAGGCGCTTCAGGAGGGCGGTCAATTGTTGCTGAAAAACAACCCGAACGAGACGCTGCCCGAGGGGGAGCCTTTCGGAGATGCCACGCGCCCGTGCGCGTCGCTCCTGTGCGTTCCGATTCGCAATGGCACAACCGTGACCGGCCTGGTTTGGCTGCAAAGCTACACACCCCAGGCCTACAACCCGCAAAGCCTTGAAACGTTGCAAGCCCTGGCCGATCATTGCGGCGGCGCGCTGGACCGTATTCGGACCGAGGAAGCCTTGCGAAAAGCGCAGGAGGATCTCAGACAATCTCAGAAGCTGGAGGCCATAGGCCAGCTCGCCGGCGGGATTGCCCATGACTTTAACAATCTGCTGGCTGTCATTCGTGGCAACGCCGACCTGGGGCGCATGGAAGCCCAGGGATTCTCCGTCGAGGTCACCGAATGCCTCGATCAAATCAGCGCCGCCAGTGAACGGGCCGCCAACCTGACCCGGCAGTTGCTCGCCTTCAGTCGAAAACAGATGATGCATTCGGAGCCGGTGGATCTGGATACTGTCATCACGAATCTGAGCAAAATGCTCGAGAGAATCATTGGCGAACATATTGCCCTGCGTTGCCATCATACGGCGGGGCTGCCGCTGGTGCGGGCCGACATCGGCATGTTGGAACAGGTGCTCGTCAACCTGGTCGTTAACGCCCGCGATGCCATGCCGGGCGGAGGGCAACTGCACATCACCACCGAACAGCAAACGTTCGAGGCGGGCTGTGATCCCTCTCATCCGGAAGCCCGCCCCGGGGTGTTTGTCTGCATGACAGTGAAGGACACCGGCACCGGCATTGCCCCTGAAAACATGCCCCGCATCTTCGAACCCTTCTTCACGACAAAAGGAGTCGGCAAAGGCACCGGCCTGGGCCTGGCCACCGTTTACGGCATTGTCAAGCAGCACCAGGGCTGGATCGAGGTGTCCAGTCAGGTTGGCGTCGGCACCACCTTCAGAATCTACCTCGCGGCCCTGGAATGCGCCCGCCCGGCTTTGAACAACCAGACGCCGGAGGCCGAGCCGCCCCGCGGCAACGAAACCATCCTGCTGGTCGAAGATGAAGAATCTTTGCGCTCGATCACCCGTCTCCTCCTCGAACGCTTTGGCTATCATGTCCTGGAGGCGGGTTCCGGTCCCGAAGCCCTGAAAATCTGGGAGTCTGCCGCGCCGGAAGTGGATTTGCTTTTGACGGACGTTGTCATGCCGGAAGGCATCAGCGGCCGCATGTTGGCGGAGGAACTGCGCGCAAAAAAGAACTCTCTCAAAGTCATCTTCCTGAGCGGCTATGGCGGCGAGGTTTTGGGCGAGAGCAGTGAGTTTCTCCGCCAGACCAACAGTTACTTCCTGCAAAAGCCCTGCGCCCCGCGCGATTTGCTCCGCGCCGTGCGGTGCTCCCTGAATGGAGTGCCCGCCCAGCGGGAGCAGTTGGCCGCGCCCCCGGTAAATCTTCTCAGCCCATCAGCCCCCCACTTCCGCCTGCCGCAATTGGTTCAATAACAGTCCGGCAAGCCTGCCGGAAGAATGACGAATGGTGAAATCCGGATGCCCGGAAAGATTATGGAAAACCGGGGAAACGGCGAAATACCCGAAACCCGAAAGTAGTTCGGGGGAAGAAATCCAGACCTGCATGACGCTTGCACGCCTGTCCACCAAAGCCATCCGGAAACGGGTCCGGCGCAAACGCAAAGATGCAAAAACAACGCTAAAAGCTGAAGGATGGGTCAAACCGATGCTTCGGGACAAGTTGGCGGACAAATCGTATGCAAACATTTTAGCCCGACTTTCTCTACTGGAGGGCGGTTTTAACTTTTTTTGGCCCCGTCGGCAACTGGCTTACGAGGGAACGAGGCGGATTTTTCTTCAAAATTGCGTTTGGTGCAGACCTGCCCCCTTCCACAACC
>Ga0326727_10013934_pt1 | contig 17684 bp, 12 predicted proteins | sample MB2enrmetagenome_FD_207643 | JGI IMG/M metagenome (GOLD analysis project Ga0326727, IMG submission 207643) | Lab enriched peat soil microbial communities from McLean, Ithaca, NY, United States - MB29MY | ecosystem: Environmental > Terrestrial > Soil > Wetlands > Peat | place: USA: New York...
TGTTGGGCAGGTAGGTCTCGCCGATCAGCACCCGCGTCCCCGGAAACGTGCTCGAATTGAACTTGTCGGTCGTCGCCCGCATCTCCTGCATCACTTGGTGCAGTCCCGGCTGGTTGTCGGTCTTCGAACCGTCCAGTTGCGGGTCGCCGAATGCGTTGATGATCACCTTCCCATTCATGTCCTTCAACACGCCCTCATCGGCCAGGCTCGGATCCTCGTAGAGCGTTGTGATCGCGTCGAACCGGAACCCGCCCACCCCGCGCTTCAGCCAGAAGCGCACGATGTCCTCGAAGGCCTCGTGAATCTTGGGGTTATCCCAGTTCAGGTCCGGCTGCTGAATATAAAACTTGTGATAGTAATACTCCCGCGTCTTCGCGTCCCACTCCCACGCCGAGTGCCCAAACAGCGACTGCCAGTTGTTCGGCGGCGCGCCTTTATCGGTCGCTGTTTGCCCTTTACCCTCGTGCCACACATACCAGTCCCGATACGGGTTGTCCCGCGACGACCGCGACTGAAGAAACCACTCGTGCTGGTCTGACGTATGGTTCATCACCATGTCCATCAACACCCGGATGTGGCGCTTGCCCGCCTCCGCCACCAGCCGGTCAAAGTCCGCCAGCGTGCCGTACTGCGGATCGATATTCCTGTAGTCCGAGATGTCGTAGCCGAAGTCCACCTGCGGCGACGGATACACCGGCGTCAGCCAGATCGCGTCCACTCCCAGCTCTTTCAGGTAGTCCAGCCGCTCGGTGATCCCGTTCAGGTCCCCGATTCCATCTCCGTTCGTGTCCTGAAAGCTGCGCGGGTAGATCTCGTAGATGACGGCATTTTTCCACCAGTCTCGTTGCGCCATTTGGGTCGCCATTTGGGTTTTGATGCGGGGAGCGGGTCTCACCGACGCGGTTTGTCCTCCTGCTGTCAGCGCCGCGATCCCCAACGTCAGGGCCAGCGCGCAGCTTTCGATCGATCTTGCTCTACGCTTCACAGAGCGCATTGCGGTCTCCTCGTTTTCGTTTCGCCGCTCGTAACATCGGCAACGCTGCAACTCAAGCCAAACTATCACATAACGCCTGAAGAGAAGCCCGCCGATCCCGCAAAATCCGGGCGCCCCATCGGGGAACCGGGGCGCCCCCGGGGCCGGGTCCGGCGTTTTTGTTTTTGCCGCCAGGGTGGGAATAGCCACCCCAGCGAGCAACGATCGCTCGCCGGGGCCCCGGCAGGGAATAGGCGCATGCCGTGTAGAAATGGCCGCTTATAAGCAGCGACGTAAACGTTAAAGGTTGGCTTATAGGGTTGCGAAACAGGGCGAAAGGTTCGCTTAAGTGGTTGCACTTTTTTTAGGACTTAACTATACAGGGTTACGAAACAGGCGCTTTGGCTGCCGAGAATTTTCCATTCCAGAGGAAAGGGTTGCTGAGAACTAGCCTGAAAACCTCGAAAAGGGGGGGTTATTGAGGTTAATTGGGGGTTTTCGGTAGGTTTACGGTAGGTTTTCGGAGGTTTTTCTGCACAGTGGACAGTGCACAGTGGACGGAAGGATCAGCCGCTAGCCGCTAGCTTCTAGCTCTTAGCTTTTAGCTCTTAGCTTTCAGCTTTTGGCCGGGTGGGACAGAGCCGGGGCAGGCTCGCGTGCCGCAAATCCTGCAAGAATATTCGCGGGCTTTATCCCCCGAGGTCCGCTTTTCGGGATTGCACTTCGAACACCCGCCCCCGCCTCAAAAGAATCAAGCGCCGTTCACCGGCGATTCCCCCGTCGAGCCAATTGGGGAATCTGAGGTCCATTGCATAACTTTGTTAGGGTCTTTTGATAACGGCGGCGAGTTAGCCCCCGCTCAAGCGGGGATAGCAAGTCAGCAGGTCAGCGGAATTGTGCGACGGGAAAAGGCCTCAGTCTCCATTCATTCCCGCGGCAACGCGGCACCGCAAGTCTTGCTGCTTCGATTTAAGAAGCGAACTTTAGACTCAGGACACTAGCAGCCAGCAGCTGATGCTCCCGTCCACTGTGCACATGCAGGCTTGGGGCTGCCTTTATCTACTTATTGCACCGTCAAAACCATGGTCGTGCTCTGTGTAATGGCGGTGATGCCGTTGCTGGATTGCCCGGTCACCGTGATGGTGTATGTACCCGATGGAGTAGGCACATTGTTGGGTGGGCCGTGGTTCAAGTAGTAGTAGCGCGGGTTGCAGGCAGTTGTGCCCAGCGTGGTTACCAGGCCCACCAGCGCCAGCAGGGCCAGCCGGCTCGGCCATGCGCGCCGCCGCGCTCCCCAGGCCAATCCGCCCAGGCCCAGCATTCCAGGCAGCAGAATTGCCCACGCGACCGAGCCGCTTCCTCTTCCGTGGAACGCGGGCGGCGTCGCCATCACTGTTCCCGCGGCCTGCGTTTGCAACACCATCGAGCTGACGGGAGGGCACGCGGATGCCGGCGATCCCGACGCACAACTGGTTGGAGTGGCCGGCAAAATCTCAACGCTCTCAGGGCTGAAGGTGCAAGACGACTGATTGGGAAGCCCCGAGCAGGATAGGGTTACGAACATCGGCGACGCGAGCGCGGAGGGATTCACCGGCGTAACCGTCACGTTCACCGTCCCCGCATTGCCGGCCGTAAGCACCAGGGGAAGCGTGGAGGGGGATACCGCTGCCAGCGTGACCCCAAAACTGGGGGTCGAGCTGGCTTGTGCCTGCACTGCCGCCGTCACTGAGGCCGAACCCAGGTGGATGGCATCGCCGCTATAAACCGCGCGCAGGTTGTGCGCGCCACCGGGCAGGGTCAACATCACGGTGGCCTGGCCGGTTGCGCTCAGCGCCACCTGGGCCAGTTGCCGTCCGCCCTGGCCCACACTATCGACAATGGCGACTGCGCCCGTTGCCGGCAGCCCGTCAGCCCCGGTGACGCTTACCGCGGCAGCGGCCCTGGTTTGTCCGCCCAGGTCGCTGGTGGTCACGGTCAGCGAGGTTTGTGTGGCCAGGCTCTGCGAGCCGACCGCCACCACCGGCAGCGCCAGCGCTATAACAAGTCCCGCAACCAACTCAAGCCGCAGACCGCGGCGGTTCATGCATCTCACTTGCACCTGCTCCAAATCTCCACAAGAATCGCGTATCGCCAGATCGCGTATCGCCCGTTTCCTTAACGTAGAAGACTATTGTATCCGGCCAGGGCGCGGTGGGGCCAACCGGCACACCGCAGTTTTCAGTGAAAACCATCGCCCCGCAGCGCGGGTCTGGCGTGGCGCCGGGCGTGGGCTCCGACAGAGATTTGACGCGGGGCGGCGGGAATGGGAAGTCAGGTCCGGCCTGCCGCGTTATGCTTCTTCTTTGAGGTGCATCGCCATGACCGAGGCCAACCCTCGCCGCCAGCTTGCCCACCTGACCGCAGTCCTCGACGAACTCCGCGCCAAAGGCACGTACTTCAAGCTCCGCATCCTCGACGACCAGCAGGCCCCGGTTTGCCACTACGACGGCCGCGAAGTGATTAACCTGGCCAGCAACAACTACCTGGGCCTCGCCAACCACCCCAAGCTCATCGAGGCCGCACTGCTGGCCACGCGCGCCTTTGGGGTCGGGTCGGGAGCAGTACGGACGATCGCCGGAACCATGCGTATCCACATGGATCTGGAGGAAAAGATCGCCCGCTTCAAGAACGTGGAGGCCTGCGTCGTCTTCCAGAGCGGCTTTGCAGCCAACGCGGGCACGGTAAGCGCCATTCTGGGCAAAGAGGACTTCATCCTCTCCGACGAGCTCAACCACGCCAGCATTATTGACGGCGCGCGTCTCTCACGCGCCACCATCAAGGTCTTCCGCCACAAGGACGTGGCCCACTGCGAGCAGTTGCTTGAGGAGCTGGCCGCGGAGCCGGGCAAAAAGCTGGTGATCACCGACGGCGTCTTCTCAATGGACGGCGACATAGGACCGGTCGACAAGCTCGCGGCACTGGCCGAGAGGTACGGCGCCATTATGATGGTCGACGATGCCCACGCTTCCGGCGTGCTGGGGCGCAACGGCCGCGGGTCAGTCGACCACTTTGGCATGCACGGCAAGGTAGATGTGCAGGTTGGCACGCTATCAAAGGCTATTGGAGCGCTGGGCGGCTACGTCTGCGGCAGCCGCGACCTGATCGACTATCTTTACCACCGCGCGCGACCGTTTCTGTTCTCCACGTCGCATCCACCCGCGGTTGCGGCCACCTGCATCGCCGCATTCGACATTCTGGAGCGGGAGCCGGAACGCATCCTGCGCCTGTGGACGAACACACGCTACTTCCAGGGCGAACTGAGGCGGCTGGGTTTCAACATCGGAGGCGTTACCACGCCGGCCACCGAGACTCCCATCACGCCGATTATTGTGGGCGAAGGCCGGGCAGCGATGGAATTCAGCCGCGCGCTCTTCGACGAAGGCGTAATGGCCACCGGCATCGCCTTCCCCACCGTCCCTGAAGGCAAGGCAAGAATCCGCGCCATCCTCACCAGCGAGCACACGAAATCCCAGCTCGACCAGGCGCTGGAAACCTTCGGGCGTGTGGCCAGGCGGCTGGGGATTCTACAATAGGGCACCATGATCGCTCATCTGCGCGGCAAGCTTATTTACAAGCAGCCCGGCCAGGCCATCGTCGAGGCGGCCGGCGTGGGCTACGACGTCGCCATCTCAGTGCCCACGTTTACGGCGCTGCCCTCGGTGGGCCAGGAGGCCGCGCTGCACATTCACACCCAGGTCAGCGAGGATCAGATTGCCCTGTTCGGCTTTCTCGAGCTCGAAGAGAAGCGGCTGTTTGAGCGGCTCATTACGGTCTCCGGTGTGGGGCCGAAGCTGGCGATCAAGATGTTGAGCGGCTTGCAGCCCGAGCGCGTCGTGCAGGCCATCCGCTCGCACGACCATGTGCAACTGACGCGCATTCCCGGCGTAGGCAAGAAGCTGGCCGAGCGCCTGGTGGTGGAGCTCAAAGACAAGCTGGACGACTTTGCCGTCGTGCAGGTGCAGTCGGCCGCGCGCGGGCCTGCCGCGGAAGATGTGCTTTCCGCGCTGGTCAACCTGGGCTACCAGCGGCCCGCCGCCGAGAAGGCGATCGAACAGGCTATCGCCAAAGACAAATCCCTGGCCGCCGACTTCGACGGGCTTTTCCGTAGCGCGCTGAAGGTGATTCGGTAGACTGATCCTGTTATGCCTCGCGCCGCAAAATCAGTCCCCACGCCGCCCCCCGCCCATCTTCGTCCCGAGGGCCTCGCCTTTCTGCGTAACCTGGCCCGCAACAACGACCGCGAGTGGTTCACGCCGCGCAAGGCGGTCTTCGAGGCGGAGCTGAAAGAGCCGATGCTGGCCATCATCCGCAAGGTGACGGACGCGATGATGGACTTTGCGCCCGCGTTTGTGCGGCCCGCGGAGAAGTGCCTGTTCCGCATCTATCGCGACACACGCTTCAGCGCCAACAAGCTGCCCTACAAGACCCACGTGGCCGCCTGGTGGTCGCACCAGGGGCTGGAAAAGACATCCGGCGCCGGCTACTATTTTCACATCAGCGCCAAGGAAGTCATCGTCGCCGCCGGAGCCTACATGCCGGAGAAGGATCAACTGGCCGCGATCCGCCATTGGCTGCTCGATCACCATCTTGAATTCAGAAAGCTCCTCCAGAAACCCGCCGTTCGAAAGACATTCTCGGAGTTCGAGGGCAACGCGCTTACACGGCCGCCCAAGGGGTTTCCCTGCGAGCATCCGGGGATGGACCTGATCCGCTGCCGGCAGTGGGGACTGGCCGCCGCGTTGCCGGCAGCGGAGGCACTGAAGGCGGACTTTGCAGCCACGCTGATTCGCTACTTCAAGATCGCCGCGCCGGTGGTGGATGCCCTCAACACCCCCATCGCCGCAGCCCAGGCACCCCGGAAAAAGGTGCTCTTCGGCCTGAAATAGCGGCTCTTCGCGACGGTCGCGCCCAAGAACGCCTGGAGTGCGTTGTGACTGGTACGTTTGGGTCGCAAGGGGCAAAAAACGAAGAAAATAGGCAAAAAATAGGCAAAATCCGCAGAAAAACCCAAGAAACCTGTGGAAATCAGGCTTTTCCCATTGACTTTGTCCACCTCGAAGCCGCATTGTAACCATCGGCAGGGTTCTTCGAAGCCGCATGAATACAGGGGTTTCGTGCCCACGCAGCCTCGGTGGCACCTTCTCCATGCGGTACGCATTTCGCGGCGGAAGCCCGTCAACACCGGCAGCCCGAAGGGCTCGCCAAGAAGGAGAACAATACATGGCAACTGGAATGACCAAAACCGCACTCACACGGCACCTAGCCGAGAAGCTCGAACTGACCAACAAGCAATCCGCTGCGTTCCTGGACCTGCTGGCTGAGACTGCGATCAAGGAAACCAAGAAGAACGGCGTTTTCGTGATCCCCGGCATCGGCCGGCTCGTAAAGGCAGAGCGCAAGGCCCGCATTGGCCGCAACCCCCAAACCGGCGCGGCCATCAAGATCAAGGCCAAGACCGTAGTCAAGTTCCGCGTGGCCAAGGCCGCCAAGGACGTGATCGCCCCCCCGAAGAAGTAGCCCTCCCCATGCGAATGAAAGGGGGAAGCCTCAGTGCTTCTCCCTTTTTCGCTTTTTTAAGGGGGCATGTCGGCTGATTTTCCGCACTCTGCCGGCTGCGCGGCGCGCTGCGATCACGCAGGATCAGGGTTCGCGCGCTCCCGCGGCATGAGCGCCCGCACCACCATCGAGGCGCCAAGTGCGATGAGCATGGCCCTGAAGATCGACAGGTGGAACAGACCCCACGCTGCCGGCCCGATGACCAGGAAAACACAGGTCGGGATGGTCTCCTTCATCAGTCCCCGCGCAACCATCGAAGCTACGAAACTGACAAGAATCCACCGCAGCATCAGCCCATTGTCGAAGGTCCAGGAAACAAAAGCCAGCGTGACAAAGATGCCGATCGGCATGACTTCGGTAAGCAAGGCGGTAAGCCAGTGCGGTTGTGCAGCGGCGCGCGGCAAGCCAGCCCCAAGCCGCGGCAGAATGCGTGGCGCCGCGCGCAGATATTCCCGATAAGGTTCACCAAGCTGGGCGACGAGGAATGCTTCTTCGCCGAGAATCAGGCGCAGATAGAAAATCGTGATCAGCGCCATAATAAAAAGCGCCCCGCTCGGTGTGAGAAGCAGCGAGAAGGCAGCCATCATGCACCAGCCGCCGAGGTAGAGCGGGTTTCGCATGTAGCGGTAAGGCCCGGCGGCCACCACCGCGCCGGCCTGCATTTTCTCGTGATGCACAACGTTGTATCCCAGGTAGGCCGCGCCCCACACTCGCAACACCGCCCCCGCGGCAGCCAAAAGCGCGCCGAAAATGATGACGACAGGTGCGGAAACGGTGAAACTCGCCAGTCCCAGGCGACTCATTTCGAGGGCCAGCCACTGCAGCGTGGAGATCCGCCGTTCAAAATCCCACGGCCTGACCCAGGGCGCCCACATCCCGATAGAGACAATGATGACCTGGATCACCATCCGCAGACGAAACTCGATTGCGCTTGCCTTCATGAACACATTCCTTTTGCCGGAGTGTAGCATCCGGCTGCTATGCGGCTGATTACAAAGTGCGCAGCCTGCCGATGCCGGTTAGATCGATTTCCGCGTTTTCACCCAGAAGAACACAGGCAACTTACGTTCCAAAGTTGTGAGTAGAATTCCCTGATATCGAAGCCTTGCAGCCGGATTTCGCCGGCGGACTGATTGACGTCGTCAGGCTGCTGCTCGACCGAGGCGCCAACATGAACGCCAAAAGCAACGACGGCACCACCGCGGTCAAACTCGCGGTCAACAACGGAAAACCCGAAGTGGCCGCACTGCTGCGTGAGAAGGGCGCACAACAAGCGCTCTCAGGAGCAGCGGCGGACAAGACTTGTCTGCGCAGTTACAGGATGCGCCCTTACTCGGTCCGCAGCGCCTGCATGGGATCGACGGAAGCCCCGCGCCGGCTTCGGAGACCAGGTCGCCCATGGTGTGAATATCGGCAACGGCCAGATCGGGATCGATGGTCTTCACGGTTGCACGAATGGCGGAAACGACAGCCTGAGGTGGAAGAACCGAGTGGGCGACAATGAACGCGCCCCATTCTTCGCCCTGCTCAAACGGGAAGTAGATTTGGGGTTCGGGATTTGCCTCCAGGCTGGAATGGCGCACGTCGCCCACTACACCTATTACCGTGTTTCGTTGAGAATGCCCACTATAGCCAACTTGCCCGCCAATCGGATTCCGGTTGACGAAGTACTTTGCCGCGAAGCTCTGGTTGACGATCACAAAGTGGGTGTTGCCTGTATCGTCATCGTTGGTAAAGAACCGTCCCGCGACCAGCGGAGTATTCATGGCGGAAAAGTATTGGGGCGTTGCAAATCGCCACTCGGCGCTCAACCTGGACGCAGGACAAGTTTCCCGGTGCTTTGCTATGGTAGGCTGGCGCTTAAGCTAACTGTCGACCAACGCCTGGAGGATTCTCCCCGATGCAACTACATGTCTTCTGTGTTGCCGTTCTCACCGCCGCTGCCTTGCCGCTGACTGCGCAAACTCCCGCTGCTCCCTCGGATCTGGTTGGGTCGGCCGAGCACCAGTTGCCGGCTCTTACTGAAACCTACAAGCATTTGCACCGCAACCCCGAACTTTCGCGCCACGAGGAGCAGACCTCTGCCTTTGTGGCTGGCGAACTACGCAAGCTGGGTTACACGGTGACTGAGCATGTGGGCAAATACGACGGCGGTTCGCAGGCCTTCGGCGTGGTGGCGGTGCTTGAAAACGGCGCTGGGCCGCGGCTGCTGATCCGCACCGACATGGATGCGCTGCCGGTGGAAGAAAAGACCGGCCTGGATTACGCGAGCACGGTGAAAACCACCAACGCACAAGGGCAGCAGGTGGGCGTGATGCATGCCTGCGGCCACGATCTGCACATGACAGTGTTGCTGGGCGCGGCGCGGGAGATGGCTGCGCGCAAGGGCCAATGGCATGGAACCCTGATGTTGATTGGCCAGCCCGCCGAAGAGGTGATCCAGGGCGCGGCGGCGATGCTCGCCGACCATCTCTACGAGCGCTTCGGCAGGCCCGACTTTGTGCTAGCCGAGCACGATACGAACGACGTGCCGGCGGGCTCGATTAGCCTTAAAGGCGGACCGTTGCTGGCCAGCGCCAACACACTTACTGTAACCATGCGCGGCATCGGCGGACACGGCTCCCAACCTCAGGCCGGCAAGGACCCCATCGTGCTGGCCGCCGAGTTTGTGCTGGTGGCCCAGACCATCGTGAGCCGCCAGATCGATCCGCAGCAGCCGGCGGTGTTGACTGTAGGCACCATTCACGGCGGGACGAAGAACAACATCATTCCCGACGAAGTGACCATGGGGCTCACACTGCGCACCTATTCGCCTGCCGTTCGCGACCAGATCATTGCCGATGTGCGCCGCACCGCGGAGGGGCTGGCGCAGGCCTATGGCGTCCCCGCCGACCGCATGCCGACGGTGACCCTCGGCGAGAGCACGCCCGCCACTATCAACGACCAGGCCCTGGTGGAGCGTTTGCGCGCGTCTGCCGCGGCTGTGCTGGGCAAAGATCGCGTTCTTGAAGCTCGCGCCGTGATGGGAAGCGAGGATGTGGGACTGTTTTCGCTCGATGGAAAGATCCCCGCCGCGATGTACTGGCTGGGCGCCGCCGATCCGGCGAAGCTGGAAGAGAGCCACAAATCCGGCGTGCCGCTGCCCAGTCTGCATTCAGCGCTGTTTGCGCCGGTGTATACCGCGGCCATCCCCACAGGCGTAACCGCAATGACGGCGATGGCGCTTGATCTGCTGAAGTGATGCGGTGTTCGAGTTTGCGGTGTCCCATGCGGCCACCTGGCGTGCTTTGCAAAGGGTGGGGAACTACGACTTCCGCCTACTTCGAGGGATCGACCAGCGCCTGGTAGACCAGCGAGCGGCTCAGATACTCGACATTCGGATTCTTACCGTGAATTCGCTGGATCATTCCCACAAAGACGATGTTGTTGGTGGGATCGGCCCAGAACCAGGTTCCGGCGAGTCCATCCCAGAAGAAGGTGCCTTTGCCGTCGGGCAGGTTAGCCTCCAGGGGATCGAAGAGAACTGCGCAGTTGTAACCGTAACCGAAGCCTGGCCGCAGGATTTGGAGACCAATGCCGTACTCACCCGTCAGCAGGCTGGGGGGCAGATGGTTCGAGGTCATGAGGTGCACGGTGGCCGACGCCAGGACGCGCACACCATTCAATTCGCCCCCGTTGTCCAGCATCTGCGCAAAGCGATAGTAGTCCTCCGCCGTGGACACCATGCCGCCACCACCCGAAGGCATGGTGGGCGGCGCAGCATCATCGCTCATTCCGCCATTACCGATCAGGGAAGGGATCAACTCGCCCTGCGGCCCGGTTTCGTAGAGGGTGGCGAAGCGATTGCGTTTTGCCGCGGGCACGTAGAAGCCCGCGTCTCTCATGCCCAGCGGCGCATAGATATGGTCGCGCATGAAGTCCGGCAGCGACTGGCCCGACAGCTTTTCGACAATATAGCCCTGAATATCCATCGACACGCTGTAGGTCCAGCCCTTGCCCGGCTGATAAAGCAGCGGGATCCGGGCCAGCTTATCGATCATCTCCTGCAGGTTGTGTGAAGCCGTCACGTGTTGGTCGCGATACATGGCATCGACTGGCGTGTTGCCGAAGATTCCGTATGTGAAGCCGGCGGTGTGCGTCATCAGCTCGCTCATAGTGGGTGCGTGGTCCGGGTCGACGAGAATCATCTTGCCGTCCGCATCCATGCCCTTGAAGACCTTCAGGTGGGCGAACTCCGGGATGAACTTCGAGATCGGGTCAGAGGGCAGCCACTTGCCCTGCTCGAACAAGATCATCATGGCCACGCCAGTCACAGGTTTGGTCATCGAGTAGTCGCGGAAGATGGTGTCCTTGGTCATCGGTGCGCCACTGGCCAGGTCGCGCACACCGTAGGCCCGATAGTCCACAATCTTGCCGTGACGGGCCAGGATGGTGACGATGCCAGCGATCTGCTTCTGGTCCACTGCCTGCTGCATCAGCGTATGGAGGCGCTCAAGGCGCTGGGACGAAAAGCCCACGGACTCCGGCTTGACAGACGTCATATCGACTGCAAGGCGGGCTGCCGGCCGTGGAGGCGCCGGCTGCGCCAGCGATGAAACTGCGCCGGGAACAAGCACGCTGAGGGCTACGAGCATGCGGCTGATGTTTCCGTATCGATGGATGGACATACGATCTCCTTGCGGTGCGACAAAGGCCGCCCTGTTTTGCCGAACCTTTATAGCAGGCGCGTTCAAACGCGGCAAGCCAGCGAACGAACCCGCCGTCAATAGATCAACTTGAGCGAAAGCTGGATCTGACGCGAGGTACCGGTAGTCTTACTGATCTCGCCGAAGCCGGAACCGTTGAGAATGTTGGCCGGCAGGCCCATGTTGACGATGTTGAAGAGGTTGAAGAACTCTCCGCGGAACTGCAGGTCAATCCGTTCCGCGCCAGTTCTGCGGCGACCGAAAGGGGTGTCTTTTATCAGCGCGAAGTCGAAGTCGTAGAAGGCAGGACCGCGGAAGCTGTTGCGGCCCAGCGTTCCGAAGCGCCCTTGGTTCGGCCCCGTGCCGCCCGCGACGTGAATGGGGATTGAGAAGAACGCCGTTGCATTATTGGCGCCCTCGCCAAAATAGTCTTCGCGCACTTTGCCCGCGGTGGAAAGATGCGGTCTGGCGATTTGGTCGGGGCGATCCACGCCATAGGAACCAGCGCCGGTCTGCTGGATTCCGGAGAAGACGGTGAAGGGCGAACCCGAACTGATGCTCGAGATGCTCAGCAGCTCCCAGCCATCGGTGACTTTCCTGCTGATCGGATGCAGAAAGCCCGCACTCTCGAGATGCAGGTCCTGGGCTGCGCTCAGCCCGAAGCCGTGCGTCACATCGAACGACGACGGACCCCTCTCGGGGTGCGTATCGTAGGGGTTCTGCGGAAACCCCTGCGCAACCGCTCCCGTAGAACCGGTCACGCCGATCACCTGGCTGGTGTCGTCGATCGACTTGCTCCAAGTGTAACTTGCCTGGATACCCGGCCCGTCGTGACCCACAGTTCCGGTGAGGGAGGTTTGAAGCGCGTGATAAGTTGAGTGCGAGGTTGCGGTGATTTCGCTTTCGAAACCGAACCCACCTGTGACATTGCCGGAGCTATCGAAGGCCGTGAGCGGTGCAAAAGCTCGATCGGCGCCGGGATAAGCATTGGGAAAAGTGCAGCGCGGCAGCTTGACGCCGGTGGTGCCCATATAATTCGCATCCGCCGTGAGGTTGCCGAACTTGCGCTCCAGGCCCAGGGTCCAGGTGTAGAGCGTGCCGTTGCCAAAAGAGCGATCGACGCCGGCCAGCGCCAGATCGCTGACCACGTGTCCAGGTGTCAGTGCCGCCACGTCCTGCTCGTACCGATTCACATCCATCGCCGTATTTGGTGCAACAGTATTAGGGCGCCCCAGCGGGAAGATATCAGTGCTCGCGGGAGTATACGTGCGCGGTAACTGCGACGGAGTGATTTGAAAGCCATAGCGGATGGGCGCGTTGGCAGCGGAAAGCAACCGCGGCATCACCGCAAAAGGCGTCGACCCGGTAAGGAAGTTATCCTGCCAACTGTTCGGCGGAATTACTGTAATTCCGCCGCCTGCGTGTGCCACGAGCTTATCCGGAATCTGCCAGGCCGCCTGAATGCGTGGCCCCCAACTCTTCCACTCCGTCCGATATCCGGGCTGCGGGTTCACGACATACTGCTGAATGCCGTTCGTGTACAAGAAGCCCGCAGTCCGGCGGGCGCGTTCGCTAATCGGCGTGTAGAGCTCCCATCGCACGCCATAGTCCAGCGTGAAACGGTCTGTCACCTTCCAGGTGTCCTGGAAATACACATTGACATTGTTGCGGCTGATGGCAGCAGGGCCGATGTGGTCGCCACTGGAGAAATAAGGTGGCGCAATGGAGATGGTGTAAGCAAACGGGCTCCCGGACAGAAAGCTCGAAAGCGTGTCCGGCAGCGGATCACCGGGGTTGATGTTGTGTTTTCCGGTCGCCGACTTGATGGGTTCGCTGGAATAGGCGGCTCCGCCGCCAAAGTTGTATTCGCCGTTGGCGCTGACTCCAAAGTAGGTGCTGTCGCGGTTTGCGCGTATTTCGCCGCCCGCTTTGTAGGCATGACGCGCTTTGGTGAACTGAACGTTTTCGCGGAGCTGGAACAAGTTGCCATAGGCCTGCATCACTGTTCCCGCCGCGGAGTTGAAGGCTTCAAACAGGCCGTCATTGAACTTGACGGCCGGGTCGGTGTGGTTGGTGGTGGGAAACCCCGGCGTCGAGCGCATGATGCTCAGGGATGACTCGAGAATCAAACGCGGTGAGAATGTGTGTGTGTAGGTGCCGATTACGTTGCGCTCCCGGTCAATGTATTGAATTCCGAATGAGGGACTGATCGCCGTCTGGTCGGGATTCGTCGTGGGTCCGGTCAGGTTGTCGAAGGTGAACCGTGCAAAAAACTGATCTTTGGCGGAAAGTCTGTGGTCGATGCGAATTGAATACTGGTTGGCATTTGTCGTCACTTTGGAAGCAGTCGCGTAGGTATGTTCCTGGAAGGAGCCGGCAGGATAATTCGGGAGCGGATAGCGCGCCAGCACTGCGGCAATGCCGGGATCGACGGGCACCGTCAGCGTGTCGACGGAGCCGTCGGGATACGCGATCGTATCCACTCCCGTCCGCTCGGATGCCGTGGGCAGAGGCATCACCTGCGTAGTTCCCAGCACCTGGCGAAAGCCCTGGTACTGCGCGAAATAGAAAGTCCGGCTGCGCCCGTCATAAAGTCGGGGAAGGAACACCGCGCCGCCGTTGGTGAAGCCGAACTCGTTGCGTCGGAAAGGAGGAATCCTGCCCGGATAGGCCAGCGTGGCGTGGTCAAAGTAATTCCGCGCGTCGAAGGAGGAGTTGCGTACGAATTCAAAAAACGACCCGTGAAACCCGCTCACGCCGGACCGCGTGATGATGTTGGTGAACCCCGCGGCTCCACGGCCAATCTCGGCCGGCATCCAGCCGGAGCTGGACTGAATCTGTTCGACCGCATCCACATTGAAGTTCGAGAAGGTGGCCCCGCCCATCTCCGGATCGCTGATGTCGGCGCCGTCCATGGCGAAGACTGCTTCTACGCCACGCTGTCCGTTAATGGCGAACTGCGCCGTGAAGTTGGTTGCGCCGTTGACGTCGGTCATGGTGCCGGCGGCCAGCAGCAGCAAAGTGCCGAAGTCGCGCTTGTTCAGTGGCAGCTCGCTCACCGCCTGGCTTGAAAGCTGCTCGCCACCCGTCGCGGCCTGACCCTGAGTAGCGGCAACGGAGAGTTCGCCTCGATCAGAAAGGGTAAGGTCGACCGCGGGCGCGACCCACTCGGGTCCGGCTGGTTCGGGGCCGGCCGATTCAAGGTCGATGGGTTGTGCGTAATTCACCTTTCGGCCCTTCGCCTGAACAGTGAGGCGGTACTGGCCGGGAGGCAAAGGCGCTAGCCGGAACAGGCCATCTGTCCCCGTGATTGCTTCGGCCGCGGCGCCGTTGCCGGTGAGGCGGACCTTGGCACCGGGTATCGGCGCGCCGGCAGCGTTGCGCAGCAGGCCCCCCCAGACGCTCAGAGCGGGCTGCTGGGCCGAGGATCTTGAACTGATCAGAAGCAGGAGCGCGAGAGCACAGAATGCCTTCCTTGCCCATTTTGCTTTCAAACCGTTCAAGTCGAGCGGCAATCTGGTTAACAAGCGAACTTGACCTTTAAGACGAATCTACGCAGTGCCGGCAGAAGCTTCGATAGTGCTCGAAACATCATGACTGCGTCGCACTGGATTATAGCCCTTCAGGAGTTACACTCAGGCGGATGCCGGTCGCAAAGAATCTCTGCGGCGCCACGGGGCGGCGAGCTTCTACACTGTTTTCAGCACATGTCCGAGCCAGACTTGACTACCGACACCATCGCCGCCGTGTCAACGCCGCCGGGCCGCGGCGGCATCGGCATCGTGCGCCTGAGTGGGCCGCAGGCTGCCTCCATCGCAGTGCAGTTGGTCAGCCTCCATCAACCGCTGGAACACGGACGCGTGCGCCTGGCCGATGTACTGGATGCCGCGGGCAACGAAGCCGAACGAATTGACGAGGCGCTGGTCACCTTCTTTGGCGCTCCGCGCTCTTATACTGCCGAAGATCTCGTTGAGATAGCAGCGCACGGATCGCCTGTAGTGCTGGAGCTGCTGCTGCGCCGCGCGCTCGACCTGGGCGCGCGGCTGGCCGAGCCCGGCGAGTTCACCGAGCGGGCTTTTCTGAGTGGAAGGCTCGACCTCACCCAGGCAGAAGCGGTGCGCGACCTCATTGAGGCGCAGACACTTACCCAGGCGCGCCTGGCCGCAAGCCAGATGGGCGGCGCGCTCAGCCGCCGGGTCGCGCCCGTCAAGCAATCGCTCGTGGAACTGATCGCCCTGCTCGAAGCCGGCATCGACTTTGCGGAAGACGACGTGGATGTAGCGCCGCAAGCAGAGATCGCCTTGCGCATTAACGATTTGACGCCGCCTCTGGCCGCGCTCGAGGCCTCCTTTGCCCGGGGCCGCATCGTGCACGACGGACTGACCCTGGCCATTGTGGGCCGTCCCAATGCCGGCAAAAGCTCGCTCTTCAATCGCCTGGTAGAACGCGACCGCGCCATTGTGACCGCGACCCCCGGAACCACCCGCGACCTGGTGACGGTGCGAATTTCCCTTGACGGCATTCCGCTGGAGCTGGTGGATACGGCTGGACTGCGCGAGAGTCTGGAAGAGGTTGAACAGTTGGGCATCGCGCGCAGCCGGGAGGCGCTGGCCGACGCAACTCTTGTGCTGGTGGTTCTGGACGCCACCGAGCCGCTCAACGACGAAGAACATCGGTTGCTGGAGGCCGTTGAGGGTCGTCCCGCACTAGTCGCAATCAACAAGAGCGACCTGAAGAAAGCGGACCTGCCCGCAGATGAAATTGCCGGCATTCCCGCCCTGCGGACCTCCGCTCTCACCGGTGAAGGCATCTCGGCGCTGCGCGAGCGCATTTTGGCCTTGGCCACGGGCGGAGCCGCGTCTGAACCCGGCATGTTGACCAGCCTGCGCCACCACCAGGCGATCACGACCGCGCTGTCCGCGCTGGCAGACGCTGCGCAGGCGAATGCCAACGCTATTCCCCACGAGATGATTCTGCTCGACCTCTACCGGGCACTGTGGGCACTGGACTCGCTGACTGGGCAGACGACTTCAGACGATGTTTTGAATTTAATCTTTTCAACCTTCTGCATCGGAAAATAGCGGCGCGTAGGGAGTAAATCGCAGCTAGTCGTGGACCGGATGTGCCGGTTCTGCCTTGCGGCCCGCGGCTTCCATCAAGATGCAGAACGCCTGACCTTCGGTTGAGGTTCCGGAGTGGTCGAATCGCGGCGCGGCGCAAACCCCTTGCACGTAGCCGAAGGCATCCATCTTCTCGCGGGCGGCGGCACGCATCCGATTTGCGTGTTCCAGATAGCTTCCGGCCAGCCAGCCTTGCGCGACTCCTTCATAAACCGCATAGGCCAGCATCTGTGCCAGGTTGGTTTCAATAAATGTCGCGGGCTGATCCACGACGTCATGAAACAGTCCATCCGCGTGCTGGTGGGCCAGGCAGCCATCGACAATTTCCCTGCAAAATTCCGCAAGCTGCTCGCGGTCCTGCCCGCGGTCGCTGGGCAAGCTCCGAATCGTGCGCGCAAGTCCCGCTGCCGCCCAGCCGTTGCCGCCACCCCAGAAGTTTCCGTCCCTGAGCTGCCGTTTTCCGTCGTCCCAGATGTGCGCGAGCAGCTTCTTTTCCGGGTTCCAGAGCCGCTGCCGGTAGCCTTCAATTTGCTTGAGCGCCTGATCGTAGAAGCCCATCGCCGCAAGAAACGGCGGTGCGCAGTTCAGACCGTCCGACCACATCTCCGGCGCGCCAAAGACGTGGTAGAGAACGCCGTCCGGGTTGCGCGGCGCCTTGATCCGGATCCATTCGAGCAATCCATTGACAGCTTGCCGGATCTGCGCATCCCCGCTCCACTCGGCCGCTTTGGCATAAGCCACGCCGCCCATCGACGGATCGGTCGGGCTGCCGGAGATTACCACGCCCAGCCGTCCGTCCGGCGTCCGTTGCACGATGGCCGCCTTGGTCAGCAGGATCACGCGTTCGCGGTCTCCCGCCTCGAGCATTGCCTGGGCCAGAATCCCCTGCTCCCAGTCGCGCCGCTGCATCGCCATGGCCGCCGCCATAGCGCGCTCGATCCGCTGCGCGCTCTCTGAGTGCGGGCCGCTGGTTGCATCTTCCCCGGCCGTGACCTGCACAGTTTGAGCCGCCCCTCGAGATACGGCGACCCACGGAGCGCTCAATACCACAGCCGCATGCAGGAACGATCGCCGATTCATAAGAGAACCTCACAGAGAGAAGCGATTATGGCGGCCCCTGTTTTTCGCCGGTCAGGCTGCGGATGATCTCCACTTCGCGTTGGCGATAAGGCGCGCCGTCCGGATGGAAGACGTCGTGGAACCAGATGGTGGGCTGGTGATCAACGTAGGGACGCTGCCATGAATCCCAGGGCAGATAAGTCTGGCTCCTGCCGGCCACCAGACCCCAGTTGATGGCTCCGACACGGTGAT
>Ga0326727_10013936_pt1 | contig 17683 bp, 21 predicted proteins | sample MB2enrmetagenome_FD_207643 | JGI IMG/M metagenome (GOLD analysis project Ga0326727, IMG submission 207643) | Lab enriched peat soil microbial communities from McLean, Ithaca, NY, United States - MB29MY | ecosystem: Environmental > Terrestrial > Soil > Wetlands > Peat | place: USA: New York...
GAATATTGAATACAACAATCTTGAGCACTGCGGATTGAACGGCAAAACGCCCAATGAGGCACTTGCCGAATTCAAAAGCTAGTCCGCCATATGTGTGTGCCTAAAACACTAAAAACCTTGTTTTTCAAGCATGATTTGGCGACGGTTGGATTCCCAAGCTGGGTACCGACGTTTCCAGAATCAAAGCTCTTTTTTGAGTTTTTGAGGGAGATGGCGGGGGGATGAGGGAGTCCTAAATAAAACCCTCTCATCCCCTCGTTGCCCTCGTATTCCATCTCGCTTATAATAGTATGCGAAATGGCACCGACCACCTCCAAGAAGAATCGTAAATATATTTTCATCGTCGGGGGAGTCATGTCGGGTGTCGGCAAGGGAGTTTCGTCATCATCGATCGGAAAAATTTTGCAGTCGCGTGGACTCGAGGTGACCTCCATCAAGATTGATCCGTATGTGAACGTCGACGCGGGCACCATGAACCCCACCGAACACGGTGAGGTTTTTGTTTTGGATGACGGCACGGAGTGCGATCAGGACATGGGCAACTACGAGCGCTTTTTGAACCGCGATCTCTCCGGCGTGAACTACATGACGACGGGAAGTGTCTATCAGACCGTCATCAATCGCGAGCGGAGCATGGGCTACGGCGGGAAGTCGGTGAGCGTGGTGCCGCATATTCCATTGGAGGTAATTGATCGCATTGACCGCGCGGCGGAGCTCGCGAAGGCGGAGGTGGTGATCACGGAGATTGGCGGTACGGTGGGCGAATACGAGAACATTCTTTTTATCGAAGCGATCCGCATGCTCAAATTCAAGCATCCAAAAGATGTGCTCGTGGTGTTGGTGAGTCATTTACCGATTGTGAGCGATGATAATGAACTGAAGACCAAGCCGACCCAGCAGGCGGTACGCGCGTTGAACGGTACCGGATTGCAACCGGATATTATTTTGGCGCGTGCAAAGTATCCGCTCGATGACAAGCGCAAGGAAAAGATCGCATTCAATTGCGGGTTGCGCGAAGAGGACGTGATCTCGGCGCCGGACGTCGCGAGCATCTACGATATCCCGGTCAATTTTGAAAAAGACGATCTCGGGAATTTGATATTGGAAAAACTTTCCATGCGCCCGCGCGCGAAGGACATGAAAGAATGGCGTGCGTTCACGGAAAAGATTCATAACGCGAAGGACGTAGTGCGCATCGGCATCGTCGGAAAATATTTTGCGAGCGGAAAATTCATTTTAGCGGACTCGTATCTTTCCGTGATCGAATCTATCAAGCACAGCGCGGCATTCTGGGGGGTGAAGCCGGAGATCAAGTGGCTGGACTCGGGACAGTTCGAGGCGAGCGAGGTTGGTGCCGCTGGCGCGGCGGCGGGCCTGAAAGAACTCGACGGTTTTGACGGCATTATCGTCCCGGGTGGCTTTGGAAGCCGCGGAATAGAAGGAAAGCTGAAGGCCATCCAGTATTGCCGTGAGCATAAGATCCCGTATTTTGGGCTTTGCTACGGCATGCAGCTGGCCACCGTGGAATTCGCACGGAATGTGCTGGGTTTGAAGAGCGCGAACACGACCGAGATCGACCCCAAGACGAAGTATCCCATCATCGACATTTTGCCGGAGCAGAAGAAGTTGATGGCGGAGAAAAAGTATGGCGCATCGATGCGGCTTGGCGCATATCCCGCGGTCTTGAAGAAGGGAACGATCGCATACAAGGCGTACGGCCATGCGAAGATCTCCGAGCGGCATCGGCACCGCTACGAGGTGAATCCTGTTTATGTAAAACAATTGGAAAAGGCAGGGTTCGTGTTCTCCGGCGTGTCGCCGTCGCGGCGCCTGATGGAGATCGCGGAGCTTCCACGCGCGGTACATCCGTTCTTCCTTGGTACGCAGTTCCACCCGGAATTGAAATCGCGGCCGTTATCGCCACATCCGTTGTTCAAGGAGTTTGTGAAGGCTGCCGCGGCGCGGCGCACAGCGGTGCACCCCGGGAGCACGATCAGCGCGACGGGAGGCGCAGAGAAGTAATACGGCGTATAATCCTTCTATGATCATCTTCCTTTATGGGCCGGACGATTATCGCCGTTCCGAAAAGAAGCGTTCGATCATGGCGGAGTTTTCCAAAAAGCGATCGGAGATCGGGCTTGGCGTTTTTGATCTTGAGGAAAAAACGGCGGTTGAAAGCCTTGATGAGTTTTTAAAGACGCAATCGATCTTTGAAATGGCGAAGCTGGTAGTTTTGGAAAACGCGTTCGCGCTTGAGGCGTCCAAACTCGCGAAATTATTAAAGCCGTTTGTTGAAGAAAAAAATATCACTATTTTGATCGCGGAAAAGGACAAGCCGCTGAAGGCACTCGCGTTCCTTTTGGATAAGCCGGTGCTTGCGCAAAAATTCGAGACGCTCGTGGGCGCGGAGTGGACAGCATTTATTTTAACCGAAGCGAAAAAGAACGACGTGAAACTGACGATCGCCGCCGCGCAATTTTTAGGAACTATCTATAGTGGCAACACGTGGGGGCTTATCACTGAGATCGAAAAGTTGAGAGGTTTTAAAAGCGGCGGGCTCATCGACAAAAAAGATCTCGACATTTTCGATTTCGAGGTTGCGCCGAACTATTGGGGACTCATCAATGGACTGAAAAATTTTGATATCAGGAACCGGCTTTATGCGTTCGAAACGATGCTCGCGGGCAACGATCCACCGGCGAAGATATTCAATATTCTCGCGTCGCAGTGGCAAGAAAAAACCCCGCACATGGCGGAGTATGATCTGGCCGTGAAGTCCGGGAAGGTGGACTATGAGGAGGCCTTGGTGGACTTATTGATAAGCTGAGAGAGGCGTGACTTCAACCGGCTGGCCTTGTTCTTTTCGATGACGTTCGACTTGGCGGCCTTATCGAGCGCCTTGAAGGCGAGCGGAAGCGCTTTCGCGGCATCTTCGAATTTTTTTGCGGCGATAAGCTTGCGGAATCCGACGACCTGCGCCTTATAGGCATCTCTGCGCACGACATTGCGCGCGTTGCGGGTCGCATTTTGGCGAAGCGCCTTCTTTGCTGACTTGGTGATTGGCATGTGGACTAGTATACCGTAAAGTGGGGTTTTTGCAAGGGCTGTTTTCAAATTATTTTTTTATGTATTTTTAATCCCCATACGCGCTATAATAAGCACATGATATACAGCATCTCCGGCAAATTGGCGCTTAAAGAGGTGAGTTTTGCCGTAGTGGAAGCAAATGGGTTGGGGCTCAAGCTTTTTGCAAGCAAGCAGACGATCGAGGCGCTTCCGGCAGCAGGTGCAGACGTGAAATTCTTTTGTCATCTCCATGTGCGCGAGGATGCGCTTGATCTTTTTGGGTTCACCTCGGCCGACGAACTGGAATTCTTTGAGATGCTTATTTCCGTTTCCGGCGTGGGCCCGCGTTCGGCACTTGCGATCCTTGACACCGGCCCCCTCGCCGAGCTTTCGGCTGCCATCAAAGAAAATCGCCCCGATCTCCTGACCCGCGCGGCGGGCATTGGCAGGAAAACGGCGGAACGGGTCATCATAGAGTTGCGTACGAAAGTGCAATCGTCAAAAAGCGGCGCGGTGGTGGAAAAGATGCAGACGGACTCCGACCTTGTGGAAGCGTTGATGAGTCTTGGTTATCATCGCGACCAGGCGCGCGCGGCGCTCGCGCACGTGGATGAAAAAGTGGTCGGCACGGAGGCTCGCTTGCGCGCGGCGCTTGCGGTGCTGGCAAACAAGCAAAAATAACGCTCGAATGGACTCTTTTCGCCCATGAAAAAATTCTTAAAAAACCTTCATCCGCGCTCCGTCTATCATTTTTTGTGGGCGTGGACCGGCGCGCATCTGCATCATCACCCGAGCAAAAAACTTTTTGTGATCGGCGTGACGGGCACGAAAGGCAAGACAACGACGCTCGAACTGATCAACGCTATTTTGGAGGCCGCCGGCAAGCGCACGGCGCTTATCTCGTCGTTGCGCGTGAAAGTGGGCGATGAAAGCGAAAAAAACAAGATCGGCAACTCCATGCCGGGGCGTGGCTATCTCCAGAAATTTTTACATCGTGCCATGCGGGCAAAATGCAACTACGCGCTCGTCGAAGTGACGTCGCAGGGCGTGGTGGCACATCGGCATCGGTTCATCCATTGGAATATGGGCGTGTTTACCAATCTTGCGCCGGAGCACATTGAATCGCACGGGTCGTTCGAAAATTATCGTGCGGCGAAACTGGAGTTTTTACAGTACGTGATCGAAAAGGGCGGCAAGGTTTTTTTGAACCGCGACGACAAAAACTTCGATTTCTTTTTTGAGGCGCTGGGCGATAGCGAACCGATCGCATGTTCCAAAGATGATGAATTTTTTCACGATTCGTTGCCGCGCATCCGTTCCGCACAACTGCGGCGCGACAATAAGGAATCGCATTTTCTTGCGAGCCCGTTCAACGAAGAGAATGTTGCGGTGGCAGTGGCGATCGCAAAAGAACTCGGCATTTCGAACACCATCATAGAGAATGCCATTCTTGCGTTCGAAGGCGTGCAAGGGCGGATGGAATTCATCCACGCGGGCGATTACACCGCAATCGTGGACTATGCGCACACGCCGGAGTCGCTTGAGGCGGCGTACGTGGCGGCGGCGCCAAAGCCGTCGCGCGAGTTCCCGCATCCGCGCCTGATCTGCGTGCTCGGCGCCGCGGGCGGCGGCCGCGATACATGGAAGCGCCCCGCGTTCGGCACGATCGCCGCGGATCATTGCGATGAGATCGTTCTGACCAACGAAGATCCGTACGATGAAGATCCGCAGGAGATCATGAACGAGATCGAGAGCGGCATTCCCCAGCCATTGCGCGAAGGCCAGCACGTGTATAAGATCGTGGACCGCGTGGAGGCGATCAATAAAGCGCTCGCGCTCGCGCGTCCGGGTGATGTGGTGATCGGCACCGGCAAGGGAAGTGAGGATTGGATCCACATTGCCGGCGGCAAGAAGGTTCCATGGAACGAGCGCGCGGTGTTCGAAGCGGCGCTTGCAAAGCGGATAAAAAATACCCCACTCCGGCGATAGAGTGGGGCTTCAAAGTAAAAAAATAGGGTCAGCGTCGTCCGCGATTTTGCGCGGAACGTTGCCTTCCGCCGTTTCCGCATGGCCGACGTTGGATGCGTGATTTTGCGCGTAATGCCGCGCGGCGAGTCGCTATGGCCTTCGCGCGGCGAGCGGCCTTGCGCGAGAGAAGTTTTTCAGGCTTCTCTTCGACGGGGGGAGGATCGATCGGCACGAGCGGCTCCTCAAATATCTCCATCCGCGGGTCAATGACAATGGCCGATCCGCGATCTTCCTCATCGAGGGCGAATGCCAATGCAAGCTGCTCAGGAAGTTCTGCGACGGCAATGTGTGCCACCGCCCGCGAAATATCCTGCTGCGAGGTGCGCTTGTTGTTACCCAACATATTTATTTACTCCTGGGTGAAGGAACCAACCGCTAAGTTAAACATACGATAAGTTGTTTGTGTTGACAAGCCGCCGTATACTTATCTTATATGCAACTCACTTTCTGCGGCGGCACGGGGGAGGCAACGGGGTCAAATTATATTTTGGAGTCGGGCGGGACGAAGATCATGATCGATTGCGGGCTTCACCAGGGAAGCCACTACGCCGATCGCGAGAATTTTGAGCCCTTTGCGTACGACCCAAAGAGTGTGACGGCGGTGTTTATTACCCATTCGCACCTTGATCACATTGGCCGCCTGCCGAGCCTTGTTCTCGCCGGGTTCAAGGGCGCGATCTATTCCACGCACGCCACGCGCGATTTTGCGGAGCTCATGCTCGCCGATTCGGAACACCTGCTCGCGCAGGAAGCGGAACGCGAGGCGCGTCCGCCGCTCTATCGCGATGACGATATCCAAAAAGTGACGGTGCTATGGAAAGGACTGAAGTATCACGAGCCGATCGAGGTCGGGCCGTTCAAGGTGGAGCTGTACGATGCGGGACATATTCTCGGCTCGGCAATCATCCACGTGGAGTGCGAAGGAAAGACGATCGTGTTCTCCGGCGATCTCGGCAATATCCCGTCGCCGCTCATCAAGCCGACGGAGCAGGTTCCGGCTGCGGATTACTGTCTGATCGAATCCACCTACGGCGATCGCGTGCACGAGGACATCTCACGCCGCCGCGAAATGCTGCAGGGCGCGATCGACGAGACGTTCGCCCGCGGCGGCGTGCTCATGATCCCGTCATTTGCGATGGAGCGCACCCAGGACCTGCTCTATCACTTTCATCAATTGCACGAGGAAGGGAAGTTGCCGGACGAGCCGATATTTCTCGACAGCCCACTCGCCATTAAACTGACGGAACTTTTTAAAAAACATGAGGATGCGTTCAACGACAAGGCGGAAGTGCTGGTAAAAAAAGGTGAAGAGATCTTAACCTTCCCGGATCTGCGCGTTACGCTTTCAACAGAGGAGTCGAAAGCCATCAACGATATCCCCGCGCCGAAGATCATCATCGCCGGTTCCGGCATGTCGAACGGCGGGCGCATTCTTCACCACGAGCTGCGCTATCTGCCGGACCCCAAGAGCGAAGTGGTGTTCGTCGGGTATCAGGCAGAGGGCTCAATGGGGCGCGAAATGCTGCAGGGCGCCACGGAAGTGCATATTTTTGGCGAGGCGGTGCCGGTGCGGTGCAAAGAGATCGATATCCCGGGATATTCCGCGCATGCGGACCAACCGCATTTGCTCGACTGGCTGAGTAGTATGAAAACTTCATTAAAAAAAGTATTTGTCGTGCAAGGGGGGCAGGCGTCGAGCGAAACCCTCGCGCATAAAATAATAGACGAGTTCGGCGTTAGCGCAGAGGTTCCGCATCTGAACGAAAGCGTTACGTTATAATAAATTAACCGTTAATAAAACCATGGCCACGAAAAAAATAGACACAAAGTATCATCTTAAATATAAAGTATGCGTTTCGGGCGCTGCGGTGACCAAGGGCTGCCCGCCGGGGACAGTGGAGAAGGCGACGGAGATCGGAAGGCTTATCGCCAAGGCCGGCATGGTGCTCGTGACGGGCGCCACCACTGGCATTCCGTGGTATGCGGCGAAGGGCGCGAAGGAAGCGGGCGGCATCGTGATCGGTCTCTCGCCGGCAGAATCGAAGGCTGCTCACGTGGGGACGTATCACTTGCCGCTCGATTATCACGACCTCATTATTTACACCGGCTTCGGCTACTCGGGCCGCAATCTATTGCTGACCCGCTCGGCGGACGCCGTCGTCACGGTTTACGGCCGTATCGGAACCTTGAATGAATTCACGATCGCGTTCGAGGATAAAAAGCCACAGGGCGTGTTGACCGGCACAGGCGGCACGAGCGACGAGCTCGAGCGCATTTTGAAGATTGCGCATCGCGGCAATGGCAAAGCAGTGTTCGATCCCGATCCGAAGTCGTTGATAAAAAAGATCGTCGCGTTGATCCATAAAGAAGAGAAAAAACGAGCAATCGAATAAAAATATGGTAAAAGCAAAAAAGAAAGTTATAAAAAAGAAAAAGAAGCCGGCTGCTAAAAAAGCAAAGCCAGCGAAAAAGCCCGCAAAGAAATCCGCGCCGGTCAGAAAAATAAAGCCCGTCGGTAAGGTGACGCATTACTACGCGCACATCAAAGTGGCGATCGTAAAGTTCAATACAAAAATAAAAACAGGAGCGGAATTATATTTTAAAGGTGCGACGACGGATTTTAAGGAAGTGGCGAAGTCCATGCAGTTCGACCACAAGCCGGTGGCCGCCGCAATGCCCAAAAAGCAGATCGGCATTAAGTTAAAGAAGCGGGTGCGCGAAGGAGACCTGGTGTATAAAGTATAAAAGTGCCGCGCCGTATGTCGAAAAAATCCTTTACTATTGTAGCGGTCGTCGCTGCGGCGACCATCGGCTCCGGCGTTTTCGCTGTGCCGTATGTGATCCAGACGTCCGGCTGGCTGCTCGCGCTCTGCTATTTCATTGCGCTTACCGCCGTTGTTTCCGTGGCACATGCCCTTTATTTGCGGACGCTTGGCGTGGTGGGTGAAAAGGAACGCTTGCTCGGCCTCGCGAGAAAATATTTTAGTGCGCCCGGTTTTTGGATCGGATTTTTTGCGATCGTCATCGGATTGCTGTTGAGCTTTGTGGCGTATCTGGTGCTTGGCACGCAGTTCGTATTATTGCTCTTCCCGTGGATCCCGCCCGGCATCGCCCGTGTTCTTTTTTGGTTCCTGCTCGCATGCGTGATCTGGGGGAGCGAAGGCAGGATCGCGTGGCTTGAGGTGGCGGGCATCGCGCTCATCGCATGCGCGATACTTTTTATCTTTGCGTCGGGGCATCCTATCGCCGCGTTTGCGAACATGCCGCTCGCGGTGCCGGGGAATTTCCTTTTCCCGTTCGGCGTGATACTCTTTGCGCTCGCCGGATGGACGAGTGTGGAGCAGGTATATGAACTCGCGCGTCCGCATAAAAATATATTCTTACTCTTTGTCGCAGGCACTACCCTTGCGGCGCTGCTCTATTGGCTTTTTGCACTCGGAGTGATTGGCGGTGGCGGGCATGTAGCGGTGGACACGATCTCCGGCATCGGCAGCTGGCCGTTATGGCGGAAAGATATCCTCGCGCTCATCGGTCTGCTTGCGGTCGGCGTGGTCTCATTGCCGCTCGCGCGGGAGATCCGTGGCGCACTCGAAAAAGACCTCAAGTGGAATTCGATCGCGTCGCGCGCCGTTATTATCTTTTTGCCGCTCATATCCGTACTTTTGGGATTTAATAACTTTTTAACCATCGTGAGCGTCGCGGGAGGAATATTCCTCAGCACTCAATATATCTTGATCATCTCCGTCGGGCGGCGCACGCTTGCGCTGTCCGGGAGAGAAAAGATATTGCTTGACGTTCTCACGCTTATCTTCGCCTGCGCCGCGGTTTACTCTATTTATACATTTATAGTAAGATAGGGCTGTGCTCGGTGCGCGGTTTCGTCGCGTAGCCGCAGCCAAACGCTCTCGTAGTTTAATGGATAGAATATCTCCCTCCGAAGGAGGTGGTCGTGGTTCGATTCCACGCGAGAGCACAACGCAGTGAGACCCTACCGGGCAGGTAAATGCTACGTTTTTTGAGATGAGTCAAACCAACCCCGAATGGAAATCGAACTCGCAACAATTTTCGGGGCATCCCAACAGTGCAACCGAGCAGGTTCGGTTTGGGTTGCGGAATAATGGATTTTGTTTTATAATTCTGCCAGCAGAAAAGCTCTTTTCCAACATCAAATACATGGAGAAACGTATGAGAAAAGACAAGTATCTTCGTGCCCGTGGCGGCACCGCAAGAATGCTCAATATTCATTGTGCGCACTGCGCGGCTTGGATATTGAGGTATCAAAAGGATGGTGTAGGTCAGCTCCTGCGCTGTTATCTCAATCGGATATTTGCGCCGCCGGAGCTTGCCGCATTGCAGCAGGATTCGGCTATTAGGGAACTGAAAGATGTGCCGAATCTTGTCTGTCCGAATTGCAAGACCGTCATCGGAACTCCAATGCGGTATGAAGACGGCAGACTCGCCTATCGGCTTATGAAGGGAACGTACGCCAAAAGAATTGCGAAAGGAGAATGACCGTGGAACTGGATCTTCAGGCAGTTGCACAGCGCACGGATCGGACTGTCGAAGAGGTCCAGCACCTCATCGACAAAGCCAAAAAATCAATGATCCCGCTCGGCAAACAAGTCAGCGTTGCCGAGAATGGACTCACCCGATTTTTCATCGTAACCCGCCAAGGCGTTGGCCTCATCAAAACCGACTTCGGGAGGTTTCATCAATTCGATTTCAGCATTGATGATGCGTGGGGTAAATATTCGGTGCTCTTTTTCGGGGCGCTCAACGACGATCTCATGCCGATCTTCGCGCATCAGGAAATTTTCCTGATGCGGATCGATTCGGGATGCGAAACCGGTCAGCTCTTCGGTGACCGCACCTGCGAATGCCGCGAACAACTTTTGCTTGCGATGAAGACCATAGCCGCACATGGCGAGGGCATCATCATGAACATTCCCCGCCAGGACGGCCGTGGGTTGGGGTTGCCATTCAAGCTTGCCACGTTGCGACTTCAGGATGAACTCAAACTTGATACCGTCGAGGCTGCTAATGCGATCGCGCCGAATGGCGTAATCGACATTCGTACCTACGGCGGCATCATCGGCATTCTCAAGTACTTTGGGATTTCGACCGCGACAAAGATCAATCTGGCGACGAACAACCCTGACAAGGCGAAGGTGTTTGCGGAAAACGGGTATGCGGTCGCCGACTACACGCCCATCGTGATTCCGCCGACCGACCTTACGCGCGAACATCTTGAAGCGAAGCAGGAGTACTTGGGCCACATCGGCCTCATCCAACCGAAAGGAGATCATAATGAAAACATCCCGCTGGAGCCTGGAATTGCTCCGCCAAGCGATGACGCGCAATAACACGCTCGCTTGTTGTGGGCTCGATCCTGCCATTGAGAAGATACCCATGGAGCTTCGAAGAGAAGGATCGGATGAAGATGCCGTGCGGCGCTTTCTTGAGATCGTCATTGATCTCACGGCGCCACATATCTGTTGTTATAAAGCGCAGAAGGCATTCTTCGACATTTTCCCCGGAGGCCACGAACTTCTGAGGTATGCCATTCACTACGTCCACGATCGCCATCCCGAACTTCCCGTCTTTGTTGACGCAAAAATCGGCGATGTCGGAAACACGATGGATGTCTACCTCCGCAATATCTTTGGCGAACTCGATACCGACGGTGTTGTGGTGAACCCTTATCTCGGTGATGATGTGATGCGACCGTTCGAGAGTTTGCCCGAAAAGGCAGCTATCGTGACGGTCAAAACGAGCAACCCTGATGCGGCGATCGTTCAGAATATTATTCTTCAGGACGGAAGACCGCTTTGGAAATATATTCTTGAATTGACGGCCAACCGCTGGAACGGTGCTGGGAATATGGTTCCCGTCATCGGCTCAACGGCAGACATCGATCTGGGTGATGTGCGGCAAATTATCTCCGACGAGACGCCCGTGCTCTTTGCGGGCTATGGCGTTCAGGGCGGTACGACGAAGCATCTGCAGCAGCTCTTGGATTCGGAACGGCGGGGCGTCTTCGTAAACTCGTCACGGGGAATCTTGTATCCGTACGATGTTCAAGATCCGCAGTGGCGAGATGCGATTCTGCAAGCCGTAAAGGCATTGCAGAACACCTTAAACGTTGAAAGGAGTCATTCCAAGTTCTTGCTCCTGCTCGGCGTTTCGGGCGTCGGCAAAACCACGATCATCCGTGAACTTCGCAAGCTTGATTCCCGTTTCATCTACATCTCGCCGTTTATGACAAGAGAACTGCGTTCCGGAGAAACGGACAAAGTTCCGATCACCAGAGAACAGATGAACGAGATGGAACAGCAAGGTAAGTTGTTGGTTGTGAACGAACTCTACGGGGTTCGCTATGCCACTCCACGAGAACCAATCGAGCGAGCCTTCGCAGGAGAGCAGCTTCCACTCCTCGACTGGCCGATCGACCGGCTTCATGTCATGCAGCAGGCTTTTCCGGGAAAACTCTTTACCGTCTATGTTGAACCACCCGACCGCGAAACATTGCGGCGACGATTGGCGGATGGGAGAGATCCTGGAAATAAGCGAATGGATGCGGCAATGACTGAACTCGCGACGCTCGCGCAAGGCACCTACGATGATGTAATCAATCATCGCATGGTGAGCAGCGAAGGCGAAGCGGCTTCGGTCGCCAAGGCGATCTATCATGAATATCTTCGCGCGATGGAGTTTTAACCAAAAGCGCACGGCCCCGGCGAAATGTCGGGGCCTTTTCTTATCCGTTCGCCTTCGCGATTTTCTTCGTCACCGATCCCTCAAAAAGTCGGAATGCAGGGCGTTTTTCTTTTTCATAGATATACGGAATACCGATCAGTCGCTTGCAATGCGGGCAGATGAGATTTGGTACCTGTTTTATGGAAAGATGCTGCAACTTCGCAAAATGCTCCGGCGAAACGATGCGGTCGATATACATCCGCTTCAGCGATCCAGGACCATCCTTTTGATAGAGAGCAATAACATGGCCGCAATGATCACAATGAAGTTCAAGCAGACGGGAATATCCGCCGCGCGCCTTCCTGTACCTGTCGTGCTTTAATTGAATGCTTTTCATGATTGTTCATATTATTTTAGCGTACTTTGGGGTTATTAAGAAATATCGACTTGGAGTAGCGGCTATCTCTCTTAAATGGAAAACCTATATTTTATAGGCCATCCCGCCTGTGCGACCATGACGGTTAGATTCCCATAGAGAGCACAACGCAGCGAGACCCTACCGGGCCGGTAAATGCTATATTTTTTCAAAGCAGTCTAGGCGACCCCGAATGGAAATCGAACTCGCAATAGATTTCGAGGCACCCCGCTAGTGAGACCGAGCGGGGTTCGATTCAGATGGTCGTCAAAGCGTTCCCGCGGCTGGAATCGAAAAATATGTTTTTATTCTCGCTTAGATTGGTCTATAGTTACGATAATGAACGGCTTTGAAAAAGGGGTGGAACAAATCAAAACTCCTGAGGTAATCACGGAACGCCAAGAGGGGCTCGAGCGACTTAGCCGACTATCTCCCGCGGAACGGGAGGAAATAATTGCGGCTGTCGGTGGCGATGAGGAGGCCGCCTTTTGGTCCGCGCTTGCGTTTGGGCATTCTGAGCGAGAACAGGAGCTTATCGAACAGTTCAAAAAATATAAGCCGCATATCGCCGATCCTGAGGGTGTGTTCCGCGCTGCCGGCCCGCTTCTCGAAAAAAGCTCTGCGTATCCGTCTGAAGAAGTTGGCGATGCGGTGCAGAATCCGGAGGCTCGTGTCGACAAACTATTTGCATATTTTAAGCCGAACAGAGCGCCGGAACGAATTGTTGTAGTACCATCGGATTGCCTGACATCGGCGACATCGGGAAGGAGCTGGAGGCTTGGTAAAAATGGCTATGTTATCTCGCATAGTACAAACCCCGATAATTTCGATCACGAAACAACGCATCTCATCATTAACCCGATGGTGGAAGAATTGGGCGATATTCTCTCGGACGAAGCGAAAAAGAAAATACTGGCGATGGGTGCGGAAAAATTGCAGGAGAAATATGGCGATGATTGGTATCCGATGCTTTGCGAGGAGTTGATCAATACCTACAAGGAATGTGTGGAAGAGAATGAGACACCCGAAACCTTCGAAGGTTTCCAGCGGAAAATCCAATCCATATCGGATGAAGATTTTAACAAGGCATTGCAATCGGAGGATGCCGGAAAGAAATTACGAGAAGTTGGCATTAAAACAAAATCTGAGCTTCTCGAAAGAGCGAGGGAATATTATGACCGATACGTTAAGAATCAACTGCGAGATTCGCTTTATAAAGTTTATGAGGCATACAGAGGTTCGAACGACGGTTTTGAGGAGGCGCTCAAGAGAAATATAGGCGACGCGATAGGGCAATAGCTTTTGACTCGAAAGTACCATGGGTAAAAATATTTTTAACAAAGCCAAGGAACACGTTTTTAGCTTGGTCGGTTATAATGGTGACGTGCCGCTTTACATGCTTACCCAGGATTCTTGCAGTGAGGTTTCCCGATTGCTTGGCCAATGGTTGCGCGAGCGGTTTCCAAAAGCAAAAATCTATATTTATAAAGGAAAGGCTAAGGGTCGCTCCCATGATCTTCTTTTTATAGAAACGGATCGTGTATATGTAATTGACCCAACCGTGTGGCAATTCTTTAAAAATAAGAAGTCTATCCTTATCGCAGCGGAAAATTCGATTGATAATGCTGTTTCTGCATTAGCTCATTATTACGGAGGAAAATGGAAAATGTCCGAACGCGTGCGTGGCTACTCTGCGGCACAAATCAAAAAATTCAAAGATATCGTAAAGAAAAATCAACAGTAATTATACGAATGGCCTATTATAATATGACCCCTCGTTTTATCCAAGCCAATTGTGTCGAGGGGAAACGCATTGACCTGCGACAGGCAAATGTCGTGAAGAAATATAAGCCGGACATCATATTATTTGAGATTCCCGCAGGAAGGAGTGGCCCGTCATTGATCTTCAACAAATTCAGTCCCGAAAAAAAGCCGGTAAGGAAGGTCGCGGCGATAAAGAAAGGGTTGCGGACAGTAGCGCATATCTACCCATATGCACTGTCGGATATCCGTATTTGGGAAAATATTGAGACACTCTGGCGTGAGGGAAAGAATACTCTCCTATTTAATATTGACGTATCCGAAAAATTGCGCACCTATTGGCATAAGGAGTATGGGGATATCCCATATCGGATTCTTATAAAACAATGGTGGTTCTGGGTATATTTACTTATGCGTGAACGAGAGATGAAAGAGAACGTCGAAGATATCTTGCGGCACTATAAAGGGAAGAAGCGCCCAATCGTTGCCGTGTTTCTCCAGAGCATCCACTGGGATCATGTGCAATTTCTGCTTTCCCATCCGTCTGAAAAAGCAGTATGGAAATATTATTTTGGAAAATTCTCTGACATCACCCCGGCGAATATTGGCGCACTCTTAAAAGAAATGAATAAGGTGTTGTACGGGTATTGGCGGCGATCTGGCTACTAATCACCGGCATGATATTTAAAAAATGTAGATTTTAAGGGCTATCCCGCTAGTGAGACCGAGCGGGGTTCGATTCCAAGAAAGAGCACAACGCAGTGAGACCCTACCGGGCAGGTAAATGCTACGTTTTTTGAGGGTCGTCAAACTGACCCCGAATAGAAATCGAACTTGCAACAATTTTCGGGGCACCCCGCTAGTGCGACCGAGCGGGGTTCGATTCCAAGAAAGGGCACCATCAGTTGAGAAAATTCAATTCCCAAAAAATTTAACCGCGCTTCGCGGAGCGAAGCGTAAGGTGGGGTGGGGGTAGAGACGAGAAGACGGTTGTTAAGAAAGAGGTTCGTTCCGAAGATTTTTTTCGCCGAGATTTTTTTCGCGGGCAGAGGGGCGGTTTCGGTGATTTCGTTCAGTAAAGACGCATCTTTTATCCAACCCCGCAGGGGTTCGAGCCAAGCGACCTGCCCTTTTTGGAGCGAGGCCATTTCCTCTTGTACCGCCTTCTTGCGGGAGAGAAGGTCTGCCTTCTCGGAGAGGTATAACTCTTGCTCGATATCTTCGTCGAGATATACCGCAAGAAGCCGTTTCTGCCGCTCGGAAATGGATGTGAGTTCCTCCCGCATCGCTTGGCTCGCGGCGGCGGACGATACGAGAGCGGACTGCTCATCCGCATTGGCTAACTTAGTTAGCTCCGCCGCCCATTCGACCGGAAGGGCGAACGGCTTTATGGCCTCGCTCAACTGGCTCGATAGGGCTTCTTCTCGGATATGGGGTTGTGAGCAAACTCCTCGTTTTTTCGTGCAACGGTAATAGACGTACTTGTGGACATTGCCGTTCTTCTGATTCTTCGTTTTCTCATCGGCCGTTATCGAGCATCCGCACTGGGCGCAGATGAGGAGGCCGCAGAGGTGCGCGGGATCGTTTTCCTTTCTGTCCTGCCAGCCGCGCTTCTTGAGGACGGCTTGGGCTTTATCAAACAAGGCTTTCGATATGATGGGTTTGTACTTGCCCTCATATAACTCTCCGGCATAGCGGAAATGTCCGTAGTAGAAAGGATTGGATAAAATATTGGTAACGACCGTGAGATGAAGCCGTTTCCCGCCGCGCTTGGAGATCACGCCGTGTTCCAAAAAGAAATTGGCGATGTCTTCCAAGCGTGAATTGCCTTCCGCATATAAGGCGAAGGCATCCCTCACGGCGGAAGCTCGCGCCCGATCAATGACAATCGTTTTGTTTCTCGGATCATTCAGGTAGCCCACGGGGGCGATGGTCGGATACTCCCCTCGCTTCGCTTTCTCGTGCAAAGCGCGTTTCGTGTTCGATGCCAAGTCCAAGATATATTGATTAGCCATGCCAAGCTCGACGGCCATCATCAGGACGTTATCAGTGGAACGATGGTCGCGGTCGTTCGTCCGTATGTGCTGGATGATGCCTCTCTGCAAGAACCAGCTTATCTGTCCTCCGTCCACCGGATTGCGGGCGAGCCGATCAAGCTTCCAACACAAGATGCCCTGCACTTCGCCTCGTTCGATCTTCTGCATCATCTCATTAAATACGGGGCGGCCGGGCATCTTGGCGGACTGTTTCTCGATGAACTCCTCGACAATCACCAGTCCTTCTTGCTTCGCCAAAGCCCGCAAGACGGCGAGCTGATCCTCAATAGAGCGGACTTGCTTATCTTCAACGTCGGTCGATTTGCGGGCGTAGAGGAAATAGTTGGTGGGCATGGATATAGTATACAGCTATAACTGAATATATGATAATCATACCACGCCTGTTAATATAGTTACAAGCGCAAATAGCAATATGGACATTTTGAAAAAACTCGGCAAAAGGGTCAGAAAAATCCGCCTCGACAAAGATATGTCGCAAGGCGATGTTGCAAAGACTTTGGGTGTCCGTGCCAGCTATATAAGCGGCATTGAACGGGGAACTGAAAATATGTCGGCTAAAAAGATGGAAAAGCTGGCGAAGGCACTGCGCGTTCCGATTATCGAGCTATTGAAATAACATGAACGAGAAACTAAAGATTCTTCTTGAGTCGGTAAAGGATAAATACGATTTTGTCGCGGATGCCGACAACACCCTCGACGGCAAGGCCGCCGCGCTGATGGGCTTTGAGATCACGCTTTTCATCGGCTACCTGTCGCTCGTCATCGCGGGCATCGGCGACAGCATAAAATTCGGCGAGGGCGTAGCGGGTCTCGTCGGTTTGGGCGTTTCGATAGCGTTACTGTTGAGGGTGAACTGGCCGAAACAATACACCGCCATTTCGGTCGATCTGTTTGAGCATCAGGACTATCTATCAAAAACAGAAGATGATTTATTGTTGCAATTAGTGAGCGACGCTCAAAATGCTTTTACGGAAAATAATAAAACGCTCGGCAAAAAGGCGAAGCTGTATAAAATAGCAATCGCCCTTTTGATAATCTCGTCGGTTCTGTTAGTATTATCGAAAGTGGCAAAATTCTATGTCTAATAAACCGCAACAACCAAAATCAGCACCGCGTCCCCAACCGCAACCTCGCCCCGTGCCCAAGGAGCAACCTAAGCCCGCGCCGCAACCGATTCAGCTTCCAAAGCCAAACCAAGGAGAGCAGATAACCAAAGGCGGTTGAACTTTGCGCCGAAAAGACTCCCAAGCATGATAGTAGCCAGCTTCACGACGGAAGCTGGCTACGGTTTTAGGTTAAACGGATACGACCGAATACTAGGCGGTGGCCGTCTCGAAAGCCAAGTCGGCGGGAAGGAAACTCCACTCTCCTTCCTCGCCGATCTCCGGGAAGAATTTAGGCCTGTCCGCTGGCGGCTCGCTCGCCTCCATCTCAATTCGGAGGTTCGCTCTGGCAAGTTCAAGGCCTGTCTCGAACTCCTCCTGTCGCCGACTGATTCGACGGCGATCCGGACGGCGACTTGCCTGACGACCGTTCGGCGGCACTGCTGAATTTTGGGTTGGTTTTTCAGGCATTTTTTTCAAAAAAGTTCAATGAAATCAAGGCATACAGCGTGGAAATTTCACAAAAAGGTACCTTTCCCATATAGTTGAGGCCATGA
>Ga0326727_10013938_pt1 | contig 17682 bp, 13 predicted proteins | sample MB2enrmetagenome_FD_207643 | JGI IMG/M metagenome (GOLD analysis project Ga0326727, IMG submission 207643) | Lab enriched peat soil microbial communities from McLean, Ithaca, NY, United States - MB29MY | ecosystem: Environmental > Terrestrial > Soil > Wetlands > Peat | place: USA: New York...
CATCTTTACCGAGCGTCCTATTGGAGGCTGATACCGACCGGCGCCGTCCACGTCGAAACGTGCGTCGTCCGCTTGTCCCGCCGGACGTCGGATGCCGACGCTCTTGAGCATTCTGGGACTCGGCGATCTCGGAGAGCTTCACACTCCCGAGCCTCGGCAGGATCTCGCGCTGGAACCAACAAAGATCCGCTTTGGCGGTCGGAAACCAATAGCCGGAGTCTCCCGAAAACTCAGCGCGACTCAAACAGCTCCCGGTCGTGGACGGTCCCATAGCTGGCCTTGTCCCACTCCAACAGCGCCCGATGTGGGCGATGACAGCACCCGTCTCGCTTGGCCGTTGCACGAGCCCACAGAGCTGCCGGTACGCGAGGCGCCCGCCAGGGTACAGAACTACGCCCTTGCACCCGCGCCTGTCGACGCGAACGCCGCGACAGACTCGGCGATCTCGTGCGCGCTCCGGATCCGTCGTTATCCGCGACGAGAGCTCGGCTCGGGCTCGCCCAGATGAGGTATTCGGCACCGAGTGCCAAGACTGCATTGGGACGCGATCACTCGATGTGTCGCTAGCAGCCGCGGGTTCTCGCACGATGAGTCGATCGAGACAGTCGCGGGGACTTCAGGTTGAGCGAACCCTGCCGAGCGCTATGTTGAACCCCTCTTCGACACTGAGCCTTTTGCCCTCGGCGTAGCCGCGTTCGAACTCGGCATCACCGAGGCGAGCGCGCACCTCGTTGATGCTGATCTCTCGATGGTGCGCCTCGGATTCTTGCCACACTCCACCCGCCTGGTCCATGGATGCCTGCGCCACACCGTGAAGCAAGGTCGCCCGGTGCCAGTCGCCCGAGTCAACTGCGAGAAAAGCGAGCCAAAGGTTCGCGGAGGCAATCCCGGAACGATTTCCGACTCGACGAAGGATGCGCAACCCATCCTGGAATTTGGAGCGAGCACCTTCGCGGTCGCCCTCTTCATACAGCACCTCGCCCAAGTTGACGATCGGCTGATAGTGGTTTACGTACCCGATCGCGTGACTGACTCGAAGCGCCTCTTCAAGGTGTGCTCGCGCAGCAGGGATGTCTCCCTCCTCCAGCGCGTAGGTACCAGCATTGTTCTCCATATGTGCGATGCAGTACTGATCGCCGGACCGTTCGGCGCACGAGATGGCTTCGGTGAGCAACTCCTTGCTGCGGGCTGGATCGATGGTCTTGCTACAGAGGAGGTACATCCTCAGGCTGTTGGCCAACAAGACCTCGTCGCCGAGCAACCTGGCGCGCGCGACAGCCTCTTTCCCGAGCGAAAACCCTCTCTTGGGGTCACCGCCGAAGTAACACTTAGCGCAAAGATGAGCAAGCGACCAGATGAGTAATCGGTCATCGCCGAGCTGGCGCGCGACCTCAACCGCCCGTTCACCGGCCAACAGTGCGGCTTTGATATCGCTGGAGACGAACACGACGGTGACCAGGGCTGCGACGAACAGCTTCGGGTCCGCTTGGGCTTCCGCACGCTCGAGCGCGGACGTGAGAAGCCTGATGGCTTCCTCGTTTCGCCCCCCACGCACCCGCCAATAGCGCTGCAGCGCCACGCCGAAGCGGAGCGTTCGCTCGGTCCCGTCGCGTTCGGCCGTCGAGTGCTCCAGTGAGCGTTGCAGGTTTGCCTGGTCGGCATCGAGCCGGTCGTACCACCGGCCTTGGTCTCGTCCAAAGAGGTGCGGTGCGGCCAGTTCGGCGAGCGACAGGTAGTACGAGGCGTGTGCCGCGCCGATGGCGGCCGCCTCGACCTCGTCCGATCCGACGAGGCGTTCGGCTGCGAACTGCCGGATCGTCTCGAGGAGCCGGTAGCGGGCCCTTCCTCCGCTCGGCTCTGTGACGACGAGGTTCTTGTCGACGAGTGACCCCAACAAGTCGTCGACGTCGATCTCCTCGACGTCTTGGAGGCAACAGACCTCCTCGGCGGCTTCTAAGTCAAAGCTCTCGGCAAACACCGACAGGCGACGAAGCAGCGACTGCTCGGAGCTGTTGAGAAGCGAATAGGACCAATCGACCGTTGCCCGCAGGGTCTGCTGGCGCGGAAGGGCGCTCCGGCTTCCCCCGGTCAACAGGCGAAAGCGCTGGTCGAGTCTGTTGTTGAGGCCTTCCAGTGACATCGACCGCAACCGGGCGGCGGCGAGCTCGATGGCGAGCGGCATCCCGTCCAGTCGCCGACAGATCGAAACGACGAGCGGGCTCGTCTCTTCGTCGAGGGTGCACTCGACGCCTTGTGCCCTCGCCCGGTCCACGAACAGAGCGACGGCGTCCGAATGCTCAGTCGCGGAGATGTCGCCGTCGTCGGGATTGGGGAGCGACAGCGAAGGCACGCGGTAGATGGTCTCGCCGCCGATGCCGAGCGGCTCACGGCTCGTCGCCATCAGGTGGACCCTTGCGCACCTCAGCAAGATGGCGTTGGCGACTTCGGCGCACGCCCCGATCAGGTGCTCGCAGTTGTCGAGCACGATGAGCACGTACTGGAGCTCGAGGGCGTCGAGCAGGGTGTCGAGCACCGGCCGACCGGCTCGGCTCGTGATCCCGAGCGCCTCGCTGATGGCCGCCGGGACGGCCCCTTGCTCTGAGACCGAGGCGAGCTCGACGAGCCAGACCCCGTCGCCGGACCCGTCGAGCAGTTCCGCCGCCACTTGCAGACCGAGTCGGGTCTTGCCGCATCCCCCGGCCCCGGTGAGGGTGACGAGCCGAGCGGACCCGACGAGACGGCGTACCTCGGCCACTTCGACATCCCGCCCGACGAAGCTTGCCGGCTGTGCAGGCAGGTTGTTCGGCAGCTCCGGGTTGTCGAGCGAGCGGAGCGGGGGGAACTCGCCCTGGAGACTTTCGGCCCCGAGCTGGAAGATCTGCTCGGGGCGGCCGAGGTCTTTCAGCCGGTGGAGTCCGAGGTCTTTCAGAAAGTCTCCCGCCGGCAGCCAGTCCCTGACGAGGCCGGCGGCGGTCGCCGAGAGAAGTATCTGACCCCCGTGGGCAACAGAGGCAATACGAGCGGCGCGATGCACCTCGAGACCGACTAAGCCTGCGCTTGTGTCGGACGCCTCACCGGAGTGGACACCCATCCGTACGCGAAGCTGCTCACCGGACGGCCACTCATGTGTGGCGATCGCCCGCTGCGTCTCGATCACGGCTGACACACAGGCTCTCGGTGAGGAGAACACAGCAAAAAAGCCGTCGCCGTGTGTACTCACCTCCTTTCCTCCGTGAGTGGCGAGGTAGGACCTGATAAGGGAATGGTGCTCGGCAAGGACCTCGGCATAGACGTCCTCTCCAAGGTGCTTCAGTAGCGCCGTCGAGCCCTCGATGTCTGTGAAGAGAAAGGTGAGCGTCTGCGTGGACAAATCGTAAGGGATCGACCGCAGTGACGCGATGGCTCGTGGCGGCGATCCGACATCTCCGTCCTCAACGAGGCCGTCAGCGCCTACCGCCCCTCCCACCTCGGTCACCTAGTGGCCGCGCCAGAACCACGTGATGCCCAACGCACCGTCAGTAGCACGGGCCGCAAATAATCGGCGATATGCGCTCACTTGCTGCCCGAGGGCGGCGATATTCCCGGCTCTTTCGTGGCGTTCCGTGCCATCAAGAGTGAGGTCGGGCTCAAAGCTCGGGACCCCTGGGAACCGCTGTCGTGGGCGGCAACTCGTAGGAAGACGCGAGGCTCCGCCGTTGGATGATTGGCGGTGGGGTTGGAGCGTTCCTGACGAGGGGGCGAGGGCGATGTGGGCTGCCTTGTTGGGCTTCGATGGCTCGGCGTAGTTGGTTGACTCGGTCGATGACCTCAGGATGGGCCTTGATGAAGTCGGCTCTCGCTTGTTGCGCAGCTTCGAGCTCGCCGACCTGGGCGGCGAGCCGGGACCGCTCGCCTTCGAGAAGCCGAGCGTGAGGTTCGGTCGTACGCTGCCAGACACGCTCGGCCACTTGGAGCGTTGCGGCACTGGTCTTGAGGTGTCCGCGGCTTCGGTGCCGACCGAGGAGCCCACGGCGGGGATCTTGGGCGCGGCGGAGGTTCTCCTCGTGGACTCGCCTCGCGACTTGGAGGTGCTCGTAACTGGCTCGGACGGGCGTGTTCGCCCACCGCCCGGCACCGGTCCGGAGGTCAGCAAGGTCCGTTTCGAGCGCGGCCTGTTGTTCGTGGACGTGAGCAAGCTGGTCGGTGACGCCAGGCGGGATGCTCGCGAGAAGTTCTCGGTGCTCGGCGCGAAGCTCGGCGAGGCGCTCGGCGGCTCGGGCCTGATCAGTGGCCCATTGCTGTCGGCGCTCGTCATCCCAGGACCAGGTGAGGCGTTGGGCGGCTTGGGCGAGGTCCGGAGCGGTGGTGTAGACGTGGCTGGCGTTCCGGGCGCGGCTCATGGCCACATAGGCGAGCTCGCGGCCCCCGCCGTCGTCGAGGACATGGGCGACTTCGACCGTCGTGCCCTGCGCGCGATGAGCGGTGATGGCGTAGCCGTGGGCGAGGCGGTCGGCTCCGATGTCCTCGGCGCCCATTTGTAACTGGCGGCCGTCGGGCGTGATCGCGGTGAGTGTCTGGGCCTCCGGGTCGACGGCGGTGACCCGCGCAGCTTGTGAGGTGACCCAGGCGCCCTTGGGTCCGGGGGCAAGGGTGATGACCTGGTCCCCGGACCGGTAGGTGCGTCCTCCGGGAGCGGTGAGCTCTGGACCGGTGAGCCTCCCCGAGCGTTCCCACAGGTCTCGGGCGACATTGTTGAGCGACTCAACGTTGTCGCGTCGGTAGGCGAGGAGGATTGGCTCGCGCCCGGCGTCGATGTCGCTCGCCCAGGTACGGATCATGCGGGTCACCGCTCTCCGCCGGTCGGGCACGGCATGGACGCGCCCGTTGCGGGCATACCAGGCGACGGCGGCGGCGATGTCGCCATCTCGGAGCTCACGAAGCGCGACAGCTTCGGCGGGGTCGTTCTGGCGCAGGTTGTCGGTGAGCGCCCAGAGCTGTTCGGGGTGGCGTTCGGCAAGCGCCGTGAGGGCTCCACCGGGGCCGATGGCGCCGAGCTGGCGGTCGTCACCGACGACGATCAGCTTTGCTCCCGATCGCTCCACGGCGGTGAGAAGACGAGCGAAGTCGACATCAGAGGTCATGGCGCCCTCGTCGAGGATCAGCACGTGGCGGTCGGAGAGCTCCAAGGTGTTGTGCTCCAGTCGCCAGGCGAGCGAGGCAACGGTGCGCGACTCGATCCCGGCGCCGTCTCCGAGGTTCCTCGCGGCCTGGCCAGAGGTGGCGGTGCCGAGCACGGTGTGGCCGGCGCTCTCGAAACCCTCGCGGACTGCCGCCAGCGTCGTCGTCTTCCCGGATCCGGCCACGCCCTTGACGAGATCGAGTCGGTACCCACTGGTGAGAAGTCCGATCGCCACTTCGTGCTGAGTGGCGGTGAGCGGGACACCGAGGCGTTCCTCGATGCAGGTAACAGCATCAGCAGCGGCCTGCTCTTCGACCTTTGGCCCGTCATCGCCGGTCAGTGCCTCGGCCACAGTTGCGATGCGTTCCTCGTCGGCGAGGACGCAGCGTGCCGTCCAAACCGGCTCCCTGCTCCCGGTCACTATCGGCAGGGCGACCGCGTCGTCATTCGCGAGGACTGCCTCGACGACCTGGTCGAGCACAGAGACGGGCAGGCCGTGAAGATGCGGGGCGGCGGCGATGATCACGTCGCCGCGGGTGAAGGTCTTCTCGCTCGAGAGGCGTCCGTCCGGGCCGAGCAGTTCGCCGGCGAGCTGCTCGAGGTCGGCCACCGGAAGCTGATATGAGGAACCCGCCGCCTCGACCGCGGCGAGGAGATCGGCCGGGGGATGACCAGCAGCAGAGAGTTCGTCCTGCCACCGGGTCAAGAGGTCCTCAACGGGGACCTCCGCCTTGCGGTCCCGGGTGGCGCGGGCCGCGACCGACCGCGCCGCGTAAGAGGCACCGGGTCCGACCGCGGCAGTGATCTGAGCAGAGCGGGTCGAGTGCAGCTCGCAGACCTCGGCCGGGATGCCGGCGATCGCCCATCCTCCGAGGCGTCCGGACGGGCCCGGATCGGCGACGATCCCATACCCGAGCTCGACAGCCTTGGCAGCGGCGGCCATCCGCCCCACCGCCGTCGCCGCATGCAGGTGGTCTCTCAGGAACGCCGTGTCGGCGCCCTTCCAGCCTCCCCGGGCGTCATACATGAACACGGCGTTGGCGATAAGGACATGGTCGTGCACCTGGGGATCGCCCGCCCGGGTCGTCGCATGGCGGGAGGTCGCCCAGATGAGACCACCGGTGGCGACGCGGATCTGGGCGCGTCCCCGCCGACCACCGCGTCCTGAGACGAGGCGGTTCAGGTACTCGAGGGTGGCGTCGCGCTCGGCGTCGACGATCTCGTGCATGTCCTCGGCGCGACCGATCACGCCGAGCTCGGCGACCGATTTGTGCGGCGAGATGACGAGCTCCAGGCCGGGACGCAGGCAGCCGACGAGACGCCGGCCGGTACGGGGGTCATGCGCACCACCTATCCCGAAGACGGCCCTGTAGTCAGCGAGGTCCACTTCACCGGCCACGCCGAGCAGCCCGCATCCCGAGCCTCCCCACGACATCGGGGTCTCGCCCCGCGAGGAGTAGTACTCGCCAGAGGCTGTGACCGGGTCGTCACCGCGGCCGGCGACGGTGCGTTCGTGGTAGTCCACCGAGTCGGCTCCCATCATCCGCATCCACGCCACGCGCACCACCTCCTTGCCAGCTGACAGTTGCAAACGTGTTCCCCTTGGTTTGTGGTTATAGCAGGTATGGATGTGAAGTGAAGAGGTTGTTTGGTGTTGGGTATATGGAGGATAGTGAAAGTAAATGATGGTGAATGGAAAGGTTGTTGGAGGGGGAGGATGGAGGAAGGAGATGAAGGGGTGAAATAGGAGGATGGAGTGGGTGAGGTGGGAAGATGGACAGGGTGGATGAAGGAGGATGGAAGGAATGGAGTGGGGTTAATTGAGGGGAGAAGTCGGTAGGAATGGGTGAGGAAGTGGGTGAGGCAGTGGTTGGTGGATAGAGGTCACTGAAGGTAAATAATGGTGAATGTCATTGTGTTTGGTTGATCGACTTGGTACGGCCGCGTTCTGGAGGTGAACGAGGGTCCGGGTGGGATGCGCGCACTTAGCCTGGACTCCCCAGTGCGTACTAGGTAGAGGCTCGTCACCGTCTGACACCTTGTCGGCGCCGGTCTCGTCTGCACCCAACATCACGACGCTCAAGGAGACCGATGGCCAATACCGACGCCCTGCCCCAGCTCCTCACCATCGACCAGCTCGCCGAGCGGCTCGGGGTGAGCATCCGCCACATTCGCCGACTCATCGCCGAACGAAGGGTGCCCTACCTGAAGGTCGGATGGTTCATCAGATTCGACCCGGCCGAGATCGCCGCCTGGCTCGACGGTGCTCGGCATCCCCAACACCTCGACCACGGGCGACGGGTCTGACCTCCAGAAGGTCGCGGCGACCGTCGACCGAGTCTATACTCGACCTTGGCGTAAATACACGTATAACGTGAATAAGGGACATCTATGGCAACCGACCGAAGTCTCAGGCTTCTGGACAAGCTTGCTAGCGAGGGGCGTACAGCCTTCACGGCGTCTGAGATCCAAGACGCCCTGGAGCTCTCGCCCCAGGCGACGTCCAACGTGCTGGGTCGATTAGTCGAAGCCGGCCTCGTCGATCGCGTCACCTCGGGGCGCTACGCCATCCGTCAAATTGGGGCCCTCGGCACCGCAGCCGTTTGGGACGACCTCGGCTCTGCCGTCGCGGCCGTCTTCGCCGGTCACCCCCATCGGATCGGCTATCTGACGGCCCTGGATCATCACGGCCTCCTGATTAGGCCGGTTAGGGCGATCCAGGTCGCGAGTGCCTATCGACCCCGCTCGAAGGCCCTTGCCGGCAGAGCGCTCAGAGTGATCCGCGAGAACCCGTTGACGATCCTCGCCGGTACCGAGCCGCTGGGACCGTCCCGGGTGGCCACCATAGAGAGGGCTCTCCTTGACGCCGCGTCACGGCCGACACTGGTCAGTGGCGCCTCGCGAGTTGCCGAGGCCCTAGCGGCCGTCACGGCCACAGAGGGACTTGCCGAACTGGCTCATGAGATTGGTGTCGAGGCCGGATATCGGCGGATCGGCTCGATCAGCACCGCTCTGTCGCTCCCCGTCTGTTACGGCCTCGAACCGGAGCCGTGGCGAACTCTTGTGGACCTGGATACCACTGTTCTGCGTGAGCACGGATGGGTTGACAAAACCTGGGGCGTCGCCTGGCCCTACCCGGTCTCCCGGCTCGAGGCGGTCGTCGCCTCATGATCGCCAAGGGCGCCATTACCAAGCGCGCCAACGAGGCGCACCTCCCGGCCCAGACGATCGAACGTGACTACATCCTCGCTCATCTGTGTGCCGAAATCGGCTCCATCGGGGAACCGAGGCTCGTCTTCAAGGGTGGGACGCTGCTTCGCCTCTGTTACTTCTCCGGTTGCCGGTACTCGGCTGATCTCGACTTCTCGGCCGTAGATAGCCTCTCCAGAGACGAGGCGGTCGGCATCGTCGTGACTGCGGCGGTGGCCTGCAGAATTCGCACCGAGCTTCCGATGCTCGAGGTCTCGGACGGGGACGGTGAAACGGAGTGGGTGACCTACACAGGTCCCCTCGGATCGAGGCCGCGAAGACTCAAGCTCGACGTGTCCGATACGGAGCTGGTCGAGTCGCACGGTCGGCTCGACATACAGCACCTATGGGCAGACCTTCCCGAGAACGCTGGCATCGAGGGCTATAGCCTCCGCGATGTCGCGGCCGAGAAGATCCGCTGCATCGCCGAGCGGCTTCAATGTCGAAACCTGTACGACCTCCACGAGCTGCTCGACGGCGGACACGTCGATCCTCTCGAAGCCTGGCACCTCTACCTCAACAAAGCGGCTAACGACGTGTTGAGGAGTCGACAGCGGACGCCGCCGACGAAGTGGTTCGCCACCTTCGAGCGGCGCATGGATGCCTACCGGGACCGGTGGGAGAGCGAACTGAGCGACTACATCTCGGTAGATCTTCCGACCTTCGGTGACGTTGAGCGACGAAGCCGGCGCTACCTCGCTCCAGTGCTTGCCGCGGCGCGAGATCTTGCAGAGTGATGGCGAGCGGGTGCCAAAAGATGCCCGTCCGTGAGAACCGCCGTGAGAACCATGGCTCCGCTAAAGCTGGCAAAAAGAGGGGACGGCCGGCTGCCGGCGGTCGAGTCGGTTCGAGTGCAGTCCCTGGTTGAGGGCGCTATTGGTAACGAATTGTCATGACCCGTGTCGGAGGGAAAATGCCCCGGGCAGAACTACGGATCAGAAGGTTGGGGATTCGAGTTCCTCCGAGCGCGCTGGGTAAGTCCTGCTCAACGGGCAAATATCGGTTGGGACGCACACTCCTTTGGCAGCCAAGTTGGCAGCCCAGCCGATCGACACGGATCGACAGCAGATCGACGGACACAGAGCGACAGACACAGATCGACAAACAGCCACCCCGGCAACTAGGAACGCCGTCGGTCGACGATCTGGACGCCACCGACAAGCTCGACGAACCCCTCCTGTACCGCCCGTGATCATGTCGTGGCTCACACATGATGGCCCGTCCAAACAACGAGTAGTCACCGACGACCCGGCGGCTTCTTGGGCGGGCGGAAACCCAGACTGGCGTATCCACGGGCGCGCTCGTTGTACATCCTCGCGAGCGCGGGAACCTCCGCGTCGACGTAATCGTGTACGACAACCCGTCTCTTGTCAGGTGTCGGCCGTAGGATCCGACCGACGTACTGGACGATGCTGCCCTTGAATCTGATGGGGAACGCCAGAAACACGGTGTCGAGTGCCGGGCAGTCAAAGCCCTCGCCAAGGAAGCTCGCGGTAGCAACGAGGACTGTGCCGACCAGCTCAGGCTGAGCCAGTTGGTCGACTATCGCCTGCCTCGCATTCTTGCTCATGCCTCCTTTGAGCACGAGGGCAGCGAGCCCGCGCCTGCTGAGCTCCTCGACGATCGCGTCGAGATGTTCGGTCCAGCGGGTGAGCACAAGATTGTTTCGTCCTTCGTTGACCGATGCCGAAATGTCGTCGCAAACTAACTTCGTCCTGTCGGCATCGGCCACGATCCCCCGGAAGATCTCCTGGATGTGTCCGCCTGGGATTTCGGTATGCGCGGTGTCGTGGATGACCAACTCCCGGTGCAGCCGCCGGACATCGGACGACTCCGACATGCGATGCCTGATCGGACCGCAGTACATCGCCATCATCGCCTGCAACCGATCTCGCCGATAAGGAGTCGCTGTTAGACCGAGCCATCGCCTCACTGGGATCTGGCGAACCGCTCGCTCGAAGGTCACCGACGGGACGTGGTGGCATTCGTCGACGACCACAAGGCCGTATCGTTTCGTGACCTCCACCAGGTCGTCCCGACGGGTGAGACCTTGGACCATCGCCAGATCTACGACGCCGCTTGCCTTCCGGCTGGTAGCGAGCAAGCCGATTCGCTTCCTGTCAAGACCGAGGTATGTGGCCAAACGTTCTCGCCACTGCTCGACAAGATGCTGGCGGTCGACGATCACGAGGGCCGGCACGCGATGGAGGGCGATGAGCGCGCAGGCCATCAAAGTCTTGCCGGCGCCGGGCGGAGCGACCAGCACGCCGAGCTCGTGGACGACGAGCGCGTCAACGGCATCCTGCTGGTCGGGGCGTAGAATCACTTGCAGCTCGTGCTCGACGGTATCTGTGGCCCCGTACGCCTCGATGACGTCAAGCCGGCTCCCGGCCTCGACAGCGATCGCCTCAGCTTGCGAACGGACCCCGCGAGGAAGGAGGAGTTGGTCGAGCGTCTCGCCATAGCAGCGGATGAAACGCGGCGTGTTGCCGGTCCAGAACCGGTTCTGTTCCTTCTCGTAGAACTCTGGATTGTGCAATGACGCGACGTGCTTCAGTGTGGCGAGCAAGGCCGGTGGCAGCCCGATGCGGTCCACTGCCAACATCGCGGAAGCCGACGCGCGTATTGAAGCTGGCGGTGGGGGTGAGCCTCGTAAGCGACTCGGGCGACGGTAGGGCCAAACATCCGGGCCGACTGGCACGTCGCCGAGGTTCTCGGCGAGAACGGTCGCGGCCTCGCGACTCAAGCAACTGACGGACGACAGAAACTCCCACTGGTCCGGATAGGGCTCAAGCGTCGACGGGTCGAGGAAGACGGTCGTTCCCTTTTTGCGGCATTGGCCCTGGAGCGGAAGGGCAATGAGGTTGCCGAACCCTTGTCTGGGCAGGAAATCCTGTGCTGGGAACAGCCGGTCGTAGCTCGTGAGGTCGAGCTCCGCGCGGGTCGTCATCGCCTCGCGCACGAGGTAGGCGCCGATTCGTCGAGCCGAGCTGGCAGGCACACGGTCGCTGAAGAACACCCATACGTGGCCGCCGTCTCCCGATCGAGATCGCTCGAGGGCTGCCGGAATACCGGCGGCCCTGGCGGCGTCGAGGTAGGCAAGGGCGTCAAGCGTCCACCCCGCGCCGTCGAAGTCGCACGCCAACAAACAGCAGGTGTCATCTCCCAGCAGGGGGTAAAGGCCCACACTGATCCGCCCTACGAGATGATCTGCGACGACCTCGTCGCTCAAGGCCAGCAACTCCCTGTCGGGCCTGCGGCTGTTCGCCCATCCACCCTTGACAGCCGGTCCCCACCCTGACTTGTTAGTCCGGCCGCTTTCCCAGCGGAGTGCGTAGACATCGTCCCTACCCCGGAAGAATGCTCGGAACAGTTCGACCTTCTGTTGCGGCGAGGAACGCTGTGTCACCCTCGAGACCAGAGGTGGCCCTTCCGCCGGAAAGAGTGTCGGCCCCCAAACACTTGCCGAAACTGCCCGGTCTTCGCGCCCCAGGCCGAGCAGGTCGCTCAGGCGGCGGTTCTCAGCCTCGAGCTCCGCGACCCGCCGGGCAAGCTCGGCCGAGCGACCTTCCTCAGGCCAGTCGCTCATCGGATCAATTGCGGGCTCGTCTTGCCTTCGAGTCGCATCTCACGTCCCTCCGCCGCCCACACTCCAGAGTCTGCTTCGAGCCAAGGCGAGTCTTCGAACTGTAGTAGCGGGGTGCTCCCAGGCCGGCGTGGATACGGTCTCGATGGTCACTGGGCAGGAGGGCTGTACACCGCCAGAACCTCCACGGCCTCCGACCAGACGTCGTACTAATGCGTGCATATAAGAAACGATTGTTTCATTCGTGATCGATATTCTAAGCTGAAGCATGGACTTTCGCCGACCCGTGCAAAGCGTCATCCCAGGTGCGCAAGGTCGAGTACTCGCCGTCCTCGCGGAGAGTACTGGCTATCTCAATCTGCGCACGGTCGCCCTTCTCGCCGGTACCAGTCCGGCACAGGCGTCTCGGATACTGCCCGAGTTGGTCCGTTCTGGGTTGGTCGAACGCCGAGAAGCGCCACCTTCGGTGCTGTTTCGCCTCGTGGACGACAACCTCGGCTCGCGGGTTGTACGAGCGCTCAGCAGGAGTCGCGAGACAGTCCTGGCCGAGCTTGGCTCACAAGCCGAGACTCTCGATCCGAGCCCCGTCAGTGTCATCGTGTTCGGCTCATTCGCCCGAGGCGAGGCTGAAGCTGATAGCGACCTTGACGTGCTCTTTGTACAGCCAAAAGGCATGAATGACGACGACTACCGTTGGGCCGCCGCGGTCGAAGGTTGGCGGCAGTTCGCACGTCGACTGACGGGCAACCGAGTCGAGGTCGTCGAGACAAGCGAGAGCAGCGTGGGCCGCTTCCTACGAAGCCACAAGACGTTGTGGGCCGACATCGTTCGGGACGGCGTTGTGGTGTACGGCAAGTCGCTCGAAGGCCTGCAAGGGCGGCGGCGTGCCTAGGCAGTCACGCACGCGGCCCGTGACCAGGGATCAGGTCGCCGCCTACGTCCGCAAAGCAGAGGAATTCCTTGTCGCGGCCGCGGTTGAGCTAAACGCGCGTCGAGCGATCGCCGCGACAAGCCTCGCGATTCACGCCGCCGTGAATGCGGCCGATGCTCTGACCGGAGCACGTTTGGGCAGGCGCGCCGCCGGCCAAGACCATGACGAGCTCCTGACTCTCCTAAATGAGGCCGGTCCCGATGGCGTCGCAATCGCGCGCGATATCGTCCGCCTGCTGCCGTTGAAGACGAGATCGGAGTACGAGCCCGACAACGTTCCACAAACAGCTGCCACCAAGGCTGTGGAACGAGCGCGACGTTGCGTGTCAATCGCCCACCGAGTTGTCGACACGACGTCTCTGTAGCCAGTTCGTGAGCTGGTTTGTGGACCGCGATCCGCTGGTGTCGGACACTCGGATTTGGAAGCCACGTTGGCAGCCAAGAGACGCGACATCAGTCGACATCAGCCGACACCCAGCGAACAGCGTCCCAGGTCACAGGCCTAGATCGACACCGATCGACGCGCCGAGGGTATCTACGGATCAGAAGGTTGGGGATTCGAGTTCCTCCGAGCGCGCTGGTGGAAGTCCTGGTAGGCGGCTTGCCGGAGCATCGCAGTGCCGACAAGAGGTTCGCTCGTCCCTATAAGAATCCCTACGGCTGTAGGGATGAGCTCGACTTATAGGGATACGACGCCTGTTGCGAGGCGATCGAAGCGCGGCGCTGGATCTCTCCGGGAGCGATCTCCGGCAGTCTGGGAGATCCGGGTGGTCGTCGGTTTCGACCCGGGCAATGGGCGAAGCTGTCAGCGATCGTTCAGTGTCCACGGCGACGCCGAATACGCCCAACGGCAAAGACGAGAACTTGTCGACTTGTGGGGCGTGACCCGCGTAGCCATCAAATCTGAGGGAGCGCGGTTGACCACGGCCGACCTTTTGGACCGATATAGACGCGCGCCGCATCTTTGAAAGTCGGCCACGATGATCTCGCATGCCTCGGTCCTTAAAGCCCTCGTCACAGATCCCATCGGTCGCCGCCGGCTGATCAATCTGACGGCCGGTGACGTGCGAGCCGCTATCTCAAGGTGGCAGGCCGAGGGCTTGTCGGTCCCGACGGTCTCAGGGCGTTGGCTGGTTTTGCGTTTGGCGCTGTCGTGGGCCGTAGCCGAAGAACTCCTGCGGTCGAACCCACTGACGGGTGTGCGCGACCCGGCTCGACCCCAACCGCGTCGCCACCACAGCTTGGTCGAGGTGCGCCAGCTACTCGGCTACGCAGAACAAGAGGTGGAGCGGGCTTCGGCCTTCCTTGTTACCGAGCCCGCGTCGCCTCGACGGCTGCGCTCGTTGTTCAGTGCGGAGCAGGACTTGTTGTTGGTGCGGCTGGCCGCCGATTCCGGAGCCCGCCGTGGCGAGTTGGCTGTGCTACGCCTCGGAGATCTCGACGGGCGCGTGCTTACCATCGAGCGGGCTTGTCCCACGGTGTGCTCGGATCCACGAAGTCGTCCCGCGCGCGACGCGTGAGCCTCGGGGCTACGACTGTGGCTCTCATACATCACCAGTTCGATTCGTGGGCCGAACAAAGACCGACACCGATGGGCGACTGGCTGTTCGCCCCGACTCCTGCTCGGGAGACCTTCATGACAGCGGACGCGCTCAGCGACAAGTTCCGTCGTCTCGGTCGTTCGGCCGGCGTGGAGAACGCAGCTCTGCACCGGCTCCGCCTCGGCGTCGCCACCCAAGGCCCGTCTCGGCCATCGGGGCCCGTCCACGACCTTGCGGCACTACTCCCATGCCGTTCCGCTCGACGACCTGGACGTCGCCGACGAACTGGACCAGGTACTGAACGACCGGTGATTACGAGATGTCCCACACCAATGCGCTCGCAAAGACCGACGAGGAACTCGAGTGTGACCGGCGCGGACGAGCAACGAACCGTCTATCGGTACTCCCAGCGTCGGACCGCCGGTCGGTGTTTGGTGCGGCAATCTGTTGGTGCGCTCGCCCGGAGCGAAGGCGTCAGAGCGGCTGTGCGGTGCCTCGTCAGGATCCGGAGCGACCCAGCAGTTTCGTCTTCGTCACGAGCGAGGTTCCTCGACTAGGGGAAAGGTCAGGGTTGTCCCTGATTGCCACAAGTCACGAATGTCGTGACAATGGAGGATGCAAAGACCTTCGCCCGGCGACCTTTCATCGGTACGGTGTCGGGACAAACGCGGGCGACCCGCTAAGGTGCGGCCCGTCAGCGCTGCGATAGCGGAAAGGACAACAGGTGAGCACCGCTACTCTCCCTGACACCTTCGACCGTCGAACCGAGAGTCGCTGGGCCGTCGAGACCCATGGGCTGACCAAGCGCTTCGGCGAGAACGTGGCCGTGAACAACGTCGAGCTTCTCGTCCCTAGAGGATGCGCCTTCGGCTACCTCGGTCCCAACGGCGCCGGCAAGACCACCTTGATCCGAGTGCTGCTGGGGCTAACGCACGCCGATGCCGGCACGATGTCTCTGCTCGGATACCCGGTCCCCAAACATCGCGACCTGGCACTGGCGCGAGTCGGCGCCATTGTCGACGAACCTCGGTTCCACGGCCATCTGACCGGAAGGCAGAACCTCCAGATCCTCGCCGCGGCTCGCGAACCGGCCGCCCGCGACCGCATCGGACCGGCTCTCGAACGCGTCGGCATGCTTTACCGCGCCGATGACAAGGTGTCGAAGTACTCGATGGGCATGCGCCAACGTCTCGGCGTCGCCGCCTGTCTGATCGGGGACCCCGAACTGCTCATCTTGGATGAGCCCATGAACGGTCTCGACCCGGCGGGCATGGCCGACATGCGCGAGATGATCGTCTCGCTGGTGGCCGAGGGCCGCACGGTTGTGCTGTCCTCCCATCTCCTCGACGAGGTCGAGCGGACATGTGATGCCGTTGCGATCGTGGACCGGGGCAAGGTGGTCCGCCAGGGTCCGATCACAGAATTGCTGGCGGGAGCAACCCTTGTGCTCGAGGTCGAATGCTCCGAGCCCGATAGAGCCCGTAGTCTCATCGACGCCACCCGCATCGGCGCCCACATCGAAGTCGGGGCGCTGGGTCTCGGCGTCAGCTTGCCGGCGGGGACGCCGCGCGATGTCATCGCCGAGATCAATCGCGTTCTGGTGGAGGGTGGTATCTCGGTGTATCGGCTGCAGGAGATCCAGGCGTCGCTCGAATCGTGGTTCTTGCAGGTCACGAGTCGATTGGGGGCAACGGAATGACGACACCCGCTCCGGCAACTGCGCGCCTGGCAACTGTGCCGAACGCCGCACCGCGTGACCATCGGGGTTCGCCGATACCCACATGGGCCATGATCGCCACCAGATTTATGGAGCTGCGCAAGCGGCGCGGGCTCATGATCGCCCTGATCGTGGTGAACATCGGCATCCCCACCGTCTTCCTCGTCGTGCGGCTGCTCGCACACGCGATCGCTCCGAAGTCCTACGGGCCGGCCGGCGGCTACAGCATCTTCACCACGCTGGTGGCCGGAGTCATGTACATCTTCGGGTTCATCGTGGCCGCCGCCGTCGGCTGCACAGCGGGGTCGGTCGACCTCACAGAGGGGATGTTCCGTCACCTGGTCATCACCGGCCGTTCCCGTTTGGCCCTCTATCTGGCCCGCATCCCCGCCGGGCTGGCCATCGTCATCGCCATGGTGGCCGTCGGCTACACGATCGTCTGCGCGGTTTGCGTCTTCGCCGCCCCGACCCAGCTCAACTACGACGGGGTCACCGTGCCGCAGGGGCTGTCGCGCCCGGCGCTGGACCTCTGGGCGGCGTCGCATGCCGACGAGGTCATCTGCAATTTCAACTACAACGGGGGCCAAGGGCTGACCGGCCCGCCGCCGAGCGTGCCGTGCGGCAACGGTCAGACCAGCGGTCCCCCGCCCGGTGCAGTTATCAAGACGCCGAAGGGCACGATCACCGTCCCCGCCAGTGAATCGCCAGCCCAGATTCGGGCGTTCGCCGTCGCGGTTGCCAACCAGGACTACTCGGACTATCGCTCTAACTTCTTGGTTCCACCGATTTCGTTGATGGTCGAAGTCGGGCTGTGGATCGCACTCGAGGCGACGATCGGGTTCATCGTCGGCCTCGGACTGGCCTCGTTGACGGGACAGCGGACGGTCCCGGTCATCCTCCTCATCGTGCTCGAACTTATCCTGACGCCGATCTTCAGCCGCCACATCATCACGCACCTCGTCAACCTCGAGCGGGGCGTCGTGGGCGTCGCCATGGTCCATATTGAGCCGGGTGGGCTGCCGACGCCGTTCGGCGGCGGAGGCCAGGGTGGCGGTGGTGTCGGCGGGCTGATACCCGAGTCCACTTTGGCGGCGTCATTGGTGATCGTGGGCTGGCTCGTGTTCTGGACAGCCATCGGGGCTTGGCGAATGAGGACCAGGGACGCTTAGGGCTCACGCCGGGATTGATTGAGCGGTGATTGTGTAGTTCCACTCGCCGTGGAATTCGTGCGGTTCGAGGGGAACTGCGGCCAACTCCTTGTTCGTGACCTTGATGCCGGTCGGATACCAGTTGCCGTCGTAGTCGGCTCGGATGACGAGTCCGGTTGTGGTCGCGGTGGCCGAGATCAGCTCGATGATGGTGCGCATCGTGGTGAGCGGCCGTCCCCGCCAGTTCATCGTGATGAAGCTGAACATGCGGTGCTCGATCCGGTTCCACTTCGATGTTCCGGGCGGATAGTGGCAGACGGTGATCGAAAGGCCGGTGTCTCGTGCCAGCCGGG